>Ga0302311_10004930_pt1 | contig 14246 bp, 14 predicted proteins | sample III_Palsa_N1_3_FD_200449 | JGI IMG/M metagenome (GOLD analysis project Ga0302311, IMG submission 200449) | Peat permafrost microbial communities from Stordalen Mire near Abisko, Sweden - III_Palsa_N1_3 | ecosystem: Environmental > Terrestrial > Soil > Palsa > Peat permafrost | place: Sweden... | reverse complement strand
GCAATGGCGCGGCTGGCTGTGCATCCTCGGCGGCGCGCTGTCCTTCGTCGTGCTCGGGCAGCACGGCGGCCTGGTGCCGGCGTCGTTCGTGTCGGTGTTCGTCGCGGCGCTCGGCGACCGCGGCAACAGTCTGCGCGACGCGATGCTGCTGGCCGCGCTGATGACGCTGCTGGGCGTCGTCGTCTTCCACTACGGCCTGCACCTGCTGCTGCCCTTGTTCCAATGGTAGAAACGACGGCCCCCGACTCCCTTCGGCCGGTGCCCCCGAGGCGCGCTCGGCGCTCCTCAGGGCGGCCTTCCGGGCGCTGAGACATGCACGACAGCCTGATGCAACTGATGTACGGCTTCGGCATCGCGCTGCAGCCGGCCAACCTGATGTGGTGCGTGTTCGGCGTGCTGGTGGGCAACCTCATCGGCGTGCTGCCCGGCATGGGGCCGCTGTCGACGATCTCGATGCTGCTGCCGATCACCTACGTCATCGCGCCGGTGCCGGCGATCCTGATGCTGGCCGGCATCTTCTACGGCTCGCAGTACGGCGGCGCGATCGGCGCGATCCTGCTGAACCTGCCCAGCCATCCGCCGCATGCGGTCACCTGCCTGGACGGGTATCCGCTCACGCTGCAGGGCAAGGGCGGCACGGCGCTGGGCATCACGATGATGGCGTCGTTCTTCGCGGCGTCGGTGGGCATCGTCGTGATGATCTTCCTGTCGCCGCTGCTGGTGCAGGCGGCCAACAGCTTCGGCCCGGCCGACACCTGCGCCATCATGCTGCTGGGCCTGCTGGCCGGTGCGACGATGGCGCGCGGCTCGCCGCTGAAGGGCGTCGCGATGACGATCTTCGGCCTGCTGTGCGGCGCCGTCGGCACCGACGAGATGACCAGCACCGCACGCTACACGCTGGGCGTGACCGAGCTGCGCGACGGCATCGAGCTGGGCGGCCTGACGATGGGGCTGTTCGGCGTCGCCGATTTCCTGGTGAGCGTCAACCGGACGACCGTCAGCCCGTCGCACGCCAAGGTCCGCATGCGCGACATGCGCCCCAGCGGCGCCGAGATGAAGCGCGCGTTCTGGCCGATGCTGCGCGGCACCGGCATCGGCACGCTGTTCGGCGCGCTGCCCGGCACCGGCCCGACGATCACCACCTTCATCGCCTACGCGCTGGAGCGCAGGTGGAGCAGGACGCCGGAGCAGTTCGGCAAGGGCATGCTCGAAGGCGTCGCGGCGCCGGAGGCCGCGTCGCACTCGAAGACGCAGGTCGACTTCATCCCGACGATGTCGCTGGGCATCCCCGGCGACGCCGTGATGGCGCTGATCCTGGGCGCGCTGATCATCAAGGGCATCCAGCCCGGGCCGCAGCTCATCGAAGACCACCCCGACATCTTCTGGGGCCTGATCGCCAGCTTCTGGATCGGCAACGTGCTGCTGGTGATCCTCAACGTGCCGCTGATCGGCATCTGGGTGCGGCTGCTGCAGGTGCCGTACCGCTTCCTGTTCCCGTCCGCGCTGTTCTTCATCGCGGTGGGCGTCTACAGCACGCGCAACAACCTGTTCGACGTGGCGATCGTCGCGGCGTTCGGCGTCATCGGCGCGATCCTGCTGGCGCTCGAGTTCCCGCTGTCGCCCATCGTGCTGGGCTTCGTGCTCGGCCCGATGCTGGAGCCGAACTTCCGGCGCGCGATGCTGCTGTCGCGCGGCGACCTGTCGGTGTTCGTCACGCGGCCGGTCGCCGCCGGCTTCGTCGCGGCCAGCGCGCTGCTGGCGATGGCGCAGGTCGTGGCGTGGTGGCGCGGTCGGCGGCGGGTCGCGGCGAGCGCGGCGTCACGCTGATCAGGGTCTACGCGGGGTCGGCGCGCGGGTGCGCCGTGGACAATTGGAAACGTTCCCATCGAACACAGGGTTGCCATGTCCATGCTGCGTATCTCGTTCCTGCTGGTCGCCTGCCTGGCCTTCGCCGATGCGGCGCGGGCCGCGCCTGCCGCGAAGGCCTTCGGCACCCGCGAGCAACTGCGGGCATGCCTCGATCTCGACGACGCGCTGAAGGTGCGCTGGCAAGCCATCCAGGCGGCGACCGAGGAGAACAACAGGAAATTCGAAGCGAACGACGCCGAGGAAGCCAGGCTGGTGGAAATGAAGGCGAAGCTCGATCGCAGCGACAAGAACGCGATTCTGGCGTTCAACAAGGCGGTGACGGAGCACGGGCAGCATATTCAACAGTCCAACCAGGACGGCGACGCCACCGAGGCGCTCAACAAGGCCTACCTCGCCGACCGCGCCGCGGCCGACGGCAAGTGCTCGAACCTGACCTACCGGCCCGCCGACATCGACGCGGTCGATAGGGAGCGCAAGAAGGCTGCGGCCCAGGCCCCGGCCGCGTCCGCCATCTAGAACGCCAGCGCCATCCGCGCGGTGTCGCCCACGCGCAGGCGCGTGCCCGCGGCGCCGCGCGCGTAGACGCCGAACACCGTTGCGCCGGGTCGCCGTTGCTGCGACAGGCGGGTCAGCGTGTCCAGCACGGCCTCGTCGACGTTCGCGGAGGCCGGATCGACGTTCATGGCGACGCAGCGCACGCACCGCGCCGTGATCTCGAGGCGCGTGGCGCCGGCGTCGCCGTGCCATTCCAGCGCGGCGAGGCTCTCCTCGACGAACTCGACGCCGCCGTCCTGCGGCATGGCCAGCACGATGTTGGGCCGGAAGCGGCGCGGGTCGGACGGCGGGCGGCCGGTCGCCGCCAGTTCGGCGTCGACCGCGGCGACGGAGGCCGCGAACACGAGGTGCAGCGCGTTCGTGCCCTCGCGCGCCAGCGCCGCCTCGCCGAGCCTGACCAGCCGCAGCGGCGCACCGACCACGCGTTGCAGCCAGGCCGCGACGGCGTCGCCGGCGTCGGCGGCGTCGAAGGTGTCGTGCCGGGCGGCGACGTCGTTCCAGATCTTCACGCGGCATGGCGCCAGGCCGGACGCCGCGGGCGTGGCGACGCCGTCGAAACCGGGCGACGTCAGCCGCAGGCCGCCGTCCGCGGCGCGCGGATGCACCAGGGCCAGCCGCGGATGCGTAGCCAGCCAGGTGACCGCGCCCTCCGCGTCGACGACGGCCCATGCGCGGTCGCCCGCGGCGCCGCCGCGTTCGTCGAGATCGAGCGCCTGCACCGGCATGCCGGCGCAGGCCTTGATCGGGTAGACGAACAGCGCCGTGGCGGCGCAGGCGAGGTCGAAGTCGGCAAGGGTCATGGCGCTCCCACTATGCCCCAGCGCGCGCTCGGGTACAGTCGAATTCCGATTGAACCCCGGCCTCCCATGACAGTTCGCGTCCTCACCGGCATCACCACCACCGGCACTCCGCACCTCGGCAACTACGTCGGCGCGATCCGTCCGGCCATCGCGGCCAGCCGGCGTTCGGACGTCGAGAGCTTCCTGTTCCTGGCCGACTACCACGCGCTGGTCAAGTGCGACGACCCGGCCCGCGTGGAGGAATCGCGCCTCGCGCTGGCCGCCACCTGGCTGGCCGCCGGGCTCGATCCCGAGCGCGTCGTATTCTACCGCCAGAGCGACATTCCCGAGATCCCCGAGCTGAACTGGCTGCTCACCTGCATCACGCCCAAGGGCATGATGAACCGCGCCCATGCGTACAAGGCCGCCACCGACGCCAACGCCGGCGGCGAGCCCGACGACGGCATCAACATGGGGCTGTTCTGCTACCCGGTGCTGATGTCGGCCGACATCCTGATGTTCAACGCGCACCAGGTGCCGGTGGGCAAGGACCAGGTGCAGCACATCGAGATGGCGCGCGACATCGCGCAGCGCTTCAACCACATGTTCGGCCAGGGCCGGGCGCTGTTCACGCTGCCGGAGGCCGTCACCGAGGAGGCGATGCAGCTGCTGCCGGGGCTGGACGGCCGCAAGATGTCCAAGAGCTACGACAACGCGATCCCGCTGTTCGACGGCGGCGCCAAGGCCCTGTCCGCGGCCATCGCGCGCGTGGTCACCGATTCGAAGCTGCCGGGCGAGCCCAAGGATCCGGACGGCGCGCACCTGGTCACGCTGCACGACGCGTTCGCCAGCCCCGACGAGCGCGCCGCGTTCCGCGCCGAACTGCGCGCCGGCCTGGGCTGGGGCGAGGCGAAGAAGCGGCTGCACGACGTGATCGACCGCGAGATCGGCCCGATGCGCGCGAAGTACGAGGCGTTCATGGCGCGGCCCGAGCTGATCGAGGAGCAACTGCTGATCGGCGCGAAGAAGGCGCGCGCCATCGCCGCGCCGTTCCTGCAGACGCTGCGCGAGGCCGTCGGCCTGCGCCGCTTCCGCCCGCTCGCCGTCGCGCCCGTGGCCGCACCGAAGCCGGCCGGCGCCGCGCTGGCCACGTTCAAGCAGTACCGCGAGGCCGACGGCCAGTTCTACTTCAAGCTGGTGGGCACGGGCGACACGCTGCTGCTGCAGAGCGCGGCGTTTGCCGGCGGCCGCGATGCGGGCGCGTGGGTGGCGCGTTTCAGGAAGGAAGGCGCGGCGGCGCTCGCCGGCGCGCCGGTGACGCTGGCCGCCGACGAGGCCGCGGTGCGCGCCGAGCTCGACCGCTTCCTCGAGGCCGAGTAAGGCTGCGTAAAGACGGCGGGGCGCGGCCGCACAGCCGCGCGGAAAAGAGGCAACATCACGGCGTGGCGGCACGTCCCCGGAACGGCGCTTGCCGCATTCCCGGCATGGCAGGGAACCGTCGATGCCATGAAGCAACAGCGAGGTTTCGTCATGAACAGCCTTCACGCCACTCCCCACGCCGCGCGCCTCGTGCTGGGCACGCTGGTCGTGCTGGCCCTGCTGGCCGCCATGTCGGCCGCGGCCGCGAGCACGCCCATCACCAGCGACCAGTTCGCGCCCGGCTGGCAGGACCACGCGCGTCCGCTCTACAACATGGGCATCACCCGGATCGTCGATCGTGACAAGTGGTACGTGCCGGCGATCCTGCCGCGCGGCGAGTACGTGCTGGTGCGGCGCACCGGCGACAAGGCCGAGGTGATCGACGGCTATCGGTTCACGATCAAGGGCGGCACGTCCGACACCTACATGTACCTGATGCCCGGCTACAGCAACGTGGAGGCGCTGCCGGTCGCTGACGTGCCGGCGCTCAAGCCGCAGGCCCCGGCCGCGGCGGCCGCGCTCCAGTAAGCCGGACGGGCGGGGCCGCGCCGGCGACTTCGGTATGCTGACGGCATGCCGCTACAAACCCTCGACTACCAGACCGGCGACTCGCCGAAGTCCGCCATCTTCATCCTGCACGGCCTCGGCGCGAGCGCGACCGACTTCGTGCCGGTCGCGCGCGAGCTCGACCTCCGTGCGGTGGGCGACGTCCGCTACGTGTTCCCGTTCGCGCCGGTGCGTCCGGTCACGATCAACGGCGGCATGTCCATGCCCGCCTGGTACGACATCCTCGGCGTCGACCTCGTCCGCCGCGAGGACGAGCAAAGCCTGCGCGACTCGGCCGCCGACCTGCAGGCGCTGATAGACCGCGAGGTCGCGCGCGGCATCCCGGCGTCGCGCATCGTGCTGGGCGGCTTCTCGCAGGGCTGCGCGATGACGCTGCTCGCCGGCCTGCGCGCGCCGCAGCGCCTGGCCGGGCTGCTGGGCATGTCCGGCTACCTGCCGCTGGCGGCGACGACGGCGGCCGAACGCAGCGAAGCCAACCGCGATGTGCCGATCTTCCTCGCCCACGGCCGCATGGATCCGGTCGTGCCGTACGCGCGCGGCATCGCCACGCGCGACGCGCTGGTCGAGCTGGGCCACGCGGTGGAGTGGCACGAATATCCGATGCAGCACGCGGTCTGCCAGGAGGAGATCGACGACGTGCAGGACTGGCTGCTGAAGGTGCTGGCCTAGAAAAGACCGGCCTGCGCGGTTCCGGCTTCGACGACCACCGCGTCGCCCACGGAGATGACCCCGCCGCGGACCACGCGCGCCGTGGTGCCGCCATGGCCGCGCATCGCGTTGTAGCCGCCCGGCCCCAGCAGCGCTTCCATCCTGGAGCACGGGTCGCAGGGGCCGGTGACGACGATCAGCACGTCGGGGCCGATGCGCACCTGCAGCGGCTGGTCGGCGAAGAGACCGTGTTGCGCGAGCAGGTTGATGCCGGAGACGACCAGGTTGCGGCGCAGGTCGGCGGCGTCCACGTCGCGCTCCGTCCACAGGCGGATCAGCGGCAGGTGCTCGGCCTGGATCAGCGTGAGCTGGCGCTTGCCGCCGCCGGGGCGGCTGGGCGTCTTGGCGGCGCCGTGGTCGCCGTCGAGCCCACGGTCGACCAGTGCCCGGGCGGACGCCACGGACACCGCCGCGCGCTCGCGGCCGGGACGCAGGTAGACGGCTTCGACACGGCCGGCGCGCGGGAAACGCGCGGTCAGCGAGCGCAGGTCGTCCATCGGGCGTGCGGCGCCGCGCGCGACCCGGCGGGGCCGGGCGCGCGCGAGGCCATCAGACCGGCTTCTTCGCCAGCTTGCCCTTGGGCATGACGGCGGTCACCGGCGGCGTCGGACGGTCGGAGCCGGCGGACTTCGGCGGGGCGGCATCCTTCTTCGGTTTCTTTTCGTTCTTGCTGGCGCGTTGTTCCTTGCCCATGGCTGGCTCCGGTTGGTTGGTGGGAATCTGTCGGGCGAAATGGTAAGCCATCCGGCGACCGCCGGCCGTTTCAGCAAACTCTACAGTCGAGCTGGGAGATTTTCGACCTTCGCGCCCAGCGGGCTTCCCGCTCGACAGTGGCGCCGTCCCACTGTCGGGCACGTCGCTTGCCAAATCCGTCGCCGTGCAGGCAGGTCGTTCGAAGCGATTCGCCTGGGCCATCACGGAGCGGGCGTCCAGCGCCGGCTCGCAACCTAACCACCCGCTGCAACGGCCTCAAGGACCGAACGACATGGCGCGCCCCAAGAAGACCACGAAGACGAGCCTCCCCGAAGCGCCCGGCCTGCCCAAGGCGCCGACCGGCATCCAGGGCCTGGACGAGATCACCGGCGGCGGCCTGCCGCGCGGCCGGCCCACGCTGTTGTGCGGCTCGGCGGGCTCGGGCAAGACGATGCTGGCCGCGGAATTCCTCGTGCACGGCGCGCTACAATACGACGAGCCGGGCGTGTTCATGATGTTCGAGGAAAGCGCCGAGGAACTCGCGCAGAACCTGCGCTCGCTGGGCGTCGATCTGGTGAGGCTGCAGAAGCAGAACAAGGTCGCGATCGACCACGTGCACATCGAGCGCAACGAGATCCAGGAGACCGGCGAGTACGACCTCGAGGGCCTGTTCATCCGCCTGGGCCACGCGATCGACACCATCGGCGCCAAGCGCGTGGTGCTCGACACCATCGAGGCGCTGTTCTCCGGCCTGCCCAACCACGCGGTGCTGCGCGCCGAGCTGCGGCGGCTGTTCCGCTGGCTGAAGGATCGCGGCGTGACCGCGGTGATCACCGGCGAGCGCGGCGAGCAGTCGCTGACGCGCTACGGCCTCGAGGAATACGTGGCCGATTGCGTGATCCTGCTGGACCACCGCATCGCCGACCAGGTATCGACGCGCCGGCTGCGCGTGGTGAAGTACCGCGGCACGGAGCATGGCACCAACGAATATCCGTTCCTGATCGCACGCAACGGCATCTCGGTGCTGCCCATCACGTCGATGCGGCTCGACCACGAGGCCCAGACCGAGCGCGTGTCCACCGGCATCCGCGGACTCGACGACATGCTGGGCGGCAGGGGTCTCTATCGCGCGAGCAGCACGCTGGTGTCGGGCGCGCCGGGCACCGGCAAGAGCAGCGTGGGCGCGAGCTTCGTCGACGCGGCCTGCGCGCGCGGCGAGCGCGCGCTGCTGTTCGCCTACGAGGAGTCGTCCCACCAGCTGCTGCGCAACATGGCGTCCATCGGCCTCGACCTCGGACGCTGGGAGCGCCAGGGCCTGCTGCACATCGACGCCTCGCGGCCGACGCTGCACGGCCTCGAGCAGCACCTCGTGCACATGTACGAACTGGTGCGCGAGCTGAAGCCGTCCGTGGTGGTGGTCGACCCGATCAGCAACCTCACGATGGACAGGGACGACCGCCTGCTCAAGCCCACGCTGATGCGGCTGATCGACTACCTCAAGCAGCAGGGCATCACCGCGCTGTTCACGAGCCTGACCAGCGACATGGCCGCCGACGTGGCCGATTCGCAGGTGGGCGTGTCCTCGCTGATGGACACGTGGATCCTGCTGTCCAACATGGCCGCCAACGGCGAACGCACGCGCACGCTGCAGGTGCTGAAGTCGCGCGGCATGCCGCATTCGCACCAGGTGCGCGAGTTCGTGATGGGAGACGGCGGCGTCGACCTGGTCGACGTCTACCTGGCCGGCGACCGCGTGCTCACCGGCACGGCGCGCGTCTCGCAGGTGGCGCAGGAGCAGGCCGCGAGCGACCTGCGCCGGCGCGACCACGATCGCCGGCTGAAGGAGCTGGCGAACCATCGCAAGGCGATCGACGCGCAGATCGCCGCGCTGAACGCGCAGGCCGAGGAGCGTGCCGGCGAGGTCGAGTTCGCGATCGAGCGCGAGCGCCTCACCGCCGAGGGCGCTTCGGCGCGGGCGCGCGCGAACGCGCAGTCGCGCGACGTGCCGCCGCCGCGGCCGCGCGTGCCGTCGGCCACCCCGGCTGCCGAGACGCCGGCGCGAAAGGGGGCGAGATGAACGCGCACAAGTCCGCCAAGCTCACCGTGGCCGAAGAGAAGGCGCTGCACGAGGAACGGCCCGACGTCGCCGAATGGCAGCTGCGGCTGTACGTGGCCGGGCAGACGGCCAAGTCGATCGCCGCGTTCGAGAACCTGAAGCGGGTGTGCGAGACGCACCTGGCCGGCCGCTACTCGATCGAGGTGGTCGACCTGCTGGTCAACCCGCGGCTGGCCGCAGGCGACCAGATCCTCGCGGTGCCCACGCTCGTGCGCAAGTTCCCCGAGCCGATCCGCAAGATCATCGGCGACCTGTCGAACGAAGAACGCGTGCTGGTCGGACTCGACGTCCACCCGCGGCAATAAGGCCGGCATGGGCGACATCGACACCAAACCCTACGTCCTTCGGCTCTACGTGACGGATGCCACCCCGACCTCCGCGCGCGCGATCGTCAACGCGCGCCGGATCCTCGAGGAGCACCTGGCGGGCAGCTATTCGCTGGAGATCCTCAACATCGCCGAGCACGTGGCGCAGGCGACGGAGGACCAGATCATCTGCGCGCCGACGCTGCTGCGCCTCGCGCCGCCGCCGGCGCGCCGCATCATCGGCGACATGTCGGACGTCGTGCGCGTCCTGAAGGGACTCGACGTCCCGGCCGGGCGCTGAGCTGTCGCATCCGGGACGAGGCCATGAGCAGGGACCAATTCGATCGCGACGCCGCCGCCCACGGCGGCGCCTCGGACGACGAGCTGGCGCGGCTGCGGCGCGAGAACATCGAGCTGCAATCGCGCCTGGTCGAGGCCGAGGACACGCTGGCGGCGATCCGCAACGGCGACGTCGACGCGCTGATCGTCGGCGAGGACATCTACACGCTGGCCAGCGCCAACGCCGCGACCAACGCCATGCGCGAGGACGTGCTCGCGCAGATGCAGGACGCGGTGCTCGCGTTCGACGTCGACGACCACATCATCTACATGAACCCGGCGGCCGTGGCCCAGTACGCGTGCACGGCCTCGGACATGCTCGGCCGCGACCGCATCGAGCTCTTCAGGGAACGCTGGCCGGACGCGGAACGGGCGATGCAGGCGCGCGAGTCGCTGCGGACGGCCGGCAACTACCGGGCTGAGTCGGTGCACGTGCGGCACGACGGCCGGGAGATGCACGTCGAATGCACCGTGTCGAGACTGACCGATGCGCTGCAGCGCCCGCTCGGCACGCTCTCCGTGATCCGCAACATCGGCGACCGCGTCGAGGCGCAGGCCACGCTGGCGCTCGCCACGGCCACGCTCGCGCGGCGCGAGCGCCAGTTCGCGACGCTGGTGGAGAACTCGCCCGACATCTTCGCGCGCGTCGATCGCAACCTGCGCTATCTCTACGTCAGTCCCGTCGTCGAGCGCTACAGCGGCTTGCCGGCGGCGGCCCACATCGGCCGCAGCCGCGCCGAGGTGGGCATGCCGGCCGGGATGCAGGCGGATTGGGAGAACGCGGTGCTCAAGGTGTTTGCCACCGGCACCGTGGGCACGTTCAAGTTCGGCTACACCGGCACCGGCGACCAGTCGTGGATGTTCTCGGCGCGGCTGATCCCCGAGTTCGCGGAGGACGGCACGGTGGAGTCGGTGCTGTCGATCGCGTCCAACATCACCGAGCAGGAACTGATCGACGCGGCGCTGCGCGAGAGCAAGGCGCGCCTCGAGTTCACGCTCGCCGCCGCGCACGTGGGCGAGTGGGAGATCGACGTGGCCAGCGGCGAATCGCGCCACTCCGACCTCCACGACCGCTGCTTCGGCTACGCGCAGCCGGTGCCGGGGTGGAACATGGAGATGCTCTACGCGCATGTGCACCCGGACGACCGCGAGCGCGTGCGCGCGCAGGTCGCGCACGCGTTCGCCACCAGCACCGACCTCGCGTTCGAGGCCCGCGTGACCTGGCCCGACGGCAGCGAGCACTGGATCGACGTGCACGGCAGCCCGTATGTCTCGGCGCGCGCCAGCGAGCGCGAGCATCCGCGCCTGCGCTTCCTCGGCATCATCGCGGACATCACGCTGCGCAAGCACACCGAGGCCACGCTGCGCGACGCCGACCTGCGCAAGGACGAGTTCCTCGCGACGCTGGCGCACGAGCTGCGCAACCCGCTCGCGCCGATCCGCAACGCGGTGCAGATCATGCAGCTGTCGCGCGACGAGGCGGTGCACGAGGACGCGCGCAAGATCATCGAGCGCCAGCTCAAGCAGATGGTGCACCTCGTCGACGACCTGCTGGACGTCAGCCGCATCAGCCAGGGCAAGGTGGAGCTGCGGCTGGAGCAGGTGGACGTGGCCGACGCCGTGCTCGACGCGATCGAGACCAGCCGCCCGCTGATCGACGCCGGCCGCCACCACCTCACCACCAAGCTGGCGCCGCCGCGCGCGCTGATGGTCGACGCCGACGCCACGCGCCTGACGCAGATCGTCGCCAACCTGCTGAACAACGCGGCCAAGTACACGCCCGAGGGCGGCCACATCCAGGTGCTGGCCGAGCGCGATGGCGACGACGCCGTCATCACGGTGCGCGACTCGGGCATCGGCCTGTCCCAGGACATGCTGCCGCGCGTGTTCGACATGTTCGCGCAGGTCGACCGCTCGATGGAGCGCGCGCAGGGCGGCCTGGGCATCGGGCTGGCGCTGGTCAAGCGCCTCGTCGAGATGCACGGCGGCTCGGTGCATGCGACCAGCGACGGGCCGGATCTCGGCTGCCGCTTCATCGTGCGCGTTCCGCTGATCCGCGCGCCGGCGCGCGCGCCGCGGCTAGACGCCGGCCATGAGCTGGCGGCGCAGGAGACCGACGGCCTGCGCGTGCTGGTGGTCGACGACAACGTCGACAGCGCCGAGAGCCTGTCGCAGGTGATGCGCATCCTGGGCTACCCGGTGGCGGTGGCGCACGACGGCGTCGAGGCGGTGGAGATGGCCGCGACCTGGCGCCCGGCCATGGTGCTGATGGACATCGGCATGCCGCGCATGAGCGGCCTGGAGGCGGCGCGCGCGATGCGCGAATTGCCGGACGGCGAGCGGCTGTGGCTCATCGCGCTGAGCGGCTGGGGCCAGAACGAGGACCGGCGCAAGTCGCGCGAGGCCGGGTTCGACCACCATTTCGTCAAGCCGGTGGACGTGGAGGCGTTGATCGAGCTGATCCGCAAGCTCCCGCAACGCTGAGGGATTCTCGGCCATCGGCGAAACTACGGGGATGCCTCGCACCCCGATGTTCGCCCCGCTGCCCGAAGGCCCGCTCGACGTGGTGGGCGACGTCCACGGCGAGCTCGACGCCCTGCGCGCGCTGCTGGCGCACCTGGGCTACGACGCCGACGGCGGGCATCCCGGCGGCCGCCGCCTGGTCTTCGTGGGCGACCTGTGCGACCGCGGCCCGGACAGCCCCGGCGTCATCGCGCTCGTGCAGCACCTCGTGGCCTCGGGCCGCGCGCTGGCGACGCTGGGCAACCACGAGATCAACCTGCTGCGCGGCGACCGCAAGGACGGCAACGACTGGTTCTGGAGCGAGTTCAGCGTGCGCGACGCCAAGTACGAGCCGCGCGCGCACCTGCCGCCCGAACGGCGCGACGCCGTCATCGCCTTCCTGCGCTCGCTGCCGCTGGCGCTCGAGCGCGACGACCTGCGCGTGGTGCACGCCGCGTGGGACCTCGCGTCGATCGCGCAGCTGCGCGCGGCCGACCCGGCGCTGAGCCGCGTGGAGCACTTCCTGCGCTGGGACGCAGACGCCGAGGGCCTGATCGCCGCGCGCGGCATCGGCGAGGCGGCGCGCGTCGAATACGAGGAATACCGCGAGCGCCTGGTCGACCCGACGCAGGCGGTGCCGATGCTGGTGGCGACGGCGCAGGTCGACGAGATCCGCCAGATGGCCAACCCGATCCGCGTGGTCACGTCGGGCATCGAGCGCGGCGCCTCGCGGCCGTTCTTCGCGAGCGGGCACTGGCGCTTCGTGGAGCGCATCCGCTGGTGGGACGAGTACGCCGACACCGTGCCGGTGATCGTCGGACACTACTGGCGCCAGTTCGCGCGCGTGGATCGCGCCTCGCTCGGCAAGGCCGAGGAGAACCTGTTCACCGACCTCGCGCCGACCGCCTGGCATGGGCTGCACCGCAACGTGTTCTGCATCGACTTCTCGGTCGGCGGACGCTTCCTCGAGCGCCCGCTCGTGCCCGGCGCGGTGCCGCGCTCGCGCCTGGGCGCGCTGCGCTGGCCGGAGCGCGTGCTGGCGCTGGACACCGGCGAGATGCTGTCGACGTCGGACGTCTGAGAACCTGTGAACGAACCCGCCACGCCCGCTCGTCCCGTCAAAACACGCCCGCTCTGCGTTGCAAATGCTTGCCGTAGCCCGAGCTACGTCTGCGCTTTGCGCCTTGATCGGACGCGTTTTGACGGCCCGCTCGGTCGCGTCGGATTCATTCACAGGTTCTGAGGCGCCGGGCGTCGATCGCAGCCGGCTCAGGGCAGCAGCAAGATCTTGCCGATGACCTGCCGGTCCTCGAGCGCGCGATGGGCCTGCGCGCCGTCCCGCAGCGCGAATGTCTGCGAGATGCGCAGCGCCACGACGCCCGACTCTATCCAGCCGAACAGTTCGGCGGCGCGGGCCCGGCGTTCGTCGGCCGTGGTCAGCACGTTCCACAGGTCGCCGCCGACCAGGCCCAGCGAGCGATCCATCAGCAGCCGCGGGTCCACCGGCGCGGGGTCGCCCGCCGCCATGCCGTAGAAGACGACCGTGCCGCCGGCGCGGGCGGTGTCCAGGCTGTCGCGCAGCGTGGTGCCGACCGAGTCGTACACGACGTCCGCGCCGCGCCCGTCGGTGAGCGACTTCACCGTCGACGCCCAGCCCTCGGTCGCCACCGCGAACTCCGCGCCGGCCTCCGTCACGGCCTGCCGCTTGGCCTCGGTCGAGGCGATGCCGACGACGCGCGCGCCCAGGTGCCGCAGCATCTGCACGAGCAGCAGCCCCACGCCGCCGGCCGCCGCGTGCACGACGGCCCAGTCGCCGGCGCGCACGGCGTAGCTGTCGCGGCACAGGTATTGCGCCGTCAGGCCCTGCAGCAGGCTCGCGGCGGCGGTCTCGAAGGAGACGGCCTCGGGCAGCGGGATCAGGCGGGCGACGTCCACCGCGCACAACTCCGCGTTGGAGAACGGGCTGTCCGCGAACCCGACGCGCTGGCCGGCGCGCAGGCCGCTGTCGGCCGGTGCCCGCACCACCTCGCCCGCGCCTTCGTAGCCGAGGATCCACGGCGGCGTCCCGGCCAGGTGGTAGTTGCCCTTGCGGCGATAGACATCCGCGAAGTTCAGGCCGACCGCGCGCATGCGCACCAGGGCCTGGCCCGGGCCCGGCACGGGATCGGGCACCGGTTCGAAGCGGAGCACGTCGGCACCGCCGAATTCGTGGAAGACAAGCGCGTGCACGGCGACCTCGTCGAATCTGCTGGAGGCGCGCATTGTCTTCGCCTGCTCGCCGCCATGCCGGCGCAGGGCCATCGCGCCGCGGTCAGCGCGGCAGCACCAGGATCGCGCGGAAGTCGTTGACGTTGGTCAGCGTCGGCCCGGTGATCACCGAGTCGCCGAGGTCGC
>Ga0302311_10004908_pt1 | contig 14282 bp, 11 predicted proteins | sample III_Palsa_N1_3_FD_200449 | JGI IMG/M metagenome (GOLD analysis project Ga0302311, IMG submission 200449) | Peat permafrost microbial communities from Stordalen Mire near Abisko, Sweden - III_Palsa_N1_3 | ecosystem: Environmental > Terrestrial > Soil > Palsa > Peat permafrost | place: Sweden... | reverse complement strand
AAGGTGCCCCCGACCACGATGTCCGAGTTGGACTGGACGACGATGGTGGAGACCGGCTCGTTCGGATCCGGCTCGAAGTTGGTGTCGACCGTGCCGTCGCTGTTGAGCCGGGCGAGGTAGAGGACGGTGTCGATCGTCGAGCCCAGGTTGGGCGTGAAGGTGCTGAAGTCGCCGCCGACCAGGATCTGCCCCGAGCTCAGGATCACGATGGTGTAGACCGGGTTGTTCGGGTCGGGGTTGAAGCTAGTGTCGAGGGTGCCGTCAGTGTTGAGCCGCGCCAGGTAGTCGCGCACCACCGGGGTCGTGGTCGTGTTCGGGGTCAGTTCGGTGAAATCGCCGCCCGCGAGGATCTTGCCGTCGGACTGAATGGCGACCGAGAGCACCTGCGAGCTCGGGGTGGGGGAGAAGGTGGTGTCGACGGTGCCGTCGGCGTTCAGCCGGGCCAGGTAGTCGATGGTCGTGCCGCTGACTTCCGTGAAGGCGCCGCCAATGATGATCTGGCCGTTGGCCTGGAGGGCGATGGTCGAGACCACGCCGTTCGGGGTGGGGTTGAAGGAAGTGTCGAGGGTGCCGTCGGCGTTCAAGCGGACGAGGTTCTCGTAACCGACCACGCCGTTGAACGAGCTGAAGAGGCCGCCGACCACGATCTGGCCGCTCGGGGTCAAGGCCGAGCAGACGATCTCGCCGTTGGTGGCCGCGGAGTAGGAGTGGCGGACCGACCCGTTCGGCTCCAGCCAGACGGCGGAGTTGGACGGGGTCTGGGTCGCGCCCCCCAGCGGCTCCACCGAAACGGAGTTCACCGGGCCGTTGACCGCGGCGTTGTAAGTCGTGTCCGGCGTCGAGTCCGCGTTGAAGCGGTCCAGGTAGGCGGCGGGGGCGCCGCCCAGGGCCGCGAAACTGCCGGCGACCAGGAACTGCCCGTTCGGCTGCACCGCCAGGGCGTTGGCCGCGCCGCCGGCCGAGGCATTGGCCCCCGCCGCGAAGCTCGCCTGGTCGGAGCCGGCGCCGTTGAGGAGGGCGACGTGGACGGCGCCGATCGCGGTGCCGGACGCCCCGGGCTGGAGGGTAGTGAAGGAGCCGCCCACCAGGTAGCCGCCGCCCGACGTGACCGCGATCGAGTTCACGAGGGCGTTGAAGTCCGGGTTGAAGGTGGAGTCGAGCGAGCCGTCCGAGTTCACCCGCGCGGCGTAGCCGCGGAGGATGCCGGTGATGGCCCCGTTCTGCGCGAAGGAAGTGAAGAGGCCGCCGACCACGAATTGGCCGTTTGAGAGCATCTGCATCGTCAGCACGTCGCCGTTCGGGTCGGGGAAGAACGAGGTGTCGAGCGTGCCGTCGGCGTTCAGGCGCGCCATGTGGTTCACCGGGATCGGCACGTTGGCGTTGGTCCCGGCCGCCGGGATCGTGAGCACGTTGCCGTTCGGCTGGGTGATGGTGGTCGTGGTGGTCGCGGCCTTGCCCGTCTGCGGGATCAGGGTCGTGAACGTGCCGCCGATCACGATGTGGCCGTCGCCTTGGACCGCGAGGGCGTAGACGGGCGCGTTGGCCTCCGGGTCGAAGTTCGTGCCGTCAGCGGTGCCGTCCGGGTTGATCCGCGCGAGGTAGCTCCGGGTGTTGCCATTCACCTGAGTGAACCCGCCGCCGAGGACGATGTGGCCGTCGCCCTGCACCGCGATGGCGAAGACGCCGCCGTCGGGCGCCGGGTTGAAGGCGATGTCAACCGACCCGTCGTTGTTGATCCGGGCGAACTCGTCGATGCCGATGGCGGTCGTCGAGCCGTTGGGGGTCAGGTAGCTGAAGCCGCCGCTGATCAGGATCTGGCCGCTGGTGAGCGGGAAGATGGTGGTGATGCTGCCGTTGGGGTTGGGGTTGAACGAGCCGACGATGGTGCCGTCGGGGTTCAGGCGGCCCAGGTAGTTGCGGGGGAAGCCGTCGACCTGGCTGAAGGAGCCGCCGATCAGGTAGGTGCCGTCGGAGGCGACCGCGATCGACTGGACCGGCCCGTTGACGGACGCGGTGAAGGTGGTGTCGAGGGAACCGTCGGCGTTCATCCGTGCGAGGTAGTTGCGGGTGGCCCCGCCAATGCTGAGAAAGGTGCCGCCGACCAGCTGCTGGCCGTTCGAGAGCGGGACGGCCACGAGGACGGTGCCCGTGGTGTCGGGGGACAGGGTGGAGTCGGGCACGCCGTAGGTGTTCAGGCGGGCGATGTAGCCCCGCTGGAAGACCGTGGAAGTGTCCAGGGGCGACAGCGAGGTGAAGTACCCGGCGAGAATCACGTCGCCGTCCGGCTGGACGGCGATCGCGCTGACCGACTGGTTGGGCTGCGGGATGAAGGTGGCGTCAAGGGTGCCGTCCGGGTTGATGCGCGCGGCGTAGGAGATCGCCGTGGCCGAGAGGGCGGTGGCGGGGAAGATCTGGGTGAAGATGCCGCCGATGATGATCTTGCCGTCGGGCTGGAGGGCCAGCGCATCGACGTACTCGAGCGGGTTGATGATGAAGGTGTTGTCGAGCCCTCCGTCGTGGTTCAGGCGGGCGACGAAGTCGGCCTGGTTCACGCCGTTGGACATGGTCGTGAACTGGCCGCCGATCACGATTTGGCCGTTGGGCAGGAGGAGGATCGCCATCACGCTGCCGTTCGGCTCGGGGTCGAAGCCGGGATCGACCGTGCCGTCGGCAAGGAGCCGGCCGATGTCGTTGCGGGTGATGGCCGTGCTGGACCCGTTGGGCGTGAAGGTGGAGAAACCGCCGCCGACCACGGTCGTGCCGTCGGTCTGGATCGCGAGGGACAGGACGGTCTTGTCGGTGTTCGGGTCGTAGGTGGCGTCGAGCGATCCGTCGGCGTTCAGCCGGGCGATGTGGTTGCGGGTGGTCGCCGCGGAGGCGCCGTTGGCCTGGACCGAGGTGAAGGCGCCGCCGATGATGAGCTGGCCGTTGGTCTGGGCGGCGATCGCGTAAACGATGGCATTCGGGTTCGGATCAAAGGTGGTGTCGAGGGATCCGTTGGCGTTCAACCGGGCCAGGTAGTTGCGTGCGGTCGCGGTCCCGCCGGTGCCGGTGACGGAGGTGAATTCGCCGGCGATGAGGACCTGGCCGTTGGCTTGGAGGACGATGGTGCGGACCACGCCGTTGGCCTGCGGGGTGAAGGAGGAGTCGACCGTGCCGTCGTGGTTGAGGCGGGCGATGTAGTTGCTGGCGCTGGTGCCGTATCCCTCGGGCGTGAGCTCGGTAAAGTAACCGCCTATCAGGATCTTACCGTCGGGCTGGACGGCCACGGCGTTGACGATCGAATTGGCCGTCGGGTTGAAGCCGTCGTACGGCAGGGTCGTGGCCCGGGCACTCACGCTCGCCCCCAAGAAAGCCATTAGCGCTAGACCCGCCGATGTGATGCCTGACAGGCGGGTTTTTAGGGTCGATAGGAATGCCATGGAAGGTAAAGCTGCTTACAGACAACGGGCACAAATGCAATGCCGGGAAGCAGGGCCTCCCGGAGGGACTTTTTAGTCTCCGCACGTTTGCAAAAGGTTCCGGAAAAGGGGACAAGCGCATCCTTATTCGGATTGGCCCGGCCGCTTGCAAAAGGCCCCGCGCGGCATCAGGGTGCGGCCCATGAAATTGTCGCTGCTTTCAGTCCTGCTCCTTCCCCTCTCCCTCGCCATGACCACTCCCGCCAAAGCCGAACTCCAGGTGGGCGACAAGGCCCCCGCCGTCACCGGCGTCACCGAAACCGGCGCGAGCCTCAACCTGGCCGACGTCTATGCCAAGCAGCCCTACACCCTGGTCTACTTCTACCCGAAGGCCGACACGTCGGGTTGCACCGCCCAGGGGTGTTCCCTACGCGATGCCTACGAGGACCTTACGAAGAAGGGTGTCGCCGTGATTGGCGTCAGCCTCGACCAGGTGGAGGCCCAGAAGGCCTTCAAGGACAAGAACCACTTCCAGTTCACCCTGATCGCCGATCCGGACCAGAAGGTGATCGGCGCCTTCGGGGTCAAGGTGAAGGACGTGCCGCTCGTCGGCCACTTCGCCAACCGCGAGGCCTTCCTGATCAAGAACGGCACGATCGTCTGGGCGGACTACAAGGCCTCGACCACCCAGCAGGCCCAGGACGTCCTGAAGGTGATCGCCGAGCAGAAGAGCTGAGGCCCTGCGGGCTACAGCACTTCGTCCGGTGCGCTCGGGAGCGCTGGGGCCTGCGGGTCGGCCCGGACCCGCCCGAGCCACTCCCGGATGAGCGGGTCGACCGGCGGCCCGGTGCCGGGCCAGGACCCCGCCACCAAGTCGATCAGGTGCAGCTCGCCGTCGGCGCCGCGGACGAAGTTGCGGGCGTGCAGGTCGGCGACAAGGTAGGGGGCGTCGCGGAGGAAGAGGAGCCGCGGGTGATCGCGGTCGGCCCGCAGGAACCGGCTGGGGATCTCGATCAGCGGCGCGGGCAGGTGCCCAGACATGTCGTCGCCTTGGGGGAGCGGCTCGCCGTAGACCTGCTTCGCCACCGGCACCCCCTCCGGGGTCACCGCCAGGACCTCGGTCGGCATGCCGCCCAGGACCTGGATGATCAGCAGCTTCTCGAGGAGCGCCCGGTAGTCTCCCAGGGTGGCCCGGGCCAGGAGCAGGGTCTCCTCGCCGGGGGCGAAGCCGAACTCGCTGCCGATCGTCTTTCCCTCCCGGGGCCGGTAGAACTTGTAGACGGACCCGTCGGCGGCTGCGAAGGCCCAGGCCTCGACCCCGCCGCCGATCCGGCGAAGCCGGGGGTTGGCCTCCTCCAGCGGCTCCTCCTCACCGCCAAACCCGAAGTCGGCCAGGGGGCGCAGCGGCAAGAGCGCCCGGAAGTCCCGGATGGCGGCGCCGAAGGCGGCCCACTGCGGGCTCGTCCCCTCCAGCAGGATTACTTCGTCTTCCGCGAGGAGGACGAGATCGCGGTCCGTATCTGCGCGGAGATCGCATTGGGCAGCCGCCGCGCCAAGGCGAGCGAGCGCTTCCAGTCTTCGCCCGTGATCGTCCTGAAGAGCGGCTCGCCCGGTGGCGCCGGGGAGGACGGGGCCGGCGATGCGGGTGGGGTTTCCGGTGAAGGCATCTTCCATGGGTCCGCCATGCGCGAAACGTCGGGTCGGTCCGAGGCAATGGCAACGCCGGCTTGCCGACAAGTTATTCGCACCGGGGCGGCTACGCCGGCGGCTTCGCCGGCGCGGCCGGCGCCGCGCCGACCACGATCTTGTCGACCCGGCGGCGGTCCATCTCCGCGACCTCGAAGCGCCAGCCCGCCCACTCGAAGCTGTCGCCGACCGCCGGGATGCGGCCGAAGTGGGTGACGACGAAGCCGCCGGCGGTGCGGTAGTCGGCCTCGGCCTCGTTGGGGAGCGGCCGCCCGATCTTCAGGAGGGACTTGAAGTCCGCGAGCGGCATGGTGGCGTCGACCAGCCAGGAGCCGTCCTCGCGCTGCTTGGCGCCGGTCTGGTTGCGCTGCCCGGGCTCGGGCAGGTCGCCGACGATCGACTCGAAGACGTCGATCAGGGTCACGAGGCCCTGGACGGCGCCGAACTCGTCCGAGACCACGGCGGTGTGGCGCCCGGTCTTCTTGAACTGCTCGAGCAGCTGGACCGCGGTCATGGTCTCGGGGACGAGGAGCGGCGGCACCAGCAGGTTCTTGAGGGCGGTCGGGAGCCCGATCGCGGAGTGGGCCCAGAGCGCCTTCACCGAGACCATCCCGACCACCTGGTCGCGGTTCTTCTGGTAGACCGGGAAATAGGAGTGGCCGCTGGTCACGATCTTGCGCCAGTTGTTCTCCTCGTTGTCGTCGATGTTGAGGAAGACGATCTTGGCGCGCGGGGTCATGATCGCCGTGACCCGCAGCCGGTCGAGGGACAGGACGCCCTCCACCATCTCCTTCTTCGCGCGCTGGAAGGAGCCGGCGTGGAGGCCGCGCTCGACGAGCGCCCGGACGTCCTCGTCGCCGACCGCCTCGGTCAGCGGCCGGGCCCGGAAGCCGACCGCCCCGGCCAGGCCCTCGCTGGCCGCGCTGAGTGCGGCTGAAAGCGGCCCGACGACGGCGGAGAGCACGCGCATGACGCCGCCCAGGAGGGCGGCGGCCCGCTCGGGGTTGGCGAGGGCGATCCGCTTCGGCAGGAGCTCCCCGAAGAGCAGCATGACGCCGCCGGTGGCCAGCGTCGCGGTCACGAGCCCGATCCCCTGCGCCCACGGGGCCAGGGCCGGCCAGCGCGAGAACCAGGAGGCGAATTCGTCGGCGCCCGAGGAGACCAGGGCGGCGCCGGCGACGATGCAGGTGAGGGTGAGCCCGAACTGCACGAGGCCGAGGAAGCGGCCGGGGTGCTCGGAGATGGCGAGGGCGGACCGGGCGCCCGTGCTGCCCTCCTCGGCCAGCCGGGCCAGCTGGGCGCGGCGGGCCGAGACGATCGCCGTCTCGGCCGCGGTCAGGATGCTGTTCGCGACGATCAGCACCCCGAGGATCAGCAGCTCGGTCGCGGCGTTCGGCATGGAATCCCGGCCAGCGTGGCGCTTCCGCCGGGGGATGCAATCCCAGCCCGCGGCGGGCCCGGCGGTCCGCTCAGCGCAGCAGCTTGAACGCGTGGACCCAGTCGTTCTGCCGGAACCCGGGGATGCACCAGAGGATGCTGAGCGGCTCGATGCCGCGCGCCGCCTCCGCCCCGCCCATGTCCTCGGTCTCCCAGCCAAACTGGGTCAGGATGCCCGTGGTCGTCCGCTTGGCCGCCGTGTCGTTCCCGGCGATGAACATGGTGGGGGTCCCGCCCGCGAAGGCCGGGTTCACCATGCAGGCCGCGCCGACGGAATTGAAGGCCTTGACGAAATGGGCCGCCGGGAACTCGCGCTGCAGGCGCTCCATCAGGGAATCCCCGAAGGTCGTGAAGAAAGTGAGGACGCCGTTCTTCGGCGGCTCGTCCGCGATCGGGTTGGTCGCGTCGATGACCGTCTTTCCGGACAAGGCGGCTCCCCCCGCGAGGCCGAGCGCCTCCGACGCCACCGTGCCCTTCACCGCCAGGACCACGACCTCGCCGAACCCCGCCGCGTCGGCAAAGCTCCCGATCCGGGCCTGCGGGTTCTGCTTGCCCCAGGCCTCGAGCTTGGCGGCTTCGCGGGTCCCCATCACCACGTCATGCCCGTGCTTCAGAAAGCCGCCGCCGAGGGTCTTGCCCACGTCACCCGAGCCGATGATGCCCACCTTCATGGTCCCAGAATCTGCCAAGCCGGCAGAAAGGGCAAGCGGAGCCGCGCGGGAGCCGCCCGCGAGGCCGCTCCCGCAATACATTTGGCAATCCGGCCGCCCTGGGCATGTTGGGGCGCCATGCTCGAGGTGCGCGATCTCCGGAAATCCTATCCCGGCGCCGACGGGCGGCCGGTGGAGGTCGTCCGCATCCCGCATTTCGCCCTCGCCGCCGGGGAGGAGCGGGCGCTGCGGGGCGAGAGCGGGGGCGGCAAGACGACCTTCCTGAACCTGATCGCCGGGATCCTGGCGGCGGACGCGGGCACGATTGCGATCGGGGGCACCGACATGGTGGCGCTGCCGGAGGCGGCGCGGGACCGCCTGCGGGCCGCCCGGCTGGGCTACATCTTCCAGACCTTCAACCTGCTCCAGGGCTTCACGGTGCTCGAGAACGTCGTCCTCGGCATGAGCTTCGGCCCGGGCGGAGCGGATGCCGGCCGGGCCCGCGAGCTCCTCGGCCGGGTGGGCCTCGGCCACCGCCTGCACCACTTCCCGCGCCAGCTCTCGACCGGCCAGCAGCAGCGGGTGGCGGTGGCCCGCGCCCTCGCCAACCGGCCGGCGCTCGTCCTCGCCGACGAGCCCACCGGCAACCTCGACGCGCGCCACGGCCGGGAGGCGCTGGCGCTGATCCGCGACGCCTGCCGGGAGCACGGCGCGGCCCTCCTCCTCGTCAGCCACGACGAGGGCGTCCTGGGGCAGTTCCGGGCGGTCGAGGACTTCGCGGTCCTGAACCAGGCGGCCCCGGAGCGCATGCCATGACGCTCCTCCTGATCGTCTACCGCAACCTGCGGCAGTACGCCTTCTCGACCGTGGTGACGGCGGGCAGCCTGGCGCTGGCCGGGGGGCTCCTCATGAGCGTCTGGATGGTCAAGGCCCAGGCGCAGAAGTCCTTCCTGCAGACGACCACGGCCTTCGACGCGGTCCTCGGCGCCCGGGGCTCCAAGCTCCAGCTGGTCCTCAACGCCATCTTCCACCTCGAGGCCTCGCCGGGCAACCTCGCGTGGAAGGACTATGAGTTCATCCGGGCGCACCCGGCGGTCCAGGTGGCGATCCCGATCGCCGTCGGCGACAACCTGCGCGGCTACCGGATCGTCGGCACGATTCCGGACCTCTTCACCAAGGTGGAGTATGCGCCGGGGCGGCACTACCGGGTCGCGCCCGGTGGCCGGGTCTTCGACCCCACGGCCAAGGAGGCCGTGGTCGGCAGCTTCGCCGCGCGCCGGCTCGGCCTCCAGGTTGGCGACACCTTCCACCCGTTCCACGGGCTGGCCTATGACCCGGCGGCCCAGCACGCGGACCTCTTCACCGTGGTGGGCATCCTCGAGGCCTCCAACACGCCCCTCGACCGGGTGGTCCTGATCCCGATCGAGGGCGTCCAGACGATGAGCGGGCACGACCCGCGGGCGGCGACCGACATCAGTGCGGTGCTGATCAAGCTGCGCTCGCCCGCCGCCGGCTTCATGCTGGACATCATGATCAACAAGCAGGGCAACCGGCTCACCTTCGCCTACCCGGTCGGGGCGATCCTCGCCGACCTCTTCGGCAAGCTGAGCTGGTTCGACCGGGTGCTGGCGCTGATCGCCTACCTGGTGGCGCTCGTGGCGGCCGCCTCGGTGCTGGCCAGCATCTACAACTCCATGAACGCGCGGAAGCGCGACATCGCGATCCTGCGCGGGCTGGGGGCCCGCCGGCGGTTGGTCTTCGGCGCGGTGGTGGCGGAGTCGGCCTGCATCGGGTTCCTCGGGGCCGTGGCCGGGTTCGCGGTGTACTTCGTCCTGCTCGCGATCGTGGCGGGCATCATCCGCACCCAGACGGGCGTGGTCCTCTCGCTGACCGAGCTGCACCCCGTCCTCTGTTTGGCGCCCCTCGGCCTCGTGGCCCTCTGCGCGCTCGGCGGGGTGATCCCGGCGCTCAAGGCCTACCGCCTGCCGGTGGCCGAGAACCTGGCGCCGGTCTCCTGAGGCCGGCGCGGGGTTGAGTCGCATCCCTTTTCCTGCATCCTCGCTTTCGGCGCGTTGAAACTGCCCGGGAAAGGACGAACCATGGCCAAGCCCAAGAACAGCGGGGTTGATGAGTATATCGCCGAATGCCCCGGCGGGGCCCGGGCCGGACTCGCGGCGATCCGGACCGCCATCCGGGCGGTCGCGCCGGGCGCAACGGAACGCACCGACTATTTCCGGATGCCGGGGTATTCCTTTCCGGGATTCGACTACGACGGGATGTTTGCCTGGTTCAGCTTCAAGCCGCCGTGCCTGCGACTCCATGTGCGGCCGCCGGTGCTGCAGGACCACCGGGAAGAGGTGGCTGGCTACCCCACCACGAAGGCCATCGTCAGCTTCCCGGTGGGCGAACCAGTGCCGCGGCGACTGGTGAAGAAGCTCGTGAAGGCGAGCCTGACGGCGATGAAGGACAAGGCGAAGAAGAAAGCCTGAATGCCTTGGGCGGCGCCGGCCGTCCTCGATTCATTCCCGTCCCAAGGGGTCATGCGGAAAATCCAACTTTCCGTGTTCGGTTTTCGCTGGAGCGGGTGCTGAGGGGTAATGATGACCGATTCCAATCTGCTTGAAGCCTACGCCAAGTCGGGGGCCGACGAGGCGTTTGCCGAGATTGTCCGTCGGAACATCGCCGCCGTCTACTCCGCCGCCCTGCGCCGGGTCGGAGGCGACGGTTCGCTGGCGAAGGACGTGACCCAGGCGGCATTCATCGCCCTGGCGCGCAAGGCCGCGGTCGCGGCCGGTCATCCGTTCCCCTTGGCGTGGCTGTACACGGCCGTGCGCAACGAGGCCGCGCACGCGGTCCGTTCCGAGCGCCGGCGCCGGATCCGGGAGCAGCAGGCGGCCACCCTCATGAGCAATGACGCTGAAACCTCCGCGCCGCCCGATTGGGACCAGGTAGCCGCGGTCCTCGACGCCTCGATCGACGAGCTGGGCGAGGAGGATCGGCGGGCGGTCCTCCTGCGGTTCATGGACCAGCGCACCTTTTCGGAAATGGCGGACCAGTTGGGCGTCGCCGAGGACGCCGCGCGCATGCGGGTGTCGCGGGCGCTCGACCGGTTGCGCACCTTCCTGCGGCGGCGCGGAATCTCGTCCTCTTCCGCGGCGCTGGCCGCGGTCCTCACGGAAAACGCGGTGGGGTCCGCGCCCCCCGGGCTCGCGGCGGCGATCGTCTCCGGTGCGTCCGCATCCGCCTGGGTCTCGGCGGGTGGTCTGGGCGCGACGCTGACCGCGCTGCTCCTTTCCCCGCTGGCGGCGATGGTGGCGGTTGCGGTCGTGGCAGCCGGGGCCGCGATCTATGAAGGAAGGCAAGCCGCGACCGCGGAGGCGCAACTTTCCGCCCGCCGGCTTGAGCTGAAGGTCGCCAAGGATGAATTCGCCGCGAACCAGCGGCGCCTGTCCGCGGCCAACCAGGGCCGGCGGTCTCCGAACGCCTCGGCGCGCTCCGGTACCGCGGGGAACAATATCTCCCCGGCCGACCCAAAGGCAGCCGGACTAGCCTTCATGGGCCGCCATCCCGAGGTGCAACAGGCGTTCGAGAAATGGGAGGACGCGCGCACCCAAGGCATGTATGGGGCTTGGTTCCGGCAACGCCAGATGACGCCGGACCAAATTCGTCAATTCGTGGAGCTGAAGCGCGCCGGCTCCATCGCGGTCAATCTGTCCGATCTGGGCACGGTCTTTCTTACCAATCAGACATCCTATGGCGATGCCGACCTCCAGGCGCAGCTGCAGGGCTTGCTTGGCCCCGACGGATACCAGAGTTATCTGGCCTTCGCCTCGAGCGTCCCGGGGCGGCAGTTGGCCGAAGGTTTCGCGAGTATGTTGTCCGAAACCGACACCCCCCTGTCCAGCGCGCAGGCCCAGCAGATGGCCGGGATTTTCGCCTCGGCGGGATCCCCCAACCAGCCGTCCTTCGACTGGGGATCCGTCACCGCCCAGGCGCAGGGAGTCCTCTCCGGACCACAACTGGCGCAACTCGAAAACCTGCGGCAGCTGCGCCAGTCGTGGCAGCAAGCGGTTGTCCGGCACTAAGGCCGATGAGGAAGCCGATAATTTTTGTCGGTGTGGCCGCGCTAGCCGCGATCGGACTGGCTTGGTATTTCAAGAGAGAGCGGAACGCTTCCGCCCAGGAGACGAATCGACTGTCGCGAGAGTTGGCCGCCTTTCAGCGCCCAACAGGCGATGGCCAGCGGCTGGCAGGCGTTGGACTGTCATCCGGGGTTCGGGATCAGACCCAGGCAGGGAAGACGGGAACGGGTGATGTTCCAGCGAAGCCGAAGAGTGACCCCGCGGTCCTGGCGAGGGCGCACGCGTACCAAAAGATTGTCGAATCGGTCCGGTACGGTGCGTTGTTCCGGGCGCTGGGCCTTTCGTCGACGCAGATTGACCAGTTCCTGGACAACAAGCTTAGGAGCGAAGCGGATAATGTGGATGTCCTGACCAGCCTCAGGGCGGAGGGCGTTGCCGCCTCCGATCCGGGCGGCCAGATGCTGCTGAAGGAAGTGTCGGATGAATACTCGGCGGCGCAGGCCGCTCTCCTGGGGGCGGACGCAATGACCCAGGTCTCGCAGTACGAACGCTCGATGCCGGCGCGCGAGTACATCGACAATCTTGACGGGGAGGCGACGCTGGAAGGGGCGCCGTTGTCGCCCGACCAGAAGGCGACCCTCACGGCCCTGATTGCCCAGGCGATGAACCCGGACTCCGCCGGCCCGAGCCATTCCCTCGGGGACCTGGACTGGGCTGCCATCGATGCCGAGGCCCACGCTTTCCTGTCGCCTGCGCAGTTCGAGCTATTTGCCGGGACCGAAGCACCCGGACCGGGGAACGGAGTAACCTCGCGCTTCTTTGAGCAGATGACTTCGTTGATCCAGGCTGGGGCTCGGGCGGATTCGTCGGCCGCCAACCACTAGGGACCGCAGGTTTATTGGAAAATTCCCGCCTCGGAGCCGGTAGCCCCGCCGCCCGTCTCACATTGGCCGGCTCGAGGCGGGCGCCGGGGCGACATTCCAATCGGGGGCCCGAAAGACAAAGGGGACCAGCAGGAAGGCCAGGGTCGGGCCGGCTGCGTCCTCCGCCGGCCGGAACTTCCAGCGCATGACGGCCTCCACCGCCACCTCGTCGCAGCGCGGCTCGCCCGGGTCGAGCACCCGCGCCGCCTCCACGTCGCCGTGCGCGTTCACCGCGAAGGACACCCGCACCGTGATCGGCGGGTGGTGGGCCGGGAGATCGACCCACTCCGGCGGCACGGTGGAGAGGAGCTGCGGGGGCCGGGTAAGGTGATGGTCCGCCCCCGCCAGCGCCGCGTACCGCGGCTGGTCGTCCCAGGCGCGGGCGAGGGCGCCCTCGGTGTCCAGGCCGGCCTCATGCGCCGCGCCCACCGGACCATTCTCCCGATAGCGGCGGGCTTCCTCGGTGCTTCGGGCGGCCTCGTCCAGCTGCACGGTCATCGTCCCGACCGCAAGGTGCCCCAGCGGCGGCGGCAGCGGTACGCCCTCGACGTGGAACGGCAGCTGGACCAGCGAGCGGGGAGTGACGAGCCAGGCGACCAGCCTCGCGCCCGGCGGCAGGGGACCCAGGAGGCGGTAGGTGTCAAAGCGGCGTCCCGGATGTCCCGCGAACCCGGAGGAATGGTAGGTGCCGTTGTGGTTGTATCGCAGGGAACGGCCGTCGGCCGTCTGCAGCTCGAGGCTCACCAGGCGGCTCGCGGGGTCATCGATGGCGACGGCGATGTCGGTCTCCTCCATCCGCGGCCGGGGGATGGTGGGAGGCAGCGGCGCCATTCCGAAAAGGAGGCCGGAGTCGTAGTCCTGCGGCCCATTCGGGCCCTTGTCCAACGCCGCCGCCGTGGCGGTGGCCTGGTCGTAGACCACCACGGTGACACCCGCCTGGGCCAGCGCCGGCGAGCCGAGCGGCGCCCCGAAGGTGCCGGCGAGATCCGGCACGGCGACCACGGAGGCGGGGTCGAGGTCGGGCACGACCATTTCCAACACGCCCGAGAGGGTCTTGATCCTGGTGGCGCCGGCGGCCAAGCCTTGGAGCGACAGGGTGATGGATTCGCCGGAGCTGGTTTTCTGCGCCGAGTCCGCGCGTCCCACCGTCACCGTGTGGAACTTTTCGGCGCCGGGTTGGGTAAGGATGGCACCGGTGTCATCCTCCGCTTGGGACACGGTCACCCGGCCGGCCCGCACCCGCAGGCCCGCTTCCCCCGTCGGGGTCAGCGCCAGGTTCAACCCCATCTCGTGCGTCCGCATGTTGAGGACACGGTCGGCGCTGATTTCGAACAACACCCCGTCCCCGCCCTGGCCCCGGAGGGTGGCGGCGAGGAGGAAGGGGGCCGCAAAGCGGAGGATTTTCATGGCCGGCGGGTGGTTAACCCATTTCAGGCGGCCCGGCCCCGCCGGGCAATCCCCGAACGGCCGCCGGCCGAAACCCTCCTTTGACGAACCGTCGCGTTGTGGTAGGGTGGGGTGTGAAGCTGAGCCTCGCCGTCCTCCTCCTGCCCGTTGCCGTCCTGGCGGCGCCCGCGCAGCTGCAGATCCCGGCGCCCGAAATCGATGCAGGCTACCTGAAGCTCGGTTTCGACCGCCTCTCCAGCTTCAAGTTCATCGCGCCGGAGTACGACCCCCTCGCCAACCCGAAGGCCACGCCCCCGACCGGCGAGGACCAGATCCCCGGCATCGTCAAGGGCTGGAATGGCAAGAAGGCCATTGTCACCGGCTTCATGCTCCCCACCAAGCTGGAGAACGGCAAGGCGGTGGAATTCCTGCTCATGGCCAACCAGATGGCCTGTTGCTACGGCACGGTCCCGAACATGAACGACTGGGTGATCGTGCGGATCCCCAAGGGCGTGCCCATCACCCAGGACGTGCCGATCTCCTTCCGCGGGATGTTCCGGGTGAACCCGACTTTCGAAAGCGGCTATATGACCGGCATCTACCAGCTGGACGCCGAGGGCCCCGGCCAGATGGCGGAGTAGCCCCGTGGCGCCCTCCCTACCGGGAGATATCGCTCTGCTGGAGGACCTTGAAGCCCCGGTTTGAAAGGGCCTGCGA
>Ga0302311_10004901_pt1 | contig 14295 bp, 10 predicted proteins | sample III_Palsa_N1_3_FD_200449 | JGI IMG/M metagenome (GOLD analysis project Ga0302311, IMG submission 200449) | Peat permafrost microbial communities from Stordalen Mire near Abisko, Sweden - III_Palsa_N1_3 | ecosystem: Environmental > Terrestrial > Soil > Palsa > Peat permafrost | place: Sweden... | reverse complement strand
CAGCTGGCCTGGCGCACTGCGGTGGAATGCCTCGCCGAGCACCCGTCCTACCTGTAGGCAGACGTCCAGGCCGACGACATCGGCCAATTCGATGGGTCCCACGGGCATGCCGAAATGAGTCCCGGCGCGATCGATGACCTCGGCCGGGATGCCGTCTGCCAGCGCGAACAATGCCTCGTTGATGTAGGGCATGAGGATGCGATTCACCACAAAGCCCGGTGAACTGCGGCAGGGAAGGGGTAATTTGTCGAGGCGGCGCGCAAAGGCCATGGCGGTTTGCACCACACGGTCGTCGGTGGCCGGGCCCGCGACGATTTCCACCAATTGCATCTGCGCGACCGGGTTGAAGAAATGAATACCCACCAGCCGTTGCGGATCGGGCAGGCCGTCGGCCAGGGACTCGATGTTGATGCTCGAGGTATTGGTGGCGAGCACGGCATCCGGTTTTAACCGGGGCGCAAGCTCGGCGAACAGCGCGCGCTTGATATCGGCCTTCTCGACAATGGCTTCGATCACCACGTCGGCGGCTGCGACGCCGTCCCCGGGGACATCCATGCGCAAACGAGCCATGACGTCGGCGGCAGCCTGCGGGTCTTTCAGTCGTTTGTCGAAGTAGGCCCGGGCGCGTTCCAACGCCGGTTTGACGAGTTCTTCGCTGCGATCCTGCAGAGTCACCGTCATGCCGCGCAGTGTCGCCCACGCCGCGATATCGCCGCCCATGACGCCGGCGCCCACGACATGCACATGCTTGAAATCGACCGACGTTCGTCCGCCCAAGCTCTTCAGACGATCTTGTAACAGGAACACCCGCACGAGGTTGCGCGAGGTGGCAGAGCACATGAGTGCACTAATGGAATGGGCCTCGGCGTCGTAACCTGATTTGTCCGAGGCGCCGTGACGGCGCCAGAGTTCGAGAATGGCGTAGGGTGCCGGGTAGTGCTCGCGCGACACCTTGTGCGCGAGGGTGGCGGCGATCCGCGAGGCGAGAAAGGGGCGCACCAGCGCTAAATTGAGCAGCCGGTCCACGAGGGGCGGCGCGTGCCTGGGGGGCGCCCGGTGCACCAATTCTTCCGCCGCGCGCAGCAATTCGGCTTGAGGCACCAGCCGGTCGAGTAGCCCTACATCCAAGGCGCGCGGGCCTTTGAGCGGCTTGCCCTTGAGCATGAGGTCAAGCGCCGCGCGCACGCCGATGAGGCGTACGGTGCGCACCGTGCCGCCGAACCCGGGGTGAATGCCCAGCATGACCTCCGGCAAACCGAGGGCGAGCTTGGGGTCGTCGACGGCGACGCGGTAGGTACAGGCAAGTGCCAACTCCAGGCCGCCTCCCAGGACGAAACCATGCAACGCGGCGACCGAGGGGCAGGGCAGAGCTGCCAATTGATCGAGCACTCCCTGGCCGGCGCGCACCAAGCCGTACCCCTGTTCAGGGGTGGTGACTTTCAGAAACTCCTTGATATCGGCCCCGGCGATGAAGCCATTGGGCTTTGCCGATCGCAGTACGACCCCTAAGGGGCGGCTCGCGGCAATCTCGGTCAAGGCGGCGGATAAATCCGTCAGTACTTCGGCGGAAAGCACATTGGTGGAGCTGTCGGGGGTATCGCAAACCAGCCACGCCACTCGGCGGGCATCTAGGTCGTAAGTCCAACTGCCGGTCATGCCGCCTGTTGCGCGTGCTGATGGATGGTGAAGTCGCAGACCAGTGGCAAGTGATCTGAAAATTGCACGTCCGGCATCTCGAACCGGTTCACCTCGATGCGTGAACTATGAAGAATGAAGTCGAGTTCCTTGCGCGGACTATTGCTCGGGTAGGACGGCAGGCCGCGTAAGTTCGCGTTGCGCAAGCCCGCGGCCTGCATGAACAAATACAGTTCGTGATCGCCCCAATAGGTGTTGAAGTCGCCGGCTACGATGACCGGCTTTTCCGTCTTGCGCACCAAGTCGTACAGATAACGCAGCTGGTACTGGCGGTGACGGAACTTCAGGGAGAGGTGCACCAGGAAAATCGCTATATCGTCCAACTCGAGTTCGATGATGAGCCGCTTGATGCCGGTGTCGAAATAATGGAAGCGTTCGCCTCGCACCCGCGGTGCGGCCAGGAACGCGTTGGCCTGTTTGCGCACAATGGGCACCAGATGGTTGACCGAGGACACACCGTACTTGCACTCGAACGTGGAGTAATGCCCCAGCGACTGAGCGATGTGCTCGGCCTGATTCACCATGCCGGTGCGAATACTGCCGGTATCCACCTCGATCAGGCCGACTACGTCGGGGTCCTGGTTTTTGATGAATTCCGTGATTTTTGCCAGTACTTGGCGGCTGGAGCGCAGGTAGCCAGCGCCCGGAACGGGTAGGTGGAAGGCCGGCCCGGTCCCGGTGGCATAACGGATATTGTAAATCAGCAAACGCACTTTACCGATTGTATCGACGCGCGGTGCTTCGCGCATGACCATCGTCAAGCTACAATGCGCCATGTCCACTCCAAACAACCCGATTCGCTTGTTTGTGACCCATGCGTGGGCGGATACCGACGATTACTCGCGAATTTTTGAGTACCTGGAGGCCTCCGGTACTTTCCATTACAAAAACACCAGCCAGCCGCAGGCAAAGGCCCCCATCGACAAGGAGAGCCAGCGCGAGGACCTGCGGCGCCAAATTGCCCCCTCTGAGGTCATTATCGTGCTGCCGGGCGCCTATCTGGCGGCTCCGGAATTGGTGCTGTTCCAGATGAACTTTGCCAAGGCGGCGGACCGGCCCATTGTGGCCATGGAAAATTTCGGCTCGAATGAGCCGCTGCCGAAGGTCATTCGAGATCTCGCCGACGAGGTCAGTGGGTGGAATGAGCGAAATTTAATCGATGCGCTGCGCCGCCAAGCACGCCATCAAGAAACCACGCGGTGGGACACCATCGAGTTCAAGCTCGAGGATTTTTAGCGGCAGCCTAGCTGGTACTGGCGATGAGCGCTGGGATGTCGTCGGCTTCCAGCGTTTCTTCGGCTTCGCGCTCGGCGGTATGGAGCTGTACCACTTCCGCACTGGCTCGCGCAGCGTTCAAGAGAAGCCGGCAGGTAATCCCGAAAATTTCGACAATAAGGCCGGCGCAGTCGTCGGCTTCTTGGATGGACATCTTGCGGACCGAAGCGGTCACCGCGTCCTCGCCTTTTAGGGGGTGGACGCCGCTCAAGGAATCCATGATTTGTCTGAACGACTCGCGGACTTCGCCCGGCAGTTGTTCTGCTGAAATGGCGATCAGGTGTCGCCGGTAAGCGGTCACCAGTCGTTGCTTGATGGGCGTGGAGCGCACGAGTTCGAGCGTCGCGAAGTGCAAATTTTCCCAAGCACTGATCATGCGATCCCCAGGTTATGCAAAATTGAAATGTTAAAGTGGTTTCGAGGTCTGCGCCCCATGGCGGAATCTTGGCAAATCAAGACGCTGCAGTTGAAATATACAAGACGCTCGACAAAACGCAACGCAAAAATGTGACGTGTGTCTCAGGCGCCGAGAGGGCGAATTACAAGGAGATGTTGCGCGCGTTTTCTAAACGCGCGCTCATGATCCGTCTATAACTGCATGATTCGCATCGATTAGGTCAAATCAACGCTTTGCCGACAGCGTATCCGTTCTCTCACTGCCGCTGTGGTTGGCCCCCACCAACAGGTATACGCCGGGAACCACGAACAGCGTGAATAGTGTACCGATGGCGAGACCCATGCTGATGACGATGCCGATAGCGAACCGCGAGGCGGCACCGGCGCCGCTGGCAAAGACCAGCGGGATCACTCCCAGCACCATGGCCGCGGTGGTCATCAAGATAGGCCGCAAACGAGTACCCGCGGCGGACACGATGGCTTGGTGTTTGGTCATGCCGGTGTGCTGTTCGGCATTCGCCACTTCAACGATGAGAATGCCGTGCTTACTGATGAGGCCCATGAGCGTCACCAGGCCCACCTCGGTATAGATGTTCATACTGGCGCCGTGCACACCGAGCGAAATGAATATCAATGCACCGGCAATCGACAGCGGCACTGAAATCAGAATCACCAAGGGATCGCGGAAGCTTTCGAACAATGCGGCCAGCGCCAGGAACACGATGATAATGGCGAAGGCGAAGGTGGTCATGATGCCGCCGGCTTCTTGGACCAGCTGCCGGCCCTGGCCACCGTAGTCCACCGAATATCCCTGAGGTAACGTGTCTTTGGCCAGCTTGCGCATATAACTCAATGCATCGTCGAGCGTGACGCCCGGAGCCATGACTCCTGAAATCGTGGCAGCATTCAATTGCTGGAAGTGGTTCAAGGTTTCGGGCACGGTAACCGGCTTGATGGTGGCAACGCTCGACAAGAGAATGGGAACACCGCCGATGTTGGCCACCGGATAGTTCATCAGTTCGCTGACATTGAGGCGCGACAGGCGCTCCACTTGCGGGATCACCTTGTACGAGCGCGTGTCCATGCTGAAATAGTTGACATAGTTGCCGCCCAAGAGCGAGCCCAGCGCATTGCCGATCTGAGTCATGGTCAATCCCAATTGCGCCGCCTTGTCGCGATCGATTTCGATCACAGCCTGCGGCAGATCGTATTTCAAATCGGTATCAACGAACATGAATAGGCCGCTCTTTTGCACCTTGGCCAGAAACTCCTGCGAGACATCGTTGAGCCGCGAGGCGTTGTCCGTGGTCGTGATCGCGAATTGAATGGGCAATCCGAAGGCACCGGGCAGAGAGGGCGGCTGGAATACGGCAATTTTCTGGCCGGCTATGGCGGTGAAGCGCTTGGAGAGCGCTTGCTGAAGGTCATTCGTCCCGAGTTTGCGCTTTTCGCGCGATACGAGAGCCAGACCCATGATGACCTGGCCCGGCGAGGTGATTTGGAATACGTGCTCGGGAGAAGCCGCCGCCACCGCGATGTCGTGAGCCTGCTTATCGTACAGGGACTTTCCCTCCAGCGTAGAGTTCGGCGCGGAGGTGGCTTGCATGAGAATGAAGCCCTGATCTTCCTGCGGGGCCAGTTCGCTTTTCGATGTCGAATACATGAAGTAAATGCAGCCCAAGACCATCACCACCAGCACGGCCGTGACGGGGGTGTAACGCAGACTCTTTTCCAGCTTGCCCTGGTACCAGCGCAGTAATTTCTCGAAGCGCACATCGATGTAATGCACTACACGAGATTCCCAGTCCTTGCCCCCCGGGCGGTGCGGCTTGAGCAGCCGGGAGCACATCATGGGCGACAGGGTCAGTGCGATGACCGCCGACACCGTGACGGCAGCAGCCAGGGTGAAGGCGAATTCGACGAACAGCGCGCCGGTCAGGCCACCCTGGAAGCCGATGGGAATGAACACGGCCAACAGCACCACCGTCATGGCGACAATGGGGCCCGCGAGTTCGCGCGCCGCCAGGGAGGCAGCGGACACGGGCGTCATGCCACCTTCGAGATGGCGATTGACGTTCTCCACCACGATGATGGCGTCGTCTACGACGAGGCCAATGGCCAGCACCAGTGCCAATAGGGTCAGCAGGTTGATGGAGAAACCCAGTGCCAACATGATGGCCAGGGTGCCGATCAGCGACAGCGGTATGGCCACGATGGGTATGAGTACCGAACGCGGCGAGCCCAAGAACCCGAAAATGACCAACATGACGATGAGCAGTGCCTCGACCAGCGTGGTCGCCACCTCATGAATGGAACTGTTCACGAAATCGGTGGAGTCATAGATCACCAGTCCGCGCAGACCCTCGGGCAGCTGAGCGACGATATCGGGGATGACCGCTTTGACGCCGTTGACGACGGTCAACAGGTTCGCGCTGGGCGCCACCTGAATACCAACGAACACGCCGGGATTGCCGTCGAAGGCCACGCGGGATTCATACGAGTCCGCACCCATCGACACGGTCGCGACGTCGCTCAAGCGGATATTGGCGCCATTCGACTGCTTCACCACGAGATTCTTGAACTCGCTCAAGCTGTGCAGGCTGGTCGTGGAGGTGAGCGTGACCTGCACCATTTGGCCTTTGGTGTTGCCGACCGCGGAGACGAAATCGTTGGCAGCGAGCGCGGCGGCGATATCGGCGGCGGTAACGCCGTAAGCGGACAATTTTTGCGGGTCCAGCCACGCGCGCAGGGAGAAATATTGGCCGCCGAGGATTTCGGCGGTTTGCACGCCCGGCACCGATTGCAGCTTGGGTTGCACCACGCGCTGCACGTAGTCGGTGATTTCGTTGCGCTCGAGTACTACGCTCGAGAACCCCATGTACATGGCGTCGGTGGTTTGGCCTACCTTCACGGTAATGGCCGGCTGCTGCGATCCCGTCGGCAGCTGATTCAGGACCGAGTTGACCTTGATGTTGATCTCGGCGGCGGCCTTGGAGGTGTCGTAGTTCTGGCGCAGGTTGACCGTGATGGTGCTGGTGCTGCTTTGGCTGATCGACGTCATGTAGTCGATGCCGTTCGCCTGCGCCACTGCCGCCTCGATGGGCGTGGTGATGAATCCGGCGATGGCGTCCGGATCGGCGCCGGGAAACGAGGTGGTAATGGTGACGATGCCGTTCTCGGTCTTCGGGTATGCCAGCACCTGCAGGGAATAGTACGAGCGCAAACCCACCACGAGAATGATAAGGCTGACGACGCTTGCCAATACCGGGCGCCGAATGAATAGATCGGTGAAATTCACGATGTTCTCGGTTACTCGTTCGGAGGCGTAGGGCTGGGCTCGTTGGTCGGCGTCACAGCGTTGCTGACCTTCACCGGGCTGCCGTTGTGCAACTTCAGCTGTCCCGCGGTGACGATCTCATCGCCCGCCTTGACGCCGTCGAGAACGGCCACCTGGTCGCCGCGTGTCTCACCCAGTTTCACGAAGCGCTGTTGCGCGGTGAAGGTGGGCGCGTTCTTGTTGTCGTTCGACGTGTTCTTTTGGAGCACGTAGACCGTGTTGCCGTAAGGATTGTAGGTAATGGACGACTGCGGCAGTGTGATCTGCGTGGTCGCGCCGCCGTACTCGACCTGCACGTTGGCGTACATGCCAGGAATGAGTTTGCGGTCGGGATTGGCGAACGATCCCCGTGCCTGGACATTGCGGCTGGCCGAGTCGACCTTGGAGTTGATGGAGCTGATCTTGCCTTTGAAGGTAACGCCGGGGTACGCATCCACCGTCGCGCTCACCGACTGGCCGGGCTTCAATTGGCTGAGTGCTCCCTGCGGAACGTAGAAGTCGACGAATATCGGGTCGAGAGCCTGAAGCGTCACAACGGTGGTGCCGGCGCTCAGGTATTGGCCTTCATCGACCTGGCGAATTCCCAAACTGCCGGTGAATGGCGCCCGCACGTTTTTTTCTTCGATAAGGGCCTTTTGCGCGACGACCTGCGCGCGGGCGGATTTCAGGCTCGAGGTATCGGTGTCGACGATGGCCTGACTGATGGCCTGTGCGGCCAGCTGCTCCTGATCGCGCTTCAAGGTGATGGCCGCGAGCTCGGCTTGCGCCTCCAACTGCTCGAGCTTTGCCGGATCATCGTTCGGCTTCAGGGTGAGCAACACGGTACCGGTCTTCACCTCGGTGCCCGATTCGATGTGAATGGTGTCGATGACGCCCGAGGCCTGTGCGGACAGGTCGGCGCCGCGTACCGCACGCACGCTGCCCAGGGCCCCGGTTTGCGTTTGCCACTTCGACTCGGCGGCCACGATGGTCGACACCGTCTGCGGCGCCGTAGCCATGTTCTTCAGTATGGGACCGATGATTTTCTTGGCCACGAATTGCTGCCAGGCGAAAATGCCGCCCATGAGAATCACCACGATGATCACCAAGATCACCAGGGGTTTTACCATCGCGCGCGGCCGCGCAGTCGTATGGCCGTCGTCGTGTCCAGATTCGCTAGTGCTCACAGTGGTACCTTGCAGCAGTCAGTTGAATTGTTGGCGACGTCGGTGCGATTCCACCAACCGCCGCCCAGTGCTTGAAATAAAGCCGCCGTATCGGCGAAACGCTGTGCGCGCGCTTTCACCAGCGACACGGCCGCGTTTTGATAGGTTTGTTCGGCGGTCAGGACCTGTAGGTAACTCGCGCCTCCCGATTTGTACTGGGCTTGGATCAGAGACAGGCTTTCCTTGGCCGATTGCTCGGCGGCGTTCTGTGCCGACAAGGCATCCGCGTCCGCCTGCAGCGCATACAGGCTGTTCGATACATTCTCGAAGGCTGTGATCACGGTGGTCTTGTAATTAGCAGCCGCTTCCTGCGCGGCGGCAATGGCCGCGCGCCGTTGATGAAGCAGCGCGCCGCCCTTGAACAGGGGTTGGGTCACACCGGCGATGGCGCTCCAAACCACCGAGGAGGACTCGAACATATCTCCGAAGGTCGATCCGATACCTCCGTAGCTGCCGGTCAGGGTGAGCTGGGGCAGCATGTTCGCGGTCGCGACACCAATTTGCGCGGTCGCCTGATGCAGCAGCGCCGAGTACTGCTGCACATCCGGCCGCTGCTCGACCAGCTTCGAGGGCAGGGAGAGCGGTAAGTCGGTGGGCAGAGTGAGGGAATCCAAGTCGATCTTCCCGCCCTGATAGTCCGCGGGCAGATCGCCCACGTAGGTGGCGAGCAAATTGCGTTCCTGTGAGAGCTGACTGCGAAGCAGCGGCAAGCTCGCCAAGGTGCTTTGCAGCGTGGCCTGCTGTTGCAACACATCGGCGCGCGAAGCGCCGCCGGCGTTGAGGCGCTTCTGGGTGATGTCGAGCTGAGCTTGCTGCGCCCGCACGATGTCCTCGGTGGCGGCAATCTGGGCTCGCAGCGAGGCTTCGGTAACGGCTGCGGTCACGATGTTGGCCGTGAGGCTGAGATAGCTCGCTTCCAACGAGAAGCGTTCATAGTCTGCCTGTGACTGCAACGCCTCGACCTGGCGCCGTATGCCGCCGAAGGCATCCAAGGTATAGGAGACATTCACCGAGGCGTTGTTGAGCGTGTACAAGAAGGAGCCCGCGTTCGGCTCGCCGAACTCCGCCCCTGAGGCTTTTTGACGCTCTGCCTGGTACTGCGCGGATACGCTGGGGTAGTAGCTGCCACGTTCGGCGGCGGTGCTTTCATTCGCCTGGCGCAGTGCCGCCTGGGCGGATGCGAGACCGGGGTTATTCGCGAGGCCACGCTCGATGAGCGCATTGAGCTCAGCGGACTTGAATAAGGTCCACCACTGTCCCGGGATGTCGAGCCCGCTGACGAAGCGCTGCGCCTCGCCGCCGGGCAGGGGGGTTGACGAGGTGGCGTCGGGTGTCGCCGCGCCGGCCGCGGTGGGCGAGCCAGCGTCGGTGGGCGCGAGGTATCCCGGCGTCTGCGGTGGCGGCGGGGCTTTGTAGTTGGGTCCCACGGCACAAGCGGACAGGGCCAGAACGAGAGCGAATGAGTTGAATAGGCGCGTCATAGGGGAGCGTAGGGGTTGTCGTTATGGGGGCTACAGCCGTTCAAGAAGATGTCGACGACCATGTCCAAATGAGCTCCGAAGTTCAACTTGGCCATATCGGTCTCCGAGCCAAACAAGAGGCATTCGTGCAATTCGCCACACATCATCTGCAGGAATAGCGAGGCAGCTCGATCGGGATCCGCGAGCCGCAAGGTGCCCCGGCGGACTTGCCCGCGGAGGTACCCGGAAACGGCGTTGTCGAGTCGAGCCTTGCCGTTGTCGCGCATCTTGGCGGCGAGTTCGGGAAAGCGTTGCGCCTCCATGGCGAGAATACGGAACAGCGCCGCGGAGTCCGGATGACATGCGCGGCCGGTAATGGTCTGGCCGATGACGGTGAGGGCCTGCCGTGGTTCCAGACGGTCAAGCTCTTCAGAGCTCAAGATCGTTGCCATGTCGCGCTCGACCAGTCGGGTAATGACGGCGCCAAGCAAATCCGCCTTGTTCTTGAAGCGCTCATAAATGGTGCGGGTCGATACGCCGGCCTCGCTGGCGACTTTGTCGATGCTCGAACCGCCGTAGCCGTCGCGAACGAAGACCTGGGTGGCCACCGCGATCAGGCTATCGATGCGTTCTGCCTCGGTTCCCCGTCTTGGGCGTCCGACACGCGGACGTGTGGGCGTTTCGGCACTAATATTGCGGTCCATGGGCCAGAAAAATGACAGGTGTCGTTTTCATTTGCAAGAACTATTTACGCGCGTGATATTCATTTGCTAAAATATACGTCATGAAATGGTTAGTCATCAAATGAATAATTGGTCCCTAGAGTCCGAGAAGCTGGAGGCCAACCTAGAGCGGTTACGGAGCCGCATGCCCGACCTGCCCAAGCACAGCGTCATGTTGAGCCGGCTGTTGGTTCAGCTGGGCAGAAGCATGGCTGCCTTGCTGGAACATGAAATCAAACCGTTCGGGTTGAACGAGACCGAGTTTCGTGTCCTGTCCACGTTGTTCGCCCAAGCGGACAGCGGCGCCTATCCCACCGAGCTATGCGCCAAGACCTCGCAGAGCCCCGCCAACATGTCCCGTATCAGCGATGCCTTGGTAAGCCGGGATTTGATTACCCGCGGATCCAGTGCGCTCGATCGCCGCAAGATGGTGCTACGCATTACCGAAGCGGGCGAGGAACTCGTGCGGCGGTTGATGCCCCAACTGTATGGGTCGCTGCATGAGCTGTTCGAGGGCTTTTCCGATGACGAACAGATGCAATTGGTCGGGCAGCTAAAACGGTTGGGCGCCAGTGTGGACAAGGCGCTGTCGCATCGCATGCCCGAGCGAGTCGAATGAGGACCGTGCGCCCCCTGATTTTGCTCGCTGCGGCGATGGCGATCGCGATGGCGACCGCCTGCACCGGACTGCCGGCCAAGCCGAAGCCGGCCGTGCTGCAGACCGAGGCACCGCTGAGTGATTTCAAAAGTGACGCCGCCGCGTGGCCCGACGAGAAATGGTGGACCCGCTATCAGGATCCCGACCTCGATCAGTTGATCGACATGGCCCTGGTCTCTTCGCCAACTCTCGCCACGGCGCACGCCCGGGTCGATTCCGCGCGCGAGTCGGTGCGCCTCGCGGGCGCGAGCTCGGGCGCGCATGTGGATGCGAATGGTGACGGTTCCCGGCAGCGCCTCAGTGACAATGGCCTGTTCCCGCCGGACTTGCTGGGCTTTCATTGGTACAACCAATTCGACCTAGGGCTGCAAGCGAGCTACACCTTCGATTGGTGGGGGAAACAGAAAGACACCATCCAAGCGGCCATGGATCAGGCGCACGCGGCAGCGGCGGATCGCAGCGCTGCAGCGCTGGTGTTGGCGAGCTCGGTGGCGGAAACCTATTTCGGCTGGCAGGCGGATCAGAGCCGCTTGGCACTGGCACGGGAGCGCGAAGCAACGGTGAAGCAGGAGGGCAAGGTCACCGCCTTTCGCATTCATGCCGATCTCGATGCTGCCGACGAAGCTGATCGGGCCGATGCCAATCTGGCCGCGGTTCGCGATCAAATCGCCATGCTGCAGGGATCGGCCGCGCTGCGCTTGGTGACTTTGGCTTCGTTAGTGGGGCGTTCGCCCGCGGAGCTGCCGCCCCTCAAGTGGAGGCCGCTGCCTACGTTGAGCGCCGGCCTGCCGGACAACGTGAAAATCGATTTGATATCGCGCCGTGCCGATATCACCGCCAGCCGTTGGCGGGTCGAGGCGGCGGAACAAAATCGCGCCGAGGCGCGCGCCGAGTTTTACCCCGATTTCAGCATTACCGCATTGGCCGGCATACAGAGCCGCGACATGAGCAAATTGTTCATGTACAGCAGCCGCGTCCCCGAGGTAGCCGGCGCGGTGCACCTGCCTATTTTCGATGCGGGATCCTTGAAGGCACGCTACGGCGCGTCGCAGGCGTCGTTGAATTCCGCGGTGGCCAGTTATCAGGACACTTTGATTACGGCGGCTCGCGAAGTGGCCACGCAGGTGACCACGCGCTCGCAACTCGCCGCTGAGCGGGTACAGGTGCAGGTCGAGCTGGATGCCGCGCAACGCCTGAAGACCAGCGCCGCAGCGCGGGTGCGCCAGGGGGTCGTCGACTCGAGATTGGAATTAACAGCCACCGAATCCTGGATCGCACAGCGCGATGCTTTGCTGCAGCTGGATGCTGACGCGCTGTCCGCGGATATCGGATTGCAACGCGCCCTGGGCGGCGGATACGAAAGGAACAAAACCAAGCCATGAATGCAGTCACCGAACCCGTGGACGATGCCCCTAACGGCAGGCGCCGCGTCATACTCACCGCGATCGCGCTGGTGTTCATCACACTGGGCGTGCTCTGGGGCCTGTACTGGTTCCTCGTCTTGTCGAAGCGCGAGCGCACCGACGATGCCTACGTGAACGGCAATAAGGTCGTCATTTCCGCGCAGGTGTCGGGAACCGTCATTGCCGTCCTCACCGACGATACCCAACTGGTGAAAGCCGGGCAGGTGCTGGTGCGCCTCGATCCTATCGATGCAGAAACCGCCTTGGCGCGCGCGGCCAGTTCACTGGGTCAGCAGGTACACCAGGTGCGAGAGCAGAAGCTCACCGCCGATCAATACGATTCGCTGATCGTGACACGGCGCCTCGAACTCACCCGTGCCCAAGCCGATCTCGCCAAACGCGAACCGCTGGTGGCAGAGAGCGCCATTGCCGTGGAAGAAGTACGGCATGCGCGTGAGAGCGTCGAGTTGGCCAAGGCGGCGCTGGTGTCGGCCGAGCGCCAGGCAACGGCTTCGCATGCCTTGGTGGATGGCACCAGCGTGCAGGAAAATCCGTCGGTGCTGCAGGCGAAGGCCGCGTACCGCGACGCGTGGATTGCCGCGCAGCGTAACGCCGTTGTCGCTCCGGTGACGGGCTATGTCGCCGAGCGCAGTGTGCAATTGGGCCAGCACGTGCAGGCGGGTCAGGCATTGATGACGGTGATCCCGCTGAATTCTCTGTGGGTGGACGCGAACTTCAAGGAAGTGCAGTTGCGCAGCTTGCGTATCGGTCAGCCCGCCGCGGTGGAAAGCGACTTGTATGGCGGCGGCTTCATTTATCACGGCCATGTGCAAGGTATGTCGGCGGGCACGGGAGCGGCGTTCGCGTTGCTGCCCGCGCAAAATGCATCGGGCAACTGGATCAAGGTGGTACAGCGCGTGCCGGTGCGCATTCGCATCGACGATGCCGATCTCGCCAAGTCCCCGTTGCGGGTCGGATTGTCGGCGACGGTAACCGTGGATACCACCAGCACCAACGGGCCCGTCCTTGCGCAGGAGTCCGCCGATCAGCCTGTGGGCGACACGCAGGTGTACACGCAGGATCTCGACAGGGCGAACGCCGAAGCCGACGCGGTGGTGAAGCGCAATATGGGCGCGCACGAATGATGGATGAGCACCAGACGCCGCTGAAGGGGGCGACGCTGCTGTTGCTCACCGCCGCGGTGGCCATGGCTGCTTTCATGGAAATCCTCGACATGACCATAGTCAATGTCTCGGTGCCGTCCATTTCCGGCAGCCTGGGAGTCAGCAACTCCGAGGGCACGTGGGCTATTAGTTCCTACATGCTGGCTGCCGCCGTCATGCAGCCGCTTACCGGCTGGATAGGGCGGCGTTTCGGAGAAGTGCGAGCGCTGGTGACGTCGATTTGTCTGTTCATGGCGTTCTCCGCGGTGTGCGGCCTCGCCACCAGCATGCCCATGTTGGTCCTCGCGCGCCTGACGCAGGGCCTCGTGTCGGGTCCCATGGTTTCGGTGGCGCAGGCGACGCTGCTGCGCAATTATCCCGCCGAGCGGCGCGGGGTGGCGATTGGACTCTGGGCCATGGTCATTGTAATCGCGCCCATATTCGGTCCCATCATCGGCGGCTGGATCACGGATAACCTGTCCTGGCCTTGGCTGTTCTACATCAATATTCCGGTGGGCACGTTTTCCGCGGTAACCATCTATACCTTGCTGCGCCGGCGCGAGACCAAGAAGGTGAAAGCGCCCATCGACGTCGTCGGATTGGCGCTGCTCGTCATCGGTGTGGGATGTCTGCAGTTCGTGCTGGACAACGGCAATGACAAGGATTGGTTCAATTCCAATGCCATCGTCATCGCCTCGATCGCCTCTTTCGTCGCTTTGTCCTTTTTCCTTCCGTGGGAATTGACCGATAAGCACCCGGTGGTGGATCTACACCTGTTCGAAAAACGCAATTTTCGCGTCGGCACCTTCACGATCGGTGTTGCCTTCTTCGGCATTTCGGCCACCAACGTGATTTTTCCGCTGTGGCTGCAAACCACCGTGGGGTACACGGCGACGTGGGCCGGTTTCGCGGTGGCGCCCGTCGGCTTGCTCGCGCTCGTCATGGCTCCCGTTGTCGGCCGCAACATGCAGCGTTTGAACT
>Ga0302311_10004898_pt1 | contig 14297 bp, 16 predicted proteins | sample III_Palsa_N1_3_FD_200449 | JGI IMG/M metagenome (GOLD analysis project Ga0302311, IMG submission 200449) | Peat permafrost microbial communities from Stordalen Mire near Abisko, Sweden - III_Palsa_N1_3 | ecosystem: Environmental > Terrestrial > Soil > Palsa > Peat permafrost | place: Sweden... | reverse complement strand
TCGCCGTTGCGGCCGACGACGCCGATCCGGTCCCCCTCGCTGACCCCGACGGACACGCCGTCGAGGACGGCGCGCGTGCCGTACACCTTGGTGACGGCTTCGACGGTGACGAGGTTGACTGCCACGGTTGCTCTGCTCCTGCGGGGGCTGGGGGACCTGCTCTGGCCTCCCAGCCTAGTAGGCGTGGCGCGGGGAACGCGCGGACGGGACCCGGGGGCCCGCCCTCGCCGCCCCCGGCGGGGTCAGCGGACGACTGCGGCGCCGCCTACCGGCCCCTCGGTGACCCGGACGTTTCGGCAGGTGCCGGAGGCGCCGAGGGCCTCGGCGATGCTCGCCGCGCTGTCGGCGTCCTTGGCCAGGAAGGCGCAGGTGGGGCCGGAGCCGGAGACCAGCGAGCCTATGGCGCCCGCCTCGCCGCCGGCGTGCAGGGTCGCGGCCAGCGCCGGGCGCAGCGCCAGCGCGGCGGACTGGAGGTCGTTGCTCAGGGCCGCGCCCAGGGCGCCCGGGTCCCCGGTGCGCAGCGCGGACAGCAGGGCCGGGTCGGCCGCCGGGGCCGGGACATCGGCCTCACCGGCGCCGCCGTGCAGGCTCCGCTGACGGTCGCATTCGGCGTAGACGGCGGGGGTGGACAGGCCGCCGTCGGCGACCGCGAAGACCCAGTGGAAGCTGCCGCCGACCGGCACCGGGGTCAGCAGTTCCCCCCGTCCCTCCCCCAACGCGACCCCGCCGAGCAGCGCGAACGGCACGTCGCTGCCGAGCTCGGCGGCCAGCGCGGCCAGCTCGTCGCGGCTGCTGCCGGTGCCCCACAGCGCGTCGCAGGCGACCAGCGCGGCGGCGGCGTCGGCGCTGCCCCCGGCCATACCCCCGGCGACCGGGATGTCCTTGGCGATGTGCAGCCGCACGGACGGCTCGATGCCGTGGCGGGCGGCGAGCAGTTCGGCGGCCCTGGCGGCCAGGTTGCCCCGGTCGGCGGGCACATGCTCGGAGTCGGTGCCCTCGACGCTGACGGTGAGGCGGTCGGCCGGGGTGACCGTCACCTCGTCGTACAGTCCGACGGCGAAGAAGACGGAGGCCAGACCGTGGTAGCCGTCGGCCCGGCGTCCGCCCACCGCCAGCTGGACGTTGACCTTGGCCGGGACGCGCACGGTGATGGACGACGACGACACTGGCGGGTGCTCCCCTTGCTCAGGACCTGGGACGTGCGGGGTTCATTCTGCCGCAGGCGCGGCGGGCCCAGCGGACGCATCCGCCCCAGCGGACCCGGCCTCGGCCGACCCGGACCCAGCCTCGGCCTCGGCCTCAGCCGACCCGGACCCGGACCGGGCCCCGGACCCGGCTTCGGCGGGACCGGCCTCGGCGATCCGGGCGAACTGCTCGACGGTCAGCGTCTCGCCGCGCAGCCGGAAGTCGATCCCGGCCGCGTTCAGCGCCGCCTCGGCCGCCGCCGGGGAACCCGCCCAGCCGGCCAGGGCCGCCCGCAGGGTCTTCCGGCGCTGCGCGAAGGCGGCGTCCACCACCGCGAACACCTGGCGGCGGGTGGCGGTGGTCACCGGGGGGTCGCGGCGGACCAGGGACACCAGCCCGGAGTCGACGTTCGGCGCGGGCCAGAAGACGTTGCGGCCGATCGCGCCCGCGCGCTTCACCTCGGCGTACCAGTTGGCCTTGACCGACGGCACCCCGTACACCTTGTTGCCGGGACCGGCCGCGAGCCGGTCGGCGACCTCGGACTGGACCATGACCAGGGTGCGCTCGATGCTCGGGAAGGTCTCCAGCATGTGCAGCAGCACCGGCACCGCGACGTTGTACGGAAGGTTGGCGACCAGCGCGGTCGGCGGCGGCCCAGGCAGCTCGGTGACGTCCATGGCGTCCGCCTGGACCAGCGCGAAGCGGTCGGCGCGGTCCGGCAGCCGGGCGGCGATGGTGGTCGGCAGGTGCCGGGCGAGCAGCGGGTCGATCTCGACGGCGGTGACCCGGTCGGCGACCTCCAGCAGGCCGAGGGTGAGCGAGCCCAGGCCCGGGCCGACCTCCACCACCACGTCACGCTCGGTGACGTCCGCCGCGCGGACGATCCGGCGGACCGTGTTTCCGTCGATCACGAAGTTCTGGCCGCGCTGCTTGGTCGGACGTACGCCGAGGGCGTCCGCGATGCTGCGGATGTCGGCGGCGCCGAGGAGGGGCCCCTCCGTGGACGAGTCTTCAGTGCTGGTGCTCACTGCCCAAGCCTATCCGGCGGCGCGGGGGCCGCAGGCGGGCCAGGGCGCGAGGCCGCGCCGCTGGTAGAGCTCGCGGGCCCGCGCGGTCTGCTCTCCGGCGGAGGCGTCCTGCGGCAGGCCGTGGCCGCCGAGGCTGCGCCAGGTGCGGCCGTCGAACTGGTACAGGCCGCCGTAGCGTCCGCTGGGGTCGACCGCGTGCGGGTTGCCACCGGCCTCGCAGCGGGCCAGCGCGGACCAGTTGAGCTCGCCGGTGGTGTGCGGGGTCGCCGGGAGGTCGCGGCGGTGCGAGTGGGCCCGGTGCTCGCCGGGGTGGCGGTGCGCGGACCGGCCGGTGTCAGCCGGACGGGTGCGCGCGGCGTGGCGGCCGCCACCGCTCTCCTGCCCGGCCGGGGCCGCGCCGGGCGCCGCGCCCGTGCCCGTGCCCGCGCCCGGGGATCCGACAGTGCTGACGGCGGCCACGCCGGGGACGCCGACCGGGAACAGCGCCGGGACCCGCAGCGATTCTGCGGAGGAACCGGCGAGCGGGTGCGCGAGCGGTGCGGCCAGTGGATGGGCGAGCGGGATGCCGAACGGATCGGCCAGCGGGCCTGCCAGCGGACCGGCTGCGGGCAGCAGCCGCGGCGGCAGCGCCGGGGCGGGCACCGGGACCAGCGACCGCAGCCCGGCCCCGGCCCGGCCCACGGCCGGGAGCGGGTGCACGGCGGTGTCCACCAGGGCCGTGGGCACCGAGTCGGCCGCGGGTTCGTCGTCCAGGTCCACCCGCTGGTGGCCCGGGGCGCCGCCGACGTCCGCACGGGCCTGGTGGCCCTGGGCCAGGAAGCCGCCGCTGCCGCCCACCAGCAGGGCGAGTACCAGTGCTCGTGGAAGCGTCCGCTGCGACCCTGCTGAAACGTTCACCCGAAGCCTTCCGCCGTCCGACACGGTGTCCATGGGCGGATCAACGATCAAGCGGCGGCGGGGTCACCGGGGATTCACCCGTCAGTAGCCGAAGGCGCGGGCGGTGTTCTCGGCCAGGGCGGTGGCCATGGCGTCCTCGTCCAGTCCGCGTACGGCGGCCATCGCCCGGAGGGTGACCGGGATCAGGTACGGGGCGTTGGGCCGTCCCCGGTAGGGGGCCGGGGTGAGGAAGGGCGCGTCGGTCTCGACCAGGACCCGCTCCAGCGGCGCGACGGCGAGCGCGTCCCGCAGGTTCTGGTTGGCCGGGAAGGTGACCGGTCCGGCGAAGGACAGGTAGTAGCCCGCCTCGGCGCAGACCTTGGCCATCTCGGCGTCGCCGGAGTAGCAGTGGAAGACGGTGCGCTCCGGGGCGCCCTCCTCCCGCAGGATCCGCAGCACGTCGTCATGGGCGTCCCGGTCGTGGATGACCAGGGCCTTGCCGTGCTTCTTCGCCAGCGCGATGTGGCGGCGGAAGGACTCCTGCTGGATCTCCACCCCTTCCGGGCCGGTCCGGAAGTAGTCGAGGCCGGTCTCGCCGACGCCCTTGACCTGGGGCAGCGCCGCCAGCTCGTCGATCGCGGCGATCGCCTCGTCCAGCGCCGCGATGCCGCCGGGCGGGCGGCGGCGGCCGCTCCAGCCGTCCGGGTCGCCGAGGACGATCCGGGGCGCCTCATTGGGGTGCAGCGAGACCGTCGCGTGCACGTTCTCGTGCTCCCCGGCCAGCCGCGCCGCCCAGGCCGAGCCGTCCAGGTCGCAGCCGACCTGGACGACGGTGGTCACCCCGACCGAGGCGGCCCTGGCCAGTCCGGCCTCCGGGCTGCCGTCCTGCATGTCCAGGTGGGTGTGCGAGTCCGCGACCTCGACGCGCAGCGGCTCCGGCAGCGGCGGGGCGGTCTTCTTGTCTGACTGGGACTTCTTGGACTGGGCCATGCCGCCATCCTCCCCCGAACCCGGGGAAGGCCGGCAACCCAGGGGCGGTCAGGACTCGGGGGTGGTGTGCCTGCGCCGGTGCAGGAAGTGGAACGGCAGGTGCAGCCGGCGTTCCCGGCGCGGCCGGGCGGTGGGCACCGAGCTGTTCGCCGGGGGCTGCGGGCGGGCGGCGGGGCGCGGCGCGTGCCAGTACGCGGCGGCCTCGGCGACCCGGCCGGCCCGCAGGATCCGCACATGCGCGCCCCCGCAGCCGGGGCAGCCCGGGCTGCTCAGCGGCGAAGGGACCGGCACGCCGTTGGCGCGGTAGCGGATCACCGGATGGCCCTCGACGTCCGTGCGGTGCTCGATCTCGTACGCCTGTTCCCAGCCGTAGCCGCAGTTCAGGCAGGCGAAGGCATACGCCTCGTGGACGGTCTCGGTGGTGGTGGTGCGGATGCTGCTCGCCCGTCCGCTGACTGCGCCGGTCACGGTCACGGTCGACGTGCTGTCGCCCGCCGCACCGTGGTCGGGGTCGCCGATGTATTCGTTCATGCCGGTCTCCCGATTGCCCGAAGCGGGGCTCTCTCGCTTCCTCACCCAGAATCCCCCTCCGCCCCGCCAGAGATCCGTTGCCACGGTTTTCTTGGCCGAGAGTTGGCTGTTCAGGGCGTATCCGCTACCCGAGCGAGAGCATTCCTTGGTCAGCTTTTTATGGGCTGCCGACAAGGAGCGCCGACCGCGCGCCGCGCGCTCCCCCTCAGCGCTGCCTCAGCGCTGCTTCAGCTCTTCTGCGGCGCGGCCCCAGCCCTGGCCTCGTTCTTGGCGGCCACCACCGCGTCGAAGACCTCCCGCTTGGGCACGCCGGTGTCGGCCGCCACCGCCGCGATGGCCTCCTTGCGGCGCTCGCCCGCGTCCTCGCGCAGGGCGACCCTGCGGGCCAGCTCGACCGCGTCCAGCGCGCCCGGCGCGGCCGGGGGCGCGCCCTGGACCACCACGGTGATCTCCCCGCGCACCCCGTCGGCGGCCCAGACCGCGAGTTCGCCAAGGGGCCCGCGCTTGATCTCCTCATAGGTCTTGGTGAGCTCGCGGCAGACGGCGGCCGGGCGCTGCTCGCCGAATGCCTCGGCCATCGCCGCCAGTGAGTCGCCGACCCGGTGCGGGGACTCGAAGAAGACCATGGTGCGCGGCTCGGCCGCCAGATCACGCAGCCGCGAGCCGCGCTCGCCGCCCTTGCGGGGCAGGAAGCCCTCGAAGCAGAAACGGTCCACCGGCAGCCCGGACAGCGCCAGCGCGGTCAGCACCGCCGAGGGGCCGGGCACGGCGGTGATCCGGATGCCCTTCTCCACGGCCGCCGCCACCAGCCGGTAGCCGGGGTCGGAGACCGAGGGCATCCCGGCGTCGGTCACCAGCAGCACCCGGGCCCCGCCGAGCAGCGCCTCGACCAGCTCCGGGGTCCGCCCGGCCTCGTTCCCCTCGAAGTAGGAGACGACGCGACCGGTCGGGGCCACCCCCAGGGCGTTGGCGAGCCGCCACATCCGCCTGGTGTCCTCGGCCGCGACCACGTCGGCCGTGGCGAGTTCGGCGGCGAGCCGGGGCGGTGCGTCCCCGACATCGCCGATGGGCGTTCCGGCAAGAATGAGTAGACCTGTCACCTCTTCATCCTCCCAGGTCGCCGGGCGGCTGCCCGCTGACGTCATTCGGCCGGGAAGGCCCGCCGCGCGGCTCCGGCCTCCAGCAGGAACTTCCGGGTGCTCTCACGGCAGTAGTGGATGAGGTGGGCCAGCCCGGCGACCGAGGCCCCGGCCTCGTAGCGCCGCCGCAGCTCCGCGAGGTCGACCGGGTGCGCGGTCCGCGCCGGCCGGTACGCCGGTCTGATGGCCGCCCCGGCCATCCGCAGCAGCTTCGCCACATACTGGGCCGACCGGCCCGTCTCGGCCGAGAGCAGCAGCAGACTCGCCCCGGATTGATACTTGGGCATCAGCAGCCGCCCCAACGCGACCTCGCTCTCACGCGGTAACAGCCCGCGCAGCGTGAACACCTCGGCCGTCGCCTCCTCGAACAGGAACCGAATCAGCGGGACATCCTCGTTCTCGATGGCCCGACGAATCGCCTTCGCGTACCGGACGCGCGGGTCCTCACTCAACTTCCTTCTCCTGCCTGGTAGCTGGAATATCACTGGTGCGTACAGAAATGAACGGCCACGGATCAATCCACTGTAGGCATGCAATCGGGCCAGATTTGCAACATGCCAACACCGCGCCCAGCGCGGAACCCGGTCGCCGCCCTCAGGACTCTCCGCACTGCCGAATACCGTGCTGAACTCCGGCTTTGAACCCGCCCGCCCACACAGCCATCACCAAGCCGTGCAACTGATTCCCGAACGCTTCGCCGCCGACGATCCGCGCCATGAACTCAACCAGGCGGAACATCCACGCCACAGCGCCCGCCGCCGCCTGGAGATCCGTCTCGGACAGCGGACTCCCAATGCTCCAGCACCGCCCCGCAATGGATCCCCACACCACCACAGGAACGCTCCCGCAGCCCGCTCACGACGCCGCCGCCTGCTCAGCGGATTGCCGCGCCGACCTGGGAACACACCTCGGACACCGACACCGGGGCATCTCCATGCTGACCAGCGGCAGTTGGTCGCCCTCGTACTCGAACTCCTCGGTGACAGTCCGGCGTTCGCCGTCCGCACTCACCAGATAGACCCTCATCCGCAGACTCAAAGCCCCCACCCCCAAGCGGCTTCCACGCCGGTGCCGCCACCCCGCGAATGACCCCTGCGCCGGACCGGTGCCCGACCGCCACGTAAGCCGGTCCACCCTTCTGATTGACCCTGATCGCCGACACCGTGCTGTTGATCGTTCCTAATCATCCCTGCCCCGCACTGTCCAGTGAATGGATTCGTTTCCACCCCCAGGATCGACACTCCGGCGTATTCTCAACAGGGGCGAAGCGTTTCCAAGTCACTTGGAAAGACGGGGTATCGAACACATGAGCACGCAAGAGGAGCCCGCGAACGGCCTTCAATGGTTCGGGCGTGAGGTAGAAGAGGCCCTGATCCACAAGGGGGCCACGCAGAAGGAATTAGCCGAGGCAACCGGCTACCAAGAGCCCTACGTCTCCAAGGTCAAAACCGGCAAGGCGCTGCCGTCTCCGGCCTTCGCCGACGGCTGTGACCGCTTCTTCAGCACGTCGGGGTACTTCGCTCGGATGCTGGTCCGGATCGCCGAACGCGGCCACCCCGGCTGGTTCATCCCATACGTCAATCTGGAGAGGCAAGCAGCGCGGATTGAGGACTACTCCAATGCCCTGATCATGGGCATGTTGCAGACGTGGGAGTACGCCGCAGCCACCTTTCGGGCCACCCATCCACGCGAGACGGATGATCAGATCAAGGCCAGAGTCGAGGCCCGACTTGCCCGACGTCAGGTCATGGAACGCGAGTCACCGCCCCTGCTGTGGGTGATCCTGCACGAGGCGACCCTCCGCACGGAGGTAGGCGGTCGCGCGGTCATGGCTGCCCAGTTGGGCCAGCTTGCCTCCGACGCAGGAAATCCACACGTTGAGCTTCAAGTTCTGCGGTACAGCGCGGGTGCCCCCGCGTCGTCACTACCATTCATCTTGGTAACACCAGAGGATGGGGCAACAGTCCTGTACGCGGAGACCAGGGGGCAGGGTCACGTAACGGATTCCGCGAAGGCGGTGGACGACGCACGTACGACGTATGAGCGTCTCAGGGCATCCGCACGTGACCCCGAAGAGTCCTTGGATCTGATTCGAAAGATCGCGGAGGAGTACGCCAGATGAGCAACACGCACGGCCAGCAGCCCGATCGGTGGGTCAAGAGCTCGTACAGCGGTGGCGAAGGTGGCAACTGCATCGAATGGGCACCGGATCGCGTGGCGGTCACAGGTGCTGTCCCCGTCCGCGACAGCAAGGACCCGCACGGCCCCGCCCTGGTCTTCGGCGCGGACGCGTTCACCGCGTTCGTCACCGCCGTCAGGCAGGGCGAGTTCCCCACAGCCTGAAGCTCCCCCAGAGCCACGCCCTGAGCCCCTTGCAGCCTGCCGTTGGCCGTAAGGGGCCTGGGTTGTGTCGGCGCCATGTGCGACGCTGGACAACGGCCCCCGCCTTGGCAATGCGCAGAGCGAAGTCGGTATGCAAGGGAAGGGAACAGCGACCATGACCCACGACCTGACCTCAGCCCCCTGGCACAAGAGCAGCCACAGCAGCGGCGACGGCGGCAACTGCATCGAAGCGGCCCCCGCATTCATCCCCGGCGCCGTCCCCGTCCGCGACAGCAAGGACCCCCAGGGCCCCGCCCTGGTCTTCGGCGCCGACGCGTTCGCCGCGTTCATCACCGCCGTCAAGCGAGGCGAGTTCCCGACAGCCTGAACCCCAGAGCCACGCCCCGAGTTCCCTACGGCAGGCTACGACGGTGCCGAGGTAGAGGTAGGCCGCGTTTGTCGTCGCCCGAGGCGTCCGCCGAGAACATCCGAACGCATCTGGAGGCATTTAAGTCATGCGCAGTGCAGACGAGTTGTCCGCCGTCCAGTGGCGGAAGAGCACGTACAGCACCAACGGCGGGGACTGCATCGAACTGGGAGAAGGCATCCCTGGTGCAGTTCCAGTCCGTGACAGCAAGGACCCCCAGGGCCCCGCCCTGGTCTTCAGCGCCGACGCGTTCGACGCGTTCGTCACCGCCGTCAAGCGAGGCGAGTTCCCGACCGTCTGAGCGCCGCCAACTACCTCTGGCCGTAACGGTTCAACGCTCCGGAATCCGCGCGGATGTGTGCAAATTGCTTGGGGGTGACCGAAAAGATGCTGTGGCGTGGGGCGGTCAAGACGGGTCCCGACCGTGAGGTCGCCGCCGTCTACCCGTACCGCTCGGCCTGCCCGTCGTCGGTGTGGGCTCAGCTCGTTGCCGACAGCACCTCGGACATCCTCATGACCGGCTTCACCAACTACTTCGTCTGGCTCGAACAGCCCAACTTCCTTGCCACGCTGCGAACGAAGGCACAACAAGGCTGCCGGGTCAGGTTCCTGCTCGGAGACCCCGACGGCGAGACGACCCGCCAGCGGGAAGCGCTTGAGGAGACGGCCCTGTCTGTCTCCACGCGGATCAGAATCACCCTGGAGAACCTGGCGAAGCTCAGGGACACCGAAGGCGTGGAAGCGCGGTACAGCGCCCCGGAGGACGGCCCCAACCACGTTGGTCTGTCCGTGTTCCGCTTCGACAAGCAGGAGTTGGTCACTCCCCACCTCGCCCGCCTGGTCGGCCACGACTCCCCGCTGATGCACCTCCGCCGCCGCGACGACGGCGGGATGTTCGACCGCTTCAGCGACCACGCCGACGAACTCTGGACACGCACCCGACCGGTCTGGCACGACTGACCCCGGCCAAGGACTCGCCGCACTGGCGGCCTAGTTGGAGAGGAAGCCGCCGACCCGGTCGATCACCTCGCGCTGCCAGGGGTTGAGGTACTGCAGATCGTCGTGGACCGCACCGCCGTCAAGCAGGGCGAGTTCCTCTCCGTCTGACCGACCAGCGCGGCCCTCAGATCTGAAAATCAGCGTGGGGAGTGGCCCGTTCCCAGACCGCTTCACATGCCGACGCACACAACTTCGCAACAGTGGGCTCTTCGCGGATCTCCTGGCCGATCCACTCACCGTCACCGGTGAAGTGCCCGAATCGCACCAACCGACCGTCGAAAACCCAGAAGTCGGTACCTGGCAATGCCAGGTCGGCGGCGCGTCGGCGGGGCAACCAGCGGACCTCTTCACCAGCGGCCAGGTTGTTGACTGTGCCGGCATGCTCGAATCGGGCCGACTCGCTCAGCGGGACCGAGACGACGTGAGCCCGCCGCACGACAACCCCGCGCCGGACGGCACTTCCCACCAGATCAATCCACGGCTGCCAGTAGGCCGGGTTTTCCCACCGACCGGTCTTCCGCCATGACTCGAAGTCCTGCTGCTTGTAGGACACGGCGTAGACATCACGCGTTTCCAAGTGGAACGCCGAGTGCTTCGCTGCGCTCAGCAGGTCCTCAAAGCTTCGCTCGCTCGGCAACGTCACACGCCTCTCTGATCATCTGCACCATCCGGAAGGGAATCACGAGCACGGCCTCGTCGTCGGGAATCCCAACAGCGTGCCCGGGGATCTCGACTGCCGCGCATTCGGCTTCCAGCTCCGGGGATGGCTTCCACCTCTGAAAGACGAACGCCTGACGCACCTCATCCAGCCAGACTGTAGGGCTGTCCGCTGTGCCCGTGTCAGGGTCGCATCACTCCGACGGGTGGAACCGTCATGGGAGCCCGCTGATTTCCGGCCAAACGCCCAAGATCAGCTCAAAACGCGTTCGTGGGCCCCGGCCTGGACCGGCCGGAGGCGCCACCGCCCCGCCCATTGGAGAGCCCTGCCGTGTCGATGAACCGCCTCGCCTGGCACCAGCTGCCGCCTGCCGCCCGCGCCGCCGTCCAGGAGCAGACCGGCTCCCTCCTGACCACCGCCGACGTGTCCACCGGAGCCAACTCCGCCATCGCCGTGAAGGCCCTCACCACCTCGGGCGAGGTGTTCATCAAGGGCATCCCCGTCGACCACAGCCAGGTCAAGACCCAACTGCGCGAAGCCGCCGTCAACCCCTACCTGCCCAAGTCCGCACCCCGACTGCTGTGGCACCTGCAAGCAGGAGGCTGGGACCTGCTCGGCTTCGAGGTGATCGACGGCCCCGTCGCCGACTACTCACCCGGCAGCCCCGACCTGCCCCTGGTCGTCGATGCGCTGAGCGAGCTCGCCGCGACGCCGTGCCCGGACATCCCACTGCTGAGCTTCACCCGGCGATATGCCGCCTACAGCGCCACCCCGGAACTGTTCACCGGGGACGCCCTCCTGCACACCGACATGGCCCCGCACAATGTCCTGATCAACCGCACCGCCCACCTCATCGACTGGGCCTGGCCCACCCGGGGCCCGGCCTGGGCAGATCCTGCCGTCTGGGCCGTACGCCTGATCGACGCCGGACACACCCCCCAGCAAGCAGAGCAGTGGGCCTGCCGCCTGGCGGGGTTCAGCGCGGCCGACCCAGGCACACTGCTCGCCTTCGCGGAGGCCAATGACCGGCACTGGCAGGAGGTGCAGACCCAGGACCCCGCCAGCGCGTGGAAGCGACAGATGGCCGCCTCCGCCACGGCCTGGCTCGACCACCGACGCCACCAAACATCGGCCCGGTGACCGGCGCCTCGCGCGGGTCGGGACGCGCGTCGCCCGGGTGTAGAGCCTCCATCGCGGGCCCGGTGGGCCGCTGGGCGGGGCGGGAGCCATTTCGCGGCATATCTGGTACTCGGGTGGGGCGGGATGGCGAGGCCCTGGTACCGCTGACAGAGTTCACCCCTACGATGCACGCGTGAGCGGTGATGAGGCGACAGGGACAGCGCCGGACGGCGACGGGACGCACGGCACGACAACGCTGGCCGGCAGCCCGGTCGAAGCGGTGCCGCCGGACGGGCTGACCGGGGCCACCCCGCGCCGGTCGTGGCCGCTGAGCGCCTGGCAGCGGCGGCTGACCCGGCTGGGCTACGGCGCGCCCGAGCGGATCCCGCTGCGGGAGCGGCTGGTGCCGCCGATGCCGGACGGCAAGGGGATCTCCACCGGCGCGCCCTCGCCGGTGCTGACCCGGCTCGGGGTGCGGATCCCGCCCGGGCTGTGGATGTGGCTCTGCCGCTGGTCCGGCTGGCTGGCGCCGCTGCTGGTGACCCTGTTCAGCGGCATCCTGATCTTCGTCAACCTCGGCCACCCGCACGACATCATCTTCGACGAGACGTACTACGCCAAGGACTCCTGGGCCCTGTGGCACTACGGCTACGAGGTCAACTGGCCGAACAACACCAACCAGCTGCTGCTGCAGCACCCCGAGGTGATCCCCAAGCCGCTCGGGAACGCCTTCATCGCGCACCCCCCGGCGGGCAAGTGGGTGATCGGCATCGGCGAGATGATCTTCGGTCTTAACCCCTTCGGCTGGCGCTTCATGACCGCGCTGCTGGGCACCCTGGCCGTGCTGATCCTCTGCCGGATCGGCCGCCGGATGTTCCGCTCGACGCTGCTGGGCACCACCGCCGGGCTGCTGATGTCCGTCGACGGCCTGCACCTGGTGATGAGCCGTACCGGTCTACTGGACCTGGTGGTGATGTTCTGGGCACTGTGCGCCTTCGGCCTGCTGCTGCTCGACCGGGACCACAGCCGGGCCCGGCTCGCCGACGCCGTCGGGGCGACCGTCGACAACCCGGGGGCGCGGCCCAGCCACGAGCTGGCCACCAGGGCCAGGCTGGGCTGGCGTCCGTACCGGATCCTGGCCGGGCTGGCGCTGGGCCTGTGCTGCGCGACCAAGTGGGACGGGCTGTGGTTCCTGGCCTTCTTCGCGGTGCTGTCGGTGCTGTGGGACGCCGCCGCCCGCAAGACGGCCGGTGCCCGGCACCCGTACCTGACCGCGCTGCGCCGGGACGTGCCGTTCGCGTTCCTGGCGACCGTGGGCGTGGCCTTCGTGACCTACCTGGTGTCCTGGTCCGGCTGGCTGTTCACGCAGGGCGGCTACGACCGGCAGTGGGCCGCGCACCGCGCCGGGCTCTCCGCCGCCAACTGGGGCCCGATCCCGCTGCCGCAGGTGGACATGTCCTGGGTGCCCGCGCCGCTGCGCAGCCTGTGGCACTACCACTCGGAGATCTGGAACTTCAACACCCACCTGAACACCCCGCACACCTACATGTCCAACCCGTGGAGCTGGCTGGTCAACGGGCGTCCGGTGTCGTTCTACTACCCGAGCGGCCTGAAGCCCTCGCAGTGCGGCGGCGCGGCGCAGTGCTCCAGCGAGGTGCTGGCGATCGGCACCCCGCTGCTGTGGTGGGCGGCCTGCTTCGCGCTGCTCTACGCGCTGTACCGGTGGATCTTCGTCCGGGACTGGCGGGCAGCGGCCATCTGCTGCGGGATCGCGGCCGGCTGGCTGCCGTGGTTCCAGTGGCAGCAGCGGACCATCTTCTTCTTCTACTCGATCGACTTCGAGCCCTTCCTCTGCCTGGCCATCGCCCTGATGATCGGCGCGATGCTGGGCCGGGCCAACGCCTCGCGCGAGCGCCGGGTGTGGGGCGGCGTGGGGGCCGGGCTGCTGATGGTCGCCATCATGGCGACCTTCCTGTACTTCTTCCCGCTCTACACCGGCGAGGTGACCACGCTCGCCCAGTGGCAGGCCCGGATGTGGTGGCCCACCTGGATCTGACCGCGGCTCAGCGGGGCCGGACCGCGCGGACCGAGTAGATCATCGGGAGCCGCGGCCGGCCCTGCGGCAGGCGGTAGACCTGGGTGATCCCCTCGGTCTGCGGCTCCAGTACCGGAAAGCGCGGAAACAGGCTGAAATCGTGCTCGTGCACGAACTCAATGCGCAGCCCGGCGGCGGCAATGGCGCTGATCACCTCACCGAGGCCGTGCTGCCATTCGACGCAGACCGTGATCTTCGGCTCCTCCACATAATCGGTGTAGGTGCCCGGTTCGTCCCAGACCGTGGCCTCCCGACGGAAATAGTCGTATTCGACGGTCCGGGCATCGTCGCCGAACATGTCGGACACCGGGTGGAACTCGGCAAGGTAGAGGAAGCCACCGGGGGCGACCATCGAGGCGGCGGCCCGTGCCCAGTGCTCGACGTCCGGCAGCCAGCAGAGCGCGCCGAGGCCGGTGTAGACGATGTCGAAGGTCTCCCCGGCGAGGACCTCCGGCGCCGCGTGGACGTCGGCGGCGACGAACCGGGCGCCCGCGATCCCGGCGGCCAGGGCCAGCTCCCCGGCGGCCTCCACCGCCCGGGGCGAGAAGTCCAGGCCGGTGACGGTGGCCCCGTGCCGGGCCCAGGCCAGGGTGTCCTGCCCGAAGTGGCACTGGAGGTGCAGCAGCGTCCGGCCGGTGACGTCGCCGACCTCGGCGAGCTCGAACGAGCGCAGCGCCTCGCCCCCGGCGAGGAAGCCGGGGACGTCGTAGAACGTGCTGTCGGCGTGGATCGCCACCCGTTCGTCCCACATGGCCCGGTTGAGCTCCAGCCAGTCGGCGGGCGGCTCCCCCTGACCGGCGGGGGTGTCGGAGCCCTGAGAGATCGTCATGTCCGCGAGGCTAATCGCGGGACCGTCCGGGAGCCACCGAATTGACGGCGGGCGGTTCCGGCGGCCCAGGTCACAGTTGGCTCACCGCTCCCCGGAATC
>Ga0302311_10004897_pt1 | contig 14298 bp, 10 predicted proteins | sample III_Palsa_N1_3_FD_200449 | JGI IMG/M metagenome (GOLD analysis project Ga0302311, IMG submission 200449) | Peat permafrost microbial communities from Stordalen Mire near Abisko, Sweden - III_Palsa_N1_3 | ecosystem: Environmental > Terrestrial > Soil > Palsa > Peat permafrost | place: Sweden... | reverse complement strand
TAATCCTTGGTTTCCAGCGCCTGGAAGAACTTGCTGACCCTGTGCTCCGTGGGCAGATTTGTAAAGAACCAGCCGTGACCCAGCATGAAGCCCGCCAGGCACAGCACGATGGCGAGAAGAAGGGTGGAGGCGGTCGCAATCATGATATTGCGGTTACGGATATCGCGCGCGGGATCGTAGGCTGGGGCGTTGAGCAGGGTCATCGTTGGGGAGTCCTTGGGCTGGCGTCAGTGCGCCTGAAGTAGATTCTCGCATCTCACATTTATCATTAGACACCGGAACCGTGGCATTCAGATGCCATGATTTCGCGGGTGTGCCGGCAGATTGGCGGAGGGCTTATGCAGGGTCTGCGAAGGTTCGACTGGGGAGACTTTACCGCGCTGCTGGTGAGCGCCGTGGCAGCAGCGCTGGCCCCGTTGCAGGTATTTCTGTTTGCGTACGTCTTTCTTGGGCCAATCCATTACCTGACAGAGATGGCCTGGCTGCGTAAAAAGGAGTTTTACTTCCGCGAAGGCCTCGTTTCGCCCAGAATTTACCTCATTCTGGCGGTGGCCACGGCCAGCCTGGTGCTGCTGCAGTTGGGGGTGCATCGCGACATCAGCTTCTGGATCATCGCGCCGCTGCTGCTGCTCTCGCTGAGCGTTTGGCTGCGGAACCGCTATGTGCTGGCAGCCGTTATGCTGGCCGGCCTCGCCGCCGCTTTCGTGGTGAAGCCCTGGGTCTACTTCGTCGCGGTGATTACGCCGACGCTGGTGCATGTGTTCTTCTTCACCTGGATCTTCATGATCAGCGGAGCCTTGCGCAAGCAGACAGCGGGATATGCCAAGTGGGTGAATCCTGCGCTGGTGGTGCTGCTCCCGTTGGCGCTGCTGGGGCTAAACATGCACTATGCCCAGCCGGGCAGTTTCTGGCTGCGCAGTGAGGCAGTGTCGTTCGCAGGGCTCCACGGGAACCTTAGCAAGCATATGCACCACACCATGCAGATGAACGAAACATTGCTAGGCGACCGCGCTGTCGCGGCGGTGCTGCGGGTGTTTGCGTTTGCGTATCTGTTCCACTACCTGAACTGGTTTGCCAAGACTGAGCTGCTGCAATGGCACAAAATCTCAGCACGCACCTGGACGACGATCGGCTGCCTGTATGCCGCTGCGATCGGCATCTATATGTGGAACGTTCGGGTCGGGTTTATCGTCGTCAACTTCATGGGCATGATGCATGTGCTGCTGGAGTTTCCGCTGAACTGGCATACGCTGCGGTTTGTGACCGGGAGGATGCGCGGGGTGCGCGGCGAAACCAAGCCGGCGAGGGTGGAAGCCACGGTTTAGTGGCCGGTCCGGAACGGGAAGGCAGCCCGGAAGTGCTCGAACTCCGTGCCGCTGGGGAGCAGGTAGACCGAGAGCACGTCGAAGCGGATGGGGACGCGGTCGCGATGGCGTTCAGGGACCTGGCGAAGATACGCGGCAGCCATCTTGCGGAGGGTCTGCTGCTTATGCTGGTCGACCTGGGTCTCAGCGGCGGCCAGGTCCCGGGCGGTGCGGGTCTTTATCTCGAAGAAGACGAGAGTATCGCCGTCCCAGGCGGCCAGGTCGATATCGCCGCGCACACGCTCCGAACGCCAGCGGCGGGCGACGATGGTGTAGCCCAGTGCGCGGAGGTGGAAGAAGGCAGCGTCTTCGCCCTGTTCGCCGGTAAGCAGATGCGGCGGTTTGCTGGATTTACGGTCAGCCAGGCGCCGGAGCGCGCTGTGGGCGCGGCGTTCGAGGGTGAGGGTGAACGCGGCGTGGGTCATTTGGACCAACGGGCGCCGAAGGCGAGGGCGGTGAGGAAGACATTTGCCTCGTCTGAGCTGCGAACACGCTGCCAAGCGGAAAAGGCGCGTGCTGCTTCGTTAATCCGAAGCAGCGCAAACGACCTTATAGTCACAAAATCTGGATCGCAATCGGCACGATGCCGGACTTGTTGTAGCTGGGAAAAGGTCTCTGCGACGAGACGCAAATCGTCAGGCACACCGGCGGGAAGCAAAGCTTTCAACTCGGGATTGAGCGGTTTGCTGAATTGGCCGCACACCTTATTGATTTCGTTATGGACGAAAGTGCGGCTGACCCGTGAACGAAGGCCAGGCGGGGTCGACGGAACGAGCGTGGCTACCGCTTCTTCGACGAGAAGGTGGAAGAGGGCATAGTAGGTCGTTGAAAGGGAGCGCCGGAGCGAAGCCTGAAACGCTTCTTCAGTTGGTTCAATAGCCAGCTTGCGGGCGACCGTAAGAAGCTGCATGGCGAAGTTCACGCCGCTTTGGCCCGGAAATCAATGTATTCGAAGAATGGGAGATTCAGCACTGAGACCGCCTGGAGAGAGTCATCCACAAGCTTTAGCAAATCAGCTGCCTGAGCCTCGTCATTCTGAGGTGCAGGATTGACTGCGTAGGTTATGAAAATGGAGGGCTCTCCATGAGAGTTCTCGCCAAATTCAATAGAATCCAACGTCACACCGTCGGGCTTATGCACGGCGGTGAGCAGCTCCTGGAGCCGTTCTTTGTGAGGGAATGTATAAGCGAGGACTGCCATGGCTCCACTATAGCCCTGTTCCGGGCGGGACTTCCACAGGGTTTGGGATATACTTGGACGTGCACACCAAGCACAACCCAAACCAACAATTGAAGAGGTCGCGGCTATGTCGGCAAAGTACATCTTTGTGACGGGAGGAGTTGTGTCGTCGCTGGGCAAGGGGCTGGCAGCAGCCTCGATCGGCTGCCTGCTCGAAGCGCGCGGACTCCGTATCAACCTAATGAAGTTCGACCCGTATCTGAACGTCGATCCGGGAACGATGTCGCCGTTCCAGCATGGCGAGGTCTTTGTGACCGACGACGGCGCGGAGACCGATCTCGACCTCGGGCACTATGAGCGGTTTACCCACGCCAAGCTGTCACGCGATAACAACCTGACCACCGGCCGCATCTACGAGCAGATCATTACAAAAGAACGGCGTGGTGACTACCTGGGCAAGACGGTACAGGTGATTCCGCATGTGACCAACGAGATCAAGAACGCCATGCGTAAGGTCGCCAGCGCGGGCGATGTGGATGTGGTGATCGTCGAGATCGGCGGGACGGTCGGTGACATTGAATCGCTTCCCTTCCTCGAGGCGATCCGCCAGATGCGGCAGGAGTTGGGGCGCGATAATACCGTGTTTGTGCATGTGACGCTGATCCCGTGGATCGCCGCCGCGCAGGAGCTGAAGACCAAGCCGACGCAGCACTCGGTGAAGGAGATGCTGAGCATCGGTATCCAGCCGGACATCCTGCTGTGTCGCGCCGACCGGGCCGTGCCGCGCGAGATGCGCTCGAAGATTGCGGCCTTCTGCAATGTGGAAGAGGCGGCCACTGTCGTCGCTCGCGACGTGCCCTCGATCTATGAGGTGCCGCTGAACCTGGCCGCCGAAGGGGTCGATACGATGGCCCTGAAGTATCTGAGGATCGAAACCAAAGAGCCGGACCTGTCGAAGTGGAAGGACGTCGTGCATCGGGCTTACAACCCGAAGGATGAGGTGTCCATCGGGATTGTCGGCAAGTATGTGGAGTATGAGGACAGCTACAAGTCGCTGAAGGAAGCACTCGTACATGGTGCACTGGCCGAGAACCTGAAGCTGAAGGTGACCTGGCTTGAAGCTGAGGGACTTGAGGTTGAGGGCTATGAGTCACAGCTCGAGGACTTCGATGGAATCCTGGTGCCGGGCGGGTTCGGTAAGCGCGGCATCGAGGGCATGTTGAATGCGATCCGCTTTGCGCGTGAAAACAATATTCCGTACTTCGGCATCTGCCTGGGGATGCAGACGGCGTGCATCGAGTACGCGCGCAATGTCTGCGGCCTGGCCAAGGCCAACTCCGGCGAGTTCGACCCGGCAACGCCGCATCGCATCATATACAAACTGCGCGAGTTGACAGGCGTGGAGGAGATGGGCGGAACAATGCGGCTGGGCGCGTGGGAGTGCGTGATCGAGCCGGGTTCCCTGGCCGCGAAGGCCTATGGGAAGACGCAGATCTCGGAGCGGCACCGGCACCGTTATGAGTTCAATCGCGAGTACGAAGCTGTGTTGACCGGCGGCGGCCTGAGGCTGACGGGAACGACTCCGGATGCGACGTACGTCGAAATTGTGGAGATTCCCGGCCACCCATTCTTCCTCGGCTGCCAGTTTCATCCTGAGTTCAAATCGAAGCCGCTGGAGCCGCATCCGCTGTTTCATGCGTTTGTGAAGGCAAGCTATGCGAACCGCGGGCTGCTAAAGGCAGAGGCGACCGTAAGGACCGAGGCACGAGCCTAAGCTCCGAGTCACCTCTGTCGAGGCTGAGGGACAAATCTATCGTACTGCGAGCCATTACACGGCGCAGGAATAATTTCGCCGCTAACGGAGACTTCTGTGGCACGCTTTCGTCTGTATCGGTAGGCTCATAAGAGAGCCGAAAGCGGGGTTGCTATGCGACGCAGATTGACCGGGCTGGCGATATTGGCGGTTGTAGCAAGCGTAGTTCTGTGCCCTGCCCTGGCGTTGCGGGCGCAGGAGCCTGCCGAGGATGCCGGCCCGAGGGGGCAGTTTGCCGGAATGCAGCGCATCGGCGGCGAGGTGACCGCAATCTCCGGCGCGAGCCTGACGATCAAGGGCGAGGATGGGACAACGTATCAGATCGTCACGACGGACAACACGCGAGTGATGAAGCGTAGCGGCAATGGCGGCAGTGCCGTCAAGGTAGCCGACCTAAAGGTGGGCGACGGCGTGATGGCGGCGGGCAATATGGATGCTCCCAACAAGACGCTGCACGCCGCGATGGTCTTCGCCACAGACGCCGCCGAGGTAAAGAAGCTGAAGGATAACCTGGGCAAGACCTATATCACCGGCAAGGTGACGGCGATCGACGCGGACAACGCGAAGATGACCTTGAAGCGCCCGGATGGTGTGGAGCAGACGATCGGGTTCGATGAAACGACGTCGTTCAAACGCGGGCGCCCCGGCCGTGGCGGTGGGGGATTCGGCATGGGTGGAGATTCCTCCGCGGGTGCTCCGGCAGCAACGGGCGAGAGCATCACGCTGGCCGACATCAAGGTGGGCGATACCGTCGGCGGACAAGGCGCATTGAAGGGCGGTGTCTTCGTGCCTGCGGTGTTGACCGTAACAACACCTGGCCAGCCACGGCATCGCCCTGGCGAGGCGCCTGCCAATGCCGCTCCAGCGGGCACTTCGGCGCCTGCTGCGGCGCCGGGGCCGGGACTTTGAGGCGAGTACAGCGCAGCTTGCGCGGATAGATTTCTTGAAATTTTTGGGTGTTAGATGGACCGCATAGGCGGCGATAGAAGGAGTGTACGTGGCAGGTTGGGTGAGCAAGCGTGGGGCGTCGGGGTGCATGTTACTGCTGCTGTCATTGAGCGGGCTGGGTGTTGAGGCGCAGACCGCAGCGGACGGGGCAACGCCACAGGCTGCGCCGGCGACTGCCGTGCTCCCTACGGTGCAGGTAACGACGAGCCCGGCGCCTTCGCCGGCACCTGCTGCGCAGGGTGGAACGATCCACGGAACCGTGGTGGCCGGGACGGCGGGCAAGCCCGGCGGCGTGCCGCTGCCCGGCGTTGCAGTCACAGCGACCAATACTCTCACCGGCAAGAAATTCACCACGGCCACCGATATCGACGGCAAGTACGCGATGCTGATTCCACGCAACGGGCGTTATGTCGTACGCGTTGAGCTGGCCGGGTTTGCCGCACTCACGCAGGAGGTCGTACTGACCGGCGTAGAGGAACAGGCGGCAACGCAGGGGATCAAGATCAAGGAGAAGCCGACCGACTTCGGCATGGACCTGGCGAGCCGTGCGGCGGCGGCCGAGGCGAAACAGGCAGCGACGCCGAGCACCGCGACGCAGGCAAGGGGCGTGCAGGGCCTCAGCCTCAACGCGGGCAGTGAGGATACGACCGATGCAAGTGCGGGATCTACGTCCGCGGGTGCGGCGATGCCGTCGCTCAGCGGGCTTGGCGACAGCGCCGCATCCGGGGCGGACTCGGTTGCGGTAAGCGGGCAGGCTGGCCAGACCAACGGGCTGGCGAACTTCAGCGAGGATGAGATTCGCCAGCGCATTGAAGATGCCGTGGCAGCAGGACGTGCGAACGGCTCGATTCCGCAGGGTGGCGATCCGACCGAAGCTATCGTGGGAATGCTCGGCGGGATGATGGGCGGCGGTGGTCCGGGTGGGGGTGGGCCGGGCGGCGGCCAAGGCGGTGGACGCCCGGGACGCGGTGGTTTCAGCGGCGGCAGCGGGGCCTTCCGGAACTTCAATCCAGCGCAGCCGCATGGAAGTATTTTTTATCAGGGTGGAAACTCGGCGCTGAATGCGTCGACTTTCTCTCCAGCGGACTTTCCCCATTTCGTGGCCAACCCTTCGGCTTACTCGAACCGCTTTGGCGTCAGCATCGCAGGCTCCCCGTATATCCCGGGACTGACTAAGCCGAATACCAAGCAGTTTGTCTTCTTCAACTTCACCGGCCAGAAGAACCTGACCGCGTTTCTCAGCACGGGCCGCGTGCCGACTCCGCTGGAGCGCACGGGCAACTTCTCGGCGTCCACTTTGGGCAGCACCAGCAACCCGGTGCCCGTGGCAATCTATGATCCAGTGACAGGCAATCCGATACCGGGCAACAACCTGGCGAATGCCAGCCTTCCAATCTCCACGGCGGCAAAGAGTTTGTTGGCGTACTATCCACTGCCGAACATTCCGACCAATGCACAGGGTAACAACTATCAGACGATCTCCAACGCGGGCAACAATAACGTTGCGATCAATACGCGCTATGTGCGGACGCTGGGTGGAACGACGGCTACGCCGTTTGGCAACTTCGGTGGGGGTGGAAGGCCAGGCCGCGGCGGCAACAGCAACGCGCCACCTTCGCTCCGGCAGAACATCAACATCGGGTACAACTACTCGCATTCGGCGCAGGACAACCGCAACATCTTTCTGCCGCTGGGTGGAGCGACGGAGAGCGACGGCAATGGGCTGAATGTGGGCTACACCATCGCCTACGGCAGGCTCTCGAATAACGCGTCGGTCAACTGGAACCGATTGAACTCGGAGAACCGGAACTACTTTACAGACACCAACAACAATCCTGCGGCGAATATTGTGACGGAGAATGGAACGGGCCTGAACGTTCCCAACCAGAACGGCGGGTTTGCCGATCCGCACTTCTACAACGGGTTGCCATCGTTCAGCGTCAGCGGATACCAGGGGATTTCGAACGCGACACCCAGCGAGACGATCAACCAGACGATGAGCTATTCGGACGTTGTGGCGTGGCGGAAGAAGAAGCACAACTTCCGCTTCGGCATCGATGTGCGGCGGGTCCATGCGGATTCGATCGGCGGCAACAACCTGTTGGGCTCGTACACGTTTACGGGATATGCGACAGCGAGCCCGGCGAGCCAAGTGGGCGGAACTGCCGGCATCACCAGCGGCGATGGCCTGGCGGACCTGCTGCTGGGACTGCCGGAGAGTACAGGTATCCAGGCCGGCCTATATAAGATCTACCTGCGCGAGAACGTCTACGACTGGTATGTGAACGACGACTGGCGCCTGGGATCGAACATCACCATCAACTACGGACTGCGGTATGAGTACTTCGGACCTTACACCGAGAAGAACGACCGGTTGGTAAACCTCACCGGCATCACCGAGGGGTTCACCAGCGATGGCTGCGTCACGCCCGCCGGCATCACCTACGTCACCGCAACCGGGACCACGACCTGCGCCGCCGGCAGCAGAGCGTCGCTGGTGAATCCCGACCGGGAGATGTACGCTCCACGGTTCGGCATTGCGTGGCGTCCGAAGTTCGGTGGCAAGCTGACCAAAGATACCGTGGTGCGTGGAGGGTATGGCGTCAACTACAACACGGGCCAGTATTCGGTCTTTGCCAGGTCGCTCTCGCACCAGGCGCCGTTCTCGGTGACCGAGACCAACGATGTGCCGATCTACAGCTTGTCCAACACGTCGCCCACGGGGACCGGCTGCAAGACCACGCAAAGCGCCTACACCTACACGGCAGCGAATGGACAGACGGTGACGCGGCCGGCAACAACGGCAAACCTCACGCTAGGTAGCGGCTTTGGGCCAGCTGGCAGCAAGGTGGGCTGTTCCACGCTGGAGACGCAACTGAATAACTATGCCGTGGATCCGAACTACCGGCTGGGCATGGTGCAGGTGTACAACCTGAACATCCAGAGGACAATCCCGCTGGGCATCGTTTTGAACATCGGCTACAACGGATCTAAGGGCAGCAACCTGGATGTGGTGGGCTCACCAAACGCCACGCCCTCGGGCGTGACGACGCCGGGCTACGAACCGTTCGACTATGAAGAGGACGGCGCCAGTTCGCACTCCAACCAGTTGATCGTGAGCGCGCAGAAGAGGCAGCAGAAGGGCATAGCGCTAGGCGTGACCTATACGTACTCGCACACCATCGACAACGCCTCGGGTGTGGGCGGAGCAGTGGGATCGGCGGTGCAGAACCTGTACAACCTGGGCGCGGAAGAGGGCAACTCGAGCTTCGATCAGCGCCATAACCTCAGCGGCAACTGGGTGCTGGAGCTTCCGTTCGGACCCAACCGCGCCTACTTCAATAAGGGCGGTTTCTTGTCTCACGCGCTGGATGGTTTTTCGTTCAGCGGCAACTTTACCTTTGCCTCGGGAACGTACTACACGCCGTCGTACTCGGGCGATGAAGAGGAAGCGGCGTCGGGCAACACCTATCAGCAGCGACCGAATCGTGTGTTCACGCAGTCGCTGAAGGGGCCCGGTAAACTGGCGGAGTTCTTCAACACCGCCGCGTTTACGCCGCCGGTTGTGAATGGGGTAACCCAGTATGGGACGGCGTCGCCGGGCTCTATCGAAGGGCCGGGAACGGTCTCGACGAGCGCCTCGCTGTCGCGCACAGTTCAGCTTGGGGATACGCGCTCGTTTGAGGCGCGCGTGACCGCCAGCAATGTCTTCAACACCGTGCAGTACGGCGGCATCAGCACCACAGAAAATGCGATCAACTTTGGCCAGGTGACCAGCGCGGCGGGGATGCGCGCGTTGCAGGTGCAGGCAAGATACAGGTTTTAGGTTTCAGGTTTTGGAATTAGGAGTCAGAGATGCGGCGAATTGCGGCTGGTTTGATGATCGGTGTTTTAGGTCTGGGTGAGCCTGTGATGGCGGCTGCCCAGGCAGCTTCACAAACGGCGGCACCGCAGAACTCAACAAGTCCGGCGTCGGTTGTGACCCCACGCGCGCGAGGGAATGGGAAGACGCTACCCAGCGATCAGAGTACTTTCACGATGACCGTGAATGCGAACATCGTGCTGACCAACGTGGTGGTGCGCGACAAGAAGACCGGGGCATTGATTACCGGGTTGAAGGCCGGCGACTTTCATATCGTCGAAGACAAGAAGCCGCAGACCATCGCCAGCTTCGACTATCAGAACGTCGACGATGCAGCGGCGCTTGCTGAAAAGACGACCACCACAGGCAAGGCTTCCATCGCCGACCTGCTGGAGAACAACTTCGCGGCAAGTCCGAAGCAGTTGCGCGACCATCGCCTGATCGTGATCTTCTTCGACCTCAGTTCCATGCAGGACGAGGACATCGATCGCGCGGTCGATGCAGCCGACGACTATGTGAACAAGCAGATGCAGCCCGCGGACCTGGTCGCACTGGTGAGCATGTCCACGGGCCTGAGTATGGACCAGGACTTTACCTCGGACAAGCCGGCGCTGCTGCGCGGTCTGGCCAAGTACAACGGCACCGATGAGACCGGCTTTGCCAACGGCGGCACGGGAACGACCGACGGCACCAGCGACGACACAACAGCATTCGCAGCCGACGACACCGAGTACAACAGCCTGAACACCGACCGCGAACTGCTGGCGATCCGCGCAATCTCAAAGGCCCTGGAGCGCGTGGACCAGCGCAAGTCGATGCTGTATTTCTCCGGCGGGCTGACGCGCAACGGCATCGAGAACCAGGCCAGCCTGCGCGCCGCGACCAACGAGGCGGCCAAGGCCAACCTCGCCATCTATAGCGTGGACTCGCGCGGCCTGCAGGCGCTGCCGCCGGTAGGCGACGCCAGCAAGGGCAGCCTGCGCGGCAACTCGGCGTATAGCGCGAAGGCAGTGACGGCCCAGTTCAACGCGAACTATGCCTCGCAGGAGACCCTCGCCACGCTGAGCGCCGACACCGGCGGCAAGGCGTTCTTCGACTCCAACGACTTTGGCCCGGCCTTTCAGCAGGTGCAGCACGACACCGAGGCCTATTACATTCTCGGCTTCCACTCCACCAACCAGGCGCGCGACGGGGCCTTCCGCCATCTGACGATTACCGTGGACCGCAAGGACGCAAAGATCGAGTACCGTCCCGGATACTTCGCTCCTGCCGACTTCCAGCACCAGAAGACCGAGGACCGCGAGCTGGCCCTGACCGAGCAGATGCGCAGCGACTCGCCGGCAACCGATGTTGCTGTCTATCTGCAGGCGCTTTACTTCCGCCAGAGCGACAGCCTGTTTTATATCCCGATAAGCCTGATCGTACCGGGCTCGCAGATCCCGTTCACCAGCAAGAGCAACACCGACAAGGCGAGCATCGACATCCTGGGCAAGGTGAGGAACGCGCAGGGCATCACCGTCGGCAATGTGCGCGACACGGTGAAGCTGGCGCTCGACGCGTCACAACAGGTCCAGCGCAAGAACATTCAGTACTCCACCGGTTTCTCGCTGGCGCCGGGCAAGTACCACCTGAAGTTTGTGGTGCGCGAGAACCAGAGCGGCAACATGGGCAGTTTCGAGACCGATATCCAGGTGCCCGACCTGAAGAAGGCTCCGCTCAAGTTGAGCTCTGTGGTTCTGGCCAGCCAGCGCACGCCGAACACAGTGAAAGATTCTCCTAATCTGCTGGTTCGCGATGGCCTGGAGTGGGTACCCAACATCGCTCACGTCTTTCGCCAGGATCAGCATCTGTACTTTCTCTACGAGGTCTATGACCCCACCAAGCAGAAGGGCGCGGCAGATCCGGCAGTCTCTCCGGGGCTGGCCCGGCGCGAAGGTGGCCCCGTGCATCTGCTGACCAGCATCGAGTTCCTGAGCGGGGGGACGAAGGTGTTCGAGACGCCGCTGGTGACCGCCGACGCGATCAACGTGCCCGACCGCGATGCCGTGGCGTTTCAGTTCGACGTGCCACTCTCCCAGCTAAAAGCGGGAACGTATATCTGCCAGGTAAATGTGATCGACGACGCGGGCGGGAGCTTCAGCTTTCCCCGGATGGCCTTGAAGGTAACGGCGGCAGCGGTAACGGCAACGCCTGTGGCCAGCGCGGCGCCGGCAGCCGGAGTGACGCCGGCCCCTTAGTCCAGATGTGCAAATGACGCTTGATTTTGGCGGCTGGCAGGCGCAATATAAAGACCTTCCTGCATGGAGGGCTCGTAATGCGGCTACGCGTTGTGTTCCTCACTCTTCTTTCGATTGCGGTGTCTCCTGCGGCCCGCCTGCGCGCTGAGACCCAACAGGCTCAGCAGGTCCTGGAAGCTCAGCAAATCCAGCGAGTTCGGTCGCTTGCCGCGCTCACCTCTCCGGAGGAACGCGCGGCCTTGCACAGCGGGACGGATTGGGCGCTGATTGTGCCGCATCTCCCTGACCCGGATACAGCCAGCGCCGAGCAGTTGGAAACTGCCGCCGATATCCTGCTGGCACGGCGGTTCCCCGAAGACGCGATGGATTACTACGGCTATGCCATGGCGCGCGGGGGCAAGGTCAGCGAGCTCCTGAACAAGATTGGGATCGTGCGGCTGGAACTACAACAGCCTGAACTGGCGCGCGAGATGTTTCTGCGCACGGTCCGGGTACAGAAGAAAGACGCTTCGGCATGGAATAACCTGGGCGTAACCGAGTACCAGCAGAAGCACTATCCAGAGGCTATCGGCGACTACAAGCGGGCTGCGCGCCTGGATAAGCAGTCGGCTGTATTCCACTCCAACCTTGGAATTGCGTACTTCGAGTTGAAGGACATGCGCAGCGCCCAGCAGCAGTTTACGATCGCCATGCGGCTGGACCCGCGCATTATGGAGCCGAAGGACGGTTTCGGATCTATGGCGCAGGTCGTCGGCAGTGCAGACTATGGCGGGCTATGCTTCCAGATGGCGAGGATGTTTGCACGCGGACATGAAGACGCGCAGATGCAGCTCTGGCTGGCCAAGGCCAGTGAGGCAGGCTTCGATTTGAAGGAAGGGATGCTGGAGGCCTCGGATATGAGGCCATATCTCAAAGACCCCCAGGTAAAGCTGATCCTGATCAACGAGGACCTGCGGCGGAAGAAGACGATAACAGCCGCAAATGTGCCGTCACTGGGAAGTGCGACGGCGCAGTAACCGTGCATCTACTCCTTATACGGGCAGTGCCGGCAGTCGTTTTTGCAGCAGTAGCCGCGGCGCAGATGGTACGCCGCGGTAAAGATCAGGTACGGGCCTTCCATGTAAAAATCTTCGGGGCGCGGTGGCTCTCTGCTCAAGGCGGCTCGCTCGGTGGAGGCCGGTTGCGGAACAACGGGTTCGGTCTCATCGGGGTTCCGGATCATGAGAAGAGGCCGGGGAACGCGGCTGGCTGAGCCGGACGCTGAACCAGGGCGTCGGCACGCAGTATGTCTGCGATGGAGCGCGTACGCTTTGGTTTGACTGGGGTGCCGGCTGCGACTGCCGCCTCGTGTTCAAACACAGTACCGTTGACGAATTGAACTGTCCGGCCGGGTATTGCGGGAATGCGTTCCCCAGGGATGAGCACGCCGGCGAGGTTTAGCGGGTCCGCGGCGGCGACGGATATCGGCGCCTCTTTGGCGCGGACTGCCTCTTCACGGCGGGCCGCCCGGAGCAGATCGACAGCCTCCGGCAGGGCGAACTGTTCGCCAAAGGCGCCCGAGACAAAGCGGCCTCCACGGACTTCACCGCGTGCTTCGAGACGGCGCAGGATCGGCAGCAGGTCGCGCCACTTGGGAGCGTTGGACTCGCGAGTAAGCAGTTCGCGGAAGAGAACGCCATAACGGCTGAGCAGGATGCGGGCGTGAGCATCGAGCGCGGCGGCGGTGGCTTTGGCGGAGGCGATAGCGGTGGCGGGAGACTGCAGGTCTCTCCACTCGCTGCGCTCGGTCGAGATGACAGGGTTGGAAACGGGTTCGCAGAGCAACGACCAGCGCCCGGCGGTGGTGCGGGCGGCGGCTCGTTTGCGCAGGCTGGTAGCCGCGGTCTGCGCAATAGCAGCCGACTTGCGACGCGGATCCATCATGGCGCGGAGCTGATCGAAGCCGTCCGCAGAAGCAAGGCCCGCAGTGGCGAGCTCCCATAGCCCGGTCGTGGTCTGGAGCTTGGTGAGGCCGCAGAGACGTTGCAGGTCGGCGGTGAACGCGGCACCCTTTTGGGAGAGAAGCTCGCGGAGTTGCTGCGCTTCCGGCGAGAGCGACTGGGCCAGTACCTGGTCGTCGACCTGCTTGGCCTCGAGCGCATGGTGCAGCCATTCGGCGGACTCGCGCAGGAAAAAAGTAATGGGCGCAGCGGTGGTGGGAATGACGCGGCGCGGCGCGGCGGCGTCGGTAACCGACAGCCACGCCGGATGCGGCGAGATGCGTCCCCAGCCGATGACACCGGCCAGGCAAAGATTATCCAGCCAGCGCGGATCGTAGTTAGCCACGCGTGCAGGCAGCAGTGTGCGCTCCCACTCAACCGCGGGGGCTTCGAATCCTTCGAGTTGCTCGATGGCCGCGAGCACGCCTTCTTCTCCCGTGAGTTGTGTGCCCGGTGCGAGGTGGTGCCAGTCAAGCAGCCAGCGCATGAAGACATTCGCCGCGACGGGCTCGACCTGCTTGCGCAGCGTGCCGAGCGTAAGCCGATGGATGCGTTGCAGGATGCGGCGCTCGCACCACTCGATCTCATGGGGCACGTCATCGACTGGCTTCGCGCACTCGAAGACGCCGCGCATAGCCAGGCCCTGCATCTCCATCGCAAGCAGCGATTGGTACAGCGAGCGTGGAGGTAGATGCGTGATCGCAGCGAGATGCGCTGCCGTCGTGGGGCCGAGGATTTGCAGCCAGCCCTGGGTGAGCGCTGTGGTGACAGAGTCGCGAGAGTTGGCTGTGACTTCGGTCGATGACAGTTCGCTACCGGCCCAAAGTAGCTCGGCATCGGCTAGACGTTCAGCAGCAATCCACGCGGGTGCACCGTTGATATCGACGAGATGGGCGCGGCCTTGCTGTGCGAGGCG
>Ga0302311_10004892_pt1 | contig 14306 bp, 14 predicted proteins | sample III_Palsa_N1_3_FD_200449 | JGI IMG/M metagenome (GOLD analysis project Ga0302311, IMG submission 200449) | Peat permafrost microbial communities from Stordalen Mire near Abisko, Sweden - III_Palsa_N1_3 | ecosystem: Environmental > Terrestrial > Soil > Palsa > Peat permafrost | place: Sweden... | reverse complement strand
ATCCTGATGCTGCATCGCGCCCGCCATTTGCTCGTCCGGCAGCGCACCGCTCAAGTGAGCGCCATGCGCTCGCACATGGCGGAATACGGCGTCGTCGCCCCTGCAGGGCGTGGGCATGTTCGCGATCTGATCGAAACCTTGGATAAGGGAGAAGCAGCACTGCCCGACTTGGCTCGGCAAGTGCTCCTGCTGATCGCGCGGATGATCGAGGAATTGAACCGGCAGATCCGCACGATCGAGATCGAACTGCTGGCATGGCATCGCTCGAACCCGACCTGCCAACGGCTGGAAACCATTCCCGGCATCGGATTCATCACCGCCACGGCGCCCGTCCGGGCGACAGTTCGCCGCTTGGCTGGGGCTGGTCCCAAAGCAGCACTCCTCCGGAGGCAAGGACAGGATGGGCGGCGTCTCCAAGATGGGCGACCGATATCTACGCTACTTGCTCGTCCTCGGCGGTACCGCCGTCGTCCGGTACACCAGACGCAAGGCGAACACGGTGAGCAAGTGGGCGAACCAACTCCTGGAACGCAAACCCGCCCGGTTGGTGACCGTTGCCGTCGCCAACAAGTTGGCACGGATCGCCTGGGCGGTCATGGCCCGTGAAGAGAACTACCGTGCGGTGCCCGCAGCACCCTGAGGCTCAGCGGCGTGCACAAAGGATACAGGATCATCTAACCAGTTTGGGCAGGAGAGAACGACAAGCGTGATGCTAAGCCGGTCAAGCCGGGGATCGGGAAAACCTGGGTGATTCAACGCGCGCCATAGCGCGACAGCTTGATGAGGACCCGATCCACCGACACCATCATGGCCAGCGGCCTCGCGCCGCGCGCGACAGGCCGGACACATGAATGAACCTGACCGATCAGCAAAGCGCCACACTTCTCCCTTGCTCAACGGGGGCCGTCCACACATGAATCACAAATCGCGCAGGAACGGAATCCCGCGCGATTCGCTCAAACCATGAACCGCTCTAGTCCCTCTTGTCGGCGAACGGATTGTCGCTCTTGCGCAGCATGACGCGGATCGGCGTGCCGGGCAGATCGAACGTCTCGCGCATCAGGTTGACCAGATAGCGCCGATAGGCATCCGGCAGGTCGCCCGGCTTGGACGAGAACAGCGCGAAAGTCGGCGGCCTTGTGTTGGCCTGGGTCATGTAGCGCAGGCGCAGGCGACGGCCACCGACCAACGGTGGCGGATGGCGCTCCTGGATCTCGGCCAGCCAGCGATTGAGCCTGGGCGTGCCGATCCGTCGGTTCCAGGTGGCATGCGCCGCCATGCCCGCGTCCATCAGCTTGTCGAGCCCCATGCCGGTCGCCCCCGAGCAGGGCATGCACAGGATGCCCTGGCATTGCGGGAATGACACCGCCAGGCGATCGCGCAGCTTTTCCAACGCCGCCGGCTTGTTCTCGATCAGGTCCCACTTGTTGATCGCGAGGATGATCGAACGGCCCTCGTCCTCGATCATGCGGGCGATGGTCAGGTCCTGCTTCTCCATCATCTGGGTCGCATCGACGACCAGGATGACCAGCTCGGCAAAGCGGATCGCGCGCAGCGTATCGGCGACCGACAGCTTCTCCAGCTTGTGTTCGATCACGGATTTGCGGCGCAGACCGGCCGTGTCGATCAGCTTGATCGGGCGGCCGCGCCACTGCCACTCGATCGCGATCGAGTCGCGGGTGATGCCGGCCTCGGGACCGGTCAGCAGCCGCTCTTCGCCCAAGAGCTTGTTGATCAGGGTCGATTTGCCGACGTTGGGCCGGCCGACGATCGCCAATTGGATCGGCTTGGTCGGATCGTCGGTCGTGCCGTCTTCCTCGAAATCGATGTCGCCGCGAACCGGCACATGCTCGTCGGGAAAGGCGTCCGGATCGACCGGCTTGTCTGCATAGGGTTCGAGCGCGTCGAACAGGTCGCTCAGGCCTTCGCCATGTTCGGCCGAGATCGCGATCGGATCGCCCAGACCCAGCTCGAAGGATTCATAGGCGCCGGCGAGGCCGGCCTTCCCCTCGGACTTATTGGCGATCAGGATCACCGGCACGGCGCGGCGACGCAGCAGCTCGGCGAAATGCCGGTCCATCGGCGTGACACCGACCCGCGAATCGATGACCATCATGATCACGTCGGCATCGTCGATCGCACGTTCGGTCTGTTCGCGCATGCGGCCGGCCAGGCTCTGGTCGGTGATGTCTTCGAGGCCGGCGGTGTCGATCACACGGAATTCGATGTCGCCCAGGCGCGCCTTGCCCTCGCGGCGATCGCGGGTGACGCCCGGCAGATCGTCGACCAGCGCCAAGCGCTGCCCGACGAGCCGATTGAACAGCGTCGACTTGCCGACATTGGGTCGGCCGATGATGGCCGCCGTAAAACTCATAACCTTCTAGTCCTTCCGACCGGCGCCTCGTCGATCGGGCGCCGGTGCCGTTCAGCTTCAGCGCAACGCCGTCAACTGTCCATCATTGGTCATCAGATAAAGCGTGCTGTCGGCGACGACGGGGGACAGGAAGCTGCCTTCCGGCAGTTCGATCCGGCCCAGCGCCTTGCCGGTATAGGGCGACAGCGACCAGGCTTCGCCCTGCGACCCGATCAGGATCAGGCGATCGCCGGCCAAGACCGGCCCCGCCCAATGGATCGGATCTTCCTTGTCTTCCATGTCCTGCCACTGGTCGAGCTGGGTCAGCCAGCGCACCCGGCCGTCGGCACGGGTCAGGCAGATGACCTCGCCGCTGGTCGACAGCAGATAGATGAAATCGCCCGCGACCCATGGCGTATAGCTGCCGCCGACTTCCTGCTCCCACGCGCGCTCGCCGGTCCTGAGATCGATCGAGGCGACGCGGCCGGAATGGCTGACCGCGATCACCCGGCCGCGGTCGATGACCGGACGGCCGTGAATGTCGGCCAGCGTCGAGATGGCATCGAACCGGCGGGTCGCCGCCAGGCTGTCCTGCCACACGGTGCGGCCGTTCTCCATGCGCAGCGCCACCAGCTCGCCCGAGCTGAACGGCACGACCGCAGTGCCGTTTTCGACCGCCGGACTGCTGCCGCCGGCCAGTTCCGCGGTCTCGGGAATGCCGGCATAGTTCCACTGCTTCTCGCCCGTGGCTTCGGACAGCGCGAAGATCTCGTTGTCGACGTCGACGACCAGGACGCGGCCGTCGGCCACGGTCGGCGCCTCGCGCATCGGCACGCCGAGCGTGGTGCGCCACAGTTCTTTGCCGTCGGCAGCATTGAGGGCGATGACCTGGCCATAGCCGGTCGTCACGAACAATTTACCGCCGTCGTAGGAGACGCCGCCGCCCCAGGCCTGGTTGTCGTTGTCGGCGGGCGCCACATCGATCTGCCACAGCAGATCGCCGTCGGCGGCCTTGTAGGCCGAGACCAGGGTCTTGGAATCCTTCACATAGACGACGCCGTCGGCCACGACCGGACCGGCGAGCAGCTCGCCATAGAGCGAGGAACCCTCGCCGATGGTAACCTGCCACGCCTGTTTCAGCGTCTCGCCCAGGGCCGGATGCTCCATGACATGGGACGGCACGCCGCTCGCCTGCGGCCAATCGGCATTCACCGTCGGCGGCGGCAGCGTCACCTGCACCGAGGCCAGATCCGGATCGGGCTCGAGCTGCTTCTCGAGCGCCAGGACGGAGATCCGCTCGCCCGGGATGATCTCCTTTTTCTTCTTACCGAAGCTATCGCAACCGGCCAGCGCCAACGGCAGGACCAGGAGAATCGTCAGTTTCTTCACGCTCAGCACTGGTCGGAATCCTCAGTTCTTCAAGCCGTTGACGATTTCGGTCGCGCGCGAACGCAGCGACGCCGGCGCGTCTAGATCGTCCGCCAATTTCTGGTAGGTCGCGAGGCCAGCCGCCTTGTCGCCGGCCTTCAGCTGGGCCAGCGCCGTGACCTCGAGTGCGGTAAAGCGCCACGGGCCGTCGGTCAGCGGCTTCATCCGCGCGATAATGTCCTCGGGCTTCGATTGATCGACGCCATAAAGCCCGCCCAGCACCGTCGCCAGATCGCGATAGACCGGATCGACCGAGCCGTCGGCGGCGATCGCGGTCAGCGCCGCAAGGCCGCCTTCCTTGTCCTTGCTGTCCTTGGCCTTCAACGCCGCGGCCTCGATCCGGGCCAAGAGGCCGTAGCCGGCCTTGTCCTGGGCGGCCAGGCTCTCGTATCCCGCCACGGCCTTGTCGTCGTCGCTGGCGCGCACGAGCGCGCCGGTCTCGGCGTATTTCAGGCCCAGCGCCTGATATTGCTGCAGACGATAATTCTGATAGGCGACACCGGCGGCGGTCGCGGCAACGATCAGCACGGCGGCGCCGATGGCGTATTTACCGTAGCGCGTCCACAGCTTGGCCATACGGTCGCGCCGCAGGTCCTCATCAATCTCTTGGAAGATGTCCGCCAATACCAGACTCCGGCAGGATAGCAAATGACAGCAGGCAGATCGGACCGGGCAGCGCTAGCCGCCCGGAATCGAACCACGAGAACGGGGCCGGACCATAGCGGGTCGCGCGGTCAGACGCAAATCCGCCCGCAATCCGCCAGGTCATCGCGGCGCATTGCTGTCGCCCATTTTTTGGGCCCGCACCTAGCAAAATCGTATCGCCGATCAAAGATAGTCGGAACGATCCCCGCAATCGGCCGTTAGCCTGTGGTGGAGAAGCGTGCGTCGCGGCAGGAATAGGCCCGGCCCGAACGACAAGGATTTCGCGGGACGTCATGAGTATCGCCCCACCCGAAGGCCCCGACGCCGCCGTCGATCCCGTATCGGCACAACCGTGTGTTCTCATCGTCGAAGATGATTCGATGGTGGCGAGCTATGTCGCCGAGGTCCTGGTCGAGGCCGGATTCCTGGTCGCGGGCGTCGCCTCGACCGCGTCCGAGGCCTTGAGCCTCGCCGAACAACGCTCCTGCGTGCTGGCGCTCGTCGATATCCGCCTGCCCGGCCCGCAGGACGGCATCGAGATCGCCGGCGAATTGCGCCGCCGCTTCGGTGTCGGTGCCATCTTCCTGAGCGGCACCAGCGATCCCGACCATATCGCCCGCGCCAAGCGCGTCAGCCCCTATGGCTTCCTGCAGAAGCCATTCCTGCCCAGCCAGATGTATAAGGCGCTCGACAAGGCCCTGAAGCAGCGTGAGGCCGAACGCGGCGGCCGCGCTTGACTAGGTGACGACGAAATCAAGCGCGCCGATCGCCTGGCCGATGCGGCCGTCCGGCGTCAACAGCGGCAGGCCGATCCAGTAATAGGGGATGAAATCGCGGTCGACCCAGTGCATCACGTCGCGGCCATGCAAGATCTCCCCGGCGAAAACCTTGACGTAGCGGCGCTGCCAGAACGGTTCCCGGCGGTCGAACTCCAGCTCGTCGAAATGTTTGCCGGTGCTGTCGCGGCCGGTGAATTCGACGATGCGCGTGCCGATCAGGCGATAGCGGAACCGCGGGCCGACCGCCTCGACCAGGGCCAGGTTCGGCAGGATCTCGACCAGCTCCAAGGGCTCGATCGCGCTACGCGGCGGAATGCGCCCCTCGCCGCCGCCCTTGGATCGCCAATAATCGTAAAGCCGATGGATCACGGGCGACGGGATTTCAGCAAGCGTCAGCACGGGCATGGAGAACTATGACCCTTCTCTCGGCTCCGTAGCCAATTACCCCAAGCAGCAGATGCTCGGCAACCGCGCAATCATTGCCGGTCAGGCCCCGGCGATTTGCGCTATGGTGGCACCCTGTTTCGGCGCCCTCGAAAAAACGGGCGAGCAAATCGGGATTGATGATGGCGACCAACGACACGGTAAAGACTCCGGCCCTTCAGGCCTATGCCGGCCTCGTGCTGCGCGATGCCGCCATTCCGGAGCTGCCGAACCACTACCGCGGCAAGGTGCGCGAGAATTACGACCTGCCCGACGGCCGCCGCATCATCATCGCGACCGATCGCCTGAGCGCTTTCGACCGGATCCTGACCGCCGTGCCGCTGAAAGGCCAGGTCCTGACCCAGATCGCCCGCTTCTGGTTCGACCGCACCCGCGACATCTGCCCGAACCATGTGATCGAATATCCGGATCCCTGCGTGCTGGTCTGCCGCAACCTCAAGATCATGCCGGTCGAGATCGTGGTGCGCGACTATCTGGCCGGCACGACCTCGACCTCGATCCTGTCGATGTACAATAGTGGCCGACGCGAAATGTACGGCCACAGCTTCCCCGACGGCATGAAGCCGAACCAGAAGCTGCCGCAGCCGATCATCACGCCCACGACCAAGGCGTTCGACGCCGGCCATGACGAGGAGCTGACGCCCGATCAGATCATCGCCAAGGGGCTGCTCAGCGCCGAGCAATGGGCCCATGTCTCGCGCCTGGCGCTCGCCCTGTTCGCGCGCGGCCAGCAGATCGCGGCCCAGCATGGGCTGATCCTGGTCGATACCAAATACGAGTTCGGCTTCGATGCCGACGGCAATATCGTGCTGGCCGACGAGATCCATACGCCCGACTCCAGCCGCTACTGGTTCGCCGAAAGCTATCCCGCCCGCTTCGCCGCCGGCGACAAGCCGGAGAGCTTCGACAAGGATTTCGTGCGCAGCTGGGTCGTCGCCCGCTGCGACCCCTATGTCGACGACATCCCGGCCATCCCGGACGAGATCAATCTGGAGGCGGCCCGGATCTATATCAGCGTCTACGAGACCATCACCGGCGAGCCCTTCCCGCTGCCGCCGGCCGATAAGCCGGTGCTGGAGCGGATCCGCGCAAACCTGCAGCGCTTCTTTTAGAGGGCGGGCCTTCACCGCCTACCCTCCTGCGACCGCGGCGCTGCTTGACGCTAAACTCGCTTGTATACAAGGATACGCCCCTGCTGTGGACCAAGGCGGCCGCGAGAGCCGCTCAACAGACGAAATGGGGGGAGACCGATGCTTTCAGTCAAACGCGGCGCCATCGCGCTCGCTGCCGTCGCCACGCTGGCCGTCTGGGCGGCACCGGCCCGCGCCGATGAGGCGCCCCCGGCCAACAGCCCGCGCGTCCAGGCGATCCAGAAGGCCGGCGTGTTCCGCGTCGCGGTGCTCGCCAACCCGCCCTGGCTGGTCGAGAACACCAGCGGCAGCGGCGATCAATGGGTCGGCCCCGGCTGGACGCTCGCCAAGGAATATGCCCGCCTCATGGGCGTGAAGCTGGAGCCCGTCCCGGTCTCGCACGAGACCAAGGTGCCGGTGCTGGCGTCGAACCAGGTCGACATGACGATTTCGCCGCTGTCGGTCACGCCCGAACGGCTGAAGGTCATCGATTTCATCACCTACTCGGCCACCAGCCTGTGCGTGTTCGGTCGCGCCGACAATCCCAAGGTCGCGAACGCCAAGAGCATCGACGATTTCAACAAGGCGGGCGTGGTCGTGGCCTATTACACCGGCGGCGGCGAGGAACATTGGGTCCAGACCCGCTTCCCGAACGCGACGCTGCGCGGCGTCTCGACCGCCGGCACCGCAGCACCGGTCGAGGAAATCATGGCGAAGCGCGCCGACGTCACGCCGATCAACCGGATTCCCTGGGTCGCCCTCAACAAGAAGGTCAAGGGCCTGAAGGCGTTCCCGGAAGGCGACAATTGCCAGGACAGCAAGGAAATGGGCACCGACGTCGGGTCCGCCATCGACAAGGGCCAGCCGGAGTTCCTGGCCTGGGCCAAGGCGGTCGAAGCCCGGATGCAGCCGGAGCTGACGGCCGAAGAATCCAAGATTATCGACAAGATGTGAGCCGGCGGGATCGGCCCGGTTCGGCCGGTCCCTCGCCTGGCCAACGCCCATGGATTTCGATTTTTCCCCGCTGATCGAGAGCTGGCGCTTCCTGGCCTCCGGGCTCGGACAGACGCTGCTCTTGTCGGTGATGGCCGTCGCCTGCAGTTTCGTGCTCGGGCTGGCGGTCGGATTGGGCCGGCTCTATGGCCCGGTCTGGCTGCGCATCCCGCTGGTGTTCTACATCGACTCCATGCGGGCCATTCCGGTGTTCGTCGTGCTGGTCTGGATCTATTTCTCCGTACCGATCCTCACCGGCCATAGCTTCGCGCCGTTCTGGGCGGCGCTGGTCGGCATCACCATCCATGTCGCGGCCTATGTGGCCGAAGTGATCCGCGCCGGCATCACCTCGATCCGCAAGGGCCAGATCCAGGCCGGGCTGGCGCTCGGCATGTCCGGCCCCCAGATCATCCGCGACATCCTCTTGCCCCAGGCGATCGTGCGCATGCTGCCGGCCTTCGGCTCGATCATCTCGGTCACGATCAAGGATACCGCCATTGCCGCGGTCATCGCCGTGCCGGAACTGATGCGCCAGGCCGAGACGCTGGCCGGCGAGACCTACCGGCCGATCGAGATCTTCTCGACCATCATGGTGGTCTATTTCGTCATCATCTTCCCGATCACGCGGGCCATCGACCGATTTTACGCGCGCGTCGCCCATCTGGGCCGGTCATGAAGCTCGATTGGTCGATCGTCTGGCAAAGCCGCTGGCTGCTGTTCGACGGTGCGCTCGTCACCATCCTGCTGACCGCGCTCACCATGCTGATCGCGGTACCGGGCGGGATCCTGCTGGCGCTGCTGCGCAATTCTCGGCTGAAGCCCGTGGCCCTCATCGCGACCTGCTTCGTCGAGTTGTTCCGCAATCTGCCGCTGCTGCTGCTGGTCTATTGGGCGTTCTATGTCATGCCGGTCTTGACCGACCTCAGCCTGTCGCCGTTCACGACCGGGCTGGTGGCGCTCTCACTCAATGTCTCGGCCTATAATTCGGAGACGTTCCGTTCGGGCATCAATTCGATCCGCAAGGGCCAGACCGAGGCGGGCCTGGCCATCGGCATGAGCAAATCCCAGGTATTCCTGCAGATCATCCTGCCTCAGGCCTGGCGGCGCGTGCTGCCGGTGCTGGCCAGCACCTGGGTCTCGCTGTTCAAGGACACATCGCTGGTCTCGGTCATCGCGGTCGGCGAACTGGCGCACACGGCGATGCAGATCCGCTCGCAGAGCTTCCGCGTGCTGGAGATGCTGACCGCGATGGCGGCGATCTACTGGCTGATGGGCTATCCGCAAGCGAAGCTGACCGACTGGATCCATCGGAGATACGGAGTGCGGGAATGACCGCCTTTACCCGCAAACACGCCGACCGACCGCCGGTACTGGTCTATGACGACGTGCGCAAGAAATACGGCAGCTTCACCGCGCTCGACGGCGTCTCGCTGCAGGTGAATGCCGGCGAGGTCGTGTGCCTGATCGGCCCGTCCGGCTCCGGCAAATCGACGCTGCTGCGGTGTACCAATGCGTTGGAGACGATCGACAGCGGCGAAGTGCGCTTCGAAGGCAAGCCGCTGCCGAAATCGGATGCCGAAATCCGCAAGATCCGCCAGCGCATGGGCATGCTGTTCCAGAGCTTCGAGCTGTTCCCGCACAAGACGGCGCTGGAAAACGTCGCGATCGGCCTGATCACGGTTCGGAAGATGCCCACTGCCGAGGCCGAGGCGCGCGCCCGCGCGCTCCTGGCCAAGGTCGGTCTCGCCGACAAGACCGCGAACTATCCGGCCAACCTGTCGGGCGGGCAGCAGCAGCGCGTCGCCATCGCCCGGGCACTCGCCATGGAACCCCATGTCATGCTGTTCGACGAACCGACCTCGGCGCTCGACCCGGAAACGGTCGGCGAAGTGCTGAACGTCATGCGCGATCTGGCGCGCGAGGGCATGACCATGATCGTCGTCACCCACGAAATGAGCTTCGCCCGACGCGTCGCCAACTGGGTCGTCGTGTTCGAGCGCGGCAAGCTGTTGGAGCAAGGCCCGCCAGAACAGATCTTCGACGCGCCGACGGTGGAGCGGACGCGGGATTTTCTCAGCCACCTGGGCTGGAACGACTAGGCTCAGCAAAAGCACCCTCTGGGATGCCGTGGGAAGCGGGCGGTCCGCTTCCGGCGCGCGCCCTGCCTCCCGTCAGCGGTCCATACCGGACCACCTTAACGGGGTAAGTATCTCGCCAGAATCCATCTCCTAACTGATTGCCGAATAAAGAATACGGCAAGTATGCGATATGGCGCATTGAGTCCTTATTTTTCTATCCGGGCTTTTGTCTGTTACGATTATGGTATTCAAGTACTGCGATACATAGTTTTATATGCGATTGGCGTGGCCAAGATACGGCTCAGCGGGATATGTTGCGGTGTCGTCTCGGATAGAAAGCGCTCCCAAAGGGGCGTTCCGGGCAACGACAATCCCCGCCCCGAAGGGGCAGCTACCGGCAATCCGGCAGCTTTTCTTCCTTAAAGGATGAAGCACATGTCTGGCATTACGCTTACTTCGACCGAGACCCAAACCCTCGCGTCCCTGTCACAGGCGTCGACCCTGTTCAACACGACGCAGGAAGAGCTGAACACCGGCAAGAAGGTGAATTCGGCTGCTGACGATGCCGTTGCTTACTTCCGGTCCAAGTCGCTCTATGACCGGTCCAGCCAAATCCAGACCCGCAAGGCCAACATCGACCAGTCGATCCAGTCGGTTCAGGCCGCACTGACCGCGACTTCGGCCGTCGATGGCCTGCTGAAACAGCTCCAGGGCGTGCTCGAAGGTGCCCGTGGTGCGACGCTCTCCGACCGTGTCTCGGCCACGATTCAGTTCAAGAACATTGCCCAGCAGTTGGCTCAGCTGGTCAAGGACACCTCCTACCAGGGCCTGAATCTGCTGACCAGCACCAGCGCCTCCCTGACCACGCAGTTCTCCGAGCGGACGGCTGCGACCTTCACCATCCACGGCTACTCGTTCGCCTCCACCTCGGCCGGCAATAGCAACTCGCTGTTCACCGGGTCGGCGGTCGCGTTTCAGTCGGACGGCACGCTGAACTTCTCGGCGGTCGTTGCCTCGTCCGGCGCCGGCGGTTCGATCTCGGGCTTCTCGCAGCTCAACCTCAGCAGCAGCACGGGCTCGATCACGGCTTCGGAAGCGGCCGTCATCTTCACCGAGAGCGACAATCGTCTCAGTGCCGCGATCAGCCAGAACCAGGCATTGACCGCAGCCCTCGGCACGAACGTCGACATCCTGCAGGCCCGCTCGACCTTCTCGGCTGCTTATGCCTCGACGCTGTCGGCCGGCGGTGACAAGCTGACCCTCGCCGACTTGAACGTCGAGGCGGCGAACTCCCAGGCTCTGACGCTCCGCCAGCAGATCGGCATCCAGTCGCTGTCGGTCACCGGTACGCAGAACTCCTCGATCCTGACCCTGCTCCGCTAGGGTCGGAAGAACTATCGGGCGACGCCTCCGGACGCTTTCCCGGAGGCGTCTACCCGCCTTCCGCGGCAGCCCAAACAATCCGGCAGACGGGCCGCGAACCCGGATCGATCGCAGCGACCGGCGACGTCGAAGATCATCACAACCGCCGACACGCGGGAAATCGGATCACCGCCCGCGTGCCGCCACCGGGCTTGTCTTCGACCAGCAGCTGGCCGCCGTGGTCGTGCGCCATGCCGCCGACAAGGGCCAGACCCAGACCCGCGCCGTTGGCGCCACAGACGAACGCCTCGCCCAGATGGTCGCGGATATGCGGCGGCAAGCCGGGCCCCCGATCGACCACGATCACGTCCAGGCTCTCCCCGGGCCCGGTTTCGACCGAAACCGTGACCGGTGCGCCGGGAGCGTATTTGAGCGCGTTGCCAACCAGGTTCAGCAGCATCTGTCGCACCATGCGGGCGTCGGCGCGCAAACGGCACGGCGCCGGCAGGGGCGCCACGATCAGATGATCACCGCCGGCGCTGCGGGCGCTCAGGAGGCGCACGACACCCGCGATGATATCGGCCAGATCGATGTCGGCTTCGTGCAGCTCGACCTTGCCGGCGTCGATCCGGGCCAGATCCAACAGGTCCGAAATCAGGCTCAACAGATGCTGGCCGGCCTCGACGATATTGCCGGCGGCCTTGCGGTATCCCGGGTCGATCGCGCCATCCATCATGGCGTCGCGGATGATCTCGGCATAGCCGAGGATGCCGTTCAACGGCGTGCGCAACTCGTGGCTCATCGACCCCAGAAACGTCGACTTCGCCCGACTGGTCGCCTCGACCGCCGCGAGCGCCACGCGCAGCTGGCCCTCCAGCTGCTTCTGCTCGGTGATGTCGTAGCGGGTCGAGACCTGATAGCCCGACGGCGTGACGATCCGCTGCAGGATGTCGCAACGCCCGTTTTCCGCCTGGTATTCCCGTCGGAACGGCGCAGACGAGCGCATTTCCGCCAGGCGCATCGCCACGAACGCGTCGATCGCATCCTGGGATTTGAGCGAGGGCCGCTGCGGTCCGTCGGCAATGGTCGCGCGCAGCATCGCCTCGAAGCTCCAGCCGCGGCGGCTGCCGTCCGCCGGGATGTGCGGAAACAATCTATAGTAAGTGTCGTTCGCGAGCACGAACCGCAAGTCCGGGTCATAGACCACGACCGACAGATCCAGGCTGTCCAGAACCTCTTTGAGGAAGGCCGAGTCGGCAGTCGGTATCATCATTTCCAAACAGTTGGCGGCACAGGTGACATCCCAGGGTCGCATCTTTGGATGCTGGAAGAAAGAGGGGGCCACGCATCGGGACCGGCACCGGACTATTGCCCGACGGGCAACAAACCATCGCCACATCCAGCCATTCTGATCCTCAGGATCCGGCACCACTTCCCATGCATCGAAGCGCGATTGCCGCGCCCCCTTTGGAAGGAGTTCAGTCATGGATCTGCATCTCAGCGACAAGGTCGCTCTCGTCACCGGTTCGACCGCCGGTATCGGCCTGGAAATCGCCCGCAAGCTGGCGGTCGAAGGCGCCAAGGTCATCGTCACCGGCCGCAACCAGGCCAAGCTGGATCAGGCGGTCGCCGGCATCAAGGCCTCGGGTGGCGCCAGGGTCGAGGGCGTGCTCGCCGATCCGGCCACCGCCGAGGGGGCGGCCGTGCTGCTGGCAGCGGCGCCGGCGGTCGATATCCTGGTCAACAATCTCGGCATCTACGAGATGAAGGATTTCGCCGAGATCACCGACGAGGATTGGCGCCGGTTCTTCGAAGTGAACGTGCTGAGCGGCGCGCGCCTCGCGCGGGAATATTTCCCGGGCATGCTGAAGCGCAACCAGGGCCGCATCATCTTCATTTCCAGCGAATCGGGCGTATCGACGCCGGGCGCCATGATCCATTACGGCATGACCAAGACCGCCCAACTCGCCGTCTCTCGCGGCATGGCCGAGCTGACCCGGGGCACCCAGGTCACGGTCAATGCCGTGCTGCCGGGCCCGACCCGGTCGGAAGGCATCGTCGATTTTCTCAGGAGCATGTCGAGCGATCCCGACGCCACGGCCGATGAGCTCGAGGCCGAGTTCTTCGCCAAGCATCGTGCGACGTCGCTGCTGCAGCGGCTGATCGAGCCGGAGGAGATCGCCGATCTGGTGGCGTTCGTCGCGAGCCCGCTCTCGGCGGCGACCAACGGTGCCGCCCTGCGCGTCGACGGCGGCGTCGTCACCACCATCGCCTGAAACGAAACGGGCCTGCGGGGTTTCTCCCCGCAGGCCCGGCGCGTCATTCGGCCGCTTGCACTTCCATCTCTTCGATCATCGTCTCGGTATCGTAGTCGGTGACCAGCTGGCCCTCCCACTTGGCGACGACCGCCGTCGCCAGCGAATTGCCGATGACGTTGGTGGCCGACCGGCCCATGTCGAGGAACGTGTCGATGCCCAGGATCAGCAGCAGGCCTTCTTCCGGCAGGCTGAACTGGCTGAGCGTCGCCGCGATCACGACGAGCGAGGCGCGCGGCACGCCGGCCACACCCTTGCTGGTGAGCATCAGCGTCAGCAGCATCGCGATCTGCGTGCCGAGGCTCAAGGGGATGTCGTAGGCCTGGGCGATGAACACGCTGGCGAACGTGCAATACATCATCGTGCCGTCGAGATTGAACGAATAGCCCAGCGGCAGCACGAAGCTGGAGATCTTGCGGCTGATCGGGAATTTCGCCAGCTGCTCCAGCATCTTGGGGTATGCGGCTTCCGAACTCGCGGTCGAGAACGCCAGCCAGAACGGCTCCTGCACCAGCTGCACCAGGCGCTTGACGCTCGGTCCCAGGATCAGGAAACCAACGATCACCAGGATCAGCCACAGGCAGACCAGGCCGAAGTAGAACTCGCCCATGAATTTGGCGTAGTTGACCAGGATGCCGAGCCCGTTGGTCGTGATCGTCGCCGCCATGGCGCAGAACACGGCGAGCGGCGCCAGCTTCATGACATAGCCGGTGACGCGCAGGATGATGTGCGACACGCCCTCGATCGCTTCCAGCACGACCTTGGCCCGGTCGCCGACC
>Ga0302311_10004888_pt1 | contig 14309 bp, 10 predicted proteins | sample III_Palsa_N1_3_FD_200449 | JGI IMG/M metagenome (GOLD analysis project Ga0302311, IMG submission 200449) | Peat permafrost microbial communities from Stordalen Mire near Abisko, Sweden - III_Palsa_N1_3 | ecosystem: Environmental > Terrestrial > Soil > Palsa > Peat permafrost | place: Sweden... | reverse complement strand
CACGCTTGTTCGAGGGAACCACCTGGTTCATGCGGCACCTTTGGTCGAGAGGGTTTGCGCCAGAGTCTGCAACAGGGCGTCGCGATCGAACTTGGCAACATAATCGGTGAAGCCGACCTCGCGGCCCCGTTCGAAATCCTGCTCGGTGGCGTGCGAGGACAGAGCCACCATCGGCAGTCCGCTCCACGGACCGTCATTGCGCACCGCTTCGGCGAATTCGAAGCCGTTCATGCCGGGCATCTCGATGTCGCTAATGATGACGTCGAACGTGCTGCCATTGTCGCGCAGGGTCAAGGCCTTGTCGGCGCTCTCCACCGAGGTGACCTCATAGCCGGCCACGGACAGCAGCGGGGTCAAAAGGTTGCGGAAGAACGGACTGTCGTCCACCAGCAGGACGCGCAGGCCTTCCTGAGTCTTGCGGCTGTCCTTGTCGGAGCCGAACCAGTCGCCCCAGGCCTGGGTCAGGTAGAAGCCGGCGTCGATGATATCGGTCGCCTTGCCCGACACCACGGCGGTGCCGATCAGGCCGGGCTTGTTGACCGCCAGCTCGATCTTCAGCTGCTCCTCGACGATATCGACGATCTCGTCCACCGCCAGGCCCATCGTGTGCTCGTGGTCCGAGAACACCAGGACCGGCTGCTGGCCTTCGGTCTTCATGGAGAAACTGGAGTCGATGGTGACCAGCGGCATCAGCTTGCCGCGATACTGCACCACCGGCTTGCCGTGCGAGGCTTCGATATCGGTGACGTCGATCTCTTCCAGACGCGCGATGAGGGCCAGCGGAACCGCCTTGAGGTCCGAGTTGCCGGCGCGGAACACCAGCATCGACTGCTGGTCTTCGGCGCGCGTCTCGCCCCGCGAGGCGGCGGCTCCTGCCGCTTGCTGGTTGTCGACGGCGGCCATCTCGCCAGTGCCGCCGGCAATGCCGTTGGGATCGAGAATCATGATCACCGAGCCGTCGCCCAGGATGGTATTGCCCGAGAACATGTTGATATGGCGCAGGATCGGCGCAACCGGCTTGACGACGATTTCCTCGGTGTCGAAGACGCGGTCGACGATGATACCGAAGGTATAGTTGCCGACCTGGGTCACGACGATGAACGTCTCGGCCTGCTCCTCGGCGCTATCGGCCAGCCTGAGCAGGGTGCGCAAGGACACCAGCGGCAGCAGACGATCGCGCAGGCGCAGGACCGGCGCGCTGTTGATGACCTCGATGCCATGCTCCGAGGTCGCCGTGGTGCGCACCAGTTCGAGGACGCTGATCTGCGGCACGGCGAAACGCTCGCCGGCGCATTCGACGATCAGCGCCGACACGATGGCGAGGGTCAACGGGATCTTGATGGTGAAGGTGGTGCCCTTGCCGTCGATGGTCTTCAGCTCGATGGTACCGCCGATCTTCTCGATGTTGGTCTTCACCACATCCATGCCGACGCCGCGGCCCGAGACAGAGGTGACCTTCTCGGCTGTCGAGAAGCCGGCGCGGAAAATGAACTGCGCGATCTGCTGGTCCGACATCTGTTCGATCTCGGACTCGGTGGCCAGACCGTTGGAGATCGCCTTGTTTCTGATGCGCTGGATGCCCAGGCCGCGACCGTCGTCGGCGATCTCGATGATGATATGGCCGCCTTCATGGAAGGCGTTCAGCACGATCTTGCCCACTTCCGACTTGCCCGCCTTCTTGCGGTCTTCGGGCATTTCAAGGCCATGATCGGCCGAGTTGCGCACCATGTGGGTCAGCGGATCCTTGATCAGCTCAAGCACCTGGCGATCGAGTTCGGTCTCGGCGCCCAGCATCTGCAGATCGATCTTCTTGTGGGTTTCCACCGAGAGGTCGCGAACGATACGCGGCAGCTTGGCCCAGGCATTGCCGATCGGCTGCATGCGGGTCTTCATCACGCCTTCCTGGAGGTCGGTGGTGATGTGCGACAGGCGCTGCAACGGGGTGGCGAACTCGCTGTCATCCTTGCCGCGCACCATCTGGAGCAGCTGGTTGCGGGTCAGCACCAGCTCGGACACCAGGGTCATCAGGTTTTCGAGCAGCTCGACATTGACGCGGATGGTCTGGGCGGCCAGCGCCGATTCCTGGTTGGCCGCGGCGGCGCCGGCGGCGGCGACCTGCTGCTGGGCGACCTGGGCCGGCAGGGCCGGAGCGGCGTGCTCCTCGGGCTCGGGCGTGGCGGCGACGGGAGCCGGAGCCGGCACGGGAGCCGGGGCGGGAACGGGAGCCGGCGCGGCGGCGACAGGCTCGGGGGTCGCGGCCGGAGCCGGGGCGGGAGCGGGAGCCGGGGCAGGAGCCGGCGGCGGAGCGGCGGCGGCCGGAGGCGGCGCCACGTCCCTGCCTTCGGCGTGAGCGTTCAGCGCGGCGATCAGATCCTTATCGTCGCCTTCCGGCTCGGTTTCGGTCTGCTCGATATGGTTGAGGATCATCTTGATCCGGTCGATCGAGGCCAGGATCAGCGTCACCGCGGCCGGGGTGACCTGCAATTCGCCGTCGCGGAACTTGCCGAGCACATTCTCGCCGGCATGGGCCACCGCTTCGAGACGGGGCAGGCCGAGGAAGCCGCAGGTGCCCTTGATGGTGTGCACCAGGCGGAAAATGTTCGACAGAATCTGAGGAGCGGGATTTTGTTCGAGCTTGACCAGCTCCACATCGAGAGTAGCGAGACTCTCGCCCGTCTCGGTCAGAAATTCGGTCAGCAAATCGTCCATAAATCTACCCCTTGGTTCCGTGGGCCGCCCGTAAGACCCTTCGCGGCCCCGAAATGTCACAGAAGAAAGCGGGCCGACGATAACATGCTTTGGCCACACCGAGAAGGTGTAGCGGCTGCCCTCAGCGCCCTTGTAACACACTGGGAGCAATGAAAGCAGCATAAGGTAATTTCAAGTATTACCTATCCCCATTTGGGGAGGCGGCGCTTTGATCTGAATCAATCGGGGCTATTGCTGGAGCGAAAAAGCGACCTCGCCCTGCCCCTGACGGCAGGCCACCTTGCCGCCCAGACGCGCCGCCAGGAACGCGGCGTAGACTCCCTGTCCGGCGCGCGGTCCGAGGCCGCCCAGTTCGCCGGCCAGGCCCTGCGCCGACTCGCCGATCGTCACGGTATCGCCGCGCGCCACGACCGGCGCCGCCTCGCCCGGCCGCACCGAGATCGTTCCGCCGCGCGGCAGGCAATCTTGCGCCAGACAAATCAAATTCAGCAGCAGCTTGGCGTGATCGGACGACGCGGCCGGCCCCTGGTCGGCCGGCCAGTCGAGCGTCCACTCGCCCTGCGGATAGCCCTTGGTCAGGTAGGCGATCGCCAGCGGCCGGGCCTCGGCCGGCGCCGAAGCGCTCGACGAACCCAGCGCCAGGCGCAGGAATTTAAGCCGCGCGGTCATCGAAGCCGCGCTGTCGGCCAACAGCGACACCGCCTCCGCCGCCATCGGGCTGGCGGGGCCCTCCTCCGCCAGCAGCTCGGCCCCGGCGCTCACCGCGCCGACCGCGCCGGCCAGATCGTGGCACAGGCGGGAACACAACAGCTCCGCCAACCGCTCCTGATCATACGCCATGTTTCACGGCACCCCGTTGCTTGACCTTGTCTCGGGGCCAGATTAGCGTGGGCCCATCCCGCCGCAAACAGCTTATTGGGCTTGTAGAAATCGGCGCCGAAACTACATAACGGCGGTATCATGACGACGCATCACACCAAGGTCCTTATCCTCGGCTCCGGACCGGCCGGCTGCACCGCCGCTATCTACGCCGCGCGCGCCAATCTCGCCCCCATCCTGGTGGCCGGCCTCCAGCCGGGCGGCCAGCTTACCATTACAAATGACGTCGAGAATTTTCCGGGTTTCGCCGCCGCGGTCCAGGGCCCCTGGCTGATGGAGCAGATGCAGGCTCAGGCCGAGCATGTCGGCACCCGTTTCCTGCACGACACCATCGTCAGCGTCGACCTGTCAAAGCGCCCCTTCACCGCCGTGGGCGATTCGGGCGACATCTATACCGGCGACACGCTGGTGATCTCCACCGGCGCCTCGGCGCGCTGGCTGGGCTTGCCCAGCGAGCAGCAATTCCAGGGCTTCGGCGTTTCGGCGTGCGCAACCTGTGACGGCTTTTTCTTCCGCGGCAAGAAGGTCGCCGTGGTCGGCGGGGGCAACACCGCGGTCGAGGAGGCGATCTATCTCGCCGGCCTGGCCTCGCATGTCACCCTGATCCACCGCCGTGATTCATTCCGCGCCGAGAAGATCGGCCAAGACCGCCTGTTCTCGCTGCCCAACGTCTCGGTGGTGTGGGACAGCACGGTCGAGGAAGTGCTGGGCGAGCAGCCGGCCGGCGTCACCGGCCTCAGGATCCGCAGCGTCAAGACCGGCGCGACCAGCGAATTGCCGGTCGACGGCCTGTTCATCGCCATCGGCCACACCCCGAACACCAACCTGTTCGAGGGTCAGCTCGAGATGGACCAAGAGGGCTATATCATCACCCGTCCGGGCACCACCAACACCAGCGTACCCGGCGTGTTCGCCGCCGGCGACGTCCAGGACAAGATCTATCGCCAGGCGGTTACCGCCGCCGGCACCGGCTGCATGAGCGCGCTGGAAGCCGACCGCTTCCTCGCCCACCATGGACAAATCGCCGCGGTAGCGGCACAATAATAAACGGGATCCGCGCTTTAGCTCTGAGTCCAGGGCGGCGCGGCACGGGGAAGAAGGGGCCTCTTGCGCCAATGGACTGGGATAAGCTGCGGGTGTTCCACGCCGTCGCTTCGGCCGGCAGTTTCACCCATGCGGGGGAAGCGCTCAATCTGAGCCAATCGGCCGTCAGCCGGCAAATCAGCGCACTCGAGGAAAGCCTCGACGTGCCGCTGTTTCATCGTCATGCGCGCGGTCTGATCCTCACCGAGCAGGGCGACCTGCTCTACAACACCGCCCGCGACGTGTTCGCCAAGCTGGCCATCACCGAGGCGCAGCTCACCGAAAGCCGCGAGCGGCCGCAAGGTCCGCTGCGGGTCACCACCACGGTGGCTTTCGGCATGCTGTGGCTGACCCCGGCGCTGCGCGACTTCATCGATCTTTATCCGGAAATCCAAATCAGCGTCATCCTCGATGACGGCGAGCTGGATCTGGCGATGCGCGAGGCCGACGTGGCGATCCGCATGTCGCCGCCACGTCAGCCCGATCTGGTGCAGCGCCATCTGGTCGATCTGCAATACAGCATCTACGCCTCGCCCGATTACCTGGCCAAGCACGGCACCCCGGCCAGCCCGGAGGAGCTCGACCAGCACCGCATCATCGTCTATGGCGACACGCCGCGCCCGCCGGTCGGCAGCCTCAACTGGCTGCTGCATGCCGGGGCGCATCCCGACCGGCCGAGAAAACCGGTGCTGAAGGTCAACAGCCTGTACGGGATCTTCCTGGCGGCGCAGAGCGGCCTCGGCATCGCGTCGCTGCCGAATTATTTCTCGCACCATACCGACCAGCTGGTGCAGATCCTGCCCGAGCTGCGCGGCCCGACCATCGAGGCGTTCTTCGTCTATCCCGAGGAATTGCGCCACTCGATGCGCATCGCGGTGTTCCGGGATTTTCTGCTGAAGAAGATCGGGGAGCGGGGCTAGGTCAGACTCGTTCGCAAGTCCAACCGATTTCCGGTAACATCATCTCCGGAAATCGGAGGCTGTAAGTGGCCAAGCAAACTCGATCCTCACTCGCCAATCCCCCCGCCCACAACGCGGGTGAGGATTTAGAGCGGACCGACGTCACCGAACCGCCGCAGGTAAGCTTAAAGGACTTACTGGCCGCAGCACCGCTCGACGAAATCGATCTTGAGCGGCCCCGTGATTCCGGGCGCAATATCGAGCTGTGAAACGCTACTCAGTCGGTGCTCCGCGACTCTCTGCTGAATAAGATCGCGGAACGGAGTGGCAAACTCCGCCCCCAATTCAGGGCGCTCGGATAACGCATGTCGGCACCTGCTGCGCGAGCAGCAACGGGCCGACATGCGTTATCCGAGCGCAACAGGGAGCGCGAGGGATCTATCCCTCGCGCTCCCTGTTGCGACTGGCGAACATCGAATTGCGTGCCTGAGATAGGTGCGACCTCGGAAACGAGGAGCTGACGCAATTCGATATTCGCCAGTCGCCCGGAATGGGGACCGAGTCAGCTCTTCAGCAATTCATCAAAATACGCGATCGTCTTCACCAGACCGTCCTTGAGCGGCACCGTCGGCTGCCAACCCAGCTTTTCCTGAGCCTGGCTGATGTCGGGCTTGCGCTGGCGCGGATCGTCGGCGGGCAGCGGGCGGAATTCCAGCTTGGATTTCGAGCCGGTCAGCTCCAGAACCAGCTCGGCCAGCTCCTTCATGGTGAATTCGCCGGGATTGCCGAGATTGAGCGGGCCGGTAATGGAATCATCTGTATTCATCAGCCGCACGAAGCCCTCGATCAGGTCGGAGGCATAGCAGAAGGAGCGGGTCTGCTGGCCATCGCCATAGATGGTGATCGGCTCGCCCTTGAGCGCCTGAACGATGAAGTTGGACACGACACGGCCGTCATTGGGATGCATCTTCGGCCCGTAGGTGTTGAAGATGCGGGCCACCTTGATGCGGGTCTTGTGCTGGCGGAAATAGTCGAAGAACAGCGTCTCGGCGCAGCGCTTGCCCTCGTCGTAGCAGCTGCGCGGACCGATCGGATTAACATTGCCCCAATAGGCCTCCGGCTGCGGATGCACCGACGGATCGCCATAGACCTCGGAGGTCGAGGCCTGGAAGATCTTGGCCCGCGTCCGCTTGGCCAGGCCCAGCATGTTGATGGCGCCATGCACCGAGGTCTTGGTGGTCTGCACCGGGTCGAACTGGTAATGGATCGGCGAGGCCGGACAGGCCAGATTGTAGATCTCGTCGACCTCGACATAGAGCGGGAAAGTCACGTCGTGGCGCATCAGCTCGAAGCGCGGATGGTCGAGCAGATGGGCGACATTGGCACGGCGGCCGGTGAAGAAATTGTCGACGCAGAGAATCTCGTGGCCCTGGCCGAGCAGCTTCTCGCACAGATGGGAGCCGAGGAAGCCCGCTCCGCCGGTCACCAGAATGCGTTTGCCGATCATCTATTCCCCCCTTCTATCGAGTCAGTGCCGCCGACAGCGGATCTTTCTCATTCCAATAAAGCGCGTTGACCACCGCGTCGGCAAGCGAGGGCAGCACCGCGACCTCCTCGGTCCGCGGCACGCGATCCTCGCGCAGCAGCCGGTTGCAGAGCGCGCGCAGACCGGTGGTCAATTCGATGGCCGGCGCGAAATCGGTGTCGGCGGCGCGGCGCACCATTTCGTCCGCCGCCTCCAGCAACGAGCCGATGGTGGGCAGGATGCCGGCCTGGCCGGCCTGGGCGAAATTCTCCACCGCACGGTCGGCCAGAAAGCGCAACTGGCCCCCGCAGCTCTTGATCTTGCGCAGATTGACCAGCTCGAGCGCCTGCTCGATCTTGCGCCGGAAGAGGGCGCGATCGTCATTGCCCGCGCTCAGCCACTGTACCGGATTGGGCACCTCGACGGTCGGCGGCGGCGGTTGGCCTTCGCGATAGAAGCTGCGGCGCTCCGGCCCGATATAATCATGGGTGATCAGGAAGGGTTTCCGGCCCTGGGCGAAATTGTCCAGCCGGTCGAGCACCAGCTTACCCAGCCAGGGCTGCAGCAGCAGATCGTCGGCGCCGGCGTTGACGGCGCGGCTGACCAGAGTCGGCGACGGAGACTGCAACAGGGTGATCACCACCATGAAGGGATTGCGGCCCAGCGCGCCATTGCGGACCTGGCGGATCAGATCGGCGGTATCCCAGGCGCCCTCGTCGAGGGCCGTGATCAGAAGGTCGGGTTCGGTGCGGCCGAGATGGTCGATCAGCACCGGCATCTCGCCGATCTCGCGGCAATGCAGCAGGCCCTCGGCCTGCAGCGTCTTGCGCAACGTCTTGCGCACCACCGGATCCGGCAGCGCGACCAAGGTGCGCAACGCGTCATACCCCCACTTCAGAGCCACAAATGATCCCCGGCTTAATATTTCTTAACATCGCCGGCCAATTCGCAAGAAAGGTTTAACGACGGGCCTTTCTTCCGCCTTTGACCTGGCGCTGCGGCATCGGTTTGGTGAGGCCAGGGATCTCCAGCTGGCTCTGTTCCAGGCGACGGATCTCGTCGCGCAGGCGGGCCGCTTCCTCGAATTCGAGATTGGCGGCGGCGGTCCGCATCCGTTTGTCGAGATCGGCCACCACGGCGGCGAGATTGCGGCCGATATAATTATTGTCGCCGCCATCGCCCAATTCGACGGTCTTGTAATCCTTCTCATAGACCGTCTCGAGCACGCTGGAGATCGATTTGCGGATGCTCTCCGGGGTGATGCCGTGCTGGACGTTGTAGGCCTGCTGCTTCTCGCGGCGACGATAGGTCTCGTCGATGGCGTATTTCAGGCTGTCCGTCATCTTGTCGGCATAGAGCAGCACGCGCCCGTCGAGATTGCGGGCGGCGCGGCCGATCGTCTGGACCAATGACGTGCGCGACCGCAGGAAGCCTTCCTTGTCGGCATCGAGGATCGCCACCAGCGCGCATTCGGGAATGTCGAGGCCCTCGCGCAGCAGATTGATGCCGACCAGCACGTCGAACACGCCCTTGCGAAGATCGCGGATGATCTCGATGCGCTCCAGCGTGTCGATGTCGGAATGCAGATACCGCACGCGGATGCCCTGATCGTGCAGATATTCGGTCAGGTCCTCGGCCATCTTCTTGGTCAGCACGGTGACCAGCACGCGCTGGCCCTTGGCGGCGCAGAGGCGCGCTTCGGCCAGCAGATCATCGACCTGATGCTCGACCGGGCGGATGACGCAGACCGGGTCGATCAGCCCGGTCGGACGGATGACCTGCTCGGCGAACACGCCGCCGGTGCGCTCCAGCTCCCACGGGCCGGGCGTCGCCGAGACGAAGACCGACGAGCCGCGCATCGCGTCCCATTCCTCGAATTTCAGCGGGCGGTTGTCGATGCAGGACGGCAGGCGGAAGCCATATTCCGCCAGCACCGATTTGCGGTTGAAGTCGCCTTTGAACATGCCGCCGATCTGCGGGACGGTGACATGGCTTTCATCGACGATCACCAGCGCGTCCTCGGGCAGATATTCGAACAGGGTCGGCGGCGGCTGACCGGGCGCGCGCCCGGTCAGATAGCGCGAATAATTTTCGATCGATTTGCAGTGGCCCGTGGCCTCCATCATCTCAATGTCGAAGGTGGTGCGCTCGCTCAGGCGCTGCGCCTCCAGCAATTTGCCATTGGCGGTGAACCAATCGACGCGCTGGCGCATCTCCGCCTTGATGCCCTTGATGGCGCCGGTCAGGGTCGGACGCGGCGTCACATAGTGGCTGGAGGGAAAGACGCGGATTTCCGTCAAGCCGCAGGTCTTCTCGCCGGTCAGCGGGTCGAATTCGGAAATGGCGTCGATCTCGTCGCCGAACAGCGACAGGCGCCAGGCGCGATCCTCGTAATGGACGGGGAAGATCTCGATCGAATCGCCGCGGACGCGGAAGGTGCCGCGGGTGAAGGCGGCGTCGTTGCGGGTATATTGCAGCGCCACCAGCCCCTTCATCAGGTCGCGCTGGTCGATGCGCTGGCCGACCTCGAGGCTGATGGTCATGGCGGCATAGGATTCGACCGCGCCGATACCATAAATGCACGACACCGAGGCGACGATGATGACGTCGCGGCGCTCGAGCAACGACCGCGTCGCGGCATGGCGCATGCGGTCGATCTGCTCGTTGATCTGACTGTCTTTCTCGATATAGGTGTCGGTGCGCGGAACGTAGGCTTCCGGCTGGTAATAGTCGTAGTAAGAGACGAAATATTCGACCGCATTGTTGGGGAAGAAGCTCCTCATCTCGCCATAGAGCTGCGCCGCCAGCGTCTTGTTGGGCGCCAGCACCAGGGCCGGCCGCTTCGTCTTGGCGATCACATGGGCCATGGTGAAGGTCTTGCCCGAGCCGGTGACGCCGAGCAGCACCTGGTCGCGCTCCTGCGCCGCCAGGCCGGCGGTCAGATCATGGATGGCCGTCGGCTGGTCGCCCGCCGGATTATAGTCGGACACCAGCTCGAACGCGGCTGGCGGGCCGGCGGGGCGCGGCTGGAAATCGGGCAAAAAGGGCAGAACGCGCATTCAAGGACGGCCTAAATGAGAACGGCAGCGGAACATTGATGTGGGCCGAAGGCTCCGCATGTCAATGCAGCATTGTGGCGTGCGGTGTTGCCTAGCCGGTATGTCGCCGCTAGGATCATGGCCCGCTTGCGTAGAATACGCACCGCCTATGAGGCAGGAATGGATTTCGAGCAATTTTTCGCCGATCGCATCGGCGATCTGCATCGCGAAGGAGGCTACCGTATTTTCGCCGACCTGGAACGCAAGGCCGGCGCCTTCCCGAACGCCCGCAACTACCGCGAGGGCGAAGCGCACGACGTGACCGTCTGGTGCAGCAACGATTATCTCGGCATGGGCCAGCATCCGACGGTGATCGACGCCATGTGCGATGCGGCCCGCAAATGCGGCGCCGGCGCCGGCGGCACCCGCAATATCTCGGGCACCAATCATTATCATGTGCTGCTCGAGCGCGAGCTGGCCGACTGGACCCGCAAGGAAGCGGCGCTGATCTTCACCTCGGGCTATGTCTCGAACCAGACCACGCTCGGCACCCTGGGAAACCAGATTCCCGGCCTGCACATCTTCTCGGACGCCCAGAACCATAATTCGATGATCGAGGGCATCCGCCACTCCAAGGCGCAGAAGCATATCTTCCGCCATAACGACGTCGCCGATCTCGAGCGGCTGCTGGCCTCCGTCGATCCGGCCGCGCCGAAATTGGTGGCCTTCGAATCCGTCTATTCGATGGATGGCGACATCGCGCCGATGGCCGACATCTGCGACATCGCCGAGAAATACGGCGCCATGACCTTCTGCGACGAAGTGCACGCGATCGGCATGTATGGCGAGACCGGCTCGGGCGTCGCCGAACGCGACGGTGTTTCCGACCGCATCACCATCCTGCAGGGCACGATGGCCAAGGCGATCGGCGTGATCGGCGGCTATGTCGCCGGCTCGGCCGCCATGGTCGATTTCATCCGCAGCTTCGGCCAGGGTTTCATTTTCTCCTCCGCCCTGCCCCCCTCGGTGGCCGCCGCCGCCCTGACCAGCATCAAATTCCTGCGCGAGCACAACGAGATCCGCCTGCGCCACCAGGAGCGCGCCGCGACGCTGAAGCGCCGCCTCTCGGCGCTGGGCTTCCCGCTGGCGCCGTCGGTCAGCCATATCGTGCCGGTGATGGTCGGCGACGCCGCGCTGTGCAAGCAGGCTTCGGACGATTTGCTGCAGCGCCATCGCATCTATGTGCAGCCGATCAATTATCCGACCGTGCCGAAGGGCACCGAACGGCTGCGCATCACCCCGACTCCGCTGCATGACGACGCCATGATGGACCGGCTGATCGCCGCCCTGGTCGACGTCTGGAGCCATCTCGGCATTCAGAAGGCGGCGTAATCATTTTCACCGGTCTCGCTCTTCCGCTGCTGCGTCTGCTGCCGGCCGAGACCGCGCATGGCGTGACGCTGGGCCTGCTCAAGGCCGGCCTCGTGCCGGCGCGGCGCCCGATCCGCAACGCCATGCTGGCCAGCCGCCATTGGGGCCTCGATTTTCCCAATCCGGTCGGGCTGGCCGCCGGCTTCGACAAGAATGGCGAAGTGCCCGACGCCATGCTGGACCAGGGCTTCGGCTTCGTCGAAATCGGCAGCGTCACCCCGCGTCCGCAGGCCGGCAATCCCAAGCCGCGCCTGTTCCGCCTGTCCGACGACCAGGCGGTGATCAACCGCATGGGCTTCAATAATGACGGCCTCGACGCCGCCGCCGCCAATCTGACGGCGCGCAAATCGCACGGAACCCTGGGCGCCAATCTCGGCAAGAACAAGGATACCGAAGACGCCGCCGCCGATTACGTACAGGGCGTCGAGCGGCTCGGGCCGCTGGCCGATTATCTGGTGATCAATGTCTCCTCGCCCAATACGCCGGGCCTGCGCGCCCTGCAGGGCCGCGCCCCGCTCGAAGCGCTGATCGGCCGGGTCAAGGATGCCGTGGCCGGGCTGCCGGCGCCGAAGCCGCTCCTGCTCAAGATCGCCCCCGACCTCACCCCCGACGATCGCCGCGACATCGCCGAAGTGGCGCTGGAGACCAGGCTCGACGGGCTGATCGTCTCCAACACCACCATCGAGCGCCCGGCCAGCCTGAAATCGGCCGACATCAAGGAAACCGGCGGCTTGTCCGGCGCCCCGCTCTACGGGCCGTCCACCGCGCTGCTGGGCGAAATGTACCAGCTGACCCAGGGCCGCGTCTTGCTGATCGGGGTCGGCGGCATCGGCTCTGGCAAGCAGGCTTACGCCAAGATCCGCGCCGGCGCCTCGCTGCTGCAGCTTTATTCGGCGCTGGTCTATCAGGGGCCGGCCCTGGTCAATGAGATCAATCTCGATCTGATCCGGCTGCTGAAGAAGGACGGATTCTCCCATCTCGGCGACGCGGTCGGAGCCGATCACCGGTGACCATTCCCATTCTCCCCGGTTTCGGGGCCATCGCCGACCAGTATGACGGCTTCATTCTCGATCTGTGGGGCTTGATTCATGACGGCCACACCGCCTATCCCGGCGCCGCCGACACGCTGAAGCGGCTGCAGGCGATGGGTAAGCGCGTGGTGATGCTGTCCAACTCGCCGCGCCGCGCCCGTTCGCTGGTGGCGATGATGGCGGGAATGGGCATCGGCCGCGATCATTACACCGAGGTGATGAGCTCGGGCGAGGCGGTGCATGACGAACTGCTCCACCGCCGCGATCCCTGGTTCGCCAAATTGGGCAAGCGCTGCCTGGTGATCGGCGTCGATCGCGACCGGCTGCTGCTGGACGGGCTCGATGTCGAGCGCGCCGACAGTCCGGAAGAGGCCGATTTCATCCTCAATTCGGGCCCCGACGGTCCGGAAGCGACTTTGGAGCAGTTCCTCCCCCTTCTCGACCGGTCCCTCGAGCTGAAACTGCCGATGATCTGCGCCAATCCCGATCTGGTGGTGATGGTCGACGGGCTGCAGGTGCTGTGCGCCGGCGCGCTGGCCGCCTATTACGAGCGGGGCGGCGGCGATGTGCGCTATCGCGGCAAACCCGATCCCGCCATCTATGCGACCTGCCTTTCCTTGCTTAAGATCGAGAAGAGCAAGGTGCTGGGAGTAGGCGACGCCTTCCACACCGACATGGCCGGGGCGCGCAATGCCGGCATCGACGGCTTGTTCTGCAGCGGCGGCATCCACGCCGACGAATTGGGGACGCGCTATGGATCGCCGCCCGAGCGTGCGCGCCTGAAGACCTTGGCCGACGCCTATCCCGGCATCAGACCGGTGGCGGCGATCGGGGGCTTCGCCTGGTAGAGGAGGGATCGATGCGTTTCCTTGCGCTTTGTCTCGTCTTGCTCAGCGTCGCCGGGCCGCCGGCGTTCGCCGACTCCCTGCCCCGCGCCCTGTATGTCGATCCGCCCGAGGACGCCCGTAATCCGGCGCGCTTCGAGGTGCTGCACATTCCCAGCAACGGCGTCGCGATCAACGGCATCGCCTATGTGCCGGCCGGTCCCGGCCCGCACCCGACCGCGCTGCTGTTGCACGGCATGCCCGGCAACGAGAAGAATCTCGATCTGGCCCAGGCGATGCGCCGCGCCGGCTGGCTGGTGGTCGCCTTCAATTACCGCGGCAGCTGGGGCAGCCCCGGCGCCTTCCATTATTCCCAGACGCTCGAGGACGCCAATTCCGTCCTGGCTTATCTGCGCAGCCCGGAGGTCGCCGCCAAACTCGGCGTCGACCCGAAACGCCTGGTGATGATCGGCCACAGCATGGGCGGCTGGATCACCCTGAAAACCTATGCGCGGGACAAGGGATTGCTGGGCGCGGCGCTGATCTCCCCCGCCGACCTGACCCTGATCGCCAAGGCCGGCCGCGACGCCGCTCTCGCTTTCGTCGCCGATGACCGTGAATCCATCGCCGAGACCAGCACCGAGGATCTCGCCGACGAGATGATGGCCCATATCGACGATTGGTCGATGACGGCGCAAATCCCCCAGCTCACGGATCGCCGCCTGCTGGTGCTCTACAGCCACGACGCCTTCCAGGCAGACGCCTTGTCGCTGATCGAACCGTTGAAGGCTGCCAAGAGCAAGGGCCTGACGGCCGCTTACACCGCCACCGACCATGCCTGGTCCGACCATCGGATCGCCTTGCAGGCCCAGATGCTCAACTGGTTGGAC
>Ga0302311_10004887_pt1 | contig 14311 bp, 11 predicted proteins | sample III_Palsa_N1_3_FD_200449 | JGI IMG/M metagenome (GOLD analysis project Ga0302311, IMG submission 200449) | Peat permafrost microbial communities from Stordalen Mire near Abisko, Sweden - III_Palsa_N1_3 | ecosystem: Environmental > Terrestrial > Soil > Palsa > Peat permafrost | place: Sweden... | reverse complement strand
CGAGAGGGTGTAGATCTTCTCGGCCGTGGCATCGAAGCGCGCGGGCAGCGAGGAGGCGAGGTAGTTGGCGAGCACGAGGCCCACCAGGAGGAGGAGGGCGGCGACGATCTTCTTTCCGGCGGTCATGGCAGGTCCGGGTCAGCGCTCGAGCGCGACCACGTTCAGGAAAAGGGTGAAGCCCATGAGGGAGAGGAAGAACACGACGTCCTTCGCGTCCACGATGCCGCGCACCATGGGGTTGAAGTGGGTCATGAAGCTGAAGTTCGAGATCGCCGCGGCGGCGCCCACGGGCAGGAAGCCCTCGAGGAAGCTGGTGAAGCCGCTGTAGCCGAGGAAGACGAGGACGGCGCAGACGAGCAGGCTGACGACAAAGCTGATGACCTGGTTCTTGGTCAGGGCGGAGGTCAGGGTGCAGACCCCGAGGTAGCCGCCGGCCATCAGGATGGCCCCGAGGTAGGTGGTGGCGACGACGCCCCAGTCGGGATGGCCCAGGTAGCCGATCGTCATCGCCATGGGGAAGGAGAGGATGACCGCCAGGCTGAGGAAGGCCCAGCCGGCCAGGAACTTGCCGATCACGGCCTCGAGCGTCGTCACCGGCAGGGTGAAGAGGAGCTCGGCCGTGCCGGAGCGCTTCTCCTCCGACCAGAGCCGCATGCCGACCGCGGGCACGAGGACCAGGTAGAGCCACGGGAAGAACCCGAAATAGGTGTCCAGGCTCGCGACCCCCGCCTGGAAGAAGCCGCCGAAGCGCGAGAAGGTGAGGGCGACCGAGAACAGCAGGAACGCGATCAGGAAGACGTAGGCGACCGGGGTCCGGAAATAACCGGCGAACTCCCGCTTGAAGATGGGTTTGACCTGTTTCATGTGTCGCTCCGGGTCAGGAGCTGGAAGATCTCGTCCATCCGCTTGCCCGGATGGCGGGCGAGGAACGCGGCCGGGGTCTCGTCGGCCACCAGCTTGCCCTGCGAGATCACGATGATGCGGGTGCAGATGGCCTCGACCTCCTCCAGGATGTGGGTCGAGAGGATGACGGCCTTCTCGACCGCCATGCTCTTGATCAGGAGCCGGACCTCGTTCTTCTGGTTGGGGTCCAGGCCGTCGGTCGGCTCGTCCAGGATGAGGACGGCCGGGTCGTGGAGCAGCGCCTGGGCGAAGCCCACGCGCTGCTTGTAGCCCTTGGAGAGGGTCTCGATCGACTGGTGCCGGACCGAGGCCAGGTGGGTGAGCGTGACCGCCCGGTCGACCTGCGCCCGGCGGACTTTCGGGTCGCCGAAGCCCCGGACTTCGGCGATGAACCCCAGGAACTCGCCAACCGTCATCTCGGGGTAGGCCGGGGCGTTCTCGGGCAGGTAGCCCAGCTTCCGCTTCACGGCCACCGGGTCGGTCCTGACGTCGATCCCGTCCACCAGCGCCGTGCCGGAATCGGGCCGGAGATAGCCCGTTATCATCTTCATGGTCGTCGACTTGCCCGCCCCGTTGGGTCCGAGGAAGCCGAGGATTTCACCGCGTTTCACGTGGAAGCTAACGCCATCCACCGCGCGCTTGGAGCCGTAGGTTTTAACGAGACTTCTGACGTCGATCATGGAGCGGGGTTGAATGGGAACCCGGGAGGCCGGGAACCCTGAGAAAGGACATATAGCCCTTGGTTCCCCCGGCCTTTCAAGACGAAATTTTCTTGGCCGGCCTAAACCTGCTTGGTTTTCCAGCCTCCCCGCTTGAAGAGCACCCCGCCCGAGAGGGCCAGGCCGGCGAAGGACACCGGCACCGCGATGTAGACCCCGAGGGGCCCGAGCCCGAGGCCCCGCGACAGGGTCCAGGCGAGCGGCACCTGCATCAGCCACTGGAAGTAGAAGTTGAGCCGGGTGGGGGTCCAGGTGTCGCCCGCGCCGTTGAAGGCCGCCTGGTAGCACATCCCGCAGGCGAACAGCGGAAAGCCGAGGCTCACGATCCGGAGCGCCGTGACCCCGTTCGAATACACCACGGGGTCGGCGGTGAAGATCCGGATGATCCCGGGCGCCCCGACGAGGAAGATGAGCCCGATGCTCCCGAGGAAGACCAGGTTCGAGCGCACCGCGATCCGGACCGACTCCTCCGCGCGGGCCGGCTCCCGGGCGCCCAGGTTCTGCCCCACCAGGGTGGCGGCGGCGTTCGACAGGCCCCACGCTGGCATGAGGGCCGAGACCACGATCCGGGCCGAGATGGTGTAGCCGGCCAGGGTCGAGCTCCCGAACAGGGCCAGGATCTTGAAGAGCCCCAGCCAGCTGGTCATGCTGATCATGAACTGGGCCATGCCGTTGCCGGCGAGGCGGAGCAGGCTCCGCATGACCGCCAGGTCCGGTCGCAGGTTGCGCAGGCGGACCGTGATCCGGCTCCGGCCCCCGGCCAGGTGCCAGAGCTGGTAGACGATGCCGGTCCCGCGGCCGAGGTTGGTGGCGACGGCGGCGCCGGCGATCCCCAAGCGCGGGAACGGCCCGAGCCCGAAGATGAAGCAGGGGGCGAGGGCGATGTTGAGCCCGTTGGCCAGCCAGAGCGTCCGCATCGAGAAGACCGGGTCGCCGGCCCCCCGAAAGATCGAGTTGATGAGGAAGATGAGGAAGACCGTGATGTTTCCCCCCAGCATGATGCGGGTGAAGATCCCGCACTGCGCGATCACCGCCGGCTCGGCGCCCAAGGCCGCCAGGAGCCCGGAGGAACAGCTGCCCATGCCGAGGCCGATCAGCGCCGCGATCACGGTGCCGAGGACGATCGTCTGGCCGGCCGCCTCCGAGGCGGCGGTCGGGTCCCTTTCGCCGATCCGGCGGGCGACCACGGCAGCGGAGGCGATCGACAGGCCGATGGCGATCGCGTAGATGAGCGTCATCAGGGACTCGGTCAGGCCGACGGCGGCGACCGCCTCCTTGCCGAGGTGCGAGACCCAGAAGACGTCCGCGATCGCAAAGAGCGACTCCATCAGCATCTCCATCACCATCGGCACCGCGAGCAGGATCACGGCGCGCTGCAGCGGCGCCGTGGTGTAGTCATGGTGCGCGCCCTTGAACGCCTGCAGGATGCTCCGCCCCACCGACGGGACCGGGGCGGCAGGCGCGGGGATGGGCGTGGATTCGGCCGGGTGCAAGCGGCGCCTACAATCCCGATGCGCCGGGTGAGTTCAAGGCGGATGCGCCCGCCGCGCGGCCCAGCCTAGAGGGCCGGCGCGGGCTCCACGACGGTCAGGCCGTCGCGCTCCCGCTCGGTCTTCAGGCGGAGCTGCCCGCAGGCCGCGTTGATGTCGTGGCCCTTCTCGCGGCGGAGCGTCACGGAGACGCCCGCCCGGTCCAGGACGTCGGCGAAGGCCAGCTGGCGGGTCACCTCCGGCCGCTTCCACGGGAGCCCCTCGACCGTGTTGTACGGGATCAGGTTCACGTGGGCGTGGAGGTCGAGGGCGATGTCGCGGAGCCGGCGGGCCTGGTCCAGCGAGTCGTTCACGTCCGCGATCAGGATGAACTCGAGGGTCACCATCCGGCCGTGCCGTTCCGTGAAGGTCTTCACCGCCGGCAGCAGCTTGGCGAGCGGGTAGGCCCGGTTGACCGGCATGATCTGGGTCCGGACCTCGTCGGTCGCGCCGTGGAGCGAGATGGCGAGCCGGAAGCCCAGCGGCTCGTCGGCCAGGCGGATGATCTTCGGGACGAGGCCGCTGGTCGACACCGTGATCCGCCGCGCCCCGAAGCCCAGGCCCCAGTCGGCGTTCACGATCGTGAGCGCCCGGATGAGGGCGTCGTAGTTGGCCAGCGGCTCGCCCATGCCCATGACCACGATGTTGTCGAAGGAGGCCAGCTCGCTCCGGGCCCGCGGGGTCCGCTCGTCCTCGGCATAGCAGACCTGGAGGAGCTGCGCCACGATCTCGCCGGCCGAGAGGTCGCGTTTCAGGCCCGCAAGCCCGCTGGCGCAGAAGACGCAGCCCATGGCGCATCCGACCTGGGTCGAGATGCAGATGGTCTTGCGCGAGTGGTCGATCCCGACGCCGTCCTGCGGCACCCGGATGATGACGGTCTCGATCAGCGCGCGGTCCTCGAGCTCGAGGAGCAGCTTGTCGGTCACGTCGGCCGAGTGCCGGTTGAGGACGAGGGTCGCCGGCATGAACGCGTAGCTCGCGCCGAGCCAGGCGCGGAGCGCCTTCGGCAGGTTGGTCATGTCGTCCCAGCCGCGCGCCCGCTTCTTGTAGACCCAGTCGAGCACCTGGCGGGCGCGGAAGGGCTTCTCGCCGCGGGCGGCGAGCGCGGCGGCGAGGCTCTCCAGGGTCTCCCCGGTCAGCGGCGGCTTGGCGGGGCTAAACTTCATCCGCCGGGCGGAGCGCGCGGTTCAGCGCGCTCACGATCGCCTTGATCGACGCCAGCTCGATGTTGGTGTCGATGCCCGCGCCGTAGAAGGCGGCGCCCTTTTCCAGCTTGATCTGGATGTAGGAGACCGCCTTGGCCTCGGCGCCGGCGCCGAGCGAGTGCTCGGCGTAGGAGACGACGTCAAAGCGGGGCAGGGGAAGGGCGCCGAGCGCGCGCACGAAGGCGTCGATCGGACCGTTGCCGGACCCGGCGAGGGCGTGGGCCTGGCCGTCGAAGCGGACGCGGGCCTCGCACTGCACGGTCGAGTCGCGCTCGGTGGTCTTGAAGTGATCGAGCGCCATCGGCGCCGTCCGCTCCAGGTATTCCTTCTGGAACGCCGCCCGGATGTCCTCGGACGAGAGCTCGGTGCCGCGGGCGTCGGCCAGGTTGTTCACGATCCGGCCGATCTCCTTGTGCATGAGCTTCGGCAGCTGGAACCCGAATTCCTGGTCGAGCACATAGGCGACGCCGCCCTTGCCGGACTGGGAGTTGATCCGGATGATCGCGCGGTAGCTGCGGCCGATGTCGGCCGGGTCAATCGGGATATAGAGGACGTCCCAGGGCCGTCCGGGCTTCTGGTGCGGCATGGACTTCTTGATCGCGTCCTGGTGCGAGCCGCTGAAGGCGGTGAAGACCAGCTCGCCCGCATAGGGGTGGCGCGGCGGGACCTCCAGGCGCGTGCAGCGCTCGTAGACGTCGCGGATGGCGTTCAGGTCGCCGAAGTCGAGCCCGCTCCGGATGCCGTGGGTGTAGAGGTTCAGCGCCACCGTGACGATGTCGAGGTTGCCGGTCCGCTCGCCGTTGCCGAAGAGCGTGCCCTCGACCCGGTCGGCCCCGGCGAGGAGCGCGAGCTCGGTCGCGGCCACCCCGGTGCCGCGGTCGTTGTGGGTGTGGAGCGAGACGATCGTGGCGGCCCGGCGGGAGAGGTGCGTGCACATCCACTCGATCTGGTCGGCGTGGATGTTGGGCGTCGCATACTCCACCGTGGCGGGCAGGTTCAGGATGATCTTGTCGTCGGGGGTCGGGCCCCAGGCGTCGGAAACCGCCTCGCAGATCGCGAGCGCGAACTCGAGTTCGGTGCTGGTGAAGCTCTCCGGGGAGTACTCCAGGCGCAGGCGGGTGCCGGCCGCCACCAGCGGCCGGCTGTCGCGCTTCAGCTGCTGGACCGCCCGGACCGGGATCTGGATGATCTCCTCCTGGGAAAGCCCGAAGACGTATTCCCGCTGCTTGGGGGAGGTGGAGTTGTAGAGGTGGAAGATGACGTTCTTCGCGCCCCGCACCGCCTCGAGCGAGCGGGTGATCAGGTCCTCGCGGCACTGGCAGAGGATCTGGATCGCGACGTCGGCCGGGATCCGGCCCTCCTCGATCAGGCGCCGGGTGAAATCGAACTCGATCTGGGAGGCGGAGGGGAAGCCGACCTCGATTTCCTTGAAGCCGACGCGGACCAGCAGGTCGAAGAACTCGAGCTTTTCCTCGACGCTCATCGGCTGGGCGAGGGCCTGGTTGCCGTCGCGCAGGTCGACGCTGCACCAGATGGGGGCATGGGCGAGGGTCCGGCCCGGCCATTGCCGGTTCGGCAGGTTGACGGGGGGAAAGGGGACATACTTCGAGACAGGATCGGGCTGCATGGAACTGAAGGGGGTTGAGATTGGCTGACTTCTGACGGGAACACAATGCCGACCCCCGTGGGGGCCGCGGTTATCCGAACTTCCAGGCTGACGCACGACCCGCCGCTAGGCGGCGTCCTCTAAAGGTCGTGCGCGACAGTAAGTCGAAGGGCCTGGGTGGCGAATGCCATCTCGGCCGGGACCCTAAGGCGCCACCCGGTGGGGAGTCAAGGTCGACCCGGGACCGGGAACGTCGAATTCGTGGTCCGGCCCCTCGGGGGCGAGTGCCGTTCCATCCCCCACGGGCCTCGGCGGGGTTAGTCCGCACCGGCCGACCTTTGGCACGTGAGGTGCTTCCCGCAGGACGGAATTTCAACCAAAGAGTCCAAAATGACCATGCCTGCCGCTTCTCGCTCCCTACGCGTCGCGATCGGGTCGGCCGCCCTCCTGTTTGCATGCGCCGACCTTTGTGCCCAGAGCTCGACGGCAACGCCGACGCCCACGCCCACGCCCACGCCGACCGTGGTGCCCGTGACCACGGCTCCAGCGCCGGCCGCCCCCACGGACGGGACCGTGACGGAGCTGGAGAAATACACCGTCAGCGACGTTCCGATCACCGAGCAGATCCTGCCGACGGTCCGCCCGGTCGACAGCGTCCTGGGCGATGCCCAGGACGTGCTCGATATCCCGCGGTCCGTCTCGACGATCAACAAGGCGTGGATGGAGGACCGCCAGATCAAGAACGCGATGGACTTCGGCCAGTTCTCCCCCGGCGTCTATTCGCCCTCGCGCTACGGCGTCCCCACCACGCCGCTGATCCGCGGGGACAACGCCCAGATGTACTACGACGGCCAGCAGAGCCTCTACACGGGCAGCAGCATTTTCCCCAGCTTCAACGGCGTTGACGGCATGGACATCGTCAAGGGGCCGGGGTCCGCGGTCTTCGGCCCGCAAAGCCAGGCGCCGGGCGGATATGTCAACTATGACATGAAGGAGCCCCAGTTCGACGGGCCCCACACTGACATTTCGGCGACCCTCGGCTACTGGGCGAGCGGGCACTCCTATTCAAATCCGGAGTTCACGATCGACATGAGCACGCCCCTGACCAACAAGCTCGCGGTCCGGGTGAGCTACCTGAGCCGGTACGGCGAGGGTTATTACCGGGACGATCCGAACGCGACCCAGGACATCTATCTCGCGCTCGTCTACCGCTTCAGCTCGCGCCTGACGCTGAAGTGGTGGTCGCAGTTCTATGAGAGCCGCTTCAACGACGTCAGCGGGGCCAACCGCGTGACCCAGCAGTTCATCTGGCATGACACGTACATCGGGGGCCAAGTGTCCGCTCCCCCCGATGCCTACGCCGGGAACGTGGTTGACGGGTCCTATGGCCTGCTGATCCCCAGCACGGCCTATACCGTGAAGCTCCCCACCTATGACACGGGAATGCTCGCTCCGGGCGACATCTGCCGCACCGGTCGATTCCAGTCGCAGTTTACGGCCACCCTGCAGCTGACCAGCGACCAAAAGATCGTGGACAAGGCGTATTTCGAGGATGCCGACGACCGGGAATTCAACTCGTTCGGCTACGACGAATACATGCCGGTGCAGCAGTCGGTACAGAACCGGCTCGAGTACCACGGCCAGTTCGAAACCGGTGCCTTCACGAACCAGATTATCGCCGGTTTCGATTTCCGGTACAGCCGCCTGGTCGCCTATCAGGACTACTCGATCGAACCATACTTTTACTACGACATCTACAAGTCGGACAACCTCACGTTCCCGGGCTACGCGGCGGAGGGCAATACGTTTGGCGGCAATTACGGCATCCCGGGGGTCCCCGGCTACAGCACCGCGGTCTCCGGGGTGGCGGCGCTGCAGGACTCCTTCATCTACGATTCCGCCCCCTTCGTTCAGGATACGATGGGATTCGGAAAGTACTTCGCCGCGGTGGTCGGTCTGCGCGACGACATCGTCTCGGCGACGGACTTTAGCCCGGGCATGACCCAGGTCTTCAATTCCTACACCGGCCAGATCTACAGCCCGGCGCTGCCCGTGGCCCAAGGTACGTTCTTCGATACCTCGGGCTCCGGCACCGATCCCTCCTATTTCGGCAGCCTGATCTTCAAGCCTTCTGACACGGCGTCCTTTTACTTCACCTACAACCGGGTCGACGCCATCCTTGGGTCGGGCAATTTCGGGGGCGTCAACGTCTACTACTCCGGCCAGGCCTCCCCGAATGATCCGAGCTTCCACCAGGAACTCGAGACCGCCCTCAAGACGAAGAGCCTCCTCTATGAGTTCGGGTACAAGGAGAGTTTCCTCGCCAACACCCTTTACCTCTCCGGGGCCATCTACCAGCAGTCCAAGACCTCGCCGCAGTTGAGCGGGCCCGCTTACCTGGTCAAGGCCCAGGGCCTTGAGCTCGAGGCCGTCTACCAGCCGACGAAGGCCCTGAGCCTCAATGCGAATTTCACCTACCAAAACGTCACCGACATAGGCTCGAGCTTCTTCCAGCAGACCTACAGCTACCTCGATGGCTATCCCGTCGGGTTTATCGTCGACGGGCAGTCGGGCACCGGCAATGGCAGCCCCAACTTCAGCGCTGTTCCGCAGAACAATTATTCCTACTCGTATGCGCCGCCGGGGGGCCGGATGAGGGCGCCCGGCGAGCCCGAGGTCCTCGCCAACGCCTTCGTGCAATACCAGCTGAAGTCGGGCTTCGGCATCGGCATCGGCCCCCAGTACAAGGGATGGATGTACGCCGATGACGACGACAACCTCCATGTCCCGAGCCAGATCCTCTTGGACGGCTACCTCTTTTACCGCCAGCACACCTGGGACGTGCAGATCAACGTTCAGAACATCACCAACGCGCGGATCCTGGATCCGGTCGACGTCACCTTCGCGGGCAACGACGCGATTTACGTCCGGCAGCCGATCAACGCCTCGATCACGTTCCGGTACCACCTGTAGCCCCGGCCGGAGGGACCTCGATGCCCGCCCCCCGGGAGGGCGGGCCCGCCCCCCTTGCCGTCAGCGCCGGCTCCCATTGGGTCGTCACCACAAGTGGCAAACAACCTGCTCACCCACCGGGTGAACATGGCGTTGTGAGCAACCCGTTGCTTGCAGTTACCCCCGTTTCAATGAGGCGACCCCCTTCACTTCCCGACCGGTCCGGACGCGTCCGGCCCGCGAATCCGTCCCGAACGCGCGAGTGCGGCATCGCCGCTCGGAGCGGCCGGCGGCTTGGGGCAAAGCTTTTCCTCCTCGGCGGGTTGGCGTTCGCCGTCCTGGGGGGCGACGCCAGCGCCCAGCCGCCGCTGCAGAAGGTGCGCATCGTGGTTGGGGGCACCACCATTCTCAACATCACCTATCCCTGGCTCAACCTGCCGGTCGCCCTCGGATATTGGAAGCAGGAAGGTTACGACGTCGAGGTCTTCGGCCTCGCCCCCACGGTGCAACCCTTGCCCCTCCTGGTTTCCGGCCAGGCGGAATTCGTGCAGACAGGGAGCTCGGACATCATCCAGGCCAATGTGATCGGCAACCAGCCGGTGCGGGTGGCCATGCAGAACACCAGCCTCGATTGGGCCATCGGCGTGCTGCCGGGCTCGGACATCAAGACGCTGCGGGACCTCAAGGGTAAGAATATCGGGGTGCTGAGCCTGGCGGCCGGCGGCATCAACTTCCTGAAAACCTACATGGTGCAGAGCGGCCTGGATCCCGAAAACGACATCTCCCTGATCGCCGTCGGCTTCGGTGCGCCCGCCATCAAGGCGCTCAGCTCCGGCACGGTGCAGGGGCTGTTCTACTGGTCGGCGGGGCTGGCCAGCTTCGAGAATGCCGGACAACCCATGCGCTACATCTCGGCCCCGGATTGGCGCACCTATCCCGACTATTCGCTGGCGGTGATGGAATCGACCCTCGCGAAGGACCCCAAGATGGTGGAGGCCATCGTCCGCGGCGCGGCCAAGGCGACGCTCTTCGCGATGACCAACCCGGAAGCGGTCCGCCAGATCCAGTGGAAGTCCTTTCCCGACACCAAGCCGACTGGAAATGTCGATGAAGCCACCCTGGTGAGGTGGGACCTGAACCTGCTCAGGGCCGAGCTCCAGGGCGTGCGCGAGAGCTTTGAGATGAACGGGGGCCGATACTACGGCAACGCCGACCCCACGGGTTTCGATCGCCTGCAGGCCTTCATGCTCGCGACCAAGCAGATCCCGGAGAAGGTGCCCGGCGAGACTTTCTTGCCCAAGCTCCCGGACTTCTACGCCCAGGCCAACAATTTCGACCAGGGAGCGGTGATCGCGGCGGCCCAGGCATGGAAACCGTGATGCTGGAAGAAGCTGCCGCCCCCGGTCCGGCCGGAGCCATTCCGCCGGCCGAGCACCTGCTGACCATCGATCGGCTCTGCAAGACGTACCAGACCCGGGACGGGGGCCGGATCGAGGCGCTGCGCGACATCAACCTCGCCATCGGCACCGAGGAATTCGTGGCCGTGGTCGGGCCGAGCGGTTGCGGCAAGAGCACCCTGCTCAAGATCCTGGCGGGCATAGAGCGCCGTACCTCCGGCTCGATCCGGCTGGCCGGGCGGCCGCTCGACGGACCCACCCGCGAGCTGGGGATCGTCTTCCAGACGCCGGTGCTCCTGGCCTGGCGTACCGTGCTGAACAACCTGATGCTCCCGGTTGAGGTGCAGCACCGCGACCGCGCCTCCCACCTGGCAAAGGCGCAGGCGCTGCTTGCCCTGACCGGGCTCGACGGCTTCGCCGACCGGTACCCGTTTGAGCTCTCCGGCGGGATGCAGCAACGGGTCTCGATCTGCCGCGCCCTGGTCCATGACCCGTCCTTCCTGCTGATGGATGAGCCCTTCGGCGCGCTCGACGCCATGACCCGGGAGACGATGAACCTCGAATTGCTGCGGATCTGGAAGGAAAGCCGCAAGACGGCGATCCTCGTCACCCATTCGATCCCCGAGGCGGTGTTCCTCGCCGATCGGGTCGTCGCCATGTCGCCCCGCCCGGGCCGCATCGCCGAGATCATCCCCATCGATCTGCCCCGGCCCCGCACCCTGGCGATGTTCACTTCCGAGGCATTTGGGCGCCATGTCGGCCACATCCGCGAGCTGTTCGGGACGTCCGGGAGGCTGGACGGATGAACCCGCTCGCCGGCATGGAGGGGTCCGCCGACGGCAAGGCCGCCGGAGTGGTCGGCGAGGAGCCCACCTCCCATCTCGACCGCAACGCCATCTTACTGGCGGTCATCTTTTCCGTGCTCACCATCGGCGGATGGGAGCTGATCGTCCGGTTTTTCCGGGTCCCATCGATGATCATGCCCGCCCCCTCGGCGATCGCCACGAGCCTCTGGAAGGGCCTCGCCAGCGGCATCTATCCGCGCCACTTCCTGGTGACCTTCCTCGAGAGCATCGGCGGCTTCGGTATCGGAGCGGCGTTCGGCCTGCTCCTCGGCGGCATCATCGGCACTTCGCCCCTCCTGGAGCGCGCCTTCTACCCTTTCGTCGTCTCGCTGCAGACCGTGCCCAAGGTGGCGCTCGTCCCCATCGTCATCATCTGGTTCGGCTACGGCATCAACTCCAAGATCGCGATCTCGGCCACCATCGCGGCGTTTCCGGTGCTCGCCAACACCATCGTCGGCCTGCGCGCCGCCCCGCGCGAGGAGATCGACCTTCTCACCGCGTATACAGCCTCCCGCTGGCAGATCTTCCGCACCGTCCAGCTGCCCCAGGCGCTGCCCTACATTCTGGTCGGCTTTGATGTCGCGATCGTCCTGGCCGTGATCGGGGCCATTGTCGGCGAGTTTGTCGGCGCCCAGGCCGGGCTGGGTTTCCTGATCCTGCAGCGCAACCTCTACTTCGACACCGCCGGTGAATTCGCCATCATCATCCTGCTTTCGGGCATGGGCTTGGCCCTCCACTACCTGATCAGTTTCGCCCACCGCCGCATCGTTTTTTGGAATCCCCGATCCGCCAATCAGAACCCGTAGCCTTGCAACCAACCTCTTGAACCAAAATGAGCACCTCGACCCCCACCATCCCCTCCGACATCGCCGTCGACGCGGAAAACGAGATCCCGATCATCGACTTTTCGGGCTTTAAGCACGGTACCAAGGCCGAGCGCCAGGCGATTGCCGACCAGATCGGCGAAGCCTGCCGCCGCATTGGCTTCTTCTACATCAAGGGACACGACGTCCCCGCCGCGCTGCAGGAGCAGCTCATGGGGGAGGCCAAGCGTTTCTTCAAGCGGCCCCTCGCCGAAAAGATGCGCTCGGCGCCCCGGCGCGGCCAGACCTGCGGGTACCTGCCGTCCCGCGGCGCCAGCGACGGCCGCAAGATGGGCGAGTCGCTGACCAAGGTCGGCCCCGACGGAAAGCCCTTGCCGGCGCCGGAGCGGAAGATCCCCGGCGGCTCCCTGGAACAGTTCACGGCCATGCGCGACCTGCCCGCCGACGATCCCGATCAGCTCGCCGGCCTGCCGCTGCACGAGCCGAACATCTGGCCCGACCTGCCCGGGTTTCGCGAGACCACCGTGGCCTACCAGAGGGCCTCCCTGGATCTCGCCCGCGACATCCTGCGGGCGCTCGCTCTCGGACTGGGGATCGACGAGGAATATTTCGCCGAGCGCCACCATAAGCCGCTGGCGAACTTCGCCTTCAATTTCTATCCGGCTCCCGAGCGGCTCGAGGATCTGGGGGTGGGCGTCGGCGCCCATTGCGACGTCTCGGTCATCACGGTTCTTCTGCAGGACGACGTGGGCGGGCTCGAGGTCTGCGACCGGTCGGGCCGCTGGATCAAGGCCGCCTACGTGCCGGGCGCCTACGTGGTCAACATTGGCGAGACCATGATGCAGTGGACCAACGGTGAATACGTCTCGACCCTCCACCGGGTGATTCCCAAGAAGCTCCAGGACCGCTACTCCTTCCCGCTGTTCATGGGACCGGACTACGATCTCACGATCGAGCCGGTCCCGGCATGCGTCACCGCCGAACGCCCCCTCAAATTCAAGCCCTTCCACAACGGGAAATACATGTCGGAGCAGTTCGCCGCCCATTACGGCCGGATCTTCGAGCAGCGGAAGGACATCTTCGAAGAGTTCGGATTGCTCTAGGCCCGTAGTGGCCCAGGGCATGGCGAGGAGCGGACCGCTTTTCGGAGTTGCCGGGAGGTGGCACGCTCAGCCGTCTCTGGCCAAGCAACGGTTGCGCAGCCCGAGCGCGGGTCTTTCGACCAGGAAATAGATGCTTCCCGCCACCAGTCCAAAGGTGATGGTATGGAGTAGCAGGCGGTTGCCCCTTCCGCTCCCGAAAACGCCCCCGAGGTACTGGTTGTCCAGGTGCATCACTTCCTTGTGCGTCAGGTAGAGGCTGTAGGATAGGAGGGCAATGGGCGCGGCACCCCAAATCCGCCTTCGGCCGAAAAGGCTGCCCGGCATGAGCGCCCCCATTACGACAAGCCCGAATCCCAGGGCAAGCAGCGGATAGCCGACGACGGCGGTCGCCAAGGAAAACATGGATTGGCAGATCCAGAACGCTCCGACCAACACCAGAAGCCCTCCGGCCAACAGGGCGTTGCCATGGTCCGTGAGCCGTTCCCACCAGAGCGGACGGAACAGGCGGAGGGCGGCGACAAGGACTCCGGTCAGCAACCCATCCAGGCGGTTGTACGTCGGGTAGTAGATCGTTTCCAGATAGCGGACAGGCGTGGAACTGCTGATGTAGTCCGGAGAAATGAAGTGGATCCAGAGCGCGCCCCGCAACAGCATCCCCGCCAGGACGATGGCCACGGCGATCGTCACCGTCTTGGCCATGCTTGGCTTGCGCATGAGGACAACGACCAGAAGCGGCAGGAGCAGGTAGAAATGCTCTTCCACGCACAGCGACCAGCCCTGCGAGAACGCCTGCCCCGCATCCAGTCCGAAATTGAGCGTGAACGTGAGGAAGCGCCAGAGCGGAGCGATGGTCGGCCGTTCGCTAAAGTCCGGAACGAGGAAATAGGCGCCCAGCACGAATAGATAGGCGGGAATGACCCGGAGCACCCGCCGGAGGAAGAAATCGGCGTAGGAAGGCCGGGACGAACGAGTGTAGGGCCGCAGGAGTTGGCTGCCTATCAGTAACCGCTGAGCACGAAGAAAAGGTCGACCCCTGCCCAGGTCGCCGGCTTCCAGGGGAACGGCAACGCCCAGATGGGGTAGTGCCAGAAGATAACGAGGGCAATGGCTAGGGCGCGCAGAAGGTCGAGGCCGGGTAGCCGGGAAGCCGGACGGGGGGCGGGAGAGGGCGTCGGCTTCACAGATCGGTCAGCGTTCGACGGATCGTGCCCGGTTAATGAGGCATTCC
>Ga0302311_10004883_pt1 | contig 14318 bp, 24 predicted proteins | sample III_Palsa_N1_3_FD_200449 | JGI IMG/M metagenome (GOLD analysis project Ga0302311, IMG submission 200449) | Peat permafrost microbial communities from Stordalen Mire near Abisko, Sweden - III_Palsa_N1_3 | ecosystem: Environmental > Terrestrial > Soil > Palsa > Peat permafrost | place: Sweden... | reverse complement strand
CCATCGATCTCTTCGATCGCTGATCACAGGATCGCTCTCCATGCCACTTCGCTCACGCAAACCCACCAGTCCGGGCCGCCGCTTCCAGACGGTCTCTGACTTCTCCGAGATCACCCGTGATCACCCCGAGAAGTCGCTGCTGGCCCCCAATCCGGGGTCGGGCGGCCGGAACAACCACGGTCGCAAGACGGCCCGCCACCGCGGCGGCGGCCACAAGCAGCAATACCGGATCATCGACTTCCGCCGCAACAAGGACGGGGTCCCGGCCCGGGTGGCCGCCATCGAGTACGACCCCAATCGCAACGCACGGATCGCCCTGTTGCACTATGCCGACGGCGAGAAGCGCTACATCCTGGCCCCCGCCGGGTTGAAGGTCGACGACAAGGTGCAGAGCGGCCAGGGCGCGGACATCCGCCCGGGCAATGCGCTCCCCCTGCGCTACATACCGGTCGGCTCGACTATCCACAACGTCGAACTGCGTCCCGGCGGCGGCGGGAAGATGGCCCGCGGCGCCGGCATGAGCATCCAGCTGGTGGCCAAGGAAGGGGCCTTCGCCACCCTGCGCCTGCCCTCGACCGAAATGCGGCGGGTCTCCATCGACTGCCGCGGCACCCTGGGTGTGGTCGGGAACGCCGAGGCCGAGCTGATCAAGATCGGCAAGGCCGGCCGCAACCGCTGGAAGGGCAAGCGCCCCCAGACCCGTGGTGTGGCCATGAACCCGGTCGACCACCCGCTCGGCGGTGGGGAAGGCAAGTCCTCCGGCGGGCGCCATCCGGTCTCGCCGTGGGGCAAGCCCGAGGGTCGCACCCGGTCCCGCAACAAGAAGTCCGATTCGATGATCGTCCGTCGGCGCCGCCCCCGGGGCGCGCGGCGGTAGGCGAAGGGTTGAGCAGGTATGCCGCGTAGCTTGAAGAAGGGCCCATTCGTCGACGACCACCTCTTGAAGAAGGTGGACGTACTCAACGCGAGCGGGGAGAAGAAGGTCATCAAGACCTGGTCCCGCCGTTCGACGATCATCCCCGACATGGTGGGCCACACCATCGCCGTACACGACGGCCGCCGCCACGTCCCGGTCTACGTCACCGAGTCGATGGTCGGACACAAGCTGGGCGAGTTCGCCCCGACGCGCACCTTCCGGTACCACGCCGGGCAGGAGCGGGGAGCACGGCGCTGATGACGGCCACCAAGACCAACGAGCGCCCCGGCACGCGCGCCGTCCTGCGCCACAGCGGGCTCTCGGCGTCCAAAGTCCGTCAGGTGCTCGACCTCATCCGCGGGCAGGACGTCGACCGGGCGGCCGAGATCCTCATCGGCACGGAGCGTGAGGCGGCCAACATCATCGGCAAGGTCCTGGGCTCAGCAGTTGCCAACGCGGCCCACAACGATTTCCAGAACCCCGACGAGCTGTACGTTTCGGCGTGCTACGCCGACGAGGGCACCACGGCCAAGCGGTGGCGCCCCCGGGCCCGCGGCCGGGCCACCCGGATCCGCAAGCGGTCCAGCCACATCACGATCATCGTGAGCCGGCTCCCGCCGGACAAGCTCGAGCTGCGCCGCAAGCGCATGGAGGCGGTCAGCGCCAACCGCTCGCGCCGTGTCGACGCCTCGCGGCGCCGGGCCGACCTGTCCGGTCGCCTTTCACGCCGCCGGGCCGCCCAGGCGGTGGCCGAGGCCGAAGCGGCCGCGGCGGCGGAGGCCGAGGCGGACGAAGAGCGGACGGGGACCGGTGTCATCGATGCGGTCGAGGTCGAGGAGAACGAGACCAACGAGGTCGTCGGCGACGAGGTCGAGGACGACGTTGACGACGAGGACGACGTTGACGATGAGATCGAGGATGACGTCAGTGACGAAGTCGACACCGATGAGGTTGACGACGAGGACGAGACGGTAACGGCAGAGGCCGACACCGAGGAGAAGGGCGAGTAGATGGGCCAGAAGGTCAACCCCTATGGCTTCCGTCTCGGTATCACTACCGACTGGAAGTCCCGTTGGTTCGAGGAGCGGCACTACCGCGAGTTCGTGGTCGAGGATTGGAAGATCCGCGACTACCTGATGACGCAGCTCGAGGCCGCCGCCGTCAGCCGGATCGAGGTCGAGCGCACCCGTGACCGCTTGCGCGTCGACATCCACACGGCCCGTCCGGGCATCGTGATCGGCCGCCGTGGCTCCGAGGCCGACCGGCTCAAGAAGAAGCTCGAGGAGATCACCGGACTGCAGAACCGCATCCAGCTCAACATCCAGGAGATCAAGCAGCCCGAGTTGGACGCCGCCCTCATCGCACAGGGCATCTGCGACCAGCTGGTGCGCCGCGTCGCATTCCGTCGTGCCATGAAGCGGGCCATCCAGACCGTGCAGAAGGCCGGCGCCCAGGGAATCAAGGTGCAGTGCTCGGGCCGCCTCGGCGGTTCGGAGATGTCGCGCAAGGAGCAGTACCGCGAGGGCCGCGTGCCACTGCACACCCTGCGGGCCGACATCGACTACGGGTTCCGTGAGGCACGGACCACGTCGGGCCGGGTCGGGGTCAAGGTCTGGATCTACAAGGGCGACATCCTGCCCTACAAGGTCTCCATCGAGGACAAGATCACCCGCGAAGCCGCCATGGCCGTAGGGGAGACCTCCGGCCAGAGCGGGCCTCGCCGCCTCATCACCGCTGGTGGCGGCCGGCGCAAGGCCGACTTCGGGGCGCCGGGCGAAGACGCTCCAGCGGCCAACGGTGCCGCCCCCGATGGTGACCTGGTCGACGAGTACGTGATCGACACGCCGAACGGTGAGGTGGAGATTCCGGTCGACATCGTGGAGGCGCCGGTGGCCGACGACCTGGACGACGCGCCGGAGGCTCCCGTGGCCGACCTCCTGCCGGTAGCGCCGACCGAGCCGGATGACCTGGAACGTCAGCTGGCCAAGGACGAGGAAATGGAACGTCAGAACAGGCACCAGCAGCACGAGACGCCGCACTTCCGCAAGGAGTCGGACTGACATGTTGATGCCCAAGAAGGTAAAGCACCGCAAGACACAGCGGGGCCGCCTGAACGGTCAGGCCAGGGGTGGGGCGTCGGTGTCGTTCGGCGACTTCGGGATCCAGGCCATGGAGCCGGGATGGCTCACGGCCCGCCAGATCGAGGCGGCCCGTATTGCCATGACCCGGCACGTCAAGCGTGGTGGAAAGGTCTGGATCCGGGTCTTCCCGGACAAGCCGGTCACGCACAAGCCCGCCGAGACCCGCATGGGATCGGGCAAGGGCAACCCCGAGCTCTGGGTGGCGGTCGTGCACCCGGGCCGGATCCTGTTCGAACTGGCCGGCGTCGACGAAGAGCTGGCCCGGGCCGCCATGGAGCGGGCCATTCAGAAGTTGCCGTTCAAGGCGCGCTTCGTGGTGCGGCCCGGTACCCACGGCCACGCGGAAGTAGCGGTCTGATGGCCCAGGCAGTGGATCTGGCCCAGCTGGACGGCGACGAGCTGTCCACCCGTCTCGGAGACGCCCGGCGCGAGCTGTTCAACCTGCGCTTCCAACTGGCCACAGGTCAGCTGGACAACCCGGCGCGCGTGGGCCAGGTGCGCCACGACGTGGCCCGCATCCTGACTGTTCTGCGGGCCCGGGAGATTCTCGAGGCCGAGGGCACCTACGTCGCCCCGACGAGCGCCGAGCACGAAGGGGCGCTGGCCAAGCTGGCCGCCGAGGACGCCGCCGTGGCCGAACGGGCCGCCGCCCGGGCCGCCGCCGCCGAAGCCGAGGAGCACGATGACCATGAGGGCCATGTGCACGATGACGAGATCGATGACGAGATCGACGACGAGATCGACGACGAGATCGACGTTGATGGAGACGTCGACGAAGACGAAGACGAAGACGAAGAGGAAGAGGCCTGATGGCCGACGAGCCCGAAGAGACAACTGAAGACGTGACCGAGGACGTGACGGAGTCTGCGCCGACGACGGTGCCTGAGTCCGTACCGGCGGCGGTGGCCGAGGTCGCGCCCGACGCCGAGACGGCCGACCCCGAGGCGACACCGGTTGCAGCGGCAGCCGCAGCCGAGGCACCGGCCGCCGCAACCCCGGCACGGGCCGCCACGCCCGCCACGCCTGCCGTGGCCGTGGCCGAGACCCCGGCCGAGGACGGCGAGCGCCCGAACCGCCGCAAGGTGCGAGAAGGCGTTGTGGTGTCCGATGCCATGCAGTCGACCGTGGTCGTCGCCGTGGTCGAACGGGTTCGCCACCCTCGCTACGGCAAGACGGTGCAGCGCACCAAGAAGCTCTACGTGCACGACGCCGAGGACACGGCCAAGGTGGGCGACCGGGTCCGCGTGCAAGAGACGCGGCCGCTATCGAAGCTCAAGCGCTGGCGCCTCACCGAAGTGGTGGAGCGGGCCCGATGATCCAGCAAGAGTCCCGCCTCCGGGTGGCCGACAACTCGGGGGCGCGCGAGGTGCTGTGCATCCGCGTGCTCGGCGGATCGCGCCGGCGCTATGCCAGCATCGGCGACGTCTTCGTGGCGACCGTGAAGGACGCCATCCCGGGCGCCGCCGTGAAGAAGGGCGACGTCGTCAAGTGCGTCGTCGTGCGCACCAAGAAGGAGAAGCGGCGCGCCGATGGCAGCTACATCCGTTTCGATGAGAACGCCGCGGTGCTGATCAACGACCAGCAGCAGCCCCGTGGCACCCGCATCTTCGGCCCCGTCGGGCGCGAGCTGCGGGACAAGCGGTTCATGCGCATCGTGTCGCTGGCACCGGAGGTGTTGTGATGAGAATCCACAAGGGCGACCAGGTCATCGTGCGCTCGGGTAAGGACAAGGGCAAGAAGGCCGAAGTCGTGCGCGCCTTTCCCCGCTCCGACAAGGTGATCCTCGAAGGCGTCAACGTCGCCAAGCGGCACTCCAAGCCGACCCGGGCCACCCAGCAGGGTGGCGTCATCGACAAGTTCATGCCCGTGCACGTCTCCTCGGTGGCCCTGTGGTGCAAGGGCCACGACGGGCCGGCCCGCGCCGGCATGAAGATCGAGAGCGACGGCGAGAAGGTACGCGTCTGCCGCAAGTGCGGGGCCGAGCTGTGAGCACCGTGAGCGCACCGGCGCGCCCCCGGCTCAAGGAGCGCTATGTGACCGAGCTGCGGACCCAACTCCAGGGCGACCTGGGCCTGGGCAACATCATGGAGGTTCCCGGCCTCGAGAAGATCGTCATCAACATGGGCGTGGGCCGCGCCACCCAGCAGGCGTCGCTCATCGAGGGTGCCCAGCGCGATCTCGAGATCATCACGGGCCAGAAGCCGATCGTGACCAGGGCCAAGCAGTCGATCGCCGGCTTCAAGCTGCGCGAGGGCCAGGCCATCGGGGCCAAGGTGACCCTCCGGGGCGACCGGGCCTGGGAGTTCTTCGATCGGTTGCTCAGCCTGGCCATTCCCCGAATCCGTGACTTCCGGGGGCTCTCGCCCCGTTCGTTCGACGGGAAGGGCAATTACACCTTCGGGGTCACCGAGCAGCTGATCTTCCCCGAAATCGACTACGACCGCATCGACAGCGTCCGGGGCATGGACATCACGATCGTCACCACAGCACGCAACAACGAGGAGGGGCGCGCGTTTTTGGCTGCGTTCGGCTTCCCGTTCCGACAGGAGACTCGATAAGCATCATGGCAAAAAAGGCTCTGATTGAGAAGCAACAGCGCACGCCGAAATTCAAGGTGCGGGGTTACACCCGCTGCCAGCGGTGTGGGCGGCCCAAGGCCGTGTATCGCAAGTTCGGGCTCTGCCGTATCTGCCTGCGCGTGATGGTGCACGCCGGCGAGATACCCGGCGTCACGAAGGCGAGCTGGTAGGCGCACCATGACAATGACCGATCCCATCGCGGACATGCTCACCCGTATCCGCAACGCCAACTCCGCCATGTTCGACACGGTGAAGATGCCGGGCTCCAAGCTCAAGGTCTCCCTGGCGGGCATCCTCGAGCGTGAGGGCTTCATCGCGGGCTACCACGTCGAGGCGAACAGCGACAAGCCGGGCACGACGCTGGAAATCTCCTTGAAGTACTCGGCCGACCGTACCCGCACCATCGCCGGGATCAAGCGGATCTCCAAGCCCGGGCTGCGGATCTACGCGCGCGCCGACGGGATCCCACGCGTCCTCGGTGGGATGGGCGTCGCCGTGCTCTCGACCAGCCAGGGGCTGGTGACCGACCGTGAAGCCCGCAGGAAGCATCTGGGCGGCGAGGTGCTGTGCCATGTCTGGTAACCCGGCGGCCGGCCGCATCGGCCGCAAACGAGGTGAGGACTGATGTCGCGTATCGGACGTTCGCCCATCCCGGTTCCCTCCAACGTGACGGTCACCCTGAGCGGAAGCTCGGTGAGCGTGAAAGGCCCGCAGGGCCAGCTGGACCGGCAGCTGCCGGCCGGCATCACCATCGCCCAGGAGGGCGATGTGCTGGTCGTGACGCGCCCCGACGACGAGCGGCGCCACCGCGCCCTGCACGGGCTGTCGCGTTCGCTCGTCGCCAACATGGTGACCGGCGTGACGGACGGCTTCTCCAAGGATCTCGAGATCGTCGGCGTCGGCTACCGGGCCATCGCCAAGGGACCCGGTGCGCTCGAGCTGGCTCTCGGGTACTCGCACCCGGTGTTCGTCGACGCACCCGACGGCATCACCTTCGAGGTGCCGTTGCCGACCCGCATCACCGTGCGGGGAATCGACAAGGAGAAGGTGGGCCAAGTGGCCGCCGACATCCGCAAGCTGCGCAAACCCGAGCCCTACAAGGGCAAGGGCGTGCGCTACGCCGGCGAACGGGTGCTCCGCAAGGCCGGAAAGGCAGCGAAGTAATGGCTCGCACAGACGATCGAACACGGCTGCGGATCCGCCGCCACGCCCGGGTCCGGGCCAAGGTGACCGGTACCGAAGCCTGTCCGCGCCTGGCCGTGCACCGCTCCAACCGGCACATATCGGCCCAGGTCATCGACGACACCACGGGTCGGACGCTTGCGGCCGCCTCTTCGGTGGAGCCAGAGTTGCGCGCCAGTTTGGGCAAGAGCGGCGGCGGTAACGTGACGGGCGCCGCATCGGTGGGACGGCTGTTGGGTACACGGGCCAAAGCGGCCGGCATCACCAAAGTGGTCTTTGACCGTGGTGGCTTCGTCTACCACGGGCGTGTCGCCGTCCTGGCTGACGCGGCACGGGCCGAGGGACTGGAGTTCTGAGCATGGTCGACACACAGTACGAAGAGCGCACGATCAAGGTGAACCGGGTGGCCAAGGTGGTCAAGGGTGGCCGGCGGTTCTCCTTCGCCGCCCTCATGGTCGTGGGCGACGGCAACGGCAAGGTCGGTCTCGGCTACGGCAAGGCCAAAGAAGCCGGCCTGGCCGTGCAGAAGGGCATCGAGGAAGCGCGCAAGAACCTCTTCGAGGTCCCGCTGGCCGGGACCACCATCGTGCACCCGGTCATCGGGGAGAGCGGGGCCGGCCGGGTCATGCTCAAGCCGGCCGCACCGGGTACCGGCGTGATCGCCGGCGGTGCCGCCCGGGCCATCCTCGAGATGGCGGGCATCCGCGACATCCTGGCCAAGTCCCTGGGCTCCTCGAACGGGATCAATGTGGCGCACGCCACCATCGCGGGCCTCAAGGCGCTCCGCCGTCCCGACGATGTGGCCGCGCTGCGGGGCAAGGCGGCCGACGAGGTGACCCCGGGTGGAGTTCTTCGGGCCTACCGCGAGCGCAAGCGCGAGACCGACCTGTACTCGGAGACGCGCTGACCATGCCCGCCCGCCCGCCCAAGGCCACCAAGGACGACAAGGCCCGCCTCATCGTCACCCAGACGCGCTCCGCCATCGGGAGCAAGCCCAAGCACCGCGGCACGCTGCGCGCGCTGGGGCTGCGGGGCATCGGGCAGTCCAACGACCTGCCTGACCGCCCGGAGATCCGCGGCATGCTGGCCCGCGTCCCCCATCTGATCAACGTCGAAGAGGTGTCTGCATGAAGTTGCACGATCTGGCGCCCCCCAAGGGCGCGACCAAACCCAAACAGCGCGTCGGCCGCGGGACCGGGGGCAAGGGCCACAAGACCGCCGGTCGTGGGACCAAGGGCCAGCACGCCCGCAACACCGTTCCCGCCGGCTTCGAGGGTGGCCAGCTTCCTCTCATGCAGCGCATCCCCAAGCTCAAGGGGTTCAAGAATCCGTTCCGCGTGGCCTACACGCCCGTCAACATCGGCGCCCTGGCCGGTCTCGACGGCGATGTGATCACCGTGCAGACGATGATCGACGCCGGCCTGTGCCGGCCCAAGGCGCTGGTCAAGGTGCTCGGGCAGGGCACGCTGTCCCGCCCGTTGACGGTTTCCGCCCATGCCTTCTCCGCCTCGGCCGCCGCTGCGATCGTCACCGCGGGAGGTAGCGTCGAGAAGATGCCGCTCCCCTTTGGCAACAACCGTCCTCCCGCTTCGGGCAACGCCTTGATGAACCGGTAGTGACGACACTCGGACAGCGCTGAGAAGGACGCACACCCATGCTCTCCCGGCTTGCCAATGTCTTTCGGGTTCCCGACCTTCGGAACAAGGTCATCTTCACCCTGGCCATCATCGCCCTCTACCAGATCGGGGCCAACGTCCCGGTTCCCGGGGTGAATTGGGGCCGTCTGCAATCACTCGAGAGCTCGGCCTCGCACTCGGGCGTTCTCGGCTTCCTCAACCTGTTCAGCGGGGGCGCCCTGGTGCGCCTGGCTGTCTTCGGTTTGGGCGTCATGCCCTACATCACCAGCTCGATCATCATTCAGCTGCTCTCGACCGTCATCCCCAAGCTGGAGGAATGGCGCGACCAGGGCGCCGTCGGGCAGAAGAAGATCACCCAGACCACCCGGTACCTGACGATCGCGCTGGCGCTGATGCAGTCGTCCGGCTTGGTCTATGCCTTCCACGGGCACGATTCCGCCCTGCTCGGCACCTCGATCGACCTCATCCCGAAGTTCACCTTCCCGCTGGCCGCCTTCATGGTCCTGTGCCTCACCGCCGGGACGGCGTTCGTCATGTGGTTGGCCGAGCTCATCACCCAGCGCGGCATCGGGCAGGGAATGTCGATCCTGATCTTCGCCAACGTGGTGGCGGCGATCCCCAACGGGTTCCGGTCGATCCTGGCCGAGGGCGGGGACTTCAAGTTCGGCACGATCATCGCCGTCTCCATCGTCCTGCTGGTGGTGATCGTCTTCTTCGACCAGGGACAACGACGAATACCGGTCACGTTCGCCCGGCGGGTCGTCGGCCGCAAGATGTACGGGGGCAGCAGCACCTACATCCCGCTGAAGGTGAACCAGTCCGGCGTCATCCCGATCATCTTCGCCAGTTCCGTCCTCTACATCCCGGTGCTCCTGTCCAACGTGATCCAGGTGGGCTGGTTCCAGAATTTCGTGCGCAAGAGCCTGACGCCGACCAGCTTCTTCTACATCGGGGCATATTTCCTGCTCATCTTCATGTTCACGTTCTTCTACGTCTACGTGGCCTTCGACCCCCACCAGCAGGCCGATCTCATCCGCAAGCAGGGTGGATTCGTCCCGGGCATCCGGCCCGGGCCCCCCACCGAGCGGTACTTCGCCCATATCCTCAGCCGGATCACGGTGGTCGGCGCCGTATTCTTGGGATCGGTGGCGGTGGTTCCCTCAATTCTCATGGCGCTGTGGCATCTCAACTCGTTCCCCTTCTACGGGACGACCCTGCTCATCTCCGTGGGCGTGGCGCTCGAGACCATGCGACAGATCGACAGCCAGTTGATGATGCGCAACTACGAAGGCTTCCTCAAGTAGGGGATCTATGATCCCCGGGGTCAGGCTCGTGGTCCTCGGCAAACAGGGGGCCGGCAAGGGAACGCAGTGCGTTCGCCTCTCGCACCACTACGTGGTGCCGCACGTCTCGACCGGGGACATGTTGCGCGGCGAGGTGAAGTCGAAGACCTCCCTCGGTCAGCGGGCGCAGACCCTCATGGACCGGGGCGAGCTCATTCCCGACGAGATGGTCATGGAGATGGTGAGCGGGCGGCTGTCCGAACGCGACACCCGGGGGCGGGGTTTCGTCCTCGACGGCTGTCCCCGCACGACGGGCCAGGCCGAGGAGCTCGACGACATCGTGCACCCGTTCGGATTGGACCTGGTGATCGATCTGCTCGTCCCCACCTCGCTGGTGATGAAGCGGCTGGCGTCGCGGCGGGTGTGCGTCGACTGCGGGGCCAACTACTCGACGGCGGCTCCGCCCATGGTCAACTGGGCCTGCGACGTCTGCGGCGGCGAGGTCGTCCAGCGCGAGGACGACACCGAGGAGGCCATCCAGCGCCGCCTGGACCTCTACGAGGCCGAGACGGCTCCCCTGGTCAGCTGGTACAAGGAGCGGGCCCTCCTCGTCACCATCTCGGGCACCGGGTCCCCCGATGCGGTGACCCGCCGGGTGGTGGGAGCCATCGACGCCCAGCGCCAGAAGAGGCGTGAGGCGTGAGGCGCAACGACGAGGAACTGGCGAAAATGCGCCGGGCCGGCAAGGTCGTGGCCGAGATGCACGAGGCAACCCGCGCCGCTGCAAGCCCGGGCGTGACCACGGCCGAGCTCGACGCGGTGGCCCGGGCCGTGCTGGAGCGGCGGGGCGCCACCTCGAACTTCCTCGGCTATCACGGCTTCCCGGCCGTCATCTGCACGTCGCCCAACGGCATGATCGTCCACGGCATACCGGGCCCGTACCGGCTGGAGGAGGGGGACATCCTCTCCATCGACTGCGGGGCGATCATCGAGGGGTACCACGGGGACGCCGCCTTCACCATGGGCATCGGCCAGATCTCGGCCGAGGCCGAGAAGCTCATCTCGGTGACCGAGCGCAGCCTCTGGGCCGGGATCGAGCAGCTGAAGAAGGGCAACGCCCTGCACGAGGTGGGGCGGGCCGTCCAGGACGTGGCCGAGGCGGCCGGCTTCACCGTGGTGCGCGAGTACGTCGGCCACGCCATCGGCACCGCCATGCACGAGCAACCCCAGGTGCCCAACTACTGGCCGGGGAACCGCGGCCCCACGCTCAAGACCGGCATGGTCTTCGCCGTGGAGCCCATGGTCAATGCCGGCTCGGCCCAGACCGAGATGCTCGATGACGGCTGGAGCGTGGTCACGGCGGACGGCCGGCTCTCGGCCCATTTCGAGCACACGATCGCCGTAACCGCCGACGGTCCGGAGGTCTTCACCGTGGCCTGAGATGGGAGCCGTACCAGGCCCGTTGGAATTGTGTGCAAATTGGGGTAGAATCTTTCGCTGGCCCTGGGCCAGGCCCCTCGGGTGCCTGCCGTCGGGCCACATCCGATACCGCCCCGTTCCGGCCTCGCGCCACCGGTGCGCTCGGAGGAACACCAGAATCGATTATTGAGGAGAGTCACCTGCCCAAGCCCAAGGAAGATGCCATCGTGCTCGAAGGCACGGTTGTCGAGCCCCTGCCCAACGCGATGTTCCGAGTGGAACTCGAGAACGGACACAAGGTGTTGGCGCACAGCTCGGGCAAGATGCGGATGCACCGTATCCGCATCCTTCCGGGGGACAAAGTCCAGGTGGAGATCACTCCGTACGACCTCAACCGGGGCCGTATCACCTACCGGTACAAGTAGTCACCGGTACAGCAACGAGAGATAGGGACGCGACGTGAAAGTTCGGCCGAGCGTGAAGCCGATCTGTGAGAAGTGCAAGGTCATCCGCCGCCACGGCGTGGTCCGGGTGATCTGTGAGAACCCGCGCCACAAGCAGCGGCAGGGCTGAGGAGAGGAACGGATATGGCTCGTATTTCGGGCGTGGACATCCCACGCGAGAAGCGACTCGAGATTTCCCTGACGTACATCTTCGGCATCGGCAACACCCTGTCGTCGCAGATCTGCGAGGCCGTCGACGTCAACCCGTCGACCCGGGTGCGTGACCTGACCGACGAAGAGGTGGCCCGCCTGCGCACCTACATCGATGCCAACTTCCGGGTCGAAGGTGACCTGCGCCGCGACGTGTCCCAGGACATCAAGCGCAAGATGGAGATCAACTGCTACCAGGGTGTGCGTCACCGCAAGGGGCTGCCGGTCCACGGCCAGCGCACGCACACCAACGCCCGGACGCGCAAGGGCCCGAAGAAGACCGTGGCCGGGAAGAAAAAGGTGAAGAAGTAGATGGCAAAGCCCACCAAGCAGGCCCGGCGCCCGCGCCGCAAGGAGCGCAAGAACATCAGTTACGGCGTGGCCCACATCAAGAGCTCGTTCAACAACACGATCGTCTCGATCGCCGACCCCGAGGGCAACGTGCTCGCCTGGGCCTCCGCCGGCAACGTCGGCTTCAAGGGTTCTCGCAAGTCCACCCCGTTCGCCGCCCAGCTGGCCGCCGAGGCCTGCGCCAAGCGCGCCATGGAGCACGGGGTGCGCAAGGTCGATGTCCTCGTTCGCGGCCCCGGCTCGGGCCGCGAGACGGCCATTCGCTCGCTCGCCGCGGTGGGCATCGAAGTGGTCGGCATCAAGGACGTCACCCCCATCCCCCACAACGGCTGCCGCCCCAAGAAGCGGCGTCGGGTCTAGAGGAAGAGTTCTATGGCTAGATACACCGGACCCGTTTGCCGCCTCTGCCGGCGTGAGCGGACGAAGCTGTTCTTGAAGGGCGAGCGTTGCTACTCGCTCAAGTGCCCCGTCTCCGAAGCGGTGACCGATCGGCACAGCCGGGCCTACCCGCCCGGCGAGCACGGGCGCGACCGCATGCGCCAGGGCAGCGAGTACCTGACCCAGCTGCGTGAGAAGCAGAAGGCCCGCCGGATCTACGGCCTCTTGGAGAAGCAGTTCCGCAATCTCTACGAGGAGTCGAGCCGCCAGCCCGGCATCACCGGTGAGAATCTCCTGCGCAACCTCGAGCTCCGCCTCGACAACGTCGTCTTCCGGGCCGGATGGGGCGCCAGCCGCCGCCAGGCCCGCCAGTTCGTCCGCCACGGCCACGTGCTGATCAACGGCAAGCGGGTCGACATCCCGAGCTACCGGGTGCGCAAGGGCGACCAGGTCACCCTCAAGCCCGGCACCCGCGAGAACTTCTCGGTGCGCCGCAACATGGACACCCTGGAGCGCCAGACCCCGGCGTGGCTGGAGACCGGGGACGGTGGCTTCAGTGTCGCCGTGCTCAACCCGCCGCTGCGCGAGCACATCGACGAGCCCGTGCAGGAGCAGCTCATCGTCGAGCTGTACTCGAAGTAGGACCAGCGCCGGCTCCCCGCCGACCGATCACCGCCGACCCCCCCACCGCAACGCAACAGGAGTCACCACGATGCTGATAATTCAACGACCGACAGTCGAGGCCGTAGACGAAGAGCAGAACAACCGCCAGCGATTCGCCGTCGGCCCGCTCGACCCCGGCTTCGGCACCACGCTGGGCAACTCGCTGCGCCGCACGCTGCTGTCGTCGATTCCGGGCGGGGCCGTGACCCAGCTGCGTTTCGACGAGGCCCTGCACGAGTTCACCACGCTCCCGGGCGTGAAGGAGGACGTCACCGACATCATCCTGAACCTCAAGGACCTGCTCGTGCGCATGCACACCGACGAGCCCGTCACCCTGCGCCTCGACGTGCGGGGCCCGGGGGACGCCACGGCGGCCGACCTGCAGACGACGTCGGACGTCGAGGTGCTCAACCCCGACCTGCACATCGCCTCCATCAACGCCAAGGGCCGCCTGGCCGTGGACGTGACGGTCGAGCGGGGCCGGGGCTACGTCTCGGCCGACAAGAACAAGCGCTCGAACACGATCGGCGTCATCCCGATCGACTCCATCTTCTCCCCGGTCCACCGCGTGACGTTCGACATCGAGCCGGTGCGGGTGGAGCAGTCCACCAACTACGACCGCCTGGTCCTCGACATCGAGACCGACGGCACCATCACCCCCCGGGAGGCGCTGGCCTCGGCCGGTGACACCCTGCGCAACCTGGTCGGCCTGGTGGCCGACCTGGAGGACGCGCCGCAAGGTTTGGAGCTGGGCGACACCGGCGTCACGACGAGCGGCTCGCCCGACCTCGACCTGCGCATCGAGGAGCTCGACCTGTCCGAGCGCCCCCGCAACTGCCTCAAGCGGGCGCAGATCAACACGATCGGCGAGCTGGTTGAGCGCACCATGGACGACCTCCTCGCCATCACCAACTTCGGGCAGAAGTCGGCCGACGAGGTCGTGCAACGCCTGGACGAGCGCGGGCTCTCGCTCCGCACCCGGGACTGACCGGCCATGCAGGGAACACCGAAGCGCGGGCGCCGCATGGGCGGCAGCTCGGCCCACCAGAAGGCGATCCTGGGCAACCTCGTGGCGTCGCTCATCGCCGCCGAGTCCCTGGTCACCACCGAGGCCAA
>Ga0302311_10004881_pt1 | contig 14322 bp, 10 predicted proteins | sample III_Palsa_N1_3_FD_200449 | JGI IMG/M metagenome (GOLD analysis project Ga0302311, IMG submission 200449) | Peat permafrost microbial communities from Stordalen Mire near Abisko, Sweden - III_Palsa_N1_3 | ecosystem: Environmental > Terrestrial > Soil > Palsa > Peat permafrost | place: Sweden... | reverse complement strand
GAGGCAGGTTCTTCTCGATGAAATCCTGGCTGATGACCGAAGTCGGCTGGATCGCGTCCAGCGGAGTAGATGTCGGGGCGATGTCGGTGGCGGTGCCGGTGTTGCGCTGCCCTTGCACGGTGATGGTCTCGACCGGAACGGTCTGAGCCAAGGCGGCGGCGGTCGGCGGCAGAGTGGTCAGCAGGGCCGCTGAAAGCGACAGGACAGTCCGGCGGGACCGAGAATTCTGCGGGAAATAAGTCAAGATCTTTGCTCCTGGAATTGACGCGAGATCAGGGCGTCACTATCCCAGGAAGAAAGAAATTAAGAGCAAGATATATGGATTATAACGAAAACTTTAGGAACTGATTCGGGTTTTTCCTGACTTGAAAAAATAAAACCGTAAATTAATCGCAATATTTTAAAGACTACGTATTTCAACTTTATTACTGTTACATGACAAGAGTTGCCATCTTCAGGCCCGGAAGAGTCAAGAAGGCGCGTCGGGAAGGCTCGTGCCACCATCGCCCAACGGTCTTTGCATAAGCACCGTATCGACCCACTGGCCGAGCTTGAATCCGACTGAATTCAGTTTGCCGATCGGCTGAAAACCCAACCGGCTATGCAGGGCGATCGAGCCGGCATTGGCGCTGTTGCCGATCACCGCCAGCATCTGGCGCCACGGCCCTTCCTCGCAGCGCGCGATCAGCCCCGACAGCAGGGCGACGCCGATGCCCTTGCCGCCCAATCCGCTGGCGACATAGACCGAATCCTCGATGGTATGACGATAAGCCGCCCGGGGCCGGTAGGTGGTGGCGTAGGCGTAGCCGACCACTTTTGCGTCCAGTTCGGCGACCAGATAGGGCAGGCCCAGCCCCTTCGCCGCCAGGAAGCGCGTGGTCATCTCATCGACCGAGGGCGGCGTTTCCTCGAAGGTGGACAGCCCGTACAGCACATGCGGCGTGTAGATCTCCAGCACCGCCTCCATGTCCGCCTCGAAGGCGTCGCGGATATGAACGCTCATCCTCTTTCTCCCCCCTTTTTTTCAATAAAAAAGGCGGCGATGCCGAAGCGCCGCCGCCTTTTCCAGACCTCGAGGATCGCTCGATCAGCCGCCGGACGAGGCGCGCATCTGGTCGACCTTGGTGCGCAGCGCGGTCAGCAGCGCATCGACCTTGCCGCCATTGCCCTGCAGCATCGAATTGTAGTCCGAGCGCTGGGTGATGGCCATGGAAACACCTTCGACCACGATGTCGCCGACGCGCAGCTGGCCGTCATCGCCCACATGCACTTTCCATTGCACCGGCATCGGCTGGGCCGCCGGGCGGTTGATCTGGGAATCGACGGTGAAGCCCTTGTCGCCATCCTTGGCGGCGTTGGTCACCGTCAGGTTCTCGCCCTTGTAATCCTTGAAACGCTGGGCCCAGTTCAGCACCTGCATTTCCTGGAACAGCTTGAGGAAGTCCTGCTGCTGGTCCGGTGTCGCGGTGCGCCAGTAGCGCGCCAGCACGAATTGCGAGATCTGCGGCAGATCGAACGAGGCGACGAACAGGCGGCGGAAGCGGTCATTGCGCTCGGTGTCCGACAAATCGCGCTGGGCGACGGTGCCGATCGCCTGCTGCGCCAGGTTCTGGATGAACGCCTTGGCGTCGTCGGGGGTCTTGTCGGCGGCGCCGGCGGGGGTCGCCATCAGGGCCGAGCTGGCCAGCAGCAACACCGCGAGGGCGTGCGGCAGGCGCGACAGGAGCAGCGAGAGGGTATTCTTCATGATGTCTCTCATTTAGTGGGATCTTGTTTAGCGGGTTGCTGGAGCTTGGTTACGTCCTTGGGCGCCCAAGCGCCGGTTTTGGCGTCGTCGATCTGCGCGGCGCGACGCTGGCGCGACAGGCTGCGCATGGCCGAGTAGTAATCCAGCGACGTGCGCTTCACGTCCTCCAGATTGTCCATGTAGGACTCATAGGCCGACAGGCCGCTGGCCAGGAAGCGGGTGGTCGCCAGCCAGCGCATACGATTGTCGTCCAGATAGTAGCTGAGCGGATCGAGCGTCGATTCGATACCCAGCCCGGCACCGTCGCGCAGGTTGCTCGGGCCGAACAGCGGCAGCACCAGATAGAAGCCGTCGCCGGCGCCCCACACGGCCAGGGTCTCGCCGACATCGGCGACATGCCCCGGTATGCCCATCGGCGTGGAGACGTCCATGATGCCGCCGACGCCGAAGGTCGAGTTCAGCACGAAGCGGGTGATGGTGACGCCGCCGCGGGTGAAATTGCCCTGCAGGATGTCATTGATCAGGATAACCGGGCTCCTGAGATTGGCCAGGAAATCGGCGACGCGGTCGCGGCCCCAGCGGGGCAGGATGGCGCGATAGACCTTGGCGGCCGGGGTCAGGCCGTTTTCATAGAGCCAATCGTTGAACTGGAAGAGGTCGCGGTTCATCGGCTCGAGCGGATCGTTGGTCTGCTTGAAGTCGGCCACCGCGTCGGGATCGTCGTCGGGAGGCGGCGTGGCGCAGCCCGCGAGCGTCAGAAACGCCGCGAGGCCCAGAACCGAAGCCAATTTACCGGAGGTGATTTTCGACATGAATTGTCCCGGAGAAAATGCCGCGGCGCACCAGGGGTGCCTCATCCTTCAATCCTTTGGCTAACATAGAAGAGGGAAATTGACCAGCCGCGACCCTGTAACGGTTTGTTGCATTGCGGCACACTACGAATAGATTCCCCATCAGATAGACACAAATTTTGCTTTTTCAATGTGGCTGGATGGGTTTAGTTGTTCGCCTCTATCTCATGAAGGAGCTTCGTATGGCGTCGGAAATCGCCTCTCTGCCCTGGCGGCCCGAGCCGTCGGGACCGTCCTCCTTCCAAGTCTCCTTCGAATTCTTTCCTCCTAAGACCGATGCCTCGCTCGCAGCCTTGTGGGACTGCGTTACCCGCCTGGCGCCGCTGAAGCCGCGCTTCGTCTCGGTCACTTACGGCGCCGGCGGCACCACGCGCGAGCGCACCCATGACATCGTGGTGCGCATCGCCCGCGAGACGGAGATCAAGCCGGCAGCCCACCTTACCTGCGTCGCGGCCACCCGGTCCGAGATCAATTCCGTGGCCGAACGCTATTGGGAGGCCGGTATTCGCCATCTGGTCGCCCTGCGCGGCGACGCGCCGGAGGGCACCGGGCGTTACGTTCCTCATCCCGGAGGCTATGCATACGCCTCCGATCTGGTCACTGGCTTGAAGGCCATTGCTGATTTCGAAATCAGCGTCGCCGCCTATCCCGAGCCGCACCCGGAAGCCCTGAGCGCCGAGGCCGATCTCGATAATCTCAAGCGCAAGGTCGATGCCGGCGCTACCCGCGCCATCACCAACTTCTTCGTCGATATCGACCATTACTTACGGTTTCGCGATCGCGCTGTAGCGGCCGGGATCTCGGTGCCGATCGTGCCGGGCATCATGCCGGTGACCAATTTCGCCGGCTTCTGCCGCTTCTCGCAAAAATGCGGCACCGAGGTTCCGGCCTGGATGGCCGATCTGTTCACCGGACTGGACCAGGATCCCGAGACGCGCAAGCTGGTCGCCGCCACCGTCGCCGCCGAGCAATGCCGGGTCCTGGCTGGCGCCGGCGTCTCGGAATTCCATTTTTATACGTTGAACCGGGCTGATTTGAGCTACGCCATCTGCCATATACTCGGCGTGCGTCCCGCATTGGAAGATAAGGTCTCATGAGTAAAATTCTGGATGTTCTCGCCAATCGGGTCCTGTTGTGCGACGGCGGCATGGGCGCCCTGGTTCAGGCGATGAACCTCAAGGTGGAAGAGGATTTCCAGGGGCACGAGAACTGCACCGATATTCTCTGCCTGTCGCGCCCGGACGTGGTGCGAGACATCCATACGCGCTATTTCGCCGCCGGCGCCGACATGGTCGAGACCAATACTTTCGGCGCCAGCACGCTGACCCTGGCCGAATTCGGCATTCCCGAGCTGGCCTACGAGATCAACAAACGCGCCGGCGAGATCGCCCGCGAGGCGGCGGAACAATTCTCCGGCGACGGGCGCGAGCGCTTCGTGGTCGGCTCGGTCGGCCCCGGCACCAAACTGCCCTCGCTGGGTCATGTCGGCTATGACGTGCTGGAAGCATCGCTGCTGGTCCAGGCCGAGGGGCTGATCGCCGGCGGCGTCGACGCCATTCTGATCGAGACCTGCCAGGATCCGCTGCAGATCAAGGCCGCCGTCAATGCCGCCAAGATCGCGCGCGCCGCGGCCAATACCGACACCGCCATCTTCGTCCAGGTCACCGTCGAGACCACCGGCACCCTGCTCGTCGGCGCCGACATTGCCGCCGCCGCCACGGTGATCGACTCCTTGGGCGTGCCGCTGATCGGCCTCAATTGCGCCACCGGCCCGCAGGAGATGAGCGAACATCTGCGCTGGCTGTCGGCCAATTGGCCGGGACTGATTTCGGTGCAGCCCAATGCCGGCCTGCCGGAGCTGGTCGAGGGCAAGACCCATTATCCCCTGCTGCCCGACACGCTGGCGGTCTGGCAGGAGCGTTTCCTGCTCGAGGAGAAGGTCAATCTGCTGGGCGGCTGCTGCGGCACCACGCCCGAGCATATCGCCGCGGTCGACGCGATGCTGAAGAAGCATGCCGGCGCCGCCGCCCGTCCGGCGCCGGTCAAGCGTCAAGTCCATTGGGTAGCGTCGGTCGCCTCGCTCTATTCGGCGGTGCCGCTGCGCCAGGAAAACGCCTTCCTGTCGATCGGCGAGCGCTGCAACGCCAACGGTTCGAAGAAGTTCCGCGAGGCGCAGGACCGCGAGGACTGGGACACCACCGTCGCCATGGCGCGCGAGCAGGTCAAGGAAGGCAGCCACACGCTGGATATCTGCACCGCCTTTGTCGGCCGCAACGAGATCAAGGACATGAATGCGGTGGTCAGCCGCATGGCCGGTTCGGTCAATGCGCCGCTGGTGATCGACAGCACCGAGTTGCCCGTCATCGAGTCCGCGCTGAAGCTCTATGGCGGCAAGGCCATCATCAATTCGATCAATTTCGAGAATGGCGAGGAGCCGGCGGTCCGCCGCATGGAGCTCTCCCGCAAATTCGGCGCCGCGGTGATCGCGCTGACCATCGACGAAGTGGGCATGGCCAAGGATGTCGAAGGCAAGGTGGCGATGGCTCACCGGCTTTACGACTTCGCCGTCAACCAGCACGGCCTGCCTGCCTCGGACCTGATGTTCGATCCCTTGACCTTCACCATCTGCACCGGCAACGAGGACGACCGCAAGCTCGGCCTGTGGACGCTGGAGGCCATCGAGCGGATCGCCAAGGAACTGCCCGAGTGCCAGATCATCCTGGGTCTCTCCAACATCTCCTTCGGATTGAAGGCGGCGGCGCGCCAGGTGCTGAATTCGGTGTTCCTCGACCATGCCGTCCAGCGCGGCATGACCGGCGCCATCGTGCATTTTTCCAAGATCCTGCCGCTGCACAAGCTCGATCCGGAGGAAGCGCGCATCGCCGAGGATCTGATCTATGACCGCCGCGCCGAGGGCTACGACCCGCTGCATGCCTTTATCGCCCTGTTCGAGGGACGGGACGGGGTGGCGAAGGTCGAGAAGGTGCGCGCCGCCACCGTCGAGGAGCGTCTCAAGCAGCGCATCGTCGATGGCGACCGCACCGGTCTTGAGGTCGATCTCGAAGACGCGATGAAGAGCTGGCAGCCGATCGACATCATCAACCAGCTTCTGCTGGATGGGATGAAGGTGGTGGGCGAGCTGTTCGGGTCCGGGAAGATGCAGCTGCCTTTCGTGCTGCAATCGGCCGAGACCATGAAGGCGGCGGTGGCCTGGCTCGAGCCCTTCATGGCCAAGGCCGACGGCCAGCAGAAGGGCACCATCGTGCTGGCCACGGTGAAGGGCGACGTGCACGACATCGGCAAGAATCTGGTCGACATCATCCTCACCAATAATGGCTACAAGGTCATCAATCTCGGCATCAAGCAGCCGATCGCCACCATCATGAGCGCGGCGCGCGAACATCGCGCCGACGCGGTCGGCATGTCCGGGCTGCTGGTCAAATCGACCGTGGTGATGAAGGAGAATCTCGAGGAGATGAGTCGCGAGGGCCTCGACGTGCCGGTGCTGCTCGGCGGGGCCGCGCTGACCCGCAAATTCGTCGAGGAGGATTGCGTCGACGCCTATGGCGCCGGCCGCGTCGCCTATGCGCGCGACGCCTTCGACGGGCTGGATCTGATGGCCCGCGTGGTGGAGAGCCGTTTCGACGATTATCTGAGCGAGGTCAAGGCCAAGCGCAAGAACCGGCCCTCCAACGAGCGCCGCACCCTGGGCCAGGCGGCCAAGACCGAGCCGCTGCGCCCGGTCGATTTCGAGGAGATCAAGCTGCGCCGCACCGAACTGGCGCGGCAGTCGGAAGTGCGCAAGCCGCCTTTCTGGGGGGCGCGCATCATCGAGAGGGTGCCCATGCAGAATCTCGTGGCGCTCCTCAACGAGACGATGCTCTACCAGTTCCATTGGGGCTACAAGAAGGCCGGCCGCTCGCTCGATGAGTGGAAGGTCTGGGCCGCCAAGGAGCTGCGGCCGGTCGCGCTCGACATGCTGAAGCAATGCGAGAAGGACGCGGTGATGGTGCCGCAGGCGGCTTACGGCTATTGGCAATGCGCCGCCGAGGGCGACAGCGTCATCCTGTTCGGGGAGGACGGCAAGACCGAGGCTGCCCGCTTCACATTCCCGCGCCAGGCGCAGGAGAACGGCCTCTGCCTGGCCGATTTCGTCCGCGATGTCGGGTCGACCGAGCGCGACGTGATCGGGCTGCAGGTAGTGACCGTCGGCCAGAATGCGTCCGACGTGGCGCGCGACTGGTTCGCCGAGAACCGCTACAAGGATTATCTGTTCCTGCACGGCCTGTCGGTCGAGGTGGCCGAAGCGATGGCGGAATATGTCCATGCCCGCATCCGTGCCGAACTGGGCTTCGCCGCCGAGGATGCCCGCGACGTCGATCAGCTGCTGAAGCAGAACTACCGCGGCTCGCGCTATTCCTTCGGCTATCCGGCCTGCCCGCATCTGGAAGACCAGGAACAGCTGTTGCGCCTGCTCGGCGCCGAGCGCATCGGCATCACGCTGTCCGAGGAATGGCAGCTGGAGCCGGAGCAGAGCACCTCGGCCATCGTGTTGCTGCATCCGCAGGCCAAGTATTTCTCGGTTTAGGAATTATTTGGTGGAGACGACTCTATACGAGGATATAGTCAGGTTCGCTTCATAGGCATCAAGGCTTTGTAATCTCGGTTTGCCGCGCCGGAGGTAACATGGTCATCGACACTGCGACCATGGCCGCCCGTCTTCGGGGGACTGTCGGGGCGGCGGCGCTTTTCTGCACCTTGCCGGGAGTCGCGGCGGCCGATTGCTTGACCGCCGAGGACGGCATCGCCACCGACCGGCCGACCGGACCCAATTCCAGCCCGACCGTGCCGCAAGGCAGCGTCCAGTTCGAGAATGGCTTCGGCGCCGATCGCGCCCAGGGTTCGACCAGCTACGATCTGCCGGAAACGCGCGTCCGCTTCGGCGCCTTTTCCTGCACCGAGTTCCTGGTCGATCTGCCCGACTACACCCATATGCGCGGTTTTTCGGGTGCTACCGACATATCGCCGGCGATAAAGCATCAGTTCCAGGATCTGCCCGAGGGGCTGACTCTGTGGACCTCGCTGGGGGTTGCCTTGCCGACCGGCGACAAGCGCCTGTCCGGCCGCGGCCCCGCCCCCTATATCCAGCTGCCGGCCAGCTACGATCTGGGCGGCGGGCTGTCGCTCAACGGCATGTACAGCGTCACCTTCCATCCGAGCGATCCCGGCAACGAGCCGATGAACCAGGCCAGCCTCTATCTCGACAAGACGGTCACCGATGCGGCGGACGTCTTCGTCGAATATGTCACTTCCTATCAGCCTGGCATGGCGACGCAGAATTCCATCGATTGCGGCGGGTCCTGGCGCTACGAGACGCTGCGCCAGATCGATTTCAAGGTGGGTTTCGGCGTCAATCGCGCCGCGCCCGACTGGTATTTCACCGTCGGCTATTCGTTCCGTTTCGACCGGCTGTTCTGACTGCCAACACGTTGTATCGCTGGGATTTCTTTGCGCCCCGGGAGCAATTTGTTAAGGTTGCCTCGGAGGGGTTGTGGAAGCGGAAGAAAAAACTTTCGGTCGAGACGAGGTCATCTTCCGTGAGGGCGAGGCCAGCGCCAACGCCTACATGGTGGTTCAGGGCCATGTCGAACTGACCCGGCGCGGCACGCACGGTCCGGTACTGGTCGGACTGGTTGGCCCGCTTGATTTCTTCGGCGAGACGACTCTGTTCGACGACACGCCCTACGACGTCACCGCGCGCGCCGCCGAGAAGAGCCGTATCCGCGTCGTCACCCGCCCCATGCTGATCGAATGGCTCAACACGGAACCGGGCGCCGCCACCCGCATCGGCACCATGCTGGCCGAGCGCCTGCGCGGCGTGCACCATCTGATCCTCGACCAGAACGAGCGCCAGATCGCCAGCCGCGGCGCGGCCGTCGGCGGGATCTGGTCCCTGGTCAGAAAATGGTTGAGCAAGAAACGTCTCGAGCGCCGCGTCGAAAGCGGCCGTACCTTCCGCATCGGCCTCGCCACCGTCAATAACGACATCGACGGCGCCTGGACCCGCGCCCTGGCGGCGCTGCTCGACACCGAGCCCGGCCTCAGCGTCGAGATTCTGTCCAATGCGCTGCAGATCGAGCCGGGCGCCGACCAGCAGCAAGCCGCCGCCGCCCAGGCCAATGCGCGCCAGGTGCTGGCCCGCCATTCCGACATCGACCTGCTGGTGTGGGGCGACGTCCATGCCGACGGATATAGCTTATGGTTCACGGCGCAGGGCAGGGCCGACGAGGAGCGGCCGGGCGCCTTCGGTCCTTTCACCACCCTGGAGCTACCCGGAGATCAGCAGCCGCCCTCCGGCGAAATTCTGGCGATGGCCCTGCTGGCCGCCCTCGAGCCCCCCGACGATCGTAAATTCGAGCAGGCTCAGCTGCTGCGCGGCGTCGAGACCCGGCTCGTCGAGCAGCAGGTGCTTGCCGGACTGCCGGTGACCTGGACCCTGGAGCAGCAGCGCACGGCGCTGGCCTGCTACGGCCATGGTCTGGCCAATCTGTTCGCCGTCGATCCGACCGGCCCCTGGGTACAGCAGGCGGTCGAGGCCTATCGCGCCGCCTTGCTGCGCGCCCAGCCCGAGCTGCGCGGCATCGAGGAGGCGCAGATCCACAAACATCTCGGCGCGCTGATGGCGGCCCAGGGCGACCGCTCGGCCGAGCCGGCCTGGCTGGAGCTGGCGGTCGCCGAGTTCAAGGCCAGCCTCGATTGCCTGGTCAGGGCGCGCTATCCGCAGGAATGGGCCAGCCTGCAGAACAAGCTGGGCTTGGCGCTCTATAGGCTCGACATGCTGACCGGGCGGCCGGATCTCCTGAAGGAGGCGCTGCTCGCCTTCCAGTCGGCGCTGCAGATCTATACCCGCCAGGAAGTGCCCGATCGCTGGGCCGAAGTGATGCATAACCTCGCCCAGGTGCTGCAGGTCTATGGCGACCAGGCCAAGAGCGCCGACGTTCTCGAACGCGCCATCGAAACGGCGCGCGCCGCCCTCGAACTGCGTCCGCGCGCCCGCATGCCATTAGCCTGGGCGGCGTCGATGAACACTTTGGGGACAGCCTTGTTCATGCTGGCCAAGCACACCAAGGGCAAGGTCTCGCTGGAAGAGGCGACCGAATTGATCAATGGCGCGCTCGAGGTCTACCGCCAGATGGGCGTGAACCGACTGGCCGAGGTCACCGAGAAGAACCTCGTCCATCTGCAGAAACTGGCCAAGAGCCGCAAGCCCGGCACTTCTCAGCCGACGCATTGGTTCGAGAAGGAAGAGTGAGCTCTTAGAGCGCGTGCTTCGAAGGCGTCACCAGATCCTGCTTCGTCGCGTCGCAGCGGGCGAAGACGAAGCCGTCCTGGATGGCGAAGGCGCCGGTCTCGCCCTTTTTGTTCAGCGCCAGGAAGCCGACCTGCAGATCCTTCGAGGCTTCCGGCTTGCGCTTGATGATGCGCTTCACCGCTTCCTCGCAGGCCTGCTGCGGCGTGCGGCCCTGGCGCATCAGCTCGACCACCAGGAAGCTGCCGACATTGCGGATTACTTCCTCGCCGACGCCGGATGACGTGGCGGCGCCGACATCGCCGTCGACATAGAGACCGGCGCCGATGATCGGGCTGTCGCCGACCCGGCCGCGCAGTTTCCAGGCCATGCCGCTGGTGGTGCAGGCGCCCGACAGGCGGCCCTGGTCGTCCAGCGCCAGGATGCCAAGCGTGTCATGGTTGTTCTTGTCGCCCGGCATGTTGGACGGCCCCTTGCCATAGGTGGCGGTCTCGCTATTGGCGACCGGCTGGTATTTCGCCGTCTTCAGCCACTCTTTCCAGGCCTGCTCACTCTCCGGCGTCAGCAGCTCTTCCTTGGGGAAGCCCTGTTCCACGGCAAACTGTAGAGCACCATCGCCGACCAGCAGCACATGCGGGGTCTTTTCCATCACCCGGCGCGCCACCGAGATCGGATGGGCGATATGCTCCAGCGCGGCCACCGCGCCGCAATTGCCCTTCTCATCCATGATGCTGGCGTCGAGGCTGACATGGCCGTCGCGGTCGGGGTAGCCGGCCCGGCCGACGCTATGGTTGCGCATGTCGGCCTCGGGGATCCGCGCGCCGGCTTCCACCGCGTCGAGCGCCGAACCGCCCTTGGACAAGACTTCCCAGGCGGCCTGGTTGGCGGCGACGCCGAAATCCCAGGTCGAGACGACGACCGCTTTTCCAGCCACCGGTTTGGCGGCGCGGGCGGCGGTCGAGGCGAGCAGGGTGGCGGCGGCGCTGGCGGCCAGGAAGTCGCGGCGGTTCGGCATAAATTCCCCTCTATATGGTCAGATCGCGCGGGTGGCGTCGGCCAGCCAGGCCGCGGTGGTGGGATCGACCAGCGGGGTCAGGCTGTCCCTGACGCGGGCGTGATAGTCATTCAGCCAGTCCACTTCGTCCCCGGTCAAAAGATCGCGATCGACCAGATTGAGGTCGATCGGCGCCAGGGTCAGCACCTCGAAGCCGCGTACCGGACGGTCGCCCTTCTGCTCCTCGTCGCGCACGACGATCAGATTCTCGATGCGGATGCCATAGGCGCCGGTCTTGTAATAGCCGGGCTCGTCCGAGAGCATCATGCCGGGCAGCAGCGGCTGGGCATTATTGTTCTTGGCGATGCGCTGCGGGCCCTCATGCACCGAAAGGTAGCTGCCGACGCCATGGCCGGTGCCATGATCGTAATCGAGGCCATGTTCCCACAAGGGCTTGCGCGCCAGGCTGTCGAGCTGCGAGCCGCTGGTGCCGGCCGGGAAACGGGCCCGCGCCAGGGCGATATGCCCCTTCAGCACCAGGGTGAAACGCTGCTTCTCCTCCGCTCCGGCTTCGCCCACCGCCACCGTGCGGGTGACGTCGGTGGTGCCGTCGAGATATTGCCCGCCGCTGTCGATCAGGAAGATCTGGCCCTTCTCCAGCGGCCGGTTGGTTTGCGGCGAGGAGTGGTAATGCACGATGGCGCCGTTGGGGCCGGCGCCGGCGATGGTGGCAAAGCTCGGGCCCTGATAGAGGTTTCCGCCGCGGCGGCATTCTTCCAGCTTGTCGGTGGCCGACAGCTCGGTGACCGAGCCCTTGGGGGCCTCGACCGATAGCCAGGCGAGAAACGTGCTGAGCGCGACACCGTCACGGAGGTGAGCGGCGCGGGCGCCGGTCAGTTCGACCTCGTTCTTGCAGGCGCGCGGCAGCATGCAGGGGTCGGAAGCGCGGTCGATCAGCGCGCCGCCTTCGGTCAGACGGTCCAGCGCCCAGGCCGGCGCGGTGGCCGGATCGAGACGGATGCGTTTGCCCTTGAGCGCTTTCAGCGCGCCTTCCAGCGCCGCCGGCTCGTGCAGGCGGACATCGCGGCCCAGATGAGCCTTGGTGTCGGCCGGCACTTTGCGGCCGTCGACGAACAGATCGACCGTCGCGTCCTGATGGATGATGGCGAAAGACAGCGGCAGCGGGGTGAAGGCGACGTCGTTGCCGCGGATGTTGAGCAGCCAGCCGATCGAATCCGGAGCGGACAGGAAGGCGGCGTCGCTCTTCTTGGCGGCCAGCTCCTGGGCGATCAGCGTGCGCTTTTCGGCGGCGGAGAGGCCGGCGAAGCTGTCGGCATGCGGAACCACCGGGGTCAGCGGGGCGGCGGGGCGCTCGCTCCACACCGCGTCGAGTGGATTGGTTTCCACGGCGATCAACTCGGCGCCGGCCTGGGCGCAGGCTTCCTTCAGCTGCGCCACCTGATCCGGCGTGTGCAGCCAGGGGTCGTAGCCGAATTTGGCGCCGGCCGGCAGGGTCTCGGCCAGCCAGCGATGCGGCGGCTGCTCGATCAGATGCAGATAGGCGAACAGCTTGGGGTCGACTTCGGACGCGACCTGCAGGGTGTAGCGGCCATCGACGAAGACCGCGGCCTTGTCGGCCAGGGCCACCGCGGCGCCGGCCGAGCCGGTGAAGCCGGTGAGGTATGCGAGGCGGGCGGCGGAGGCCGGCACATATTCGCCCTGATGCTCGTCGGCGCGCGGCACGATGAAGCCGTCGAGGCCGCGGCGCTCGAGTTCGGCGCGGAGCCGGGAGAGGGGAGTATCGGTCATGGCGGGTCCTGTTTACAGCTTAGCCTTAATCTTCTCGGCGATGGCGAGGTAGCGCTGCGCCATCGCCCCTTCGGGATGGGTGACGACCACCGGCTTGCCCTCGTCGCTGGCGATGCGGAGATCGATATCGAGCGGCAGTTCGCCGAGGAAGTCAACGCCCAGCCGCTCGGCGTCGGCCTTAGCACCCCCATGGCCGAAGATATGCGATTCATGGCCGCAATTGGGGCAGTGGAAGGTGCTCATGTTCTCGATCAGGCCAAGCACCGGCACATTGACCTTGGCGAACATGTTGATGCCTTTTCGGGCATCGATCAGGGCGATGTCCTGCGGGGTCGAGACGATCACGGCGCCGGCCAATTTGACCCGTTGCGCGATGGTCAGCTGGGTGTCGCCGGTGCCGGGCGGCATGTCGATTACCATCACGTCGAGATCGCCCCAGGCGACATCCTTCATGAATTGCTCGAGCGCGCCCATCACCATCAGGCCGCGCCACACCACCGGATTGTCCTCGGGCATCATGAAGCCGAGCGACATCACTTTGAGGCCATGCGCTTCGATCGGGTTCATCTTCTTGCCGTCGATCGAGGTCGGCTTGGTGCCGACCATGCCCAGCATGCGGGGCTGCGAGGGGCCGAAAATATCGGCGTCGAACAGGCCGACCGACAGGCCCAGCGCTTTCAGCGCCAGGGCCAGATTGACCGCGGTGGTCGATTTGCCGACGCCGCCCTTGCCCGAGGCGACGGCGATCACCGACTTGACATTGGTCAGCAGCTGCTCGGTCGAGCCCGATCCGTGCTGGCCGATCCGCGGCATCTGCGGGGGAGCCTGCTGGGGCTGCGGCGTGGTGGGCGCGCGCTCGGCGGTCAGCACGGCGGAGACGGTCAGCACGCCGGGCATCTCATGCACCAGCTTCTCGGCCTGCTTGCGCAGGGGCTCCATCTCGCCCGCCCGCTTGGGCTCGATCTCCAGCGCGAAGGCGACATGGCCGCCCTTCACCACGATACTCGACACCATGCCGAGGGTGACGATGTCCTTGCCCTGGGCCGGATCGATCACCTTTTCCAGAGTGCGGAGCACCGCACCCTCATTAACCTCGGCCATTACCGCTCCTATATCTAACGCGTGATGTGTCATATCGCGTGATGTGTCATATAAGGCGGCTACCTCATTCGGAGAAGGTGAAAAATGGCCTGGAGCGGGCAAGGCGGAAACGGCGGACCTCACAGTCCTTGGGGCGGCGGCGGTCCCGGCAAGGACGGTTCCGGTCAGAATGGGCCGGGGCCTTGGGGGCGCGGCTCGGGCCAGCCCCCCGATATCGACGCCCTGGTGCGCCGCCTGCGCGGGTTGCTGCCGGGCGGCGGCAATCGCCGCGGCATCGCCTATGGGGTCGCCGCGGTGGTCCTGCTGTGGGCGGCGACCGGCATCTACAAGGTCAATCCCGAGGAAATCGGCGTGGTTCTGCGCTTCGGCAAGGTGGCGCGCTTCACCCAGCCCGGCCTTAATTACCATCTGCCTGTCCCCTTCGAGACGGTTCTGACGCCGGCGGTTACTCGCATCAATCATATCGAGCTGGGGTATCGGTCGGGCGCCGAGCCTCGCCGCCCGGTCCATG
>Ga0302311_10004878_pt1 | contig 14333 bp, 9 predicted proteins | sample III_Palsa_N1_3_FD_200449 | JGI IMG/M metagenome (GOLD analysis project Ga0302311, IMG submission 200449) | Peat permafrost microbial communities from Stordalen Mire near Abisko, Sweden - III_Palsa_N1_3 | ecosystem: Environmental > Terrestrial > Soil > Palsa > Peat permafrost | place: Sweden... | reverse complement strand
GCTGTGTTCGTCGGTGATGATGTGCGAACCTGCTTCGACATTGTTGTGCAACGCAGGGCGCATGGTCTGAGCCTTGCGATCCTTGATAACGCCAGCACGAACTTTTCCGTTGCGCTCAAGCAATCCCATCACGATAGTCTTACCGTTACCAGCGGAGTAGTTCATGCCCTTTACGCGCTTGCTGCGGTGCATGTTCTTCACCTTGCCGCCGACAAAGGTTTCGTCGATTTCGATTGGGCCATTGCCGCCCATCTTGCCAGCATCGGTGTCGCCCATCGCAACGCGAATTCTGTGCAGCATGAACCATGCACTCTTTTGAGTGACGCCTAAGTTCCGCGCGATCTCGTAGGATGACACGCCATTCTTGCAGTTGGTAATCATCCAAGTTGCCATCAGCCATTTGTCGAGTCCGAGGGGTGAATCCTCGAAAATGGTGCCAACCTTCGCAGAGAACTGGCGTTTCGCATGATTGGACTTGCACTGCCATTTGCGCTGATTCTTGAGCCATGACACGTCATTCCGTCCGCAAGTGGGGCAGATCACAACTCCATCGGGCCAACGCTGCGCGACCATGTAAGCAACACAGTTGTCAGGGTTTGCGAAGAAGAGGATGGCGTCTTGCAGTGTCTTTGGGCTTTCCATGTTTCGAGAATAAGGCATCTATCTTGATTTGTCAACTATATTAATACCACTGTAATCGCTTTGGAATGAGAGGACTATGGAATTCCTGGCTTGACACAAACCGCGGGACTTCCACGTTCAATCCGCTTTTATTGGTCCGGAGTCTTCGCTGGAGCGGGCGGCTTGGGGGTAGCTGGCGGCTTCGGAGCGGCAGGCGGCTTCGCCGACGGCGGCGTAACGGGCGGAGCCAGCGTGATCTTAGGTGCCACCGGAGCCGTTGGCGGCAGCGGCTGCACGTCGGCCTTGTTGACGGAGATGTCGCCGTTCGTAGTGGTGATCCGCAGCGTGGGACCGCCCCCGCCGACCGTGCCGCTCAGGCTTTTTTCGTGATCCGAGTTCGACGCCGACAGGGGCAAGTCGCTCTCGATATTTCCGTTGGTGGTGCCTGCCTGCAGCGAGTAGCCGGCCTTCTCCGGCACAACCAGCCTGATGTTGCCAGTGCGATCCTCGATCGTAATATTGCCCAGCGCGGGCGCGGCTGTCAGGTCGATTGCTCCATTGCGATTGGTCACCGCGATGTCGCCGGCGACGCGGTCGAGCGTGATATTGCGCTCCCGGGTGGTGAGCACAACCGGGCCCATCACCTGATCCGCGGAGAGGTTCGAGTCTGGGCTTATCTCCACCTGGCCATCGAGGCGCGCGAGTTGGAAGTCCGTGCGGCTGGTGTGGAAGTGGACGGAGCCGTTGATGTGCTGCAGCAGCGTAGTGCCGAAGTACTCGCCGGAGATGGAGACCGGGCCGGTGACGTCGGCGAGCGTAATGTCCTCCGCATGGCCCTGGATGGTGATGCCGCCATCCAGGCTGTGAGCCGAGATGGACGAGCTCATGCTGTTGATGTGGGTGGTGACGGGGCCGCTGATGGCGGAGAGTTCGATATCGCCGCGGTTCGCCGTGACGCCGACTGGAGCCTTGATGGAGGTGACATGGACGTCGCCGCGATTCGCTGTAACGGTAGTGGCGGCAGCGGTGGGCACCTGGATCACCAGATCGGCGCGCGCTCCGTCCATCGCGGGCATGTTAACGCTCAAGGAGAAGCCGGAAGTTATCGTAGCTGGAACCAAATCCTGTGCTTTACGGTCGGCTTCAGAGTCGGAGCTGGCGTAGACCTGCTTGTGGACGGCGATGTGGATGCGATTGTCGTCGCTAGTGCCGCTGATGGTGACATCGCCCCGCGGGTTTACGACGGACAGCGAGGTGCCCGGGTTGAACGCCAGGTCCATGGTCTGGTCGCTCTCATGCTTGTCGCCGAAGATCTCGTCGAGTGTATCCGGACCGAAGTGAGTTCCCGGAAACAGCTTGCTGTAGCCGGAAGGGAATTCGTGGATGCCGCCGGCGATGACGCCGCTGATGACGAAGAAGAGCATCAGGACGAAGACGCCGCCGCCGAGCGAACGGCGAAAGCGTGGCTGCTGGGGATCGCGCAGCACCCGCTGATCCATCATCCACTCGCCCAGCACGACCAGGCCGGCGACGACCAGCAGCAGGGGCCACCAGTGTCCGTACCAGGTCCAGAACCAGCCGCGGTCGACTCGCCCGGTCTGGATCAGCAGAACGACCACACCAATGGCGACCAGCAGGATGGGCGCGAGGACGGAGCTGCGACGCATGCCGCGCATCTGGTAGCGCATCGCATCCCGCTGTGCGCGAAACGCGGCGCGCTGGGCACGGGCCTGATCGCGCAGGAAGCGGCGCTGGGCGCGGGGATCGTAGCCAGGAGGCGGGTAAGGAGGAGGATAGCCGGCCATGGTTAGCGTCCTTCCTGGTCGCTGCTGCTGGATTGAGGCTGAGGAGTGCTGGGTACGATCTCCGTGCTGGTGACCGGAGCCGTGGTTGGCGGAGTTGCGACCGGGGGCGGATAGCCATAGCTGTAACCGGGGTAGGTCGAGCGCCGCAGAAACATCATCAGGCCAGCGCCAATCAGGTAGAGCGGCCAACTACGCGACCAGGGAAGGATGTGCAGTTCATCGAGCAGCCAGATCAAGCCCGTAACGGCAACCCAGAACGAGCTGCGGATCGCGGAGCCCAGGCGATAGTGGTACATCGGCGTGCCGTCGTTCTCGATTCCCTGGCCCGTAGCCGTCATCTTGCGGACGAAGATCCAGACGCCCACGCCGATCAGCAGCAGCGGCCCGAGGAAGCGGCCATGAAGAAAGTAGAAGGCGTGGGTGCTGCTGATCATGAAGAACAGCCCCAGCACAATCAGCCAGATCGCTCCCGTCGGAATGCGGCGGTAGTAGGAGAGGTTCGGATCGGGAAAAGGAGGCATGGGGGGAACCGGCGGAACGGGTGGCATACCATATGCCGCAGCATCTGGCGGAACTGCCCAGTTCGAGACCGGCGGCGTGTAGGTGTAGGGCGGCGCGTAGGCGCTCGCGGGCGGTGCGCCGGGGTTCGCCGCGCTCGCATCGGGAGCGGTGTAGGGCGCTGAGCCGGCCGATGGATCGGCGGTCGCAGCGGTGCTGGGCCACGCTCTGCCAAAGCCGAGCCGCTCGGAGAGATCGTTGAGGCCAAAGGGATTCGGCAGCGGCGTTCCATCGCGGCGTGCGCGCGCCGTGTGGTGCGCCTCGATCGCCATGTAGAACTCCCAGCCGGCGATGAAGAGGCCGAAGATGTCGTTAACATCGCTGGTCAATGAAACCAGCAGCGCGAAGACCATCAGGTGCACGATGCCCTTGGCGTACTGCTCGTTGTACATCGCTCCGACGCCGGGGATGAAGCCGAGGATGGCGGCGATGACGGGGTTGGGCTCACCCGGCGTAACCGGGGGCATACCGGGCGCGTAGCCCGCTGGGCCTCTGGTGTAGCCGGGAGCGCTGTAGCCAGGCTGCGGTGCGGTGGCGGCTACACGAGCGGCCAGGCAGGGCTCGCAGAAGACGGAGGTGCCGACGTTGCGAACGCATTCGGTGCAGAGCGGCTTGCCGCAGTTCTGGCAGAAGGCGGCGCGCTCACGGTCGGGATGATTGGCGCAGTTCATACCAGTTTCCTTCCTACACGTGCAGGGTTGTCGTTGCCGGTCTCGTCCTGGGTGTAAGCGACGAGCAGGCGGCGGCTTTGGTTCGGATCTTCACGGCGGCTGGTGCCGGGGCTGGGAGCGGGCTTGCTGCGCTCGCGCTGGTTGCCGTTGGGCTGGCTGCCACCCGGCTGGGGCGAGGTCTTCGGCTGTGCCGAACCGGGTTGCGCCGCGGGAGCCGGGTTGCCGGGCTGATCGGTGCTCGCAGGCGTGCCTGCCGGAGCATCGTTATCCTGCGCGGTCTGCAGATCGTGGACCCGCGACTCCAACTCGTAGACCACGCGCAGGCCTTCGTAGTACCGGACCACGCTGGCATTGGCGTTCGAGAAGTCGCGCTTCAGGCTGCTCGGCGCAAGGTCGTTGGCGCGCAGCGACAGCGGGTGGATGCCCGTAAGATTCATCGTCAGCGCAACCGAGAAGAACGCCATCGCGGCAGTCATGGCAAGGCGCGGCTGCAGCATAATCTGGCCAAACGAGCTGGCACGAAACGCAGCGGCGGCGCGGACACGGAAAGGAATCACATTGCCGTAGGTTGCCGGCATCGCATAGCCCGCGGCGAGAGCGGCTTCGCCCTGCTGCGGCTGCGCTAGCGTAGCTGCGTGGAATCCGGCATGCTGCATCGGAACGATCCGGGTATCGCTGCCGCTGGTTTGTGCCAGGATGCGCTCCAGCAGCTCCGCCGGAGGCTCGGGGGCCGGAGAGCGCAGCATCTCCAGCCATGCGGCGCCGCGGCGTGCGTCTGCCAGCATCTGGCTGCACGGCCCGCAGAGGGCCATATGCGTATCGAAGAGTTCCTGGTCGGCGGCGGAGAGCGTGCCGTCAATTGCGTCGGCCAGCATGGCCTCGCACTCGGCGCAGTGTCCGCCTTCGCCCGGCTGGTTAGCCGTTTTGTCCCCGAACTGCCGAATCTTCGAGCTGCCGAATTGTTTGCTGTCCGCCACTTAAACCACCTGCCCTTCTATACGTTGCAACAGCCTTGCAAGTTCCCCGCGACCGCGGCTGATGCGGCTCTTCACGGTGCCCTCGGGAATGCGCAGGACCTGCGCTATGTCCTTGTAGTCCATATCTTCCAGGTCGCGCAGAACCACCGCCTCGCGTAGTTCCGGCGAGAGCTGCGCCAGCGCCTGCTGGATGGTCGCCTTAAGCTCCAGCCCGGAGGCGTGCGCTTCCTGCGAGGGGCGCGGGTCGGCCAGCTTGTCGCCCAGGGTGGCGCCATCCTCGTCGCTGGAAAGGCTGGCGTCGAGCGAATCGCTTGCCCGGTCCAGCCGCGTCCGGCGGAAGTGGTCGACCAGCAGGTTGCGCGCCAGGGTGGTGATCCACGTCTGGAAGCTGCCTTTCTGAGTATCGAAGCTGGCCAGGTTGCGATAGAGCTTGAGGAAGACGTCCTGGGTCAGGTCTTCGGCGTCCGTCGCCGAACCGGTGAAGCGGTAGCAGATCGCGTAGATGCGCCGGTGCTGCGAGACGACAAGCTGCTGCCAGGCCTGCTGGTCGCCCGCCATGCACTGGCGTACCAACTTGCCGAGGGCCTCCTGCGCGGCTTCCTGTTCTGGGGTGCGCTGCAAATTCGCCTCATACCGTGGCCGTGCCAGGTTTCCCGTGGGAGCAAGCTGAGCAACATTGGCCGATGGCAGAAGTGTACTGCCTGACGCGGGTTGCTGACCGGCGTCGCGACTGCTGGATTGCTGAAACGCCGCGGCGCGCGAGCCCTGTTGTGCTCCGCCGGGAGTCTCCGCATCGCGCCGGGGTGGGGTGGAAAGAGCTGCGCGGCGGCCCGTCCGCGGTGTGCGGGGAAAGATCCCCGCGGTTGGAATCGCCATGTGCAGAACGCCCATGCGGAACTATACGCAGGGGCGTTCCGGTTGGTTCCAGAGGCAAGTTGTCAGTGCCCAGTTTTCAGTTGTCAAGCTACCCAATCCGACGCCCCGCAACTGGTGTACTGATACCTTGTTCCAGTCAGTTCTCGGTGGGCGTTTTCTCGGCGCTGGTGACGACAAGCTGCTGCACCACTGCCTTTCTCGGCTCCAGCTTCAGCCCGAGCTTCTCGACCGAGGCGTAGACGGTCGATCCCGCGCCTCCGGGATCGGAAGCCTCCGTCGTCCCGCCGCCCGGGCCACCCGGGTTGCCACCCGGCACATTCACGCCTTGCGCTCGGGCCGCCGCGATCAGGTCGGCAAGCGAGAGGGTGAGCGACACTTCGTAGTGACCGGTCAGCCCCGACTCATCGACCACCGGCTTGGCGGCTGGTCCTCCAATCTGCATGATCTGCGAAAGCATATCCACAAACCCGGACATCGAGACGCCGGTTCCATTGAGCTGAACCACCTGGGTAGCGACGTCGATCTTCTGCGTGTAGGTGCCGCGGGTACCCATGTTCACGACGGCAGACATTCCCTTCCCGGGGTCCATGGTTTGCGAAATGCGCGCAGGGCCATCGGGCATGTCCAGCTTCCTTTCGCCCGGCTTCAGGGGAGCAGTTTCATCGATCGGGTCGGGCGCCGGTGAATCCTTCATCTTCGGGCCTCCCTTGGCCGCAACCAGCGCCAGCACCGGCCGCTCCTGCGATTCCGGGTGGGCCTGCAGTTTGAACCGCTCCGCCAGCAAGGCCTTCAGCATGGCCGGCGCGTCATCCTTTGTCGATCCATCGGGCAGGCGCGCCACAATGTCGTAGTGCGTCGTCGCCATCCAGTCCGGACAGGTGACCTCGTACGGTTTCACCTTGTACGCCGCGACGATCAGTTCCTTGAATGACATGTAGTTGTACTCGGCGCGCAGACCGTCCAGATGCATGCCGAAGTTGGGCATCTTGCCCGCCTGCATATCCGCCTGCAGCTTCTGCATGTCCAGTGGAGGCGACAGCTTCACGGACGCCACATCGAACGTGACGTTGCTCGCGGCGGGTGCCGTTGCGGCAGCAGGTGTCTGGGCAAGTGCCACGCCGCAGACCAACAGCAGCAGGGCGCAACCCATCCTTCCAATTCGATCTCTCATTTTTGTCGACCACCTTGAGGAGTCGCCGCGGTTATGGGCCCGCGGCATAGACGTGAATATGGGTTGTGTCACAACCGCCGCTGCAACCACGAACATCCGACAACCGATCGCTGAAACCGTTACATCGCCGTCGCTGGGATCACTCCGCAGGCGATGCGGTTGCCCGCGTTGCCGGTGGGATCGGTCTTCATGTCGTCGGCTTTCTCGTGGATCATGATCGAATGGCCAAGCACCGTGGTCGCCGCATCGGAGCCAAGCGTGAGGTACTTCACCTTGTAGGTGATCTCGCCGGTGTGGTCCTCGCCGACGGTGATGTTCTGCGGCAGGTCGCCGGCGTGGTGGCCCATGGGGTTGTCCATGCCGTGCTGCTTGCTTTCGGGGTTGAAGTGGCCGCCGGCTCCCTTGAAGTCCGGCGCATCGCACAGCGGGTTCGCGTGGATGTGCACGGCGTGCTGGCCGATGGGCAGACCCTTCAGCTTGACTGTGATGGTCAGCTCAGTGCCGGCCTTGTTCTCTTTGAAGGTTGCGGCACCCGCGTCATCGCCGCTGGAGGTCTTGATGGGAACGACGAGCGCTCCGCTCTTAGCCTGGGCATGCGCCCGGCTGGCGTGGAGTCCAAACAGGACCACGGTGAGGGCAACGAGCGAGAGGGCGGAGGCAGCGAACATGGATCGGATGGGGCGCATAGCAATTCTCCTCACGTGCTGTGTGCAGAAAGCATATCGCACCGCGGAGGAGTCTGGCATGCAGGTCGCTGGAAACACAGGAATCTTCAATCTTCGGGGTCGGGGATGGGAATTCGAATTTCAGCCGTTAAACGCGGGGTGCGGCCTGTTTTTTCCTGCCCGCACGTCAACTCATCGACTCGGGGACGGACTCGGGGGCCGACCCAGCGCTGAGAAGCCTACGCGAGGATGCGGCGACGGAAGGCTCCGAGAAGCCCAATCGCGCCCGTGCCAAGCAGCACCAGAGACGAGGGCTCCGGAGTGGCGTTCGATGTTACGGCAGTGATGGCGAACGAGTAGGAATTGGCAACCGTATCATTCGCGTTAAGCGATACCAGCGTTCCAGTTTCGCCCAGAGTAAACGTCGGGGCGCTCAGGGTGCCGCTGAAGAGAGCCGGTGGGCCAAAGAGGTTCAACCCCAACGCATCGTCCTCCAACCCGCCGCCGTCAGGAAGGTCGTAGAAGTAGATGGGATCGCAGCTGGGTCCGGTACCACACGTGTCTGTCGTCGTGGAGGAAGCCGGTGTGATGTCCAGGTAGAATGAGCCTGCATAAGCACCTGAACCAAGGCCCGATATCGTCGGCGTGCTAGGTAGGTCGAAGGTCCAGGTATTGCCAGTGCCGGTGATGGTTAGCAGGTCCGTGGATGCATGCGCAGCCAGAGGAGCTGCGACTAAAGCCAACAGAGAGAGATTCAGTAGAAACCGACGCATGTGAGTAGCCCCCAAGTATAATTTTGTTCAAGTTCAATAGTTCCGATGCAATTTGACCGGAAGAGGTTCTGCCTGTGCAAAAGAACGGCGCCCTTCCAAATCGCTGCATTTTGCGCCAAAACCGGCGTTCATGCAGGGTTTGAGAATAACCTAGATTCGTCATTGACAGAATTAATCTTTAGTAATGCAATTAAATGCACAATCGCGGACAGCGGCCCGGGATTGTGATAAATGGTGGTGTCCCGGAGTCCTCCGCCAGGCGGTTTGCGGGGCTCACCGCGCGGCATAAACCCTGTCTCATCAACCCGCGTCTGGGAAGTCGAGCTGTTCGCTACCGAGCGCGTCGAGATACGGCCTGAAGCAGGTCCGGCAACGGGCTTCGTACATGCCCGCCGCCCCGACCACCACCAATTCGCGGCTGGCGCCCAGGCGCTGCGTGTGGATGGCCGGCGCGCCGCAGACGATGCACACGGCCGACAGCTTGGTGACCTCGTCGGCGATCGCCATCAGCGCAGGAATCGGGCCGAAGGGGTCTCCCGTAAACGTGGTGTCCAGCCCAGCCAGCACAATGCGCTTGCCCAGGTGCACCAGCTCGACCGTGAGCTGGAGGATCGAGGGGTCGAAGAACTGCGCCTCGTCGATGCCGATTACCTCGACCTCGGGGAGCTGCTGATAGAGCGCCTGGCGCAGGTGGGAGACGTTGGGGACAGTTACTGCCTCGTGGGTCTGCGCACTGTGCGAGGCGATCGCCGTGCGGTGATAGCGCAGATCGATGTCTGGCTTGAAGCAGGCTACACGCTGGCGCGCAATGCGGGCGCGCTTGAGGCGGCGGATCAACTCTTCGCTCTTGCCCGAGAACATGGGGCCAGTGATCACTTCGATTCGGCCAACTTCCGTGCGGCCGGGTTTTTGAGGATTCATCGTGCGGATGCCTTTTGAGGGTCTTTGGGGTCGGAGGTTGACCCTCGAAACATCCTACGCGCAACCCTCAAGTGGATTTCGTGTCCCTGCGGTGGAAGCGTTGCCGCTTTGACTGGAAGCGGCTAAGTTGGTAGCGTGGAAGATGGGTTGGCGCGCGAATCAGGCCTCCAGACGGCTCTGGTCCCCATCCTGCTGGTCCCCATCGTTCAATGGTTAGGACACCGCCCTTTCACGGCGGTAATACGGGTTCGAATCCCGTTGGGGACACCAAATACAAATCAATAACTTAGCCGCCATGCCGCCTCACGATCGTGTCGCTGTGTCTTCGTTGGCGTGATCGACAGGCACTCCGCGAGGGTCCGGTTCGACGAGGGCTGGCTGGGTGTAGGTTTGGCCGTCCACCGTAAGGCGGATGGTGTAGGCGCCAGGTTGCAGGACCGGAGCGACGCGTCCGCCACCGCCGCCGCCACCACCAGGGGTCCGCGCCGGGGGCGTCTGGGGTTGGCTCCCGGTGCAGGCGTCCTTGGGCGCGGCTGCGGCCGGTCCACGTCTGCCGCCGCCTCCGCCAAATCCGCCGGCCGCGGGTGGGCCGAGGACGAAGCGATGCATTCCAGCGGATGCTGAGGGAGGAAGCGCGGGCTCCTGCCAGACTGCCTGCACGTTGATGGCTTCGGTATCGACCGGCTTGACCGGCGTATCGCTGGCGGAGCAGGCGCGGACCACTCCCCTGGCGTCTACGACCTCAAGCTTGATCGGCGTCGATGGCGCACTCTTGAGCCAGTAGTAGGTAACCACGCCGTTCGGTGGATTCAGGTCCTGCGGCTCTTCATGCGGAAGCGGCGTGCCGTTCTGGCCGCCGGCTCGTATGGCAAGCGTGGTGCCTGGTTTGAAGAGGTAAGCGCTGGCGGAAGCGATCTCCTGGCCCTTGGCGGCGAGTTCGCGCAGGGCGGTCATCTGATCCATCACCCAGAATCCGCGCCCGTGGGTAGCAACGTCCAGATCGTCGCCATGCACCACGATGTCGCGAACTGAAGTGGCGGGCATATTGTTCTGGAGCGGCTGCCACAGGTCTCCATCGTTGAACGAGACATAGACACGCAGCTCGGTGGCCGCATAGAGCAGGCCCTTGACCTTGGTGTCTTGCTTGATCGAGTTGACGTAGGCGCCCTCCGGAATTCCGGCGACAACGTTTTGCCAGGTCTTGCCGCCGTCATGGGTGCGGTAGATGTAGGGCTTCATGTCGGAGAGACGGTGACGATCGATCGACGCATAGGCGGTGGCCAAATCGAAGTGCGAGCCCTCGATCTGCGAGACCTTGCTCCAGGCGGTTATCTCCGGCGGAGTCACATTGGTCCACTGCCGGCCATCGTTCTGCGTAACGTAGATCAGGCCGTCGTCGGTTCCTGCCCAGATGGTGGTCGCGCTGAGGGGTGAGGGGCTGATGGTGTAGACGACGCCGAAACGGTCCGTCATTGCCTCGTCAATATCCTTGGCCGTGACAGGATCGAGAGCCTTGGGAACCTCGGGATTGACGCGAGCAAGGTCCGGGCTAATCTTCTCCCAGCTCTTGCCGCGATCGCGGGTGCGGAAGATGAACTGGTTGGAGTAATAGAGCGCTTCGTCGGCTGGCGAGAAGACCTGCGGCAGGGTCCAGGTTTTGCGATTGGGGTCGTTCGGATCAGGCGCCGGCAGGGCTCCGCCCAGGGAGGCAGGGATGTTGAGGTTCTGGTCGCAGCGGCCCGCGCCGCCGCCGTAGAGAATATTGCCGTCCTTGGGATCGGGGACGACCGTGTTGCTCTCGCCGGCGAGGCAGATCGGTTCCCAGTTGCGGAAGGAAAGCACGCCCATGCGCGACCAGGTGCTGACGCCGACGCCGCCTGAGTCCTGCTGCGCGCCGTAGAGCCAGTAGGGGAAACGGTTATCGGCGGCAACGTGGTAGATCTCGGCCGTGGGCTGGTTGTACCAGGTGCTCCAGGTCTTGGCCCCATCAACCGAGACGACAGTCCCCTGATCGCTCGAGAGCACCATGCGGTTGCCATCATGCGGATTGATCCACATCTGGTGATAGTCGTCGCCACCCGGGGCGCCTTTCACCGGAACAAAGGTCTTACCGGCATCCGTAGTCATGTAGGTGGCCGTATTGATGACGTAGGCACGATCCGGGTTCACCGGGTCAACGGCAAGCTGTTCGAAGTACCATCCGCGACCCCACAGGCGATTCTCCGAATTGACCAGCCGCCAGGTTGCGCCGGCGTCGTCCGAGATGTAAACGCCGCCTCCGGTTACCGGCTGTGGAGTTGTGGGTGGCGCGCCGCCGTTGGCGAGAGGAGTAGCGACGGCGCTGCCGACGTCGTCGATCACAGCCCACAGGCGTTTGGGATTGCTGGGGGCGATAGCGATGCCGATCTTGCCGACGAAGTCGTCCGCGGGCAGGCCGCCGGCGAGTTGCTTCCACGTATCTCCACCGTCGGTCGACTTGAACAGGCCGCCGCCCGGAAGATTGGTCGGAGCATAGACCGACCAGGGCGGACGGCGCGTCGCCCAAAGCGAGGCATACAGCACCTTCGCGTTCTTCGGGTCGATGGCAACGTCGATCGCTCCAACATCGTTCGGGCGTGCACTGTTGAAAAGGATCTTCTTCCAATTCTTGCCCCCGTCGAGCGAACGATAGAGGCCGCGGTCGGGGTTGGGGCCGTAGACGTCGCCGAGCGCCGCGACGTATAGGCGCGCGGGGTTGGCCGGATCGACCGCAATCTTGCCGATGTGCAAGGTCGCGTCAAGGCCGATGTGCGCCCAGGTCTTGCCGGCGTCGGTCGATTTATACATCCCGTTGCCGTAGGAGTGCTGGCTGCGAATGTCCGGCTCGCCGGTCCCCACATACACCACATTCGCGTCGCTGGGCGCTACGGCGATGGCGCCAATGGAGCCGACCGGGATGCCTTCGTCGGAGATGGGGAACCAGGTGCGGCCGGCGTTCTCGGTCTTCCACACGCCTCCGCCGACGGACCCGAAGTAGAAGGTGTCGGGCTGGCTGGCGTTGCCGGCGACGCCGTAAGAGCGGCCGCCGCGCATGGGGCCAACGTCGCGCCAGTGCAGCCCTGCGAGCAGGCTGGCAGGATATTGTCCGCTGTCCTGAGCGGAAGCTTGCGGACCTCCATGAGCGCTCAGCAACACAAGCAGGCAAAGCAGGAACCGCGCTGAAATCGACCGATGTGTCAGAGGCATGTCCATCACTCCCGGGATATTTTGCTCGGAAACAGAGCGGTTAAGACTTGGAACGGTAAGCGGCGCAAATTGAGTACTGGGATTCGCTTACGCTAACACTTCGCCGCTTGTGGGACAAACTCTGGGCGTTCCGGGCATGTATGGGGCGACGATCGAGCCAAATCGGGTTACGATCTATTTACATTCAACAATTGTCAGCCGGTAAATCAGAAAACGACATCGACGCTTCCTTCCTGGAGACACGGATCGATCGCCCGGGATCAACTTGAACCCCTCTTGAGTAAAGGAAGAAAAAGTTGAAGACAAAGTATCTGAGCATTCTGCTGCTTTTCACTATAACCATCGCCCACGCGCAGAACTCCCGCGGTTCGCTGCGTGGCGTGGTTCAGGACGCGACCCAGGCACGCATCGCGTCGGCCGCTGTGGTGGTGGCGTCAACTTCGTCGGCATTCACCCGTCAGGTATCCGCCGACCGCTTCGGCGAGTTTTTATTCGACGGCCTGGCGCCGGGCGAATATCAGGTGCGCGTGACGGCCACTGGATTTTCGCCCGCAACGGCGACGGTGACAGTGTCGGTCGGCACGGTTCGCGACGTCAGCGTTACGCTCAACTCGGCTTCCGTGCAGCAGTCGGCTTCGGTGCAGGCGCAGGGATCGTCGGTTACGGAGCAGGCTATTGATCTCGCCACCGCGGTGCACCAGAGTGTGATCACCAGCCGCGACCTGGAGTCGCTGCCGCTGCCCGCGCGCAGCTTTGCCAACATCGCCTACCTTGCGCCCGGGACCGAGCCGGTCGAGCCTTCGGATCCGACCAAGGCGCGCATCACCGCCGTTTCCACGGGCGGAAGTTCGGGGCTCAACAACGAACTGTCGGTCGATGGAGGCGACAACTCCGATGACTACATCGGCGGCTTCCTGCAGAACTATTCGCCCGACGATATTCGCGAGTTCAACGTGCGCACCGCGCAGGAGGACGCCGACACCGGAGGCACGACCGCCGGCTCCATCATCGTCACCACTAAGAGCGGCAGCAATACCTGGCACGGCGATGGTGCGTTCTACGAGCGCGCGGCCGCGCTCAACGCCCGCTTCCCCATCGAGAATCCAGCTCCCAACCCAAAGCAGCCTTTCTCCCGCCAGAATTACGTCGCCACCCTCGGCGGCCCGATTCTCCCGGACAAGCTCTGGTTCTTCACCGCCTTCGAAGGTGTCCGCGAGAACGCCAGCATTGCCTATAGCCCGGCCAGCACCACGCAGTTCAACGCCCTCGCCGCGCTCGCCGCGAAGGGCCTTATCCCGGGCGTCACTTCCATTGCGGTGCCCAATAGCGTCCCCGTCCCTTTTCGCGACTACCTGGCGTCAGCTCGCATCGACTGGTCCCAGTCCGCCAAGTCGCAGTGGTATCTGCGCGACTCGATCGACAACTACACCACGCACAACAATCTGGTGCAACAGGCAACGCTGCCCTCAACCGGCCTGTTGGCCCACAACAACTACCTCAGCATGGTGCTTGGCAACGAATATTCCTTCACCCAGAATGTTCTCGGCAAGTTCGTCTTCAATGCCGGCGGCCTGCATCTGACGCAGGCGCGCAACTCGAACCTGGGCTTCGCATTGGCCTTCCCGTTCAGTTCCACAGCCGCCACGATCTCAGGCTTTGAGACCTTCGGCGATAATCAGTTCGCCACGCCGATCACCTTCTTCCCAGCTATCCGCAATCAGGAGAAGTATCAACTTCGCTACGACCTCAGCTATGCTCGCTCGCGCCACACGCTCCAGTTCGGCGTCAATTTGGTGCATGAGCCGGTGCTCGGGGGCACCTTCCCGGACAACCCCGAGGTGCTCCATCAATTCCCGCTGAATCCGACCGACTACCTTGCGCAGCCTGCAGGCAGCAGCACCTTCGCGGCCGACTACGCCTCCGGGGCCACATCGACCACGCTCGGCGGCGGCTTTTCGCAGAATGTTCAGCGCATTGCGTTTTACGCCGAGGACTCCTGGCGCGTTAGCTCGCGCCTTACTGCGAATTATGGCCTGCGCTACTCCACCACCGATGGACTCTTCACCGGCT
>Ga0302311_10004874_pt1 | contig 14336 bp, 15 predicted proteins | sample III_Palsa_N1_3_FD_200449 | JGI IMG/M metagenome (GOLD analysis project Ga0302311, IMG submission 200449) | Peat permafrost microbial communities from Stordalen Mire near Abisko, Sweden - III_Palsa_N1_3 | ecosystem: Environmental > Terrestrial > Soil > Palsa > Peat permafrost | place: Sweden... | reverse complement strand
TGAACGACGAACGCAATTGACAAAGTGTTTTTGCTTCTTTTTGGTCACAAAAAGAAGACTCTTCACCTTCTCAAACCCCTACCGCGCAGCGCCGCTGCATCCGCTCCAACTCGCCAAACCACACGCCGCGATTGCGGCTCAGTTGCGTGGAGAGCGAAGCCGCCTGTTGTTCCATCGCCGCCACAATTTTGCGCAGATCCTCTGCCGGCAGCGTATAAACTCCAAACTCCGGCGGCTGCAAAACCGTGTTTACGCCCACCGGGCAATCCCATTCGTCGGCCATCATGCAATACTCGCCGAATTCTTGCCAGTTCTGCCGCATCAGGCAAAACGTCAGCGAAAACGAGGTCTTGCGCTCCCGCGCGTAGGCCCGAAAGCGCACCACATTCCGCATCTGCTTTTCGAAATTGGCATTCACCCTGATCGCCTCGACCGTCTCCTTGGTAACGCCGTCGAGCGATATCGCGAAGCTGAACGGCAGATGTTCCATTACGCGCTCGATGCGCTGACTATATTGCGTGCCGTTGGTGGTGACATGGCAGGGGACCGCGACAGTTTCCGCGATCATGATGTCCCACAGCTGAAAATGCTCGCGGATCAGAAACGGCTCGCCGCCGAGAAACTTTGCGCGCTTCAGATGGGGCAGGTATTTGCGCAATGATTCGATGAATTCCCTGGAATAGAGTCGCGGCAGCGGCGGCAGCTTTTCGCGCCGCTTGCGGATCGCCGAAGACCACAGTCCCCGGCACATGATACATTCCAGGTTGCAAACGTTGCTGATCGAAAACTCCATCTGCTGCGGCCAGGCTGGGGCCGCGGATTCGACCTCAAACTGATCGAATTTAAGCAGCGAGAGGTTACCCGTCGCCCCTTCATCGGTCTGAAATTCGCAGAATTCGCAGCCTGGCCCGAATTGATAGCCCGCCAAGGCGTCGCGCAGAATCCGCAACCTGGCGCCATGCCAGATCGCATCGATGTCATCCTCAACAATGTTGCCGACGATATGATTGAAATTATGGCAGCACGCCCGAACATCGCCGCGACTGTCAAAATACAAAGACGTAAACGGCGCATAGCAAAGCGACTTCACCGCCTTGCGCGAAAAGTCTCGCGTTGCATCAATGGCTGCGAGCATCGCTGAACTCATCGACCGGGCCTTGCCCTAGTAGCCCTTACTCGCCGCCCCACCGCCAGCGCGGCGGCTCGCCTTTAAGCCAAGCGACCGCAACGAGTAGCGCTGAGAGGACCATGAGAGAAAAAACGAAGGGGACTGACGCCTTCCGCGGTGGAAATATCAAAAAATCAACGGCGGTCAGTCCAAAGAAAGACGCCAATGTCAGCCAACCTTGCCAGGTTATCGGAAGCCCCCAGCCCCAGCCGTAACGCTTTGCAGGGAACCAATAGCTGCTTGTATTTTGCATGGTCAGTTCTCCTTCCTGTTCGGACAAAGCCTGGGGCGCCTACTGCCATTAATTGTTCAGAATCAAGATACGCTGGTTGATCTCGTCCTTCAGGCAATCCTGCGCGCCGATGTTTGTCCAATCTTGGCGGATGGGGTGGGATTCGAACCCACGGAACGCTTGCACGTTCGGCGGTTTTCAAGACCGCTGCCTTAAACCACTCGGCCACCCATCCCGTGGTCCCGAACGCTAACCATCCATCGCCCGCGGAGCAAGCCCCGCTTCAAACCCAGGACCGGCAAACCGGAGATTGCCGGGGTGACGCCGCTGTGGCAGACAGGCGCCCATGCTCACCCGCCGTGCCCTCGCCGTTGGCCTGCTCGCGCTTCCCGCCGCCGCTCGCGCGGAAGCTGGTTTTCAGCTCTTTCTCGCCGGCGTCGGCGAACAGGCCCGCGCCAAAGACGTGCCCCCGGGTGTGATCGACCGCGCTTTCCGGGGACTCGCCCCCGACCCGGTGGTGATCGAGCGCGACCAGTCCCAGCCGGAGTTCACCCTGACCTGGCGGCAATACCGCGCACGCGTGCTGCCGCAATCCCGCATCGACGCCGCGCGCACCGCCTATCAAGCCAACCAGTCGCTCCTGCTCACGATCGCCGCGATCTACGGCGTGGACCCGCGCGTGATCCTCGCGATCTGGGGCGTCGAGTCGAATTTCGGCGCGATCCAGGGCAAGTTCAGTCTGATCCGCAGCCTGGCGACGCTCGCCTATCAGGGCCGGCGCGGTACGTATTTCACCGGCGAGCTGATTGCCGCGCTCGAAATCCTCGCCCACGGCTATGCCACCGCCGACATGCTGAAGAGCGGCTGGGCCGGGGCGATGGGGCAGCCCCAATTCATGCCCAGCGCGTATTTGAGGAGCGCGGTCGATTTCGCCGGCGATGGCAGGCGCGACATTTGGCACAGCACGCCCGATGCCCTGGCCTCGATCGCGAATTACCTCTCCCAGCGCGGCTGGGAGCGCGGCGAGAGCTGGGGCGAGCGGTTCTACGGCGCGCCGCCGCTGCTCGCCCCGGGCGATCAAATTCTGGCCCCCAACGGCGCCCCGCCTGATGAAACCTACCTTGTCCACCCCAATTTCGCGGTCATCAAGCGCTACAATCCCTCGGATTTCTACGCCCTAACGGTCGGATTGCTCGCCGATGCGGTGGGCTAAATCCCTACGCTGGCTCGCGCTGGTCGCGGCGTGCGTGAGCTGCCGGCAGCAACCGCCATCGGCGCCCGCGGTCGTAGCCAGCGTCCATTTCGTACGCGAGGAGGCATGGCTCGGTGACGGCAAGTGGTTCTACCCGCAGGAAATGACCACGCTCGACCAAACCGGCCTCGCATCGGTCACGCCCGACGGCCACCCGGCGCTCACCACCGACGGCGAGATCTACGACCCCACCGCACTCGCCGCCGCGCATCAGACCCTGCAACTGCCCGCGATCGTGCAGGTCACCGACCTCGAGAATGGCCGGCAGATCGAGGTCCGGGTGAATGACCGCGGCCCCGCCGATCCCGGCCGCGTGATCGAGCTTACGCCGCGGGCCGCGGAACTGCTGCAAATCCCCGCGCCCGGCGTCGCGCAAGTGCGGATCGTGCTGCTGGCGGCGCCGACCGAGCAGCTGGCGGCGCAACTCCACGGCGGCACGCTGCAACTTGCGATCAGCACCGACCCCGCCGCCAGCCTATCGGAACAATCGCTCGCGCCGCCGCCGGGCGTAGCGCAGTCGAGTCGCTATTTCGCCGAATCGCAGCAGTCCGCGCCCGCCGCCGCAACCGCCCCAGCGGCGGCCGCGGTGCCCGACCGGCTGCCCGAAAATGTAACCCTCACCGGCCCCGATCCGGGGCAGCTCTACATCCGCGCCGATGACTTCGCTCGCGCCGATTACGCCATGCGCGAGGCCGCGATCCTCACGCCCTTCGGCACCGTGCTGCGCCAGCGCGCGGGGCGCGGCAACGAGCGCTATTTCGTTCGCGGCGGGCCATATCCCTCTGTCGCGGACGCCGACGCGGAGCTAATGCTTGCCCTCCGCCTCGGCCTGAAAAGCGCGCATATCACCGTCGAATGACCAAATTACTTCGAATGACCAAATGACTTCGAATGACCAAATGACTTCGAATGACCAAATGACTTCGAATGACCAAGTTACTTCGAATGACCAAATTACTTCGAATGACCAAATTACTTCGAATGACCAAATTACTTCGAATGAATCGAGTGCAGATGAATCGAGAGCAGATGAACCGAACCCGCCGCCTGTTTCTGCTTGCCGCGCCCTGGGCCGGCGTGGCTCACGCGGTCGCGCGCAAGCGGACCCATAAGAAGGCCACGGAACAGCCCAACGCTGCCGCTACCGCCGGCGACGACGAGGGCGAGGGCACGGATAGTGCCGCGTCGCCCGCCAACACGCTGATCGGTCCGGTCGATACGGTGGCGCGCTGGGCGATCGTGATCGATTACAACACCGGCGCGACGCTGCTCGACAAGAACGCCGACGTGGCGATGCCGCCGTCGTCGATGACCAAGCTGATGACGGCGTATCTTACCTTTCAGGCGCTGAAATCGGGCAAGCTGTCGCTCACCCAGATGTTGCCGGTGTCGGAATACGCTTGGCGCACCGGCGGCGCCAAAACCGGCGGCTCGACCATGTTTCTCGACGTCAACAGCAACGTGAAGGTGGAGGATCTGATCCGCGGCATGATCGTGCAGTCCGGCAACGACGCCTGCATCGTGCTGGCCGAGGGCATCGCGGGCTCGGAAGACGCGTTCGTTGCGCAAATGAACGCGATGGCGGCGAAGCTCGGGCTCACCCACAGCCATTTCACCAATTCCGCCGGTCTGCCCGATCCCGATCACTACATGTCGGTGCGCGATATTGCCACCCTGGCCGCGCATTTGATTCGCGATTTCCCCGAATATTACCACTACGATTCGGAAAAATCCTTCACCTACAACAACATTCATCAGGACAACCGCAACCCGCTGGTGCTCGACGGCACCGCCGACGGGCTCAAAACCGGACATACCGAGGCCGGCGGCTATGGGCTGTGCGCCAGCGCGGAACGCAATGGCCGTCGGGTGATACTGGTGCTGAACGGCATGGGCAGCCGGCGCCAGCGCGCGAGCGAGGGTGAGCGCATCCTGGACTGGGCGTTCGCCAATTTCGACGACGTCACGATCGTGAAGCAGGGGCAGCAGATCGACCGCGCCACGGTATGGCTCGGGCGCGCTCCGGACGTGCCGCTTACTGCCGCGCGGGATTTGACGCTGACCATGCCGACGGCATGGCGCGACCATGTGAAGGTTGCGGTCGACTACTTCCAGCCGCTGAACGCGCCGGTGGCGGCCGGCAGCAAGGTGGGCGTGATGAACATCACTTTTCCCGGTTACAACATGTTGCCGCAGCAGGTCGATCTGGTCGCCGGCAACGACGTTCCGGAGTTGGGGGTGTTCGACCGCGCGATCGAGGTGGTGCGCCGGCGCCTCGGCCACGGAGCCTAGGTGCGCGATTAGAATGAGGATAAGTGGAATCAGCAGGTTGAAGCGAAGGAAGAATCTTCTTTTTGTGAACAAAAAGAAGCAAAAAAACTTTGTCAATTTGGCGTGTTGCCAATCGGACAAAAGTTTTTTGCTTCTTTTTTTCAAAAAAGAAGATTTTTCCTTCACTTTTCACTAATTATCCAATGCGCGGATTTTTCATCACACTGGAAGGCGGCGAGGGCGCGGGAAAATCAACCCAGGCGTTGCTGCTCGAGCAGGCGCTGCTGGCCCAAGGCAAGCGCGTATTGCGCACCCGCGAGCCCGGCGGCGCGCCCGGCAGCGAGGCGCTCCGTGGGTTGTTGTTGACCGGTGGTTTCGACTGGTCGCCGCTGGCCGAGACCATGCTCCACGTCGCCGCGCGCGCCGAGCACGTGGCGAAGACCATCCGTCCCGCACTGGAAGCCGGCGTGTGGGTGGTGTGCGACCGGTTTTCCGATAGCACGCTGGCCTATCAGGGCTACGGCCAGGGCTTCGATCACGCGACGATTGCGATGCTTTCGGGCTTGATCGGCCTGGTACCTGATTTGACCCTGGTGCTAACCGTTCCGCCCGAGGTCGCCGCCGTACGCATGGCCGAGCGTGGTTTGGTCGCCGACCGCTACGAAAAGCTCCCGCCTGATTTCCACGCCGAGGTTACCGCCGGTTTCGCTGCCATCGCTCGCGCCAGTCCAGAACGTTGCGTGTTGATCGACGCCGCCGGCACGCGTGAGGAGACGCACGCCGCAATCATGGCTGAATTGGCGGGGCATTTCAGAGAAACCCTTTAATGTTAAAAGTTTTTTGCTTCTTTTTTTCAAAAAAGAAGACTTTGCCTTAAGTCTTCTTTTTTGAAAAAAAGCAGCAAAAAACTTTTAACCATAAGGTTGCCGGATGAGCCTGCCGCCGCCGCGCGAAAACGAACAGCTGCTCGGCCACCCCGAGGCCGAAGCCGCCATGCTCGCGGCGATGCGCAGCGGCCGCATGCACCACGCCTGGTTGATCACCGGACCCGAGGGCATCGGCAAGGCTACGCTCGCCTTCCGCTTCGCCCGCCGCCTGCTCGCCGGCGTGCCTGACGGCCACGATCTTTCGCTGCCCCCGACCCACCCCGTCTTCCATCGCGTCGCCGCCGGCACCCACGCCGACCTGCTCACGATCGAGCGCGAGTGGGACGAAAAACGCAAACGCATGCGCGGCGAAATCGTGATCGACACCGTGCGCAAAGTGCCCGAATTCCTTCATCTTACGCCCGCCGAGGGCGGCTGGCGCGTCGTGGTCATCGACGGCGCCGAGCAGATGAACCGCAACGCGGCCAACGCGCTGCTGAAAATGCTGGAAGAACCGCCGCCGCGGGCGATCCTGCTGCTGGTCTGCGCGGTGCCTGGACTGCTGCTGCCCACCATCCGCAGCCGCTGCCGTCTGCTGCGCCTGCAACCGCTCGGCGACGAGCTGATGGATCGCCTGCTGCGCGAGGCACTTCCGGCCAGCACCGATCCCGAGCGCCAAACCCTGCTGGCGCTCGCCGAAGGCTCACCCGGCCGCGCGCTTATGATCGCCGAAGGGCAGGGGGTCGCGCTGGCGCAAACCGCCGAACAGATCCTGGATCAGCTGCCGTCGCTGGACCTTACCAAAGCGCTCGATCTCGCCGACAAATTGGCAGCCGGGGAGGGGGCCTATGGCGATTTCATGGACCTGCTGCGCCACCTGATCGCCGCCGATGTGCGCAAAGCCGCGCGCGGCGAACCCAGCCGGCTCGCGGCCCTGCGCTCGCCCGAGGCCTGGGTTGAAACCTGGCAGGCGATGACGCGGTTGCAACGCGAGACCGAAGGGTTGAATTTGGATAAGCGACAGGCGCTGATCCAGGCGCTCGGCCTTCTGAGCACGAAATGAAACCGACCTACTACCTCACCACCCCGATCTATTACGTCAACGGCGCGCCCCACATCGGCCACGCCTATACCTCGATCGCCGCCGATGTGCTGGCGCGCTGGAAGCGGCTCGATGGCTTCGATGTGTTCTTTCTCACCGGCACCGACGAGCACGGCCAGAAGGTCGAAAAAGCCGCCGAGGCCGCGGGCCTGAAACCGCAAGCCTTTGCCGACCTTCTGTCGGCCGATTTCCGCGCCATGGGCAAACTGGTCGGCATGTCCAACGACGACTTCATCCGCACCACCGAGGACCGCCACAAGCGAGCGTGCGCGGCCTTGTGGCAACGGCTGGTCGAGCGCGGCCAGATCTACCTCGGCACCTACGACGGCTGGTACGCGGTGCGCGACGAGGCCTATTACAGCGAAGACGAACTCACCCGGCTTCCCGACGGGTCATATATCGCCCCCAGCGGCGCGCCGGTGGAATGGGTGCGCGAGCCCTCGTATTTCTTTAGACTATCAACCTGGGGCGATAGCCTGCTGCAACTATACGAAGCCCAGCCCGATTTCGTCGGCCCCGCGGCGCGCCGCAACGAGGTCACCGCCTTCGTCCGCGCCGGGCTCACCGATCTTTCGATCAGCCGCACCAGTTTTTCCTGGGGAATCAAGGTTCCCGGCGACGAAGCTCATGTAATGTATGTGTGGCTCGACGCGCTCACAAATTACCTCACGGCGGTGGGCTATCCCGATGAAGGTGCGGCAAAGTGGCATTTCTGGCCGGCTGATCTGCATCTGGTGGGCAAGGACATCGTGCGCTTCCACGCGATCTTCTGGCCCGCCTTCCTGATGGCCGCCGGACTGCCGCTGCCCCGCCGGGTGTTCTCGCACGGCTGGTGGACGATCGAAGGCGAGAAGATGAGCAAGTCGGTCGGCAACGTGATCGCGCCCGCGGCGCTGATCGAGGAATTCGGGCTGGACGCGGTGAGGTTCTTCCTGCTGCGCGAAATCCCGTTCGGCGGCGATGGCGATTTCAAGCGCAAGGCGCTGATTTCGCGGCTTAATACCGAGCTCGCCAACGACCTGGGTAATCTCGCCCAGCGCAGCCTGTCGCTGATCGCGAAGAACTGCGGCGGCGTTCTACCGTCGTTGGGCGCGCTCTCCGAAGACGACCAAATGCTGCTCGATGGGGCAGGGGACCTCACTGCCGAGATGCGAGTGCGGCTGGATAAGCTCGCCTTCAGCGACGCGTTGGAGAGCACCTGGAAGCTGATCCGCGCCAGCAACGCCTACATCGACCGCCAGGCTCCCTGGGCGCTGCGCAAGACCGATGTTGCCCGGATGGAAACCGTGCTGCGCGTTCTCGCCGACGTGCTGCGCGCGATCGCGACCAATCTCCAGCCCTTCATGCCCGAGAGCATGGCGAAGATGCTCGACCAGCTCGGCGTCCCCGCCAACGCCCGCGGTTTCGCCAATCTGAAAACGCCGCTCGCTCCCGGCACCCAGCTTCCCGCGCCGCAAGGCGTCTTCCCGCGCTTCGTTGAGGAATAACCGGTGCTGATCGACAGCCACTGCCACCTTGACCATTGGGAAGAAGTCGAATGGGCTGGATTGATCGAGCGCGCACATGCTGCCGGCGTCGGCGAGCTTGTCACCATCGGCACTCGCTACGACCAATCGCTGCGCATGCGCGCCTTCGCCGCCGAAACCCCGAATATTTGGTGCACGCTAGGGATCCATCCCTTAAGCGCCGCCGAAGACCCGGTCCCCGATCCCGCAGTGCTCGCCGGTCTCGCTGGCCACCCCAAGGTGATCGGCATCGGCGAGGCCGGCCTGGACTATTTCTACGACCGCGCCCCGCGCGACGTGCAGGAAGCGAGTTTCCGCGCCCAGATCCAGGCCGCGCGCCTGGCTGACATCCCGATTTGCATCCACGCCCGCGACGCCGACGACGACATCGAGCGCATCCTGCGCAGCGAACGCGAAGGCGGCTATTTCGATATTCTCCTGCATTGTTTCAGCTCCGGCCGGGGCCTGGCCGAGGCGGGAATAGAAATGGGCGGCTACGTCAGCTTCTCCGGGATATTAACCTTTCCAAAATCACAAGAACTGCGCGACATCGCCCGCGACCTGCCCACCTCCCGCCTGCTGGTGGAAACCGATGCGCCGTATCTTTCGCCGGTGCCGTTCCGCGGCAAACGCAACGAACCGGCCCGCGTGGTTCATACCGCGCAGGTGCTGGGCGAAGTAAAAGGCGTGAGCGGTGAGGAGATCGCCGCCATCACCACCGAAAACTTCCGTCGCCTATTCCGGAAAACCCGCTAGCAATGCCCGAAACCCCACACCCGTCATTGCGAGCCCTCGCGAAGCAATCCATCTTCCTTCCTTCAGCCGCCAACAGAGAAAAATCTTCTTTTTGTGAACAAAAAGAAGCAAAAAAACTTTATCAATTAGCGCCATGCGAGTAACCCTCCTCGGCTGCGGCGGCTCGGCCGGCGTGCCGCACATCGGTGGCAAAGATGGCAACGGCGATTGGGGCGCCTGCGACCCCACCGAACCCCGCAACCAACGCACCCGCAGCTCGATCCTGCTGCAATGGGACAATTTCAACCTGCTGGTCGACACCTCGCCCGACCTCCGCACCCAACTTCTCGCCTGCCACGTCGCCCGGGTCGACGCCGTGCTCTTCACCCACACCCACGCCGACCACGTCGCCGGGGTCGACGAGGTCCGCATCCTGAACCGCATTATCCAAAAACCGCTGCCCGCCTACATCACCGAGACCAGCCTCGCCTACATGCAACAGCGCTACGAGTATGTCCTTCGTCCCCACCCCGGCGGCTTCTTCTACCGCCCGGTGCTCGACCCGATCGTAATCGCCCCCGGCGACACCATCGAAATCGGCGGAAGGAAGTTCCAGATCTTCGAACAAGACCACGAAGTCACCAAATCGATCGGCTTCCGCTGCGGCAATTTCGCCTATTCCACCGACGTAATTCGTGTCGCCGAAAACGTCTTCGACCTTCTCGCCGGCGTCGACACCTGGGTGCTCGCCGCGTTCCAGCGCAAACCCCATTTCACCCATCTGAACGTCGACCAGGCCCTGGAATGGTCGAAACGAGTAGCCGCGCGCCGCACCGTGCTGACCCACATGGGCAATGATCTGGATTGGGCGTGGTTGCAGAAACGGCTGCCGGCCGAGGCCGAACCGGGTTACGACGGCATGGTGATCGAGGTGCCATGAGCCGCACACGCGAGCCGTGGGTAAATAGTGCGTGAGCGGGGTGCAAGCCCTGGAAAGGTCCTGCCGCACAGTCCTCACCCACATGGGCAACGATCTTGATTGGATCTGGCTGCAAAGTCAGTCCCAAATGAACGGGCGTGAAATCATTAGGTTAAGACACAGGAAGAGACTTCTTTTTGTGAACAAAAAGAAGCAAAAAAACTTTGTCAATTTTATCAAAAGTTTTTTGCTTCTTTTTTCAAAAAAGATGCTTCCTTTCTTCTCTGCAACCGATTGATTTCACTTATCGAGGTTCTGGACAGACTCTTAAACCTATTTCGCCAGCTCCCGCGCCACCGCCGTCCGCAGCCGGCTGCTATCCGGCGCGGTCGTACTCTGGAAATAATCCACCAGTTCGCCTTCCCGCCCAATCAGATATTTGTGGAAATTCCACTTCGGCCGGCCGAGAAACCCGAATCGCCGCCCGGCGAACGCGAAAAACGGATGCGCCTTGCTGCCCACTACATGCTGCTTGGTCGTCATCGGAAAGGTCACGCCGTAATTCACCTGGCAAAATGCCCCGATCGCCGCCTCGTCGCCCGGCTCCTGGCCGCCGAAATCGTCGCACGGCACGCCGATCACCACCAATCCCTCGGCCCGCTTGGCCTGATACAACTGCTCGAGCCCGGCATATTGCGGCGTAAACCCGCACTTCGAGGCGGTGTTCACAATCAGCACCACCTTGCCCTTGAGCTCGTCGAGCGCCACCGTTCCGCCAGTCAACCCCGGAAAACTATAGCTCATGCCCCCAGCGCCACCGGATGATAGGTCCGCCCGTAATACAGCAGCCCGGTCGACACCGGCGCGAGTGAAACCGCCTTCACCTGGCCGAACAGCACGCTGTGGGTGCCCACCTCCGACACCGCGGTGATGGCGCAGTCGAACGCGATCGCGGCACCCTCCAGCACCGGCGAGCCGGTCGCAAGCAACCGCCAGGTCGCATGCGTGAATCTGGTCGGCATGTCAGGCTCGCTCGCGAACACGTTGGCGATCGCCTGCTGGTTCGATGCCAGCGTGTTCACGCAGAACACCCCGTTCTGCAGAAACACCCCATGCGCCCGCCGCACCCGGCTGATGCACACCAGCAGCGTGCCGGGCTCGTCGGTGACGCTGGAAACCGCGGTCGCGGTCAGCCCCGCCAGCCCCGCCACGCCGTCGCTGGTGAGGATGTTCACCGCCGCCGGCAGATGGGCCATCGCCTCGCGGAATTCGTCCCGATCTATCATCTGTCCCCGATCATAGGAATTGGGATCACTCCTCGGCGATGCAGTGGTTCCGCTGCGTGCCCAACAACGTAATGCTGCCCTCAGCCACGTCGCCGGGGCGGAAGAAGCGGCTGTAATGCATACCATTGCCCGGCGGCGACCCGGTAGCAAGGATATCGCCCGGCTGCATCTCGACGGTAAGAGAAATAAACTCAATCAAACGCGGGATGTTGAAGATCATGTCATTGGTCTTTTCAAACACCATGCGCTGATCGTTGAGCTTGAAGGTGATGGTAAGATCATGGGGGTCGGCGATGAACTCCGCCGGCACCAGCGACGGTCCGATCGGAAAGAAGCTCGGCGAGCATTTCGAGCTCAGCCAATCCATGCCCATCTGCGGAATGTCGGGCCGATAGACCAGCTCGCGCGAGGTGATGTCGTTCACCACCACATAGCCCGCGACATATTTCAGCGCGTCCTGCCGCGACACCCGGCGCGCCTTCTTGCCGATCACCACACCGAGTTCCAGCTCCCAATCCGGCTGCTGGATGTCCTTCGGCACGATGATCGGGTCGTAGGGACCGGTGACCGAACTGCGTGCCTTGACCCAGACGAACGGTTTGCCCTCGCGGGCGCGCTTATCCATCATCGCTTCGCCGTAGGCGCGGCGCTGTTCGGGCGTGGCGTGGGCTTCGCTGCCGGGCTCGCCACCCTGGGCCACGATCAGATCGACCACGTGCTTTTTGTAATTCGCCCCGGCGCAAAAGATATTGTCGGGCATCAGCGGCGCGTGCACCGCGAGCGCGTCGGCCGGCGCCCAGGGCAGGGGGGTGGCGCTGCTATCGGCGGCGGCCAGGATCTGCTTCAGATGGGCGTAATTTTCGTCCCAATGGCCGAGAAACGCGAGGATGGTCTCGGTGCCGCGCAGCGTTACCCCGAGCTTATCTGCCAGCGGCGACAGCGCGGGCAGGGCGAGCACCTGATGATCGCGCACCACGGCAGCGAATTGCGGTCCACCGGCCGCCGAAAACGTTGCAAACGAGAGCGGGGCGGTGGATAGCTGGTAGCTCATGATTTCCTCCTTGGCCGGTGGCGCGGACCGTGCCACAGGTCGATTGGCAAGGCTAGCGCTGCCCGCGGCCCGTAATAACCAAACCCCCCGGGCGTTGCGGACCGAGGGGTTCGATTAACCAGCCATCAACGGCGACTTCGCCCGATCCCGAGCGAAGCTTAGCGCCAGCCGCCACGCCAGCCCCATCCGCCGCGCCAGCCCCAGCCGCCGCGCCAGCCCCAGCCGCCGTAATAGGCAAATCCCGGATAGCCCCAGTAACCGTAATAGCCGGGATAGCCGTAATAATACGGGTAGGGGTAGCCGTAGAGCCGCCCGCCGGCCGCAAAGCTGCTGGGGTTCGGGACCTGATCCCCTCTGGCGGACATGCATTGGGCATAGGCGACATCGTAGGCGTACTGCATCTGGCCGGCGCTCGCGCCGGTGTTGTTCGCCGCGATCGCGCTGCCCGCGAGCAGGCCCACGCCCGCGCCCACCGCGGCACCGGTGCCGACCGCCGCCACGGTCGAGCCGATCAACGCGCCTGCGCCCGCGCCCAGCGCAGCCCCACCAATCGCGGTGCCGACGCCGTTCTGCTGCGCGACCTGGGCCGCGTTGGGCGACACGCGGGTGGCGGCAAAGCCGCGGCAGGCCGCATCATCGGCCTCGAACTGGTTGAAATTCTTGCCCGCGCCAGGCATCGCGGCGATCGACGGCGCGGTCGGCGGAGCCACCGCGCAGGCGGAAAGGCCGCCTGCCAGCAGCAGCGTCGAAATCATCAAGCGATTTTTCATTTTGGTTGCTCCGTATCTGTCGTCGGCCGATCGCCAGTCTTCGCTGCGTGAACTGTGGTAGAATGAAGGTCTTGCTCGCAGCTCGGGATGATTTGGGTCAAAACCATCGCGAAGGCGGGCTGAAAGCGGGAGCAGCGGGATCACTCCGGAAGTTCCGTCGCGGTCTGGTGCCGGCATCGCAAATGTTTTATCCCGGATCGCCCGGCGATGCTTGTTAAGTCTCTGACAGTGAATGTAAATAATTGCAAAGCGGATGGCCTGGGCGGGATTCTGGTAGTTAATCAGCGGATTGCCCCGGGCGGCTGGGGATTCGGGGCAGGGAGTGGAAGATGACGTCCGATCCGTTATTGTTGGTCGATGACGATCGCGAGCTGGCTCGCATGCTGGCGGAATATCTCGCGGGCGAGGGGTTCGAGACCGTGATCGCGCACGACGGCGCGAGCGCGCTCGAGCGTTTGAAGACGACCAGCTTCGATCTGGTCATTCTCGACGTCATGTTGCCGGGTCTCGGCGGCTTCGAGGTGCTGCGCCGTCTGCGCCAGTTGCCGCTGCAAACGCCGGTGATCATGCTGACCGCGCGCGGCGAGGAGGTCGACCGCATCGTCGGGCTCGAGCTCGGCGCCGACGATTATCTCGCCAAACCATTCAACCCGCGCGAGCTGATGGCGCGCATCCGCGCCGTGCTACGCCGCTCCGGCGGGCGGGAAACCGAAGACTCGGATACGCCGCTGGCGGTCGGGCTACTCCGCATCGATCCCAACAACTACGACGTCCGAGTCGACGGCAATCCGGTGCGGCTCACCAGCGTGGAGTTCCGTCTGCTGCAGCGGCTGGTGCAGGGTGTGGGCGTGGTGCAGTCGCGCGATTCGCTCTCCGAGCACGTGCTGGGACGCCGGCTGCAGGCCTATGACCGCTCGATTGACACCCATGTCAGCAACATCCGCCGCAAACTGGGCTGCGGCCAGCCCGGCATCCCGGAGATCCGCAGCCAGCGCGGCGAGGGGTATCTGCTCACGCAGCCGGCCGAGCCGGGATGATACCAGCGGTTCTCTCTGCTTACCGCTGGTATCGCGCGCGGGTTGGTGGGCGGCGCGCGCCAGGCCAACGAGTCATACCGGCCGCCCGGCCGCTCGCCATTAATCAAAACCCCGGGCGGCCGGGCGCGCGGGTTGGTGGGCG
>Ga0302311_10004873_pt1 | contig 14337 bp, 8 predicted proteins | sample III_Palsa_N1_3_FD_200449 | JGI IMG/M metagenome (GOLD analysis project Ga0302311, IMG submission 200449) | Peat permafrost microbial communities from Stordalen Mire near Abisko, Sweden - III_Palsa_N1_3 | ecosystem: Environmental > Terrestrial > Soil > Palsa > Peat permafrost | place: Sweden... | reverse complement strand
TTGGAAGGCGGCGAGGATCGCGGAGCTGATGGGCGAGCTGGAGAGGACGGGAACGGCTGTTCCGGAGAGGGCCATGAGCTGGGGGCTGGCGGCGGCGTCGGATTCGAGGAGGAGAGTGCCGGTGTCGATGCGTGGGGTGAGGTTGGTGGAGCCGGTGAGGAGCTGGTAGATGGGCGCGTAGGTGAGGGTGACAGTGCAGGCGGCAAGGGGTGCGAGCGTGATGCCGCAGGTGGTAGTGGAGAGGAAGGGTGGGTTGCTGGTGATGCGGTGTACGGTGAGCTGCGTCGTACCGGAGTTGGTGAGGGTGAGGGTCTGCTGGGTGGCTTGGCCGGAGGTGAGCTGGCCGAAGCTGAGGGCGTTGTTGGGGATTTCGTTGCCGGTGATCGTGAGGGTGGCGGGGCCGTCTGCGTAGGCGAGCATGTAGGCGAGGGCCTGGACGGGTGCGGAGCCGTCTGTGGGTGTGCCTTGCGCGAAGACAGTGCCGGTGAGGGCTCCGGCGATGACGGGGAGAAAGCTGACCGAGAAAGTGCAGCTGGCGTTGGCGGCGAGGGTTGCGCAGGAGTTGGTGGTAGCCAGCGGGAACTGCTGGGGCATGGAGAGCGCGACTGTGAGCGGCTTGGCGGTGAGGTTGTTGACGGTGAACTGGCGGGTGTAGCCGAGGGTCCCGGTGGCAGAGGAGCCGAAGTTGACCTGGTTGGGTAGGATTTCAAGGCCGGCGTCTTGCAAGGTGTAGGCGCCGGTGAGTGGGACGGAGTAGATGGTGGCGTCGGATTGGCCGCTTTGAGTCGACGTGACGGGGATGGCGAGCGAGGCGAAGACGGTAGCGGTGGTGGCGGCGAACTGGATGATGATAGTGCAGGTTGCTGCGGGGGCGAGGGTCGCGCAGTTGGAGGTGGCCGAGAAGCTGGGGCTGGTGGGGGTCGGGGTGCCGATAGAGAGTGTAGCTGTGCCTGTGTTGGAGACGGCTATGGTTTGGGTGGTTGCGGTGGGGCCGGGAACGTTTTGGAAGATGAGAGCGTTGGGGTTGAGATTGAGGCCGGTGGAGGGGTTACCGAAGCCGGTGAGGGTGGAGGTTGTCGTGCCACCGGAGGTGATGACGGTGAGGGTCCCGGTGCGCTGGCCTGTCGCGGTTGGGGTGAAGGCGATCTGGAGGAAGCACGCGGCTGTGGGTGCGAGAGTTGCGGCGCAGGTTGGGCCGCCGGTGGTGTTGGGGGTGAGGGAGAAGTCTCCGGTAACGGCGATGGAGGTGATGGTTGCGCTGGCGGAGGCGGGCAGGAGATTGGCTAGGGTGAAGGTCTGCGTGGGCGAGGAGCTGCCGAGGGGGACGGGGCCGAAGTCCTGCGCGATGGGGGTGAGCAGAAGGCCTTGAACCGGCAGGGCTGTAGCAGTGAGGATGAGTTGGTAGGGGTTTCCGCCGGAGACGGTGGAGAGAGTGAGGGCTGCGGTTTGCATTCCGGGGGTCTGGGAGAGGAATTGGACGCCGAGGTAGCAGTTGGTGCAAGCGGCTGTGGTGGTCTGCGTAAAGCTTGAGGGCGGGAGCGTGGTGGGGACGGTGCCGGTGTTGGGGACGAGTACGACGTTGAAGAGGGCGCTGCTGCTGGCGGCGGTTAGCGATGGGAGGGATTGTTGGATGAGGAACCAGGTGGTAGTGGGCTCGCCTACGAAGGTTTGGCCGAGGCTGAGGGTTCCGTTGTTGGCGGGGAGGATAGCTGAGCCGGTTCCGGTGAGGGAGACATAGCCTGGCGAGAAGTTACTGCCGGCGGTGATGCTGAGGAGGCCGTCGCGCTGGCCGGGTTGCGACGGGGTGAAGGCGAGCTGGAGCTGGCAGGTTGCCTTGGCGGCGAGGGTCGCAGGGCAGGAGTTGGTGAGTTGAAAGTCTCCGGTGAGGGCAATGGTGAGGGCGAAGGCGGAGGCACCGGTGTTGGTGAGGGTGACCGTCTGCGAGTTGCCGGAGATACCGGTGACGATGACCGGCGCGGAGAAGGTGAGGCTGGTGGTGGAGACGCTGAGGTTGGGGTCGGGGGTGCTGCCTGTGACGCCGACGGGTGGGAGGGTTTGGCCGGTGAGGAGGACGGTGAGGCTTTCGTCGAGGGTGAGGACGGTGGAATCGTCGGAGGGCGCGGTGGGGGAGAGGTATTTGAGGGTGAGGCTGCAGACGGTTTGGGGTTCGAGGGTGATGGGGCAGTTGTCGGTGATGGTGAAGGGTGAGGTGGCAGGGAGGGTTGCGGGGGTGTGCGGGATGGTGAGGGTGGAGTTGTTGGAGATGTAGAGGTAGCGGGGGAGGTCGAGGGTTGGTGTGTTGGAGAACTGGGTGCCGAAGTCAACTTCCGAGGCGGAGAGGTTGAGGGAGGCGGCTTGCTGGAAGCCGGTGAGCTTGAGGTAGCGGGTGCCTAGGAGCCAGAGGGCGTTGATGGCGGAGTCGTTGGCGGAGAGGTTGGAGGCGGTGAGGGAGAGAGTGATCGTGCAGGAGGTGTTGGCGGCGAGGGTGAAGGTGTTGGCTGGGCCTGCCGCTGCGCAGGTGGTGGCGCTTTGGGCGAAAGTGAAGGTGGTGGCGCCTTTGGGTGGAGCGTTGAAGGCTGAGGTGAAGTTTTGGGGGGTCGCGCTGAGGTTGGAGACAGTAAAGGTCTGCGTGGCGGCGGGGCTGGTGGAGGTGACGATGCTGAAGTCGAGTTCGGACGTGGAGAGGAAGATGGAGGCGGGGGTGAGGGTGGTGGCGGGCAAGCTAAGGGTGTAGGTTGTGACGTTGGCGGCGGAGGCGGTGATGCTTCCGGGGCCTGTTCCTGTGAGGGCGATGCTGCAGGCGGTGGAGGGTTGGAGGGTGGTGCCGCAGTTGGAGGTGAGGGTGTAGCCGCTGATGGTGAGGACGAGGCCGGTGGCGGTCGCGGAGCCTAGATTGCGCAGGGTGAGGTTGGGGAGATCGTCGATGGAGAAGCTGAGGCTGGGGGCTGAGGTTGCGGTGGTGATGAGCGCCAGCAGAGCGGCGGTGCCGGTGCACTGGCTGCTGTTGAGGCAGGTCGCGGGCACGGGAAGGACTCCGGTGAGGGTGTTGGGTAGGACCACGTTGGGGGTCTGGACGAGTGGGAGGTCGAAGGTCTGGGTGGCGAGGAGGGAGGAACTGGTGATGGCGGAGAGCGTGCCGGGGAGGGCGACGGTCCCTGTGGTGGAGATCGCCGGGGCGGCTACGTTTGTGGTGAGCGAGGCGTAGGCGGGGTTGTTGGTGGGAAGGCCGCCGGTGCGGAGGGTTTGGTCGAAGGTGTTAGCAATAGTGAGGTGGAGGAGGAAGCTGTCGCCGGTGGGGTAGTCGGGTTGAGTGGTGCCGGGGAAGAGGGGGGTGGTGATGGCTCCAGAGACCCAGGCTGTGCCGCTGGGGCCTACGCTGACGAAGGACTGGGAGCTGGGGACGAGGAGCGTGGAGGATGTGACGGATTGCCCGTTGAGGGGGATGCGGAGGAGGGATTGGTAGGTGGTTTCGGCGAGCGGCGCGGCGACGGTGGCGATGGGGAACTGGCCGAGGGCGACATTGCCGGAGAGCAGGAGGGTCTGGGTTGCGGCGTCGAGGGCGATGGAGTTGAGGCCGGCGCCGGGGATGAAGGTGGCGTAGAGGATCGCGCTGCCGGTGGGGTTGAGCGCGGTGAGGAAACCGGAATTTGTGCCGAGCATGTTGGGGACGAGGGCAGAGACCGTCGGGTAGCCGGCGGCGGTGGTGGAGCCGGTGATGTAGGCGTTGTCGTTGGTGTCGGCTGCGATGGAGGTGGGGGTGGTGTTGCCGTTGGCTCCGGTGAGGTAGGTGGCGTAGACGACTGCTGTGCCGGTGGCGTTGAAGCGGGCTACGAAGCCGTTTTCGCTGGAGCCGGGAGCAGGTGATTGCTGGACGCCGGAGGCGGTGACGGGGAAGGCGGAGTTGAAGGTGATGCCGGTGACGAAGGCGGCGTCGGCGGTTGCGGCGATGCCGGATGCGGCGGTTTGGCCGGCGCCGAGGAAGGTGAGCCAGAGGAGGTTGAGGTTGGTGTCGTACTTAGCGAGGAAGCTGTTGGTGGAGGTGTTGGCTGGCGAGGGGTAGGGGACGCCGGCTGTTCCGGAGAGAGCGCCGCTGGTGGATGTTCCGGTGACGTAGATGTTGCCGGAGGGGTCGAGGGCGAGAGCGAGGGCGATGTCGCCGGTTACGCCCTGGTGAGATTGGGCGATGAGGGTGGTGGAGGCTGAGTTGGTCTTGAGGAGGCGTATGCCGTCGTTCTGGTTGAGCAGGAGGATGAGCGTGCCGTCGGGGGCGTAAGCGGCGGCTGTAAAGCTGCCGTGGTTGGCTACCGAGAGCAGGCCCTGGAGCGTGACCTGCTGCGCGGCGTTGACCGTTTGGGCCACGGCTGGGCAGAGAGCTGGAAGGCAGGCGAGGAGGGTGGCGAGGGATCGGGTGAACTTCATCATGGTAGATGGCTGCGGGGTAGCGCGAAGTGCAGCCTGTCCTCTATACCAATGGAAAGCGCGGCGTTACGGGTGTCCCAAATTGAGATGCGGAATTGTGGGTGGATAAGTGGTGCCGTTTTGGGAATCGGCGAGGGGAGCTTATTGAGGTTGGGGCTAAAGCTGCGGGTCTCTCCACTGCGCAGGACGGTGAAACAATCCTGCTTCGGTCGAGATGACAAGGGTTGCGAGGACGGTGAAACAATCCTGCTTCGGTCGAGATGACAAGGTAGTAGTAGTGAAAGGGAAGCGCAGCAAGCGATGCTGCGCTAGAGAAGGTGCGCGTAGCCGCAGGCAGTCATGCGGTCGACGAACTCTTCGTGGCAGGTGTACTGGATAGCATTCATGCCGGCGGCTTTGGCGGCGGCGACGTTCTCTTCGCGGTCGTCGATGAAGAGAATGCAGTTGTGGGGGACGGCGAGGCCGGCGGCGGCGTGGTGGTAGATGGACGGGTGAGGCTTGGCGATGCCGAGGCGGTGGGAGAAGGTGTGGTGGGCGAAGTCCTGGAGCCAGTGGAAGCGGCGCAGGATGCCGGCTTCCATGGCGTCGCCGAGGTTGGAGAGGATGCCGGTTTTTACGCCGGTGCGATGCAGCTTGGTGGCCCAGTCGATCATGGGCTGGTTGGGCTGGGTCCAGAGGGTGTTGTCGGCGGCGAGGAGATCTTCGAGCTGTGTGGGATTGAGGGTTAGGTGGAGGTCGTTGGCGACGGCGTGCCAGTAGGTGTCGCCGTTGAGGGTGCCGTGGTCGTAGGCGTCGCGATGGTTCCAGTAGGCGGCGTGGAAGGGCTCTTCCTCGGCGGCGAAGATCTCTTTCATGCGCTGCCAGGCGGCGGGGTCGGGTGGGCCGCTGAGGACCTTGCCGTAGTCGAAGAGGACGGCGTGGATGGGTTGCGTCGCGGGTTTGTCAGGAGTTGACATGCTGCGTTGATTGTACTGCGGGCCGTATGCTGGAAGGCGGATGAGATTCTCGGAGCGAACGGGTTGGGATTTGGAGGAGAACGAGCTGTCTGTTGCTGTGCGCGAGGCGCGGGCGGCGGGGAAAGAGCTGTTCGATCTGACAGTGTCGAACCCGACGGCTTGCGGGTTTGCATATGACGACTTGCTGAAGCCGCTGGGGGATGCCGGGGCGTTGGTGTATGAGCCTGATGCGCTGGGAAGGCTGAGGGCGCGTGAGGCGGTTGCCGCGTATTACCGCGATGCCGGGGCGGATGTTGCGGTGGAGCGCATTTGCCTGACGACGAGTACGAGTGAGGCTTATAGCTTTTTGTTTCGGCTGCTGTGCGACCCAGGAGATGAGGTGTTGATTGCGCGACCGAGCTATCCGCTGTTTGAGTTCATTGCGCGGTTGGATGATGTGAAGCTGGTCGAGTATCCGCTGGTGTATCACGAGTGCTGGCAGATCGATCTTCATGCGCTGGAGCAGGCGATTACGGAGCGGACGCGGGCGGTGGTGGTGGTGCATCCGAATAACCCGACCGGGAACTTTGTGTCGGAGGAGGAGCGGGTTGCGTTGCAGGAGATATGTGCGCGGCGGGGGTTGGCGCTGATTGTGGATGAGGTGTTTCTGGACTATAGCCTGAAAATCGGGGCGGTGGAAGGGGTGGAGGCGAGGAGCTTTGCGGTGGGGCTGAGCGGGGTGTTGACGTTTGTGTTGAGCGGGTTGAGTAAGGTTTGCGGGTTGCCGCAGATGAAGGTGTCGTGGATTGTGGCGGCGGGGCCGGAGGAGATGGTACGGGAGGCGATGGGAAGGCTGGAGGTTATCGCCGATACGTTTCTGTCGATGAATACGCCGATGCAGTTTGCATTGCCGCAGTGGCTGGGGGCGCGGCATGGATTGCAGGAGCAGATACGGGAGCGGATGCGGGTGAACCTTGCGATGTTGGATGCCCGGTTGGCAGGGACGCAGGCGAGCCGGCTGGCGATGGAGGGGGGATGGACAGCGGTGTTGCGAGTGCCTCGGCATGTTGGAGGAAAGGCATTTGTGGAGGCTGCGCTGGGGGGTGGTGTGATTGTGCAGCCGGGGGAGTTTTATGGGTTGTCCGAGGGGCATGTGGTGGTGAGTTTGCTGACGCTGCCGGAGGTTTGGCGGGGCGGGTTGGAGCGGCTGCCGAAGGGTTGATGCAGCTGGAATTGGAATAGGATGTGTGCATGAAACGTGGATGCTGGCTTGTTGCGGTGTTGGTGTTGGGGAGTTTGGGGTGTGTAGGGCAGGTGGCTGCGCCTAGCGTGTCGGCTGCGCTGGCGAAGACGTTTGCGGCCGACGTGGTGTATGGCGAGGTGGGTGGAACACAGCTGAAGCTGGATGTGTATCGTCCGGCGGATGGGTCGTCTGGGTTGAGACCGGCTGTGATCATGATTCATGGTGGTGGGTGGACGAGCTATGACAAGAGTTCGATGGGTGCAATGGCGAAGTGGCTGGCACGGAATGGGTATGTAGCGTTTTCGATTGATTACCGGCTGTTGAAGGGGTCGACGAACCAATGGCCGGCGCAGTTGGATGATGCGCAGCGGGCTGTGCGATGGATTCGGGCGAATGCGGCGGCGTATGGGGTGGATCCGAAGAAGATTGGAGCTTTTGGGCACTCGGCTGGCGCGCAGATGGCGGCGCTGCTCGGTGAGGTGGAGACGAGAGACAACAGTGACAAGGCGCTGGCGGAGTACTCGAGTAAAGTGCAGGCTGTGATGGAGATGAGTGGCCCTACCGACTTCTTGACGATCACTGATGTGAAGAGCAAGGGGTTGCTGACTCAGTTGATGGGGGGAACAGAGACAGAGAAGCCGGAGGCGTGGAAGGTGGCATCGCCGGCATTGATGGTGGGGAAGGATACGGCGCCGTTTCTGATCATGCATGGAACGAAGGATGACCTTGTGCCGATGGCGCAGTCGGAGGAGTTTGCTGCAGCGCTGGAGAAGGCGGGAGTGCCAGTGACGTTGATCAAGGTGGATGATGGGCATAGCTTTGCGACTCCGGAGGCGATCAAGCGGATGGCGGTGGAGTCTGTGGCGTTCTTCGACAAGACCCTGAGGCGATAGATGGGTGTGTGGTGCGCCGTGCGAGACTCTTAGCTATGCGATATGGCGGGAAGGTCGAGTATGCGCAGGCGCGGAAGATGCGCGAGCGGAATAAGGTGTCGTACAGAGTGGCGCATTGGCCGCTTTGGATTGCGGTATTTTTTCTGGCGCCGGGGCCGCTGATCTTTACTCTGTTTGCGCATGGATTTGGCTGGGGTCATTCGGTGTGGCTAGCGGCTGTGCTGGCGGGAACGGGGGTGGCTGGGTTGCGTGGAAGTCTGCCGGGAGTGGAGCCTCGGCCATACATTTTGCGGTTCGATGAGGACAAGCCGAATCCGCTGTACCGGAGGGTTTGCTATACATTTGCGTGGAATGCCGCGGTGAGCTTCGCGCTGTTGAACCTGGTTGGGTTGGCTATCGCTAGTGTGACGGGCGTTTGGTATATGCAGCAGATCTATCACTATGCGTATGCGCCGGTTTGCGGGGTGATCTTGTTGCTGGGTGCGGCTGGAGCGTTGCCGAGGGTGAGGCGGTCGACGAGGGGTGAGGGCACGGAACGGCGGTACTTTTATGGGACGGTTTGGGCGGTGACGGTGGCGCAGGTTGCGATGCTGCCGCTGTGGCTGCTGCTGCCCAGGGCGCAGTGGGCGAGCGAGGTGAAGCTAGGGGTGTTTGTGGGGGTGCTGGGGATGATGGGGATGGCGGCGAGGAATGGGATGTTGCCGAGGACGCGCCCGATTCTTCCGGGGGAGTCGATGGTGGCGGATTAGGTGAGGAAGGGGTTGGTGGCGCGCTCGCGGGCGATGGTGGTGGTGGGGCCGTGGCCGGGGATGACGAGGGTTTCGCCGGGCAGCGGGAGCAGGCGGTCGTGAATGCTGTTGAGGAGTTTGTCGTGATTGCCGCCGGGAAAGTCGCTGCGGCCGACGGAGCCGGCGAAGAGGGTGTCTCCGGCGATGAGGAGGTTGGCCGCGGGGACGTGGAGGCAGAGGCTTCCTTCGGTGTGTCCGGGGGTGTAAAGGATGGTGGCGTCGATGCCGTTGATGGCGATTGTTTCGTTGTCGGCGGGGGAGTGGTCGGGGGGCTGGACGTCTCCGACGGGAATGTTGAGGCCGATCCACGCGGGTTGCTGCGCCATCATGGCAACGAGTGGGAGGTCTTCCTTGTTGTAGACGATGGGGGCGCCGGTGATCTGCTTGAGGGTCTGGGCGCTGGAGATGTGGTCGAAGTGGGCGTGAGTGATGACGATCTGGCGGACGGTGAGTTGGTGTTTGGCCAGCGTCGCGAGGATGTGGGGGATGTCGTAACCGGGGTCGACGACGATGGCGTCACGCGAGGTCTCGTCGCCGAGGATGGTGCAGTTGCATTGCAGCAGGCCGACGGGGAAGGTCTCGCGGATCATGAATGACTCAGCAGAGGATTACTTCTTGGCCGGAGCGGTTTGGCCGGAGGGTGTTCCGGAGAGAACGGAGTGGTTGCCGCTGGCACGGGACATCACGATGGTGAGCGAGATGGAGGTGATCATGAAGAGGATGGCCGACCAGGTGGTGAGCTTGGTGAGGAGGTTGGCTGCGCCGCGGGGGCCGAAGGCGGTCTGCGAACCCTGGCCGCCAAAGGCGCCGGCGAGGTCGGCTGACTTGCCCTGCTGGAGCAGGACGACGCCGATGAGGAAGAAGCAGACGATAACGTGCAGGATTACGAGAAGAATGAGCATGATCTGAGGGTATACGCCTTCAAAGTATGCCGCGTAGCGGCGAGATGTGTGGGCCGGCGCGGAGGAGCGGACTTGAACCCCTATGCCTTGCGGCCCCGGCAACTTACCCAAGGATGAGTGTATCACCGCTATGATGATCCGATGTGGTTTGACCCCTCACGGGGCGGAGGCCGGTAACGGATGTCGCGCAGGATTGGAGTTTTGGTTCTTACGGCAGTGTTGGCGGCGTGGCATCTTGAGGAACGCGAGATTGTGGCGGCACAGGGGGCAGCAAGTACCTCGACCGCAGAGGCGCAGGATTGGCCGGTCTATGGGGGCCAGAAGGCCGGCGACCATTATTCTTCGCTGCGGCAGATCAACCGGGAGAATGTGGGCCGGTTGAAGGTCGCATGGACCTTCGATATGCACGAGGCCGGCGGTGTGCAGACCAATCCGCTGGTGATTGGCGGGACGATGTTTGTCTGCTCGCCGTCGCAGCGGGTGATTGCGCTGGATGCGGCAACGGGGAAGCAGTTGTGGGCTTTTTCGGCGGGAAAGCCCGGGCTGCAACCGGACCGCGGACTAAGTTACTGGACCGACGGCAAGACGAGCATTCTGTTTGCCGGGGCGTTGGACGAGTTGTTTGCGCTTGATCCTGCGACCGGGAAGCGCATTCCGAGTTTTGGGGAAGATGGGGCGATCGATCTGCGCCAGGGGCTGACCGACGGCGACTATAAGGTGGGGTTCGTCGCGCCTACGACGCCGGGGATTGTCTATAAGGACATGATCATCGTGGGGTTCCGCGAATCGGAGACGGAGCCTGCGCTGCGCGGGGATATACGGGCCTTCGATGTGCATACGGGCAAGGTGCGATGGACGTTTCACACGATTCCGCATCCGGGCGAGTATGGCTATGAGACGTGGCCGAAGGACGGCTGGCAGAGCAGCGGAGCGGCCAACGATTGGACGGGAATGGCGCTCGATGAGGGCCGCGGGATTGTGTATGCGCCGACAGGGTCTGCTGTATCCGATTTCTATGGCGATGACCGGGTAGGCGACGATCTCTTTGCCGATACGTTGCTGGCTCTGGATGCGAACACGGGCAAGCGGTTGTGGCATTTTCAGGGGATACATCACGATATATGGGACCGGGATTTTCCTTCGCCGCCGTCGTTGGTCACGGTGCAGTCCGGTGGCAAAGCGGTAGACGCCGTGGCGCAGACGACGAAGGAGGGATTCGTTTTTCTGTTCGACCGCGTGACAGGGAAGCCGCTGTTTCCGATTGAGGAGCGCAGCTTTCCCGCATCGCAGGTTCCGGGAGAGGTGGCGTCGCCGACGCAGCCCGTGCCGCTGGCGCCAGCGCCATATGCGCGCCAGTTGCTGACGGAAGATCTGTTGACCACGCGCACACCTGAAGCCCATGCGTGGGCGTTGGCGAAGTTCAAGACGTTCATGGGCGGAGGGCTGTATGTGCCGTTGGGCGTGGATACGCAGACGATCATCTTTCCCGGATTCGATGGCGGAGCGGAGTGGGGTGGTTCGGCGGTGGACACAAGCACCGGGGTGATCTACATCAATGCGAACGACCTGGCGTGGACGGGCGGATTGACGGCGACGAAGACCGGCGGCAGCCTGGGATCGCAGATCTATGCCAGCCAATGCGCGGTGTGCCACGGCACGGACCGGAGCGGATCGCCGCCGGCGTTTCCTTCGCTGGTGAATGTGAGCGCGCGAATGACGGAGGAGACCATAACGACAGTGATCCATAACGGCAAGGGCAGAATGCCGTCGTTCCCTGGGGTCGATGGAGCGAGCCTGAAGGCAGTGCTGGATTACCTGAAGACCGAACCGGATATGGTGAAGGCGGAGAAGGGAGTTGCTGCATCTGGAAGCACGCTGGGTGGGAACCGGAATGAGGTTGCAGGTGCGGCGATCTACGACAACAACTGTGTTCTATGCCATGGCGAGGACCTGATGGGGACGCCATCGAACGATCCGGGATTGATTGGGGTGCGGCAACGGATGTCCGATGCGCAGATACTCGTGATCGTGCATGAGGGGAAGGGGCGGATGCCGGCGTTTCCGAAGCTTTCGGCGGAGGATGAGGGTCATCTGCTGCGGTTTCTTGGCGAGCCTGCTGTGACTGATGAATCGTCTTCGAAACATGAGATGGAATCGCCGGCTTCAGTCATTGGACGCAAAGCGAAGTACCGGTTCACGGGTTATCACAAGTTCCTCGATCCGGAGGGGTATCCGGCGGTGGCTCCGCCGTGGGGGACGTTGAATGCCATCGACCTGAATACGGGGAAGTATCTGTGGAAGGTGCCGCTGGGGGAGTATCCGGAGTTGGCGGCGAAGGGGATGAAGAATACCGGGAGCGAGAACTACGGTGGGCCGATCGTGACCGCCGGCGGAGTGCTGATCATTGCGGCAACGAACTTCGATCATAAGATTCGGGCGTTCGATAGCTCGAACGGGACGCTGCTTTGGGAGGCGGAACTGCCTTATTCCGGCAATGCGACGCCGGCGACGTACATGGTCCACGGCAAGCAGTACATTGTGATTGGAACGAGCGGGAGACGCGACCCGAAGGGCCCGCAAGGGTCTGCGTATGTGGCGTTCGCGCTGCCGTAGTTCGATAGGATGATTGGCATGGAGAAGCGATGATCAATGTAACTGGAAGCATGAGATTGAACTTATTGAGACTGCTGATGCTGGTCATGATGGGGCCAGCGGCTATGGCACAGCAGGCCAGGATGGAACAGGTGGTTGGCGGCTTCAGAGTGGTGCAGGGAACCAGCGTTATCGAGGTGTCCGCTGTGGAGTCCGGCGTTCTGCGGGTCGATGTGAAGCCAAGTGGGGTCAAGGATTTGCGGACACCGGTGATGGATCCGGGGTTTCATGCAGAGGCCGCTGCCGGGTTGCAGTTGCGACGGACGGGGACCGCGGCGGTGGTGCAGACTTCGCGGTACGTGGCGACTTTGAAACCGGGGCCGCTGGTTTCGTTGGAGGTGACGGACAGGCAAGGGACAGTGTTGCTCACGGAAGAGAACGTGTTGAAGGATGCGTTGGCGCAGGGGGTGGAGTTTGTGAGGGACGATGACGATCCGGTTTATGGGATCGACGGCATCGACATGAATGTGAAGAATGCTTCGCTGACGCGGAGCGGCGAGATTGGGGCGAAGGCCGGTATCCAGGGCAATGGCGGGGCGCCGCTGTTTTTCACTCGGCGATATGCGGTGCTGGTCGATTCGGTTGGTGGTGGATTTTCGATCGATGGGAACAAGATTGGGTTTCACGAGGGTTCGCGCAAGGAGCTGGAGTTCTTTATTGTCGTTGGCGATCCGTTGGAGACACGCAAGGGGCTGGCGGACTTGAGTGGGCACTCGCCCATGCCGCCGCGATGGGCGCTGGGATTTATGAACAGCCAGTGGGGTTTGAGCGAGAGCGAGATGCGCGAGATCGTGCTGCGCTATCGCACGGAGCATATACCGCTGGATGGGTTCATCATGGACTTCGACTGGAAGGCGTGGGGCGAGGACAACTACGGGGAGTGGCGATGGAACAGCACATCGGGCGAGGGAAGCCGTGCGCCCAACTTGTTTCCTGACGGCGCCAGCGGAAAGCTTGCGGCCGATATGCGGGCGCAAGGGGTTCACCTGGTGGGGATCATGAAGCCGCGGATACTGACGTACAAGCCGGGATCGACGACGGATCTGGATGAGGCGGCGTCCTACGCGGAGCAGCATGGATTCTGGTATCCCGGGGAGCCGGAGACGATCGATTACTTTACGCATCGGCCTTCACGGGATTTGAACTTCAATCTTCCGGAGACGCGGGCGTGGTTCTGGGAACACTTGCAGCCGGCGTTCGATGCCGGAGTGGAGGGCTTCTGGAACGATGAAGCGGACCGCACGGATGTGGCGAAGCAGGAGTTCCGCTTCAACGATCTACAACACTTCAACATGGCGCGCGCGGAGCATGACGGCCAGCGGGCGCACTCGGACAAGCGGGTGTGGACGATCAACCGGAACTACTATCTTGGGTCGCAGCGCTATGGCTATGCGGAGTGGTCGGGCGACATCAAGACCGGCACTGAAAGCATGGCGCAGCAACCGGTGCGGATGCTGGCGACGCTGAACATCGGCGAGGAGCATTGGAGCATGGATACGGGCGGTTTTATTGGGCATCCGACGGCGGAGAACTATGCGCGGTGGATGGAGTTTGCGGCGTTTGTGCCGGTGTTTCGCGTGCATGGAGCCCTGCATGAGAAGCGCCAGCCATGGGTGTATGGGCCGGTAGCGCAGGCGGCGGCCGATCATGCGATCGAGCTGCGCTATACGTTGATGCCGTATCTGTATGCTGCGGAAGCTGCGGGAGTGGAGAGCGGTGTAGGGCTGGTGCGGCCGCTGAGTTGGATATTTCCAGAGGATGCGACGGCGGCGGCGCAGACGGAGGAGTGGATGTTTGGAGATGCTCTGCTGGTTGCGCCGGTATTGGAGGAGAAGGCGACGAAGTCTATCTATCTGCCGGCTGGGACGTGGTGGGAGTATGGGAGCGGCAAACGCTGGGAAGGTTTGCAGTCTATTGCCTGGACTGTCGATACCGAGAAATGGAGCGACATACCGCTGTTTGTGCGTGCGGGCTCGATTGTGGCTACGAACGCGGTCGCGGATGCTACGGATGCGATGCATCCTGAGGAGATCACGCTGGATGTTTACCCGGCGAGCAAGTCTACAGCGTTCAATTACTACGAAGATGACGGCGCGACATACGCCTATGAGAAGGGTGCGTTCTACCAGCAGGAGATTTCGGCGGTGCAGCGCGATGGAAACGTGACGATTCGGATGATGTCGCCGGTTGGCAGCTTCAAGCCCGCGGTGAAGACGTTTCTGATCCGCGTGCATGGGACAGCGGCGAGCAGCATGAGTGCGGGTGGGATGCGGTGGATGCGTGCAACGTCCGACTCCGAAGAGCCCGGGATCCGCAGATGGACCGCTGGGACTGACCGGTTTGGGCCGGTCACGACACTGAAGGTCGATGCGGGACGCGCTGCTGCGATTGAGCTGCGATGAATCGAAAGAAGGATTGGTGCGGAGGAGGGGACTTGAACCCCTATGCCTTGCGGCGCTAGCACCTCAAGCTATAAATGAGTGTATCACGGGGTATCGCGCAGTG
>Ga0302311_10004872_pt1 | contig 14339 bp, 10 predicted proteins | sample III_Palsa_N1_3_FD_200449 | JGI IMG/M metagenome (GOLD analysis project Ga0302311, IMG submission 200449) | Peat permafrost microbial communities from Stordalen Mire near Abisko, Sweden - III_Palsa_N1_3 | ecosystem: Environmental > Terrestrial > Soil > Palsa > Peat permafrost | place: Sweden... | reverse complement strand
CCGCTCCGACTGAAAAACGGGTCGCCTGCTAGAATGGTGAGCTAAGTCCTTTCAATTCACGGCGCTGCAAGGTGCCATGCCTGTCTCTGGAGTCATCCATGTCCCACGCAATTCTCACGGCGCTCGACCTCACCGACGCGCAGTCTGGTACCTATCTCGGTCAGGGCGAGTGGTCGAAGACCACCGATGCCGGCAAGCTGCAGCCGGTCAACCCGGCCACGGGTGAGGTGATTGCCACGGTGCACGCGTCCAGCGCGGCGGATTACGCGAAGATCGTCGAGCGCGCCCAGACGGCGTTCAAGGTCTGGCGTACGACGCCGGCACCGTTGCGCGGTGAGGCTGTGCGCCTGTGCGGTGAAGCGTTGCGTAAAAACAAGGATGCGCTCGGTTCGCTGGTGGCCTTCGAGATGGGCAAGATCAAGCCCGAGGGCGATGGCGAAGTGCAGGAGATGATCGACATCGCCGACTTTGCCGTGGGCCAGAGCCGCATGATGTACGGCGCCACCATGCATTCGGAGCGCCCGGGCCATCGCATGTACGACCAGTACCATCCGCTCGGACTGGTCGGCATCATCAGCGCGTTCAATTTCCCGGTCGCCGTGTGGGCGTGGAACGCGATGCTCGCCACCATCGCCGGCGACGTCTGCATCTGGAAGCCGTCGCCGAAAACGCCGCTGTCAGCGATTGCCACCATCAAGATCTGCAACGAGGCGCTGAGGGCTGGCGGCTTCCCCGATCTGTTCTTCCTGTTCAACGACGCCGGCACCGAGCTGTCGCAGGCGTTTGTCGACGACAAGCGCATCCCGCTGATCAGCTTTACCGGTTCGACCAAGGTCGGCCGCATGGTCGGCGAGCGCGTCGCGCACCGCATGGGCCGTTCGCTGCTGGAGCTGGGCGGCAATAACGCGATCATCCTCGACGAAACTGCCGACCTGAAGCTGGCCATTCCCGGTATCGTGTTCGGCGCGGTCGGCACGGCCGGCCAGCGCTGCACCACCACGCGCCGGCTGTTCGTGCACGAGTCGATCTACAAGAACGTGCTGGAGACCTTGGTCAAGGCGTACAAGCAGGTCGAGGGCAAGATCGGCGATCCGAACCTGTCGACCACGCTGATGGGTCCGCTCAACAGCCCGGAGGCCGTGCAGGGTTACCTTGCTGCGGTCGAAAAGGCGAAGGCTGCGGGCGGTACGATCGCCACCGGCGGCGCGGCGCTGACCGAGCGCAAGGGCAACTTCGTCTTGCCGACCATCATCACCGGCATCGCCAACTCGCACGAAGTCGTGCAGACCGAAACTTTCGCGCCGATCCTCTACGTGATCCCGTTCACCACGCTGGACGAAGCCATCGAGTTGCAGAACGACGTGCCGCAGGGCCTGTCCTCATCGGTGTTCACCAACAACCTGCGTTCGGCCGAGCAGTTCCTGTCGGCGGCGGGTTCGGATTGCGGTATCGCCAACGTCAATATCGGCACCTCCGGTGCAGAGATCGGCGGCGCGTTCGGCGGCGAAAAGGAAACCGGTGGCGGCCGCGAATCCGGCTCGGATGCCTGGAAGGTTTACATGCGCCGGCAGACCAACACCATCAACTACTCCGACTCGTTGCCGCTGGCGCAAGGCATCAAGTTCGATCTGTAATGCTGGCGATGAAAGGCGGATGATGCTTCATCCGCCTTTCGATCAAGAAGGGCTTTGTTCCCACCCTGCAAGCGTGAGCGAACCGATGAGCTATCAACCGGCGTATCCGTCCATCCGCACGACCAGCACCATGGCGATCGTCAGCCTGGTCTTCGGCATTCTTTCCTGGACATTGCTGCCCTTCATCGGGGCAATTGTGGCTGTGGTCTGCGGCCATCTGGCGCGCAGCGAAATACGCCGCGCGCCGGTGGATACGGTGCTGGAAGGCGACGGCATGGCTGTCGCCGGACTGGTGCTCGGCTATCTGCACCTGGCTTTAGTGGTGATCGGCCTGGTCGTCCTGTTCGGCGTGCTTTTTTTCAGTATCGGCACGTTCTGGCATTGATCGTTCATGGCTGACTCGTCCTTATCCAATCCGTTCGATTTTCACGGCTATCGTGTTGTTGTTGCCGGTGGCAGCCGCGGTATTGGTCGCAGCATGGCGCTGGCATTCGCGCAGTCGGGCGCTGCGGTATCGATTTGCGCACGCGGTGAAGTCGCACTGGAAGAAACAAGAAAAGCGATGGCAGCATTTGGTAGCGTGACTCATGCGCAAAGATGCGATCTCGCCGAGCTGAATGATATAGATGGCTATATCGCTGAAGCGGCTAAGGCACTCAGTGGTATCGACGTATTGATCAACAACGGTACCGGCTTTGGCTTCGGCGATGACGAAGAAAGCTGGGCGTCGGGCATCAATGTTGATTTGCTTGCCGCCGTACGCGCTTCGCGGGCGGCGTTGCCATTTCTGCAGGCGTCATCGCGCGCATGCATTCTGCATACCACGTCGATCGCAGCGCTGCGTCCGCGCGGCAGCGGCGCGCCGTATGCGGCGGTAAAGGCAGCGCTGACGCAGTACACCGGATCGCAGGCATTGGCGCTGGCGAAGCACGGCATTCGCGTCAACGCGATCGCGCCGGGATCGATTGAATTCGCTGGCGGTCTGTGGGAGCAGCGCAGTAAGGAAGCACCTGACGCCTATCACGCCACGCTGGCGAAGATACCTTTTGGCCGTTTTGGTACACCCGAAGAAGTGGCACATGCGGCGCTGTTTCTTGCATCGCCTTATGCTGGCTGGATAGCAGGCCATACGCTGGTGGTCGACGGTGGGCAGATGCTCAATGGTTGAGTACCTCGATGTGTATTCCATGAAATGCCGATTCCATGAAACGCGGATTCAAATGAAATGATGACGCTGCAATCCACATCGCGCTTCAGCGACCGTGTCGACGACTACGTACGTTATCGCCCTGACTATCCATCTGCACTGCTCGACTGGCTGCAGCGCGAACATGCTGTCAGCACTGATTGGCTCGTTGCGGATATCGGTGCCGGCACCGGCATCTCATCGAAGATGTTGCTCGATGCGGGTTACCGCGTGATCGCGGTGGAGCCGAATGCGCCGATGCGCGCGGCGGCGGAAAAGTGGCTTGGCGCCGATGCGAAATTCAGCGCGGTCGATGGCCGCGCCGATGCCACGGGTCTGGAGGATGCCAGCGTCGATCTGGTCACCGTGGCGCAGGCCTTCCACTGGTTCGATGAAGAAACGACGCGGCGCGAGTTTGCGCGTATCCTGCGGCCCGGTGGCCTGGCAGCGATCTGGTGGAACTCGCGCCGATTGACCGGTACGCCGTTTCTGATCGGCTACGAGTCGCTGCTGCAGACTTACGGCACCGATTACACCAGCGTGGCCGAGCGCTATGCCGACGACGAACGGATGCACGTGTGGTTCGGTGCGGGTTTTGTCGGCAGCGCAAGCTTTCCGCACAGCCAGAAGCTGGATTTCGAGGCGCTGCGTGGACGCTTGATGTCGTCGTCCTATGCACCAAAAGAAAACCACCCGAACCATGTGCCGATGCTGAAAGCGTTGCGCGACTTGTTCGACGCCTGCGCAGAGCAGGGCACGATAAGCTTCGATTACGACACCCGCATCTTTGCGGGTCATCTGGTCTGAGCATGTACGACCTTCTGCGCCCCTTGTTGTTCAAGCTCGATCCCGAGGTCGCGCATGGCGCGACGCTTTATGGACTTGGCGTGGCCCAGCGCAGCGGCTTCGCGCACTGGCTGGCGAAAGCACCGGCAGATCTGCCGACCACCGCCTTCGGCATCACCTTCCCCAATCCGGTCGGACTTGCGGCAGGGCTGGACAAGAACGCCGATCATCTCGACGCGCTGGCGACACTGGGTTTCGGCTTTATCGAAGTGGGTACGGTCACGCCGCTGCCGCAGCCGGGCAACGACAAGCCGCGCATGTTCCGGCTGGCCGGGCACGAGGCGATCATCAACCGGCTCGGCTTCAACAACGGTGGTGTCGAGGCGCTGGTGCGCAACGTGCAGAAGGCGACGTATCGCGGCGTGCTCGGCATCAATATCGGCAAGAACAAGGACACGCCGAACGAGCGTGCGGTCGACGATTATCTGATCGGCCTGCGCCGTGTTTACGAGCACGCCAGCTACATCACGGTGAACATTTCCTCGCCTAACACGCAGGGTCTGCGTGATCTGCAGGAAGAGGCCACGCTGCGCCGCTTCATCACCACGCTGCGCGAGGCGCAGGAGCAGCTCGGCTCGCAGCAGGGAAAACGCAAACCGATGCTGCTGAAGATCGCGCCCGATCTCAGCGGAACCGAACTCGATGCGATCGCCGAGGTACTGCTCGATACTGGCATCGACGGCGTCATCTGCACCAACACGACCATCGACCACGCATCGGTGGCCGATGATCCGCAGAGTAGCGAGATGGGCGGTCTTTCCGGTAAGCCCTTATTCGATCGCGCCACGGCCGTGCTGGCCGGCATGAGCCGACGCGTACAGGGACGCATTCCGCTGATCGGCGTCGGCGGTATTCTCGATGGCAGCGACGCGGCGGAGAAAGTCGAGGCCGGTGCAGCGCTGGTGCAGATTTATTCCGGGCTGATCTATCGCGGCCCACAGCTGGTCAACGAATGTGTCGACGAGTTGCGTCGGCAGAGGGAAGATTCGCATGCCGGCTGAGCGCATGAACATGTCGCCGCAAGGCACGGATATGGGCGGCTATACGCTGATTGAAAATGCCTCGCTGGCCACCCGCAACACCCTGCGCGTGGCGGCGAAGGCGAGCCTGCTGGCCGAAATGCGCGACGCGACCAAGCTGCCCGAATTGTTGCAATTTCCAGCCATCCGCAACCGCCCGTTGCTGGTGCTTGGCGAAGGCAGCAACGTGCTGTTCACCGGTGACTTTGACGGCACCGTACTGGTTATGGCTACGCGTGGCGTCTTTGTAGAAACGCTTGCCACAAGTGGCGTCCATGTGGAGACGCTTGCCACAAGTGGCATCCAGGTCGAGAGCGATGGCGACACGGCGCATATCGCAGTAGCCGCCGGCGAGCGTTGGGACGACTTCGTGCGCTGGACTCTGGGCCAGGGTTATGCGGGCCTGGAAAACCTGATCCTGATTCCCGGTACGGTTGGCGCCGCGCCGATCCAGAACATCGGTGCCTATGGCTGCGAAGTGGCCGAGTTCGTCGAGAGTGTCGAGGCGTGGGATACCCGCGAGCATCGCGTAGTGACGCTGGATCATGCGATCTGTGCCTTCGCCTATCGCGACTCGCTGTTCAAGCGTGAGCCGGGTCGCTATATCGTCACCGCCGTGCGCTTTGCGCTGCCGCGCCAGCGCGAACTGCGCACGGACTACGCCGGCATCCACGACGAGCTGAAGCGGATGGGCGTGGACAAGCCGGCACCATTCCACGTGGCCGAAGCCGTCGTGCATCTGCGCACGAAAAAACTGCCCGATCCGGAAATCATTGGCAACGCCGGCAGCTTTTTCAAGAACCCGATCGTCGATCGCACGCTGGCCGAATCGCTGGCTCGCGATCATGCAGGATTGGTGGCATGGCCAGCCGGCGAGGGCCACAGCAAGCTGTCCGCCGCGTGGCTGATCGAGCAGGCCGGCTTCAAGGGCCTGCGTGAGGGCGACGCCGGCATCTCCAATCGCCATGCGCTGGTGCTGGTCAACCACGGCAAGGCCAGCGGCGAGCAGCTCTGGGCCATGGCGCAGCGGGTGATGGACGGCGTAAAAGCAACATTCGGCGTGCAACTGGAGCCGGAGCCGCTGATCATCGGCGCACGTCATAGCTAGCTGTCGGATGACTTCTCCCGTGGGCACGCACGCCGTGCCAACATGCCTTCTGGCACACGGAGCACGAGCGCTGTGCGCTCAGACTCCACCGAGCTCCTTTCCCGATTAACGCAAACCATGCAGCGCACGGCGCTCGCATCCGGCAAACCACTAAGGAATCACAGGCAATGATGTTGAACAAGCTCAAACCCCTGACATGGAGCGTGCTGCTGGGTATCGGTTTGCTGGGTGGCGTGGTGCATGCCGCTGAGCCCGTTGTGCCGGCAACCTCCAGCGAGGCGGGTAAAGTGACTCGTGCCACGTTGAAGAACGGCTTGCGTGTGGTGATCGTGCGCGACACGCTGGCGCCGATGGTGACCACGCAGATCACCTATCTCGCCGGTGGCTACGAGACACCGAAGGGCTATCCCGGCACCGCGCATGCGCTGGAACACATGATGTTCCGCGACAGCACCGGCATGACCGGCGCGCAGTTGAACGAGATGACCGGCAAGATGGGTGGCGACAACAACGCCTTCACCACCAACGACGCGACGCAGTACTACTTTGTCGCGCCGTCGGCTTACCTCGACATCCTGTTGCATATCGAAGCCACGCGGATGCAGGGCCTGCTGGTCAGCGACAAGGACTGGGGTCTGGAAAAGGGTGCGATCGAGCAGGAGGTGTCGCGCGACATTTCCGATCCGGGTTTCCTGGCCTTCGAGAAAGCCGAAAGCGCGCTGTTCGCCGGCACCGGTTACGAGGTCGACCCGCTGGGCACGCGGCCGACGTTCGACAAGACCACCTCGGGCGTGCTCAAGCAGTTCCACAACGACTGGTATGTGCCGAACAACGCGATCTTCGTGATCGTCGGTGACGTCGATCCGCAGGCCACGCTGGCCAAGGTGCAGCAACTGTTTGATCCGATTCCGCAGCGCGCCACGCCAGCGCGCGTGCCGGTCAAGCTGGCGCCGTTCAAGCCACAGACCATCAACAGCAGCACGCCGCAGGGTACTGGCACAGTGCAGTTCCTGTATCGCATGCCGGGACAGCAGAGCAGTGATTACGCCGCGGCGCAGGTGCTGATGGACGTGCTGGGCAACGCGCGCAGCAGCCTGTCGGAGCTGGCGGCGCAGGGCAAGGTGCTCAGTGCCGATGCGCAGATGCAGCCGTTTACCCGCGGTGGCATCGGCGCCATCGAGGCCAGCTTCCCCAAGGGTGGCGACGCCAAGCAGACCCAGGCCAGTCTTGAAGAAGTCGTGGCGCAGTTGTTGAAAGACGGCGTATCGCCCGAGCTGGTCGATGCGGCCAAACGATCGGAATTGGCCCAGGCCGAGTTCAACAAGAACAGTGCGGTGACCCTGGCCAGCGCGTGGTCGCAGGCGCTGGCATGGCAGGGCGTGGATTCGCCCGAAGCTGCCGAAAAACTCATCGCCGCCGTCACCGTCGACGACGTCAACCGCGTGGCGCGCGAGTATCTGAAATCGCACCAGCGCATCACCGTGGTGCTGACGCCTAGCGAAGATGGCAAGCGTCCGCCGGACAGCAGCGGTTTTGGCGGTACCGAATCGTTCGGTGGCGACGACAAGCTCGATGCGCCGCTGCCGGAGTGGGCCGAGAAGGCGCTTGGCACGTTGCAGATGCCGCACTGGACGCTGGCGCCCACGGACATGAAACTGAGCAACGGTATGCGTCTGATCGTGCAGCCGGAGAGCATCAGCAAGACGGTGACCGTGGTCGGCCATGTCGATCACGACGCCGGCTTGCAGGAGCCGGCCGGGCAGGAGGGCGTCGGTCGGTTGCTCGCTTCGCTGTTCGATTACGGCACCACCAACCTCGACCGCAGCGCCTTCCACAAGGCGCTCGACGATATTTCTGCCACGGCATCGGGCGGCAGCGATTTCAACCTCGCCGTGCCGAGTGGCGAGTTCGACAAGGGCATGCAACTGCTGGCCGACAATGAACTGCATCCGGCCTTGCCGCCGCAGGCGTTCGAGGTGCAGCGAAGCACGCTGGCGCGTACGCTCGCCGGCGAGATCGAATCGCCGGAGTACAAGATGTTCCATGCGCTGACCAAGGGCATGCTGCCGGCCGGCGACTCGGGCCTGCGCGAAGCGCTGCCGACCACGGTGAATGCGCTGACCCTGCCGGACGTGAAAAGCTATTTTGATGCGACCTATCGTCCGGATCTCACCACCCTGGTGGTGGTCGGTGACGTAACGCCGGAGCAGGCCAAAGCCACTGTCGAAAAATACTTCGGCGACTGGAAGGCCACCGGGTCGAAGCCCAACGTGATTCCCAAGCCGGTGCCGCTGCATCCTGCCGCTTACACCGTGGTCAATAACTCCTTCGCCTCGCAGGACCAGGTGCTGATGGGCCAGATGCTGGATCTGAATCTGACCAACCCCGATCGCTATGCCTTGAAGCTCGGCAACGACGTGCTGGGCGGCAACGGTTTCGCCTCGCGCCTGATGGTGGATGTACGCGTGAAGCACGGCTTCGCCTACGGTGCCAGTTCGGGTATTCGCTTCAACCGCTCGCGTTCGATCTTCTTCGTGCAGTACGGCAGCGACCCGGGCAAGGTCGGGCCGGTCGATGGTCTGATCCGCCAGAACCTGGCCGATATGCAGAACACGCCGGTGAAGCCCGATGAGCTGGTCAACGCGCGACAGTTCGAGATCCGCTCAATTCCCCTGGGTGTTTCCAGCGTCACCGATATCGCGCGTTCGCTGGTCGAGTGGGCCTACAAGGGCCAGCCGCTGGACGAGCCGATGGTCGCTGCCAGGTCCTACCTCACGCTGACCGCGCCGCAGGTGCAGGACGCGTTCAAGAAATACCTGCAGCCGGCGCATCTGGTCCAGGTCGTGCAGGGTCCGGCACCGGCCGCGCATTGACAGCTAGCCTGTAGGTTGGGTTGAGCTTGCGAAACCCAACACGATCGGAGCGTGATGTTGGGCATCGCTGCGCTCGGCCCAACCTACGGTGCGGTACGTATCGGACGATGTCATCGCGTCGTAACGGCTGGTAACGCAGACTGACCGCTGTGTGACCCGTTGCGTGATGGTCGTCCGACTGGCTTCGACGGCGCGCTACCATGCCGGGTATCGATTGGCCGTCCCCGCCGACCCTGGATCGTGAACCGATGAGTAGCCGCATTATTTCCAAGAAACCCGCGCCGTCGGATGTTTCCGTGCCTGCCGCCAACGATGCCGAGGCGGTTACCCCGGTGCCTGTTCCGGTGGATCTCACCGACAAGCGGCTGTACATCCATCGCGAAATCTCGCAGCTGCAGTTCAATATTCGCGTGCTGGATCAGGCGCTGGACGAGCGCACGCCGCTGCTGGAACGGCTGAAGTTTTTGCTGATTTTCTCCAGCAACATGGACGAGTTCTTCGAGATTCGCGTGGCCGGACTGAAGGGTCAGATTGCGCTGGATCACGAGCTGATCGGGCCGGATGGCATCGCTCCGCGCCGCGCGCTGGCCGAGATCAGCGAGATCGCGCATCGACAGATCGAGCGTCAGTATTCGATACTCAATGAACGCATCCTGCCGGCGCTGGTGGAGCAGGGCATCCGCATCATTCGCCGCTTGCAGTGGTCGCACAAACAGAAGCTGTGGGTGCGTCGCTATTTCCGCGACGAGGTGGCGCCACTGATCACCCCGATTGGGCTCGATCCGACCCATCCGTTTCCGCTGCTGGTCAACAAGAGCCTCAACTTCATCGTGCGGCTGGAAGGCGTCGACGCGTTCGGTCGCGATTCGGGCCTGGCGATCGTGCCGGCGCCGCGCGTGCTGCCGCGTTTGATCCGTGTGCCGGACGCGATCAACGAAGGCGGCGACAAGTACGTGCTGCTGTCGTCGATCATTCACGCCCATGTCGACGAGCTTTTTCCCGGCATGAAGGTGCTCGGCTGCTATCAGTTTCGTCTGACCCGCAATGCCGATCTCAGCCTCGATTCCGAAGACATTGAGGATCTCGCGCTGGCCCTGCGCGGCGAGCTGTATTCGCGTCGCTTCGGCGATGCGGTGCGACTGGAAGTGGCCGACAACTGCCCGAAGGAACTGACTGACTATTTGCTCAAGCAATACGGCTTGGCCGAGTCCGAATTGTACGAAGTAAACGGCCCGGTCAATCTGGCGAGACTGTTTCGCATCGCCAACGAGGCGGGTTACCCGAACCTGCAGTACCCGTCTTTTACACCGACGCTGCCGAAGGTGCTCAAGCACGCTGAGGACCTGTTCCAGGTGATCGGCAAGCAGGACGTGCTGCTGTTGCACCCGTACGAATCGTTTGCACCGGTGGTCGATCTGCTGCGGCAGGCGGCCAAGGATCCGCAGGTGCTGGCGATCAAGCAGACGCTGTACCGCACCGGCGCAAAATCCGAAATCGTCGATGCGCTGGTCGACGCGGCGCGCGCCGGTAAGGAAGTGACGGCGGTGGTCGAGCTTCGCGCGCGCTTCGACGAGGAATCCAACCTGACACTCGCCTCGCGTCTGCAGCAGGCCGGCGCGATGGTGATCTACGGCGTGGTCGGGGTAAAGACGCATGCCAAGCTGATGCTGATCCAGCGTCGCGAAGGCAATGAGCTGGTGCGTTACGCCCATCTTGGTACCGGTAATTACCATGTCGGCAATGCGCGCTTGTACACCGACTACAGTCTGCTCACCTCCGATCAGGTGCTGTGCGACGACGTGCACAAATTGTTCAGCCAGCTCACCGGCATGGGCAAGGTGCTGCGCATGAAAAAGCTGCTGCATGCGCCGTTCACATTGAAGAAAACGCTGCTCGAACTGATCGCGCGCGAAACTGCCAACGCCGAGGCCGGCAAGCCGGCAAGCATCGTCATCAAGGTCAACGCGCTGACCGAGCCGAAGCTGATCCGCGCCTTCTACAAGGCCAGCATGGCCGGCGTTTCCATCGACCTGATCGTGCGCGGTGTCTGCTGCCTGCGTCCCGGCGTCGAAGGCATATCGCAGAATATCCGCGTGCGCTCGATCATCGGCCGTTTTCTCGAACACAGCCGCGTGTACTGGTTCGCCAACGACGGCGATCCGCTGCTCTATCTGGCGAGTGCCGATCTGATGGAGCGCAACCTGGATCGTCGCGTCGAAACCGCGTTTCCGATCCAGGGCAAGAAACTGCAGCAGCGCGTGCGCAACGCGCTCGACCTCTATCTCACTGACAACACAAGCGCGATGCTTTTGCAGCCGGATGGACAGTACGTTCGTGCGCCATTCGCCGAGGGCGATACCCCGCGCAATGTGCAGATGCAACTGCTGGAAAAACTCTGCAACGTCGGGCCGCCGATCGTCCAGTGACATGAGGCGGTGCCGGGGCAGATGTGGTGCACATGCTGTGGAGTGTCGCCGGACAGCCGTCGGCGTTTGACGTTGATCATGCAATGATCTGCAGACAGACGTGCGACCTGTCGTGCATGATTCGCTGATCGCATTTATCCAGGGTCCGGTCATTGAGCAAGCGCGGTTCCCGTTCGGCTTTTCCATCGCGCGTCAGCGCGCAGGATGTTGCCGACAAGGCAGGCGTCTCGATCTCCGCGGTCTCGCGCACGTTTACCGAGGGTGCCAGCGTTTCCGCGGTCATGCGTGCGCGCGTCGAGGTGGCGGCGCAGTCGTTGGGCTTTCGTCCCAACCATGCCGCGCGCACACTGGTCACCGGCCGCACCGAGCTGATCGGCCTGGTTTCCAACCACTTTGCCAACCCGGCTTTTCTCGACGTCTTCGATCATTTCACCCGGCAGCTGCAGGCGCGTGGGCTGCGTCCGTTGCTGGCGAATCTCGCTGAGCGCGGCGGCGCCGATGCGGCGCTGGAGATGATGCTGAAATACAACGTCGACGCCGTGCTGATCGCGACCTCGGCACCGCCGGCTGGCTTCGCCGAGCGCTGCGTGGCGGCAGGGTTGCCGGTGATGCATTTGTTTGGGCGCATGGGCGGTCCTGAGTCGATACCCGTGGTCACGGTAGACAATGCGGCGGCTGGCGCCGGCGTCGGCGCGTTGATGTTTTCGCGCGGACTGCGACGCATGGCCTTTCTTGGCGCATCGCGTACCGACGTGGCATCGCGTGATCGCTGTCGCGGCTTCGAGCGCGCGCTCGCCAAATGCGCTTGCAAGCTTGTTTCCAAGCACTTCACTGGCGACTACTCGCACGAGCATGGCCGGTTGGGCATGCATGCCTTGCTCGATGCATCGCCCGATATCGACGGCGTATTTTGCGGCGATGACATCATCGCGCTCGGCGCGATGGATGCCTGCCGCGAGCGTGGCGTGGCCGTACCGAAGACAGTCAGTATCGTGGGCTTCGACGACATGCCGCTCGCTGCGTGGGCGTCGTATCGACTCACCACGGTGCGCCAACCGATTGCGGCGATGATCGAACACGCCATCGCACAGATTGCGACGTGGCTGGTCGAGCCCGATCAGGTGCCCGAGTCGAGCATTTTCGCTAGCGAGATCGTCGAGCGCGAAAGTCTGGTCGCGGATTCTGCGGTCAAAGGTCGATCCAGCGCCGCTCGGCGGCCGACTGCAGTGCGGCGGCGATAACGCGGTCCACCTCGTGGCCGGCGCGGAAATCGGGCCACACCGATTGGCCGCTGACGATCGCGCGAATGAAGTCACGCGCCTCGATCACGATCTGCTCGTTGTAGCCGGTGCCATGGCCGGCACCCTGGTTGAACGAGGCGTAATCGGGATGGCCCGGGCGCATCAAAATCTTCTGGAAGCCCTGCCGTTCCAGCGGGCGATTCGCATCGAAAAGCCATAGCGCGTTCTGGTCCTCCTGGTCGAAGGCGAGGGCGCCGCGCGTGCCGGTAATGCGATACGTGTAACCCATCTTGCGTCCCGCCGCGACACGGCTGAAACCAAGCGTGCCGCTGGCGCCGCTGGCAAAACGCAGCAGCAGCTGGCCGAGATCGTCGTTGCCGACGATTTCGTCGCCCTGCGATCCAGCTCGTCGTGCGTGGACGACATGCGTATCGGCAACCAGTGACTGGATCGGTCCGAGCAGGCGCAGGCAGGCGTTGATTACATGGGCACCGACGTCGCCCAGCGCGCCAGCGGCGGTGGCTTCGCTCTCCCGCGTACGCCAGCTGGCCGGTAGTTGAGGTGAGTGCAGATAGTCTTCCACGTGTTCGGCGGCAATGTGGATGACCTCGCCGATTTCACCGGAGGCAATGATTTCGTGCGCGAGCTGGCTGGCCGGCGTACGGATGTAGTTGAAGCCAACCATGTTCGCCACGCCGGCTTTTTCGGCCGCCAGCGCCATCTGCAGCGATTCATCGGGCGAGCAGCCGAGCGGCTTTTCGCAGAACACGTGCTTGCCTTGTGCGATGGCAGCCAGCGCCATCGGCAAATGGGTGCGCGGCGGCGTGGCGATCACCACGGCGTCGACATCGGGATCATTCACCAGCATCCGCCAGTTACCGGTCGAACGCCTCCAACCCCAGGCGCGCGCATGCTCGCGGGCACCGTCGTCGCTGGAGGTAGCGAGCATTTCACAGACCGGGGAAAGCGCGGTGTCGAACACGGTACGCACCGATTGCCACGCCAGTGTGTGCACCTTGCCCATATAGCCGGCGCCGATCAGTCCGATTCGTAGCTGTGTCATCGATATTCCTCGTGCAGTCCGTTCGACTGTACGCATGCTGCACTGCGCTTTGCAAGCGCTTGCAAAATGGCGTAGCGTGCTGACCATCGTTCATTCATCACGCGTGAGGTAGGCCCCGTGTCAGCCCAGAATATTTCCTCGATCGCTACGGTTGCGCAGCATGCCGCGGGCGCGGCGCCGGTGATCCTTCATGCAGCGGAGACCGATGTCGACGCCATCGTGCGCGAGCTCTTCGACGGCTCGGGCGCGGTCACCATTCGCGGTTTGTTTTCACCGGAGGAGATTGCGCAGGCGCGTGAAGTGGTGATGCGCGAATCGGAGTCATCCGCCCCCAAGGTCACGCATTTTCAGGGTGCGGCGGGCAAGGCCGGCACGATCAATCTGCAGCGGCGCGTGTGGAACCTGCTGGCCAAAGGCGAGGTTTTTTCGCGCATGGCGGCGCATCCCAAAGTGATGGAGGTCATGCGCGCTTTCCTTGGCAGCGAATTCATCATGGGCTCGATCGCGGCCAATCGCATCCTGCCCGGTGGGCCGGGGCAGGAGCCGCACATCGATTATCCCTACTGGGACTACCACTCGCCGCTGACGCATCCGGCGCGTCTCAATGCGAGCTTTCCGTTGAATGCGCAGGCCACGATCATGCTTGACCCATTCACTGTAGAAACCGGTGCGACCGCTTACATGCCCGGCTCGCAGCATGAGCTGCATTACCCGGTCGAAAGCGACCGCTTCTACGATCGATGCGAGCGCATGCTGGGCGAGCCGGGCGACACCGTGCTTTTTTTCGGCGCGGTATGGCACTGCGCCATGCCCAATCTGTCCCAGCAGGACCGTTCGGCGATTCTGATTCAGTATTTGCCCAAGTGGGTCAAGCCGATGGAGAACCTGCCGGCGGCACTGCCGGCGGAATTCATTGCGCAGGCGAGTCCGGATATCCGTCAGC
>Ga0302311_10004864_pt1 | contig 14350 bp, 14 predicted proteins | sample III_Palsa_N1_3_FD_200449 | JGI IMG/M metagenome (GOLD analysis project Ga0302311, IMG submission 200449) | Peat permafrost microbial communities from Stordalen Mire near Abisko, Sweden - III_Palsa_N1_3 | ecosystem: Environmental > Terrestrial > Soil > Palsa > Peat permafrost | place: Sweden... | reverse complement strand
TGTTCCCGTTGTGTTCACGATCAAGTACTTTTTTGACGCCCTTCGTCAGGCGTGGCTACGTCGCCTTGCGCGCCTTCGCCGGCGCCTTCTTGGCCGCGGCGGGCTTCTTCTTTGCCGGCGCCGCCTTCTTCGCCTTCGCCGCCGGCTTGGCGCGGGCGGACGACCCGCGCCGACCCTTGGTGGTCGGGGCCTTGGCCGCGCGTTCGGCGAGCAGCTTCACCGCCTCTTCCATCGTCAGCGCCGCCGGATCGGACCCGCGCGGCACATTGGCGTTGACCGCGCCGTGCTTGATGTAGGGGCCGTAGCGGCCGGCCAGCACCCGCACCGGGGCGCCGTCCTCGGGGTGGGCGCCCAGATCCTTCAGCGCGGCGGCTTCGCCTCGGGCGCCGCGGCCGCCGGCGCGCTTCTCGGCCAGCACCGCGACCGCGCGGTTGAGGCCGACCTCGAACACCTCGTCCACGGTGGGCAGGTTGGCGTAGGTGCCGTCGTGCTGGACGTAGGGGCCATAGCGGCCGATGCCGGCCAGGATCGGCTTGCCGTCGTCCGGATGCTTGCCCACCTCGCGCGGCAGGCGCAGCAGCCGGATCGCCTTGTCTAGGTCCATGCCGGCCGGCGGCCAGTCCTTGGGCAGGCTGGCGCGCTTGGGCTTCTCGTCCTGCTCCTCGACATAGGGTCCGAAGCGGCCGGCCTTCAGCCAGATGGCGTGGCCGGTGGCCGGATCGACGCCGAGTTCGCGGTCGCCGCCGCCTTCGCCGGCGTCCTCGCCGTTGTCCTGGGCGATCGGACGGGTGAAGCGGCACTCGGGATAGTTGGAGCAGCCGATGAAGGCGCCGAACTTGCCGGTCTTCAGCGACAGCCGCCCGGTCCCGCAGGTGGGGCACACGCGGGGATCCGATCCATCGCCCTTGTCGGGGAAGATGTGTGGACCGAGCGCCTCGTTGAGCGCCTCGATCACCGCGCCGATGCGCAGCTCGCCGATCTCGCCGATGGCGGCGTGGAAGTCGCGCCAGAAGTCGCGCAGCAGCGCCTTCCAGTCGAGCTCGCCGGCGGAGACCAGGTCGAGCTTCTCCTCCAGCGCGGCGGTGAAGTCGTATTCGACGTAGCGGCGGAAGAACTGCTCGAGGAAGGCGGTGACCAGCCGGCCCTTGTCCTCCGGCACGAACCGCTGCTTCTCCATCCGTACATATTCGCGGTCGCGCAGCACGCTCAGGATCGAGGCGTAGGTCGAGGGCCGGCCGATGCCCAGCTCCTCCATCCGCTTGACCAGCGAGGCCTCGGAGAAGCGCGGCGGCGGCTCGGTGAAATGCTGGTCGGCCCGCGCGGCGTGGACCTTGGCCGCCGCGCCCTCGGCCACCGCCGGCAGCCGGCCGGCGAAGTCGCGCTCGTCGCCGTCGGCGCCGGGCGCCGCGGCCTCGGGATCGTCGCGGCCTTCCTCATAGACCCGCAGATAGCCGTCGAACTGGATCACCTGGCCGGTGGCGCGCAGGCCGGTCTTGCCCTCCGCGCTTTCCAGGTCGATCGTGGTGCGCTCGATCCGCGCCGCCTCCATCTGCGAGGCGATCATCCGCTTCCAGATCAGCTCGTAGAGGCGGCCGAGATCGGGCTCCAGGCGCAGCGAGCCGGGGTTGCGGGCGAGGCTCGTCGGGCGGATCGCCTCGTGGGCTTCCTGGGCGTTCTTGGCCTTGACCTTGTAGTAGCGCGGGGTCTCCGGCACGTAGGGCTTGCCGTAGAGACCGCCGATCACCTCGCGCGCCTCGGTCAGCGCCTCGGGCGCGCTCTGCACGCCGTCGGTGCGCATATAGGTGATCAGGCCGACGGTCTCGCCGCCGATATCGACGCCCTCATAGAGCTTCTGCGCCGCCCGCATGGTGCGCTCCGCGGCGAAGCCCAGCTTGCGCGAGGCTTCCTGCTGCAGGGTCGAGGTGGTGAAGGGCGGCGGCGGGGTGCGGCGGGCGGGGCGCTTCTCCACCGAGGCGACCTTGAAGCTGGCGGCCTCGACGGCGGCCTTGGCCCCCAGCGCGGAAGCTTCGTTTCCGAGGTCGAACTTGGTGAGCCGCTTGCCCTGGTGCTTGGCCAGCCGCGCCAGGAACGGGTCGCCGCCGGCCGAGACGTCGGCCTCCACGGTCCAGTATTCCTGGGTCTTGAACCGCTCGATCTCGTTCTCGCGGTCGACGATCAGCCGCAATGACACCGATTGCACCCGCCCGGCCGAGCGCGCGCCCGGCAGCTTGCGCCACAGCACCGGCGAGAGAGTGAAGCCGACCAGGTAGTCCAGGGCGCGGCGGGCGAGGTAGGCCTCGACCAGCTCCATGTCGATATCGCGCGGGTGCTTCATCGCCTCGGTCACCGCCGAGCGGGTGATGGCGTTGAACACCACGCGCTCGACCTTGGCGCCCTTCAGCACCTTGCGCTTCTGCAGCACCTCCAGCAGGTGCCAGCTGATCGCCTCGCCCTCGCGGTCGGGGTCGGTGGCGAGGATCAGGCGGTCGGCGCCCTTGGCGGCGGCCGCGATATCGGCGATCCGCTTGGCGCCGCGCGGGTCAGTGTCCCAGATCATGGCGAAGTCTTCGTCCGGGCGGACCGATCCGTCCTTGGACGGCAGATCGCGGACGTGACCGTACGAGGCCAGGACCACATAGTCCGAGCCGAGATAGCGGTTGATGGTCCGAGCCTTGGCCGGACTTTCGACGACGACGACGTTCTTCAAGCGGTGCGAGACTTATCTGACCGGGCGGTCCGGCCGCATGAATGAAAGGCTTATCCCCTGGGGCGCGGTAAGTGGGGGTGCGCCATGGGGTCTGTCAACGGGCGCCGTCGGAGGCGCGCGCTGTGGACCGTCGCGATATGCGCTAGAATGATCGAACTGACCCGGAAGATCGCTCGAAACATCCGCATGCTACTCCGCGACAACCTTGCTGGCCGACGCACGGCGCTCGCCGCGATCGCCGCGCGTCACGGCGCGTCGAACCTGCGGTTGTTCGGCTCCGTCGTTCGCGGCGAGGAACAGGCCGACAGCGACGTGGACTTGCTCGTCGACATAGCGCCGGATCGCGGCTGGACCGACTATCTGGCGCTCGCTGAAGAACTGGAAAGCTTCATCGGGCGAAAGGTCGATCTGGTGATCGAGCGGAGCCTCAGTCCCCACTTCCGGCCCTTCATCGAGGCTGAGGCCCGACCTTTGTGAAGTCCGACAAACCGTATCTGGGGCATATCCTCGACAGCATTCAAGCCATCGAAAATTACGTTTCGTCGGGGCGTGACCGGTTCATGGATGAACGGATCATCCAAGACGCAGTCATTCGCAACTTCGAGATCATCGGCGAGGCGGCCAATCGACTTGAGCCGAAGACGCGAACCGCCGCCGACGCGCCTTGGGGCCGGATCATCGCGTTTCGAAACCGGCTCATCCACGGCTACTGGAGCGTCGACAGGCTGCTGTTGTGAGACGTGATCGTGAACGAGCTTCCGGCCCTGAAAGCCGAGGTCGTCCGATTGCTGGACGCGGCGGACTGAGTCACCCCCGCGCGGCCATCGAGCCACCCATCAGCTCCGCGCGGCCCGCCAGCGACAGCTCCACCAGGGCCGCGAACACCGCGCCGGCCGGGGCGCCGACCTGGCGGGCGAGTTCGTCGACGTGGACCGGCGTGGGGGAGAGCAGGGCCCAGACCCGCTCCAGCAGCTCGGTGGGCGTCCCGTCCTCGTCGCCGGCGAACGGCGGGGCCGGCGGGGCGCGGAAGCCGCCGAGCTGGCCCAGGACGTTCAGCACGTCGTCGACCCCTTCGCAGACCGCCGCGCCCTGGCGGATCAGGTCGTTGCAGCCGCGCGCCCGGGGATCGAGCGGCGAGCCCGGCACGGCCAGCACTTCGCGGCCCTGCTCGGCGGCGAGGCGGGCGGTGATCAGCGAGCCCGACTTCAGCTCCGCCTCGACCACCACCACGGCCTGCGAGAGGCCCGAGATCAGCCGGTTGCGGCGCGGGAAGTCCTTGGCCTGGGCGCGGCGGCGCGGGGCGCTCTCGGAGATGATGCAGCCCTCGCGGGCGATCCGGCGATAGAGCGCCTCGTTCTCGGGCGGATAGATGTCGGCGACGCCGCCGCCCAGCACCGCGACCGTGCCGGTGGCCAGCGCGCCCTCGTGCGCCGCGGCGTCGATGCCGCGCGCCAGGCCAGAGGCGATCATCAGCCCCGCCTGGCCGAGTTCGCCGGCGAGGCCTCGCGCGAACCGGCAGCCCGACGCCGAGGCCACGCGCGCGCCGACGACCCCGACGGCGCGGCGCTGCAAGAGCGCGATATCGCCGAGCGCCCAGATCACCGGCGGCGGCGGATCGACGGTCTTCAGGGCCGCCGGGTAGTCCGGCTCGCGGGCGCAGAGCAGCGTCGCGCCGAGATCCTCGCCGTCGGCGATCTCGGCCTCGGCCTCCTCGCGGTTCGGGATCGCCGGCGGGACGGACCGTCCGGCGCGCCGCGCCAGCGCTGGCAGCGCCTCCAGCGCCTTTCGCGCCGTACCGAAGCGGCCGATCAGGTGCTGGAAGGCGACCGGACCCACCGTCTCGGTGCGCGCCAGGCGCAGCCAAGCCACGCGTTCGGCTGTCGAGAGAGCGGTCTCGGTCACGCGGCGACGGACTTCGCGCCGATACGCGGCTCCTGGCCCTTCAGCAGCCGGCCGATGTTCTCGTGGTGACGAATGAAGATCAGCACCGCCATGAAGGCGGCCATGTAGAGCTTGGCCTCGGGCGTCTGCCCCGTGAGAAACACATAGAGCGGGGCGAGCGCCGCCGCCGTCAACGCCGCCAGCGACGACATGCGGAAGATCGCCGCCATCACGATCCAGGTCGCCCCGGCGAGCAGGCCGGCGGGCCAGGCGATCGCGATCAGGGCGCCGAAGAAGGTCGCCACGCCCTTGCCGCCCTTGAACCGCAGCCAGACGGGGAAGCAATGGCCCAGGAAGGCCGCGCCGCCCGCGATGGCCGCGGCCTCGGCCGACTTGAAGGCCCAGCCCGCCAGCAGCACCGCCAGCGCGGCCTTGCCACCGTCGCCGATCAGGGTGATCGCCGCCAGGTCGCGCCGGCCCGTGCGCAGCACATTGGTCGCCCCGATGTTGCCCGAGCCGATCTTGCGCAGGTCGCCCGCGCCGCCCAGCCGCGTGGCGATGACGCCGAACGGGATCGAGCCCAGCAGGTAGCCGCCGACGACGCAGAGGGCGATGGCGAAAAGGGAAATCGACGGTTGCATGGCCACAGTCTAGGTCGCTGGAACGCGCCGGCATAGTATCCGCGGCGAAACCGCAGGGAGCCCGCGCATGACCGACGTCCAGGACCGCTATGACATCTCCAAGGACGTGCTGTTCGCGGCCAGCGAGAAGATCGACGTCACGGCGGTGGCCGCCGCCCAGTCGCCCTGGTGGAACCGCACCCTCACCGAGGTCAACGACGCGGTGGTGCGGCTGGCGGTGATGGAGGGCGACTTCCACTGGCACAAGCACGACGAGGAGGACGAGTTCTTCTATGTGCTCGAAGGCGCGCTGACGATCGAGATGGAGGATGGCGCGGTGCGGCTGGCGCCGGGGCAGGGCCTCACCGTCCCGCGCGGCAAGCTGCACTTTCCGCATGCGCACGGCCGGACGGTGGTGCTGATGGTGGAGAAGGGCTCGGTGGTTCCGACGGGGGATTAGGGCCGCACGCCGATGATCTTGAAGTGGCTGTCGTCCGGTCCCGCGGGGTCGAACGAGTCGCGGGAGGTGACCCGCAGGCCCGTGAAACCGGCGCGTTCGAAGCAGCTCCGGGCCTGGGCCTGGGTGTGCCAGCGGACCGACGGGAAGCGGGCGTGGAACTCGGTCTCGATCACCGCGCCATCGCGGAGCAGCTCGTAGCGGTTCTCCTCGAACTGGAACTGCGCCTCGAAATCGAAGCGCTCCCGATACCAGCGGCGGAAGACCAGCCCGTCGGGACGCGGCGCCTCGGCTAGCACGGCCCAGTCGGACCACTTCATCTGCGCCGGCGGATTGCGCCGGCTCCAGAAGCGCGAGCGGAACGACAGGGCGAGGCGGCCGCCCGGCCTGAGGTGCTCGAAGAAGCGCGCCATCGCCGCGTCGGCGACGCCGGGCGCCATCAGCAGTTGGAAGCTGAGCGAGGGGACGAAGATGAGCCCATAGCGGCGCGGCAGCGTCAGCGCCTCCATCGGTTGCTCGAACAGCCGGCCCTCGACATCGACCCCTGCCGCAAGCGCCTTCTCGCGGCACAGCGTCAGCATCTCCGGCGAATTGTCGATCCCGTCCACATCCAGACCGCTGGCGCGATAGTCTAGCAGCAGCCGACCGGCGCCGCAGCCCACATCGAGCGCCGGCTCGCCATCGCGCTCGATCAGCGCGCGCCAATAGAGCCGGTCCGGCCAGACCGAGGTGTCGCCGCGCAGCAGGTCCCAGGCCTGCGCCATCATCCCGCGATATTCGTAGTCCTCAGGCATCGGCGGCGGCCTCGTGGACAATCCGCCCGTCCACCAGCGTCATCAGCACCGCGCCCTGCAGGCGGCGGCCGTCGAAGGCGGAGTTCTTGGATTTCGAGGTGAGCTTCTCGGCGTCGATCACGCGCGGCGCGGCGAGATCGCAGAGCACCAGGTCGGCGGGCGCGCCGGGGGCGAGGCGGCCGGCGGCGAGGCCGATGGCCTTGGCGGGGGCGAGGGTGACGGTCTCGATCAGGCGTATGAGCGGCGCGCGGCCCTCGTGCCAGAGGCCGAGCAGGGCCGGCAGCAGGGTCTCCAGGCCGATCGAGCCCGGCGCCGCCTCCTCGAACGGCAACCGCTTGTCCTCCGCCGGCGCCGGGGCGTGGGCGGAGACGACGATGTCGACCAGGCCGGAGACCACGGCGTCGATCAGCGCCTGGCGGTCGTCCTCGGCGCGCAGCGGCGGCTCCAGCTTCCAGAAGGTGCGGTAGTCGCCGATGTCGAGCTCGTTGAAGGTGAGGTGGTTGATCGAGGCGGTGGCCAGCATCGGCAGGCCCTTGGCCTTGGCCCGCGCCAGCGTCTCCAGGGCGCAGGCGGTGCTGACCTGGTCGACCAGCAGCCGCGCGCCGGTGAGCGCCACCAGGGCCGCGTCGCGCTCCAGCATGATCTGCTCGGCCGCCGCCGGCGCGGATGGCAGCCCCATGCGCCCGGCGAACTCGCTCTCGGTGGCCGCCGCGCCGGCGGTGAGCCAGGGGTCGGCGGGCCGGTGGGCGACCAGCAGATCGAGGCCGCCGGCGTAGGCGAGCAGCCGGCGCATCACCTTCGAGTCGACGATCGGCCGGTCGACGTCGGTGACGTAAACGCAGCCGGCCTCGCGCATCAGTCCGATCTCGGCCATCTGCTGGCCGGCCAGGCCCTTGGTGGCGGCGCCGGCGGGGTAGACGTGCACCAGCTCGATGTCGCGCGCCCGGCGCAGGATGAAGTCCACCACCGAGGGGTCGTCGATGACGGGATGGGTGTCCGGCTGCACCACGATCGAGGTGACGCCGCCGGCCGCCGCGGCGCGCGCCGCCGATTTCAGCGTCTCCTTCGGCTCTGCCCCGGGCTCGCCGGTCTTGACCCTGAGGTCGATCAGGCCGGGCGCCAGCATGGCGCCGTTGCAATCGATCTGGCGGATCTCGGGCGAGAGGTCGGCGAAGCCGACCTCGTGGGTCACGTCGGCGATCTTGCCGTATTCGACGAGCAGGGCGCCGGGGCCATCGTAGCCGCTCTCGGGATCGACCAGGCGGGCGTTGATGAAGGCGATCGGGCGGGTGGTCATGGGTTGGAGGGCCCCTCCGTCTCGTCGCGTTGTCGCGCGCCGATCCACCTCCCCCTCAGGGGGAGGAGAACGAATGGGGGCGCCTTTCTCCTCCCCCGCTGGGGGTGGGGGACCGCGAAGCGGTGGAGGGGGCTTGGGGCCTCAGTCATTGTCCAGCCGCGCCGACATCGAGGCCAGCACCGCCATGCGCGCGGCGACGCCCATTTCCACCTGATCCTGGATCAGGCTGACGGCGAGATCGTCGGCGACCTCGGAATCGATCTCGACGCCGCGGTTCATCGGCCCCGGATGCATCACCCGCACGTTGGCCGAGGCCAGGGCCAGCTTCTCGCGGTCGAGGCCGAACAGACGGTTGTACTCGCGGGTCGACGGCACCAGCGCGCCCTGCATCCGCTCCAGCTGCAGGCGCAGCATCATCACCACGTCGACCCCGGCGATGCCGGCCCGCATGTCGTGGAACACCTCGACGCCCCAGCGCTCGACGCCCACCGGCATCAGCGTCGGCGGACCCACCAGCCGCACCCGCGCGCCCAGCATGGTCAGTAGGCCGACGTTGGAGCGGGCGACGCGGCTGTGCAGCACGTCGCCGCAGATCGCCACCGTCAGGCCTTCCACATGGCCGAACGCCCGCCGCAGCGACAGGGCGTCGAGCAGCGCCTGGGAGGGGTGCTCGTGCTGGCCGTCGCCGGCGTTGATCACGCTGCAGCTCACCTTCTGCGAGAGCAGCGAGGCCGCGCCCGACGCGCCGTGGCGCACCACCAGGATGTCGGGCTGCATGGCGTTCAGCGTCACCGCGGTGTCGATCAGGGTCTCGCCCTTGACGATCGAGGAGGCGCGCGGGCTCATGTTGACCACGTCGGCGCCCAGCCGCTTGCCGGCCAGCTCGAACGAGCTCTGGGTGCGGGTCGAGGCCTCGAAGAACAGATTGACCAGGGTGCGGCCCTTCATCAGGTCCAGCTTCTTGGCCTTCTGGCGGTTCAGGGCGACGAAACCCTCGGCCAGATCCAGCAGGTCGTGCACCTGCTCGCGCTCGAGATCGCCGACGGACAGGAAATGGCGCGCGGGAAAGGGAAAGGTCCGTTGGCGGACCTCTTCGGGGCCAGGCGCGATCAGGGTCATTAAAGCGCCGTTCTAGGGGGGATCGAGCGGCGAGGGAAGGGGTGGCGGCTTTGCGCCCCCTCAAAGCCCGAACGCCGATTTGATCGCCGCGGCGATCTCCTTTGGCGTCGCCAGGGCGGTGTCGAGCTCCAGGTCGTAGGCCATGCCGACGTGCATCCGCTCGTACTGCCAGCGCGCCAGGCCGAGGTCGCGGTCGCCGCGCTGGCGTTCGCGCTGCTCGATCACCTCCAGCGGCGCGCGCAGGGCCACGAGGTGGAATTCGAACCCCGCCAGCCGCCGGCGATAGTCGGCCAGCGTCTCCGGCTCCCACGTCACCTCGTCGACGATGACGTCGCTCCCGGCCTCGGCCAGGGCCGCGACGGCGCCGCGCATGCCGACCATGACCCTCTCCAGCACCGGGCCGCTGGTGATGGAGGTGACCGGCTTGCCGTCCCTTAAGGTGGTCTCGAACACATAGCCCTCGGGCGCGCCGAACATCGCCGCCGGCAGCATCTCCAGGAAGGCGTCCATCTGCACATGCAGCATCGGCCGGCTGGCGATCTTCTGCAGCGCCTTGGCCACCGAGCCCTTGCCGACGCTGCTGACGCCGTTGAGGAGGACGACGTGGGCGGTCATGGCGCGGCCGGGGTTGGCGCGGGGAGGGAGATGCGGTCTGTCATCGGCGTGGGCCCGTCAATGGCGCGAGCGGGCGGCGGCGGCAAGGCGCAGGACGAGACTCGGGCTCTACAAGCGCCTATGGACACATGGCCCAGCCGGCTGAACGCCCGAGGATTCCCATAGAATGACCGCCCCGATCTCGGGAGCCGCCCTGGATGCGGCCCAGACCTATGCCCGCCACGTCGAGAAAGCGTCGACGGCGCGCGACGGGCTGTCCGGCGCTGTCGCGGTTGACCGGGTGAAGCGCGCCAGAGCCGCCCTCGGCCGGCGGCAGGTCGCGATCCTGGACATGGTGGCCGTGAAGGGACACACCATCGCCCGCGTGGCCGAACTGACGGGAGAGGCCGGTGCGGACCTGGCGGCTCTCTATGTGGCCGCCTGCGACGCCCTGGCCAGCCACTATGCAGCCGAGGCGTGAGGTCAAATCGGCATAAACGACTGGCGCCAGGAACGCTTGGCGCGGAATTCCAGCTCATCCTGAGAGGAGCGCGCGGTGGCCAAGGGTCAGAAGAAAAGTAACAAGGAAATCCGCAAGCCGAAGGCGGAGAAGCCCAAGCCCGCCGCCGCGACACGGGCGTTCGAACCGCCATATCAGAAGAAGAAGTAAGGCCGCCTGTTACCGCGCCGGGGCAAGTGTCCAGGGCGGCGGCGTCTGCGAGTCCCCTTGGCCAGGGTCGCGCTACGTCATGATCAGATCGTCGGTGTCATCCCCGGCCGAGCGGCCACAGGCCCACGCGTCGGGCGCCATCGGCTGATCGAAGACGATCTTCAGGACCGCCGGGCGCGGTTCGGGGGACGTTCATGGAACCATCCCCCGAAGCTTTGGCCCGTTCATGGTGCCGGCCCTTAGGCGCCGACCAGCACGGTGCCGACGCTCAGCGCCAGACCGAGGGTAAGCGCGGCGACTGAGCGGTCGAACAGGCGTTCAACGAAGGTGAGCTTGGCGAGAGACATGGCGCAGTTCCTTTTGGTTGGGTCCCGAACCCCGGCGGAGCGGGGCGGTCCAGATGTTGACGATGTTTAGATAGGGCCCTATCTGAACGGTGTCAACATAATCTTTACAGCGTTCGGATAGAGTTTTACGGTGAGCCCGATGAGAGAAACTGGAACCGCCCAAGCTAGGCCCTACCACCACGGGGACCTCTCCCGCGCCCTTATCGATGCGGCGCGACGAATCCTGGAGGCCGAAGGTCCGGCGGCCCTGACGCTGCGCGCCGTGGCGCGCGAGGCGGGCGTCAGTCCCGCCGCGCCCTACCACCATTTCAAGGACAAGACGGAACTGATGGAGGCCGTCGCCCGCGGCGGCTGGGAGGCGCTTGACGGCGCCATCGTCGGCGCCCGCCGCGAGGCCGCCAGCCCCGGCGAGGCGCTGAGCGCGATCGGCTTGGCCTATGTGAACTTCGCCCGCGAGAACCCCGCCCTCTACCGGCTGATGTACGACACCTCGCGCGACCGAACCGCCATGCCCAAGTACGCCAACGAGGACGACAGCGGTTACCGTCAGGTGCAGTCCGCGCTCGTCGAGGCCGGCGCCGACCCCACTGATGGCCAGGAGCTGCAACTGGCCACCATCGCGTTGTGGTGCGCGGCGCACGGCCTGGCCGAGATGGCCAATTTCAACGACTTCCTGCCGCTCAAGGCGGCCATGGGCGGCGACGAGGCGTTCCTGCGCGCGGTCCTGCGCCACTTCGGCGCCTTCACGGCGGGCGGCGCTCACGGCTCCAGGTGAGGCCCCTGTTTATGGGTCCTATGCGTATGCGACGCTATGCGGTGACGCGATGCCTATTCGCCTGCAGGACGGCCTCCGAGCGATTGGGAATAGGTATCCTGTCGCCGCGTAACGCTCAGTATTCCTCATTCGCGCCGCGCTCTTAGTGTAACGACCGTTGCTCAGGAAAATCGTGCGTTGAAGCACCTCAAGAACGGTGAGAGGCTATTTAGATCAAGGTTCCCTAATGAGCCGCTCGGTTCGCTTAGGCGAAAAGCGGTCGCTTGTGTTAATTCGCCGAAATGGTAATGCTGTCTTGAGTGTGCTCTGCAGCCCTAAGCTAAGGCTCAAGCTGCGGATAGGCGCCTTTTCCGCCGTCGGCCGCGGGATTGGGCGGCGGGATCCAGACGCTGGTGAAGTTCCAACCGGCATAGGTCGTGCCGTAGGTCTGATAGTTCTGCATCTGCGCCGTTGTGAGTCCTTTAGCTGAGAACGGGCCGCCCGAGCCGCCGCCCAGGCCCGCACTCTGCCCAGTCGCTTGAGCATCCCAATAGGACGATGCGACCGAGCCGCTGCTGATATACCCGACGAGACCGGCGACGTAAGCGCCCCCTGTCACGGCGCCGGCGGCATAGGAGAAGCTGAGGCTACCGTGAATGCGCCCGACCAGGCCGCCGACCGCTCTCGTCCCACTCGCCGAGCCTGTCGAATAACTGTTAGTGATGCTCCCGGCGTCCTGAATGCCGACGAGGCCGCCGATGTAGTCGTCGCCGCTCACATCGCCAGTAGAGTAGGATTGGTTTAATGCGCCGCCGTTTTGGCCTCCAACCAGGCCGCCGACGTCATCGCCGTCAGCAGCCCCGCTGACCGCCCCGGTAGCATGCGAGAGGCCGACAGAGCCGAACTCGTCGCCGACCAGCCCGCCGACATCGGTGGTGCCGCTCACCGCGCCAGTAGCATACGAGTCGGTGATGCTGCCTGCATGTTGCAGTCCGACAAGACCGCCCGCGTCGGTCGGCGCGTTGACCGGGCCAGTGGCGTAGGATCCGTCAATCGTCCCCGTGGATTGGTAGCCGACCAGACCGCCGACATAGTCGGCCCCGGTCACCGATCCGCTTGCGAAAGTGTCGGCAACGGTCCCATAGACTGCGCCGGCCAAGTCGCCGACCTTGTGCGATCCGTCGACCGAGCCGCCGATAAGGCCGATGTCCAAGACCGATCCGGTGGTCCCGATATCGCCAAACAGTCCGACGTCATCGGTCTTGGGCCGATCAATAATCATATCCTTGATCTTGTCGCCTTGGCCATCGAAGTTACCGGTGAAGCTCGCGGTCAGACCGCCAACCGGCACGAAGCCGTATCCAGCCAGGGGAGCATTACTGCTGACGAACCAGATGCCGCTGGCGTCCGTGATCTCTGGCTCCAGATCTATGTCCGCGCCCAGTGTATAGCTTGCGGAAAGATCGAGATTCATCAGCTCAAGCTGGTGGCCGTTGACGATGGTGGTTGAATATTCGCTGAGCAGCATCGGCCGCGTCGCTCCGGCCGCGCCGCCGGAGTTGTTGAGGCTGCCGTCGGCATCGACGATCACCCAGCCCGAGGCGCCCGGCGTGGCGCCGAAGGTCCAGCCGGAGAAGTTGGAGGCGGCGGCGAATTGCACGGTGGTCAGCCCGGTGGCCGAGAACGCGCCCGTACCGCTACCGGAGCCGGCGCTCTGTCCGGTCGTCTGCGTATCCCAATAGGATGCGGTGATCGAGCCGCCAAGTGACCCGACCAACCCGCCTACATTGCCGCTGCCCTGCACCGGGCCGGTCGCATAGGATTGCACAATATGTCCATTGGGGCCGCTAACCCCCACCAGGCCGCCGGCGTCCCTAGGGCTGCCCACCGCTCCGGTCGCATACGAGAGCGTGATGTTGCCGGCATGTTGGGTTCCAACCAGGCCGCCGGCGGAGCCACCTCCGCTTACCCCCCCGTCCGCATAGGATTGGGTAATGGCGCCCCCTTCTTGCTCTCCAACCAATCCGCCAGCCGCTTCGTCGGTCCCGGCGAGTGCGCCTCCAGTCGCGTAAGACTGGCTGATGTCCCCCGCTCCTACACCAACAAGCCCGCCGGCAGATCCGCCGTCCGCCAAGCCAGTCGCATAGGACCGAACGATACTGCCGCCGCCGGCTTGCGCCCCGACCAGTCCTCCTGCAATAGCGCCGTAGACCGCTCCGGTCGCGTAGGACTGAACGATGCTGCCTCCGGACTGGTATCCCACAAGCCCACCCGCAAAGCCGGAAACCGCTCCGGTCGCGTACGATTGGATTATGCTTCCGCCACTTTGGTGGCCAACCAAGTCACCGTCATATTCCCCTCCAGACACGCTGCCGCCGACAATTCCGAGGTCGCGCAGCGTACCACTGAAAATGCCGAACAGACCTTCCGCGCCCGAGCTGGCGGCAATCGTTAGGTTAGAGATCGTGTTACCCAGGCCCTCGAAGGTTCCGCCAAACGAAGCGACCACGGCGGCGGTGTAGGTCGCGGACGAAGCGTTGAGGCTGGTTGCCAGGGCGTCGTCGCCAGAGCCGCCGCTCAGCCCCGCCAGTTGTGCCAGGCTGTAGATAAGGGTGTAGCTGACGCCGTTGCGGGTGAAAGCGCCGCCGTGGCTGGTGGCGCCGTAGTTGATTGAGGCGCCGTTCCCGAAGCTGAAGTCGCCGTCGTCGTCGACCACGAGGCCGCCGGCGCCGCCGACCTTGATCGGGGCGTCGATGGTGATCGCGGCCAGGGAGTCGAGGGTAAGGGTGGCGCTGGTCGACCAGCTCAGGCCCGAGGCGATGATGATGTCGCCCGCGCCGCTGCTGGTTACGCCGGGCCCGCTGGCGCCCGACGACGTGGTCTTCAGCGTGACGCTAGTGCCGGCCGCCAGGCTCTTGTCGATCGAGGCCGCGGCGCTGGCGCTAATGGTCAGGTCGGTGGGATCGACCAGCCACGCGCCGGCCTTCACCGTCACCCCGGCGAAGTTGACGCTCGCGCCCGAGGTCTCGACCTCGCGGCCGGCGAGTGTCCCGTTCGCCGTGGTGGTCCCGTTCTCGGCGATCAGCAGCACCTTGCCGTCGCTGGCGGAG
>Ga0302311_10004862_pt1 | contig 14357 bp, 17 predicted proteins | sample III_Palsa_N1_3_FD_200449 | JGI IMG/M metagenome (GOLD analysis project Ga0302311, IMG submission 200449) | Peat permafrost microbial communities from Stordalen Mire near Abisko, Sweden - III_Palsa_N1_3 | ecosystem: Environmental > Terrestrial > Soil > Palsa > Peat permafrost | place: Sweden... | reverse complement strand
GCCCGAACAGCGCCAGGCGTTGGAAGTTGATGTCGACCCGGACGACGGGCGCCCGGGTATCGTTCTGGACAGCAATGCCGCGGGCCCCCGGAAGCGTCCTGAGCACGGCGGCGATGCGCTCGCCCGCGGCGTCCAGTGCGTCCTGGTCCGGGCCGGACACCGTCACTTCAACCGGCGCGGTCGGCCCAAGGGACTCCTCAATCGCGTCGAAGCGCGACCTGACCTTGGCGACGAAGCCGGGAAAGCGCTGCAGTCGGGCGCGCACCTGGTCGGCAAGCGCCCGCTGCTGGGCGCCATCAAGGCCGGGCGCCAAGCCCAGGTCGAACACTGTGCGCTCGGGGCCCCAGCTGTCTTCGCCGGTCGGATCACGGCCGATACGCTGGCTGACCGTCCGGATGCCGGCTATCGGCCTCAGCATTGCGGCAATGCGCTCGCCGTAGTCGCGTGTCACGGCGATCGCCATCGATGGCGGTCCGCTGGCCTCCGCCACCAGTTGATCGTCATGGACGCTTGGCAGCAACTGGGAGCGGTAGAGAGCGATTGAGCCGATCGCCAAGGCGGCCAGGACCATGCCGATGACGACGACCGGCCATGGCCTGCCGCAGAGGCGCGCGAGCCAGCCGCCGTGCGCGTCGTGGAGGCGTTGAAGACCCTTTGGATGGGGCGTTGGACCGACGTGACCCAGAAAGATCAGGCATAGCGCCGGCGTCACGAAGACCGCTACAACCAGTGAAGCCAGCGAGACCATCACGAACGCGCCGGCCAGGGGCGTCAGCAAAGCTCCCTGTGTCCCCGGCAAGGCCAGGATCGGGACGAGCGCAACCAGGCCCGCCAGCGTGGCGTAAATCACCGGCGCGCGCACCTCGACCGAGGCGACCAGAACCGCCTCGAGGCGCGACGCATGACGCGACTGGGCGTCTCGCAAGCGGGTCATGACGTTCTCCACGTCGATCACCGCATCGTCGATGACCACCCCGATCCCCAGCGCGAGACCGCCGAGAGTCATGGCGTTCAAGCTCCAGCCAAACGCCCTGAGGGCCAGAAGCGCGGCCAGCAGCGAGAGTGGGATGCTGACCATGGAGATCAGCGTGGCTCGGAGATCGCGAAAGAAGAGCGCCAGCGCGATGGCGATGAGCGCCGCGCCGACGGCGAGGTCCCAGGCTATCCCGCGCACCGCCGTGGCGGCGAAAGTCGCCGGCCGATCGAGATCGGTCCTGACGGCGACGCCCTGGGCGGCAAGCGCCGGCCTCAGCGCGTCGAGCGCGCGTTCGACGTTGTCGGTCGTCTGGAGCGTGTTCGCGCCGTATTGTTTGGCGACGTCGACCAGAACGCCTGGACGGCCGTCGATCAGGGCGTCCCCCAGCGCCGGCGCCGGCGCCTCGACCACGTCGGCCACATCGTTGATGCGAACGGGCGCGCTCCCGGCCGTCTGGATCTGTCCGGCCCCGACATCGTCCGCGGTCAGTGTCTGGCCGCGCGGCTCAATGAGCACCCGCTGGGTGTTAGTATCGATAAATCCCGCCCCGACGACGCTGGTGGCGCGCTTCACGGCGTTCAGGATGTCGAGGAAACCAAGGTCGCTGTCGGAGAGGTCGCCTGGCCTCGCCCGCACCTCAATGCGTCGCGTCTCCCCACCGTACACCGCGACGCGGGCGACGCCGGCGATCCCCAGCAATCGTGGCCGGACGGTCCACTGCACGAGATCGCGCAGCGCCATGGGATCGAGCTTGGCGCTGCTAAATCCGATCTTGAAGACGTTCGCGCTGCGCGACGTCAGCGGGGCCACGCGCGGCGGCGACACGCCGGCCGGAAGGGCGCCGGCGATCGCCGACAGCCGCTCGGAGACCGCCTGGCGCGCGACCAGGGGATTTGCGCCGGCGGCGAAGCGAACGGTGACGATCGACAAGCCCTGAACCGACTCGGCGTGGACCTTGGCAACGTCCGTCGCGCCAATCAGTGAGTTTTCGATCGGCCGGGTGACCAGGTTCTCCACCTGATCGGCGACCATGCCTGGGGCTTCCGTCTGGACGGTGGTCTCAGCGGGCGCCAGATCGGGCAACAGGTCGATCGGCGTGTCGCGCGCCGCGAGAAACCCCCAGATCAGGAAGCCAGCGCAGATCCAGGCGATCAGTCTGGGTCGTTCGAGCGACCAGCGAACGGCTCTCGCCAGCATGCTCAGGGCGCCGAACCGGACGCACCCAGCTCGGCGGCGAATAGCGCCGCAGCGCCGTGGGTGACCACCTGCTCGCCGGCGGCGAATCCTTGCGTGACGAAGAAGCCGTCGGCCTCGGCGACCGGCGTCTGCAGAAGCCGCCGCTCGAACGCCCCTGGTCCCGAGCGCACATATGCCCAGTCCGACCCTTTGAAGCGAATGATCGCAGCGCGCGGGACAACAAAACCCGATTGCGGGCTGCGTTGCTCGATGTGCGCGCTTTGCGTGAGACCTACCGACAGCAGGATGGCGGAGCGCCCCGTGACCTCGACGATCAATCCGGACGACTGCAGTCGCGGCTCCGCAGCGCGCGCCGGGCCAAGCACCACACCCCGCACGGAGCCGTCGCCGATGTCGACCTTGACGAAGCGGGCGCCCGGTTGGCCTTCGTTGTTGTGCGTGTCGATATGAACCAGCGCGACCTGGCCGGCGACGACGCCGCGCACCAGTTGGGCCCGGACTGCGGGGCTCATTCGCGCCACGCCGGGTCCCCATTCGAGGTCCAGGCGGCTACGCAACATCTCGACCTTGAGCGCGTCGGATCGGGCCTGAGCGACCGCCGCTTCCATGTCCTTGGCCGCGACGCTGCCGTCACTGGCGTGCAGCGTCTTGGAGCGCTGCGCCTCGGCGCTCGAGGCGACCGCGGCGGCTTCGGCGGTGGCCAGGTCCGACGCCAGTTGAACCAGCGGCTCCGGGTCGAGCACCTTGGCGAAGGCGTCGACTTCCGCCGCGCGGCGCGTCGGCGTCAGCGGCTCGGTGGCGACGCCAAGCTGGCGCTGGGCGGCAGGGGCCATCCGCACAGGCTCCGCCCGCGCATGGGCCACCGCCAGCGCGCACAGCGCCACCGCCATCGAGGCTGCAATGCCGCGCTCGGCGTGGCCGGAGGCGAGATGCGGGCGGCGCGTCATGACCGAGCGTTCCAGCCGCCGCCGAGCGCCTGATAGAGCGCGACGGTGTCGACATAGCGGGCGGACCTGGCCTGGGTGAGCGCCACCCTGGCTTGGCATTCGGAGGCCTCCGCGGTGAGGACCGCCAGGCGGCCCGTCTGACCCTGCGCGAACTGGTCGGAGACCAACCGCAACGATCGCGCCGCGGTCGCCTCAGCCGCAGCGGCGTGAGTCATATTGTCTCCATCATCGACGATCGCCTGAAGCACGTCGGCCGTATTCTGCAGGGCGCTCAGTACGGCGCTTCGATACTGTGCCTGGGATTGAGCCAGCGCCGACTCCGCCGCCTTCTGCTTGTGGCGCAACGCGCCGGCGTCGAACACCGTCTGGCTGGCGGCGGCGGCGATCGACCAGAAGGCGTTTCCGTCGGAAAACAGCGTCGCCACCTGGGTCGACTCACCGCCCGGCGAGGCCGTGAGCGTGAAGCTCGGCAACCGAGCCGCCGCGGCCACGCCCACCTGGGCGGCGGCGACATGCATATTGGCCTCGGCGGCGCGCACGTCGGGCCGCTGGCGGACGAGATCGGACGGCAGGCTAACCGGCAACTCCGGCGGCAACTGGAAGTCGGCAACTTCGAACCGATCCGAGGGCGCCAGCGAGGGCGGCCGACCGACAAGCGCCGCCAACAGGTCCCGCTGCTGGTCGATCTGTTTCCGAAGCGGCGGCGCGAGCTGCTCGGCCGCTTCCAGCGTCGACTCTGCAGTCGCCTCGTCCACTGTCGAGGCTTCTCCAAGTTGCCGCTGCCGGCGCGTGATGGCCAGCGCCTTGGCGTCGGCTGCGATAAGCCGTTGGATGTCATCCATCTGGCTATCGAGTCCGGCCAATTGCAGGGCGGCGTTGGCGACGTTGACGGTGAGCGTCAGATAGACGCCCTCGGTGAGGAACTTCTGGTTTTCGGCCTGGGCGGCCGCCGACTCCGTCTGGCGTCTGACGCCGCCAAACACATCGAGGACATAGGAGACGTTCAGCTGGGCCGAATAGAGCGAGTAAACCTCGGCGTTGGAGTTGAGTGGCGAGGCGAGCGTGGCCGAATTCCTGGCGCGGGTTGCGTTGAGGGCCAGCGCCACGGTCGGGAAACGAGCCGCCCGCTGCGCCAGATAGAGTTCATGCGCCTGCTTCAGCGCCGCCTGGGCGGACTGGAGGTCCGAGTTGTTCTTCAACGCCTCGGCCTCCAGGGCGTCGAGTCGCGCCGAGCCGAAAAGCGTCCACCAGTGATCCGCGACCGCCGCTCCGACGGCGAAGCGTTGCGAGTCCGGCCCCCCGTTTGAGGGTGTCTGCGCCGGCAAGGATGTCGGTGTGTAGCGATCGACCGCTGGCGCCGGAGGCGGCCGGAAGTTCGGCCCGACGGCGCATCCGCTCACCGCGAGGAGGCCGCTAGCGCCGACGCATAAATTGCGAACGAGACGGTTCACGCGCCTTTGGGGGCCTCCAACGACTTTTCCTTGGCCAACAGATCGGCCAGCTCGCGAATGGCCGTCGTCAGAGCGAGAACCTCCTTCTCGCGAAGCTCGTCGATCTTCTGGTGCAGAAGTTCGATCTCCAGCTCGGCCTTGATGTTGATCTGGTAGTCGTTTTCGGCCTCCTTCCGATCGATGTCCTGCTGGCGGTTCTGGGCCATCATGATGAAAGGCGCGGCGTAGGCGGCCTGAAACGAAAGCGCCAGATTGAGCAGGATGAAGGGATAGGGATCCCAATGCTGGATGTAGGCCGTGACGTTGAGGACGATCCAGATCAGCAACAACCCCGACTGAATGATGATGAAGGTCCACGATCCCATGCCGGCGGCCACGGCGTCGGCGATCCTCTGGCCGAAGGTGAGGTCAGAGGCTGGCGTCTTGGGCCCCGCAGCGTCGCGCACGCGCCGTCGCAAACCTCGAAGTTCGCTGAGCAGCCGTTGCTCGGCTTCGTGAACGTCGTGTTTCAGAGTGTCTGTCATGCCCATGACTGACTTTTACATCAGGCTGCTGATTCGGGCGCGCCTGGTGGAGCCGAGGGGAGTCGAACCCTTCACTCGAAATTCAATAAAAACAACAGACACTTGGCCGAGCGGCTCGCGCGTGATGGTCGATGTGTAGCATCTTTGTGTAGCACCGCAACCGAACTCGGAGGCTCGTAGGAGCACGCGGCGGCTGGCGGGGGCGAATGAAAATCGGCGATGAATTCGCAAAGAACCCGCCAAGAACGTGCACGCTGGTGCAGGCGGCGACTATCGGGCGGCCGAGCTGAAATCCTCCTCTGCGGCCCGCCGCCGCGCGGGATTTCGTCCAACCTTTCGGCCATAAGAGACAGTATGATCTGACCACCGGTACATGGTCTGACCGACGGGTTCGGTTTGGTATATTCCGGCCCCCTATCGATTTGCTTACCCATCCCCTCTCCGCATCGGCCAACGAGCACCGAAAGGCTCAAGCCTATGGGGAAGTCGAGATTCCAATCGTGGGAAGCATGCGCTCCGAGGGCCCAGCCCTCGCTCAGCTCATCGATGTCACGAAAAACGCGGGTGCAGACGTGCCAGGTTAATGCCAAGTTAGTGCCCTGTTAGCGACCTGTTAGCGACCTGTTGCCGACAGTCGAATCAGTTCGGCTCACTACATCCGCTACTGTCGGACTTCACGGTCACCATGGTCCGATAGCCAAGTGAGAGCTTCCGCAAGCTCGTCGGCATCCTGGACATCGAGACCGACCTGCGGAACCCCGTGAATGATCACTGTCGCGCCTGTCCAGACGTCAACCACCGTCCAGCCGTGCTCATCCTCTTGAAGGTCATACCGGGCGATCTTCATTGATCTGCTCCGAGTTCGTACGTCCGTGCAGCATCATAACTCTGGCGTGTTGCCCTGTGTAGGCACGAGCGAAGTGGAGGGGTCTGAGATTGCCGCCGGGGCCTAAGGGACTCGCGTTCCCGAGGTCGCCGGGAAATCCTCGATCAGGGTGATGGTTTTCGGCGTTTTATAGGGCTTTGGGGCCGCCGCCCCGTCTTATGCGTCCCTTTCGCTCCAGGATGACCGCACAGACCAAACGCGGACCACTGGTAGGTCACCACCGGCCAGCGTGCGACACGCGCTGTAGGAGCTTCCCTGACGCTCCTGACAGTGCCCCAGGAGGGTGAGGTCGGTCCTTGCTGGGCGGGAGTGCCACCACCGCCGCGGCGCATCACCGCCCAGGCGACGTCGAGGCGGGCCTGGCGGCCTTGCGCAAGGCGGCTCAGAGCGAGTCGGACATGCCGTTGGAGTTCGGGCCGCCGGCGGTGGCCCTGCCAGCGTGGGAATTGCTCGGTGAGGAACTCCTGCGCGCCGGCGGACCGGCCGACGCGGTTCCGGCGTTCCGCAACGCCCTGGCCCGGGCGCCGGGCCGCACCCGCAGTCTCGAGGGCCCGGCGCCAAGCGCCGACCTGGCGGGCGACGCCTCCGCCGCCGCCCAAGCGCGGGCGGAGCTGTCCCGCTATCCGCGTGGCGGCCAGGAGGCTCGCTGATCCGGCAGCCCCGTTTCCGCACAGGGTTGGAAGTCGGCGGAGGAGTTCGCCGAGTGTGTTGCGGCGATCAGTTGAACCCGCCGTCGGAACCCGCCGTCGGAAGCAGCCGTCGGCTCCACGGCTTGGCTCAGATGCAGGGTGGCGAACCCATCCTCCGGTCGACTGGTATTGAGGATGGCCAGTTTCCGTGCGGCTCCTGGACCAGCTTGACTGTCAGCGTCACTCCATCCCGCACGAGATGGGAAACGTGTCGCTGAACATCCCCATCGCAATATTCGATTAGCAGGGTCTTTTCATCTGGCCAGGAAACGTTGAGCGGACCAAAGAGCACGGAGCGAGTGGCCCGTCCGCCCATATTCGCCCCCTGGAAAACAACATCGGTTGTCGGCCAGATTCCTTGGTGGGACCGGATTTGGACTGTCTCATACGCCGATACGGTTGGGCTGGCTCCGCGGTCGTCCAACAGGCGAGCATCGAACTTCCGGTCGGGACTTGGAAAGGAACTTACCTCCGTGACGTCGCATGCCACAGTGAGCAGCGCGCACCCAATCACGGCGCAGAAAATCAGAGAACGTCGCGTTCGCATCAACTTCATCGACCGAAACACATCACGGCGGCCCGCGATTCACAACTTCTGCTCTGGGTCGGAAGCTGTCATTGCCGCTATGCGATGAAGCGGCCATTCGCGCAGCGACCACCGTTAGGAGGGAGGGTGGTCGCCTAAGGCAAGGCTCTAGAGACACTCGCCGTCGAAGGGATCCTTGCGATCCTTCAATCCGGAGAGAACCTTTGCCGCGCTCTCTGCACCGGCGAAGATTTCGAGCATTTTGTACGCGCCCGGCACGTCGTAGTTTGAGCAGTGGACCGGATAGTGTGTGTAGTGGTTCATCGTGCGCGCGACATACGCCGACATTGCGGAGTTTGCTCTCTCTGGCGTCATGCCGGGGCGCATAGACGCGTCTCGAATGATCTCGGTCTCAACCGCCTGTCGAACCTGCCGAAATCGTTGCTCCGACGGCCCATCCAATGGTCGGCCGCAGCGATCGACGATGGCGTGCGCCTCAACGAGAATCATCCACACGCAGTAGTTTGAAGCTTCTGCCCGAGTGTTCATCGGGACGAGAGCGAGGGGCACGGCCAGGAGACCAAGAGATTTCATGCTGCCTCCGGCCCAGCCAACGCCTGGCGGTTGCGGAGTGGACGATTGTCGGCACATCGCCCCTCTCGAAGACCTACCGCCGCCAGCAGTTCCTCGATGAGGTCATCGCCCCGTTCAACGCCCGGATGGCGCAGCGGCTCGTCCCAGGCGTCCGCGGCCTCTACGCGGACGGCGACATGGTGATCATCTTCTTCGACGCCGAGGGGGTGGCCCGGGATGGCCAGCGCTACTTCAACACCTACACCTGGTACTTCCAGATGAGGGACAAAGTCGTCGTCAAGGCGACGGCGTTCTTCGACGTGCGCGAGTTCGACGACTTCTGGAGCCGAGTTTCGCCCGCGAGTTGAGCCGGCGCGCCCGGAAGTCGGGCTGTTCACTTGTCCGAGCCGCCACTGTCTGCATTGGGTCGGAAGCGGTCGTGGCCACCGCGCCGGAACGCAGACGTTCCTGACGGCGGTGGGGCGGGGTTATCGTGCGCAGGCGTTACGGGAAGCAGAAGACAGTATAGGGGGCGTGGATGTGGTGGAGGTTGGCTGTCTTGGGCACCCTCACAGGTGCGCTGCTATTCTTGATCATCGCCCCGATAACCACTGTGTCGATTAAGTTGGACCTGCCACCTCCTCACGCTGCTTCGAGCCAAATCCTGGCTCCCAGTGGAGCGGCACTCTGGGCCATCGAGGGTGCTTTGGCGGCACCCATTCTCGGAGGGGCCGGATGGCTCGCTTGGCGGATTGTCCGCCGTCACCGAAATTCAAACTGAAGCAGTCCCCGCGCGAGGCTTCCGACGCAATGTCCGCAATGGGTCCAGGCTGTGTGAAAACGCGGCGCTCACAAACTCTCGCGCAACAATCTTGTCTCGTAGCCGCCTTTCGTGGTCGGTCGTTGCGCCGGAATCGCCGTGACACCCGATGCCTGCAATTTTATCCCAACAGACTCTGAGCCTCTGGCGTTTTCACACAGCCTCGGTCGTGAGCGGTCATCCCGTCCGTGCCGGTCAGCGGACATTTGCGGCGGCTCGGTATCCCTAGCGCTCAGCTAGCCGATGAGGCATTGAGCGCCGGTCTATTCAGGGGAGGTATAGTTCCGTGGGCTCCGTGTTCGAGGATCGTCTGGCCGCAGGCGAACGGCTGCTTTGGACAGGACGGTCTGTCGGAGGCCTGCTGCTCTCCGGACGTGACGTCTTTCTCATCCCGTTCAGCCTTCTCTGGGGTGGGTTCGCGATCGTCTGGGAGACCGTGGCGCTCATTGGGACAGCCGGTGCCTGGGCGTCGCCAAGTTCGGTGGCGAATTTTCATGCAACGGGGGCAATTGCGCTAATATTTCCGCTGTTTGGCTCGGTCTTCGTCTTAGTCGGCCTCTTCGTTATATTTGGACGATTTATCGTGGATGCGTGGCTTCGAGGGGGCTTGTTCTATGCTTTGACAGATCGTCGGGTGCTTATCCTGAAAACGCGGCCCAACTTGGACTTTATCTCTCTTCCCCTCGATCGACTTCCCGCCCTGAGACTCAGTGAGCGTGGCGGCGGTCGGGGGTCAGTTCGGTTTGGGATGCCAACGCCGATGTTTGGCTTCGGTGGGTCCGGATTCGGAATGTGGATGCCGGCGCTCGATTCGACGCCGCAATTCCTCAACATTGAAAGCGTACGCGACGTCTTCACCCAGATCGAACGGGCTGCCCACCGGGCTTCTTCCTGATTTACGGGGAGGGTGTCGAGTTGTCGGCGATTTCTGCTTCGGGTCGGGAGCGGCCGTCATGACCACGCCGGAAGGCGGACCTCCTATAGAAGCGTCAGCCGCCTTGGGCTTGCCGACGCCGCCACTCCAATCGCGCCTTCCGTTCCTTCCAGTCCACGGCAACCTGTATGCCAATCTTGAACAGCGCGAAGAGAGCCTTGAACGCCCAGAACGATACGTAAGCCTCTAGACCTATCCAGTTCTGGGACTTCCAACCCAAGGCCCCGAACGCCAGGCCGACGACGGTCGCGAGGGCGACGCAGAGTATCTGCGTTCTTTTGGACGGCGAGCCACTCGGCATCGATCCGGCTCCCACTTCACTCTGAGCATACCGGAGAGGTGTGCCATGTCAATGTCCGCTGTGGGTCGACAGCGGCCATCGCCGCGACACTGGGATGCGGACATTCGCAAGCTCGGCGTGGGCGGCAGGCGAACATCGATCTGCTAGGGTTCAACGATGAATTTGACCGCCACTTCGCGATCGGCCTCAAAGTTAGCCCTCGTAGCCGTCACCGCAGGTTGGGCTATGGCCAACCTAGCTGGCATGCTGGTCTTCCTTGCTTGGTCGGCGTCCTGCTGCTGGATCGAGCCGGAGTTGAAAGACGTGCCCGTCGCAACCGGGGGAGTTGCATTCGTCTGGGCGTTCGGCCCCCTTCCGGTCTTAGCGGCCTTCGTGCTCGCCGATCTCGTGTGGGCTGCGGTGGCAGGGAGCAAAGGTCTGCGCGAACGACGTTGGACGTTTCTGGTGACACCCTTCCTGATGCTCGTCAGCTGGGCAGCGGTTTTCATTTTCGACGGCTGGCACCACGGGAACTGAGCCTCCAATCTCCGGTAGATGGTCTGCAACGGGTCGGGACCCGCCGATACCATCTAGCCCCAAAGGGAAGCTGCCGGTCAGGATGAGATCGCGGTGATCGCCGGGTTCCGCTAGAGTTGTAAGCAGTCAGTTGGGGCGCACGCTGCGTGGTCCTGATGGTCGCAACGCTGGAGAATGGGAGTCCGTGAGGCCGACTCGCGCGCCGTCCGCATGAAAGGCCGCACGCCAATCCGGCTGGCGCTGTCTGCGCTCGCCATGCTTTTGACCATCGGAGCGACGCCGAGCCCGCAGAAAGTCATGGCGGCCAATTCCGCGCCACCCACGGCCGACGATCTGCTTCAGAGGATGGCGTCCAAGGCCCCGGACGATTGTGCACCCGACGCTGCTCCGTCCGTGGCATCCAGTGCTGATGTGAGCGACCTGCAACGTCAGCTGTTCGACGCCGTGAAGGCTCAGGTCGCAGACCGGCTGAACGCCACTTCTCCGGTCCAGAGCGCGAACGCGGCGTCACGGGCGACATCAGCATTGCGAGACGTTGAACAATGGAGCGCGGAACACAACAAGAGCTGGCCAGACGAGGACCGATTTCACTTCAAGGTGCTGGAGCTACCACCGGCGGTCTTGATCGAGATGTCCTATCGCAGCCATGCCAGCTTGGTTTTGTTCGGCTCCATCAACCTCAACAAAGACGAAACCAGGGAGCCAGGCACGAAGTGGCGGGAGGTCGATTTTGTCGATCCAAGCTCCCCACCGAGTGAGATCGCTCTATTTCCGTTGCACCGAGGGCCGAGCGGCCATCCACGCTTTTTGGCGCAGGTTTGGAACAGCGGTTGTGCGGGCTCCCTCCGCGAAGATTACTACGGCTACGAGTGGAACCCCGTCGACGGGCAGTCAAGTAGCGAAGTCATCAAGATCGAAGGTGCACAGGGCTTGGTTGAGTCTGCATCGACTCATATTGGTGCAATGAGCACCGTGGGCAAGACAATACAGTTGCCGTATTGCTTCTTTTCAGCCGTCGATACCTGGGACAACCCGACCCTATGCGCCGCAGACTCTTTTGACCTGTCTGGGGACGCCCCGGTCTTCACTGGACGCATTTACAACAAACCTGACCTCGTGACGGTCGCCAAGGCGATCGAATATGCAGAGGTCCATGATTACGTCGCTGTTCGCGGCTATTGTGCCTCGGACGATGTGGCCAAGCTGCTCGTTCGCACGATCCCACCCTACCTGTTTGCGGATACCCTCGACACCGTCAAAGCCGGACCCGCGCGCGAGACAGTCCTGATTGCCGACGGCGACATCCGCTTCGAACTGATCAAGCGCCAAGGCCGATGGCTAGTCGAGCGGCTCAGGGTTTCGGACGGGGGTCAATAGCCGGCGGCCGAGGTCCGCAATGGGTCGGGAGCGGCCGTCGGCGCGAAGCCGGAGAGCGGCCGTTCCCGCGGTCGGCTCCGGATGGATAACGGCCCATTGCAGCGGCCGTGGCTTAGCGAGGCTGCGCGAGCACCACGGAGATTGCGCCGATGACCGCGTCCGGCTTGGCGAACTGTATTAGATGCGGCGAGCCGTCAACAATCCTGTCGAAGCCCACGCTCGATAGCTTCGCGAGGTTCTGGTGACCTGTGAGCCAGACCCGATTGAGCGCCGCCCGGTCTTCCGCCGGCAATCCCTCCTCACCGGACCTGACTCCCGCCGTCAGGACGACGAGCGGCAACGTTCCGTAGCTCTTGCGGGTCGCTCTGACTTGCCTGAACGACGCCATCTGGCTGTCGTCTTCCGAAAGAACAGCCTGTGCCATCGCCTGATTGGCCAGGGGGCTGTTCGGCGGAGGCGAGCCGCACTTTTCATACGTCGGATCACCGGGGTGCATGCGCCCCTCGGCGGCGGCTCCGATGCAAGTCCGGTTCTCAGCCTCTTCGCGATCAGCGATTTTTGCCCACGCGGTAGACGCTCGGCGGAACGGAAGCTCGGCGTCATCCACTTCGGGATCAACCAGGACGATACCCGCTACCTGGTCTCGGTGAAGGTTCGCGAAAAGCTGCGCGTCATAGGCTCCGAGCGAATGGGCTACCAATACGTATGGGCCGCGCAACCCAATCGCCTTCAGTCCCGCGTGAAGGTCAGCCACGACGTGCGCCGCGTCACGCGGCATGGGACCTCCGTCACTATGGCCGTAGCCTGCTCTGTCGTAGGAGCACGAGGTGGTTTTCGCGGCGACCGCCGGTTGAACCTTCCGCCAGACGGACGCGGACATCCCAAGTCCGGCTTCGAAAATCACCGCCGGCGAGCCCTGCCCGGCACAATAGAAGGCAAGGCGGCGACCGCCGGATAGAACGGCGAAGCTCGGGCGGTCGTAGTTGATTGCTGGGAGATCACTCCCGCTCAAGGGCGAAGCCGGAGGTTCGGCAAAGGTGGGCCGAGACAAGGCCGCGATCAATCCGCAGGCAACGGCCGCTGACACGCACGCCAGCCTCATCCTCCCTTCCCCTATCGCCACGACCAAGCAGAGCAGGGTCGCCTACAGTCTGCAAGGCGTGAATCCATGGCGCAGTCCATGAGTATTGCTGAGCCCCCAGCCCACCACGAGCACGCCAACTTCCGCTTTGGGTCGAGTGCGGATGTCACCCCGCCGCACCTCCCGACACCGGACCCGACATCGGCCGACTCGACGTGGGGGCGACCCGTCGAATGGCCCCTCATGGCGGCGGCCGGAAATCGATCGGCACCTGCATCCGCGCCCCGCTTGCAGGCTGACCGTCTATCATCTGCGGCCTCATGCTGAAGGTTGCGGCGAAGCTCAAGGCGGCGTCGCCGAAGCCCCATCCCGACGGGTTTTCCTGCACTACAGCGCAAGGTTTCAATCTGCCTTCTTCCGTGACGATGCATTGGAGCACGACACTCCCGTTGACGTGCGCGCGATAGGCGGCCGCAGGCCATACCATCAGCGCGCCGTCGGGCTTTCTGGCCCAATCCGGATTGGTGATCACCATCACCGGACGCAATGGGTTCGGCAGTATGAGGGGAGGCTTAAGGCTGAAGGAGAAGCGGTAGGTAATTGCGGGAGGTTTGAGTTGTGTTGGAGCGGTGGGCCTAGTGTGTGGACGCCTCTTTGAATCCCAATGCGTCATCAGCGCCAGGGCGGCCTGCCCAAAGCCGGAACCGGCAGGACTCTCCGAAACCACAGAACAACTGGAATATTCCGGTGGCAGGCACTTAACCTTCGCCCACCCTTCAATACCGGCGATGCGCGCGGCGGCGGGATAGTAGTCCATGACTGCAATGTCTGCTTGTTGGGTCGACATGCCGGTTGACGGCGGCGTGGACGACTCCGTGATCGTGGGAGCCGCCGCCAGAGTGGCAGCCAAGAAGATCGGCCCCAAGATCGCGCCCCCGAGTTGCTGAGCTACCGCCAGCTCTACCCCTCACACTCCGCGCGCGCAAAGTCCGCATTGGGTCGGAACCCCACGCGCTTGTATCGCCAGCCTTCTCCGCGCAGGAAACCAACAATCGCTTTGGGCTCGCTGGCGACCACGCCCTCTCGAACGATTGAACCCTGTTCGTCGATCACGCAGATGCTGGTCGTGTGTTTGGATGCATCCAATCCGACATAATACGCCACGGCATGTTCCTCCGCCTGGTCCGGACTTGAACCGTGCCCATCCTGGCGCAGGAAAAGGACCCGGTCAGATCAATTCGCCCGGCCTACGCCAACTCAGCCACAATCGCCTGCGGCACGCCCGCCGACGCATATTGACCGACAAAGCGGTCACGAAATATCTTAATGACCGCTATACCATCCATAGGAGGTCGCATGCCCGCGCGTTCGCGGTCCTATTCCCGCCTCACCCAGGAAGCGTTGCGGCTTCTCGGGGCTGAGGTGCGCCTGGCCCGCAAGCAGCGGGGCATGACCGAAACCGACCTCGCCGAGCGGGCGGGTGTCGCCCGTAGCACGCTGCAGTTGATCGAGAAGGGTGACCCCAAGGTCGAGATCGGCCTGGCGTTCGAAGCCGCGAT
>Ga0302311_10004859_pt1 | contig 14365 bp, 10 predicted proteins | sample III_Palsa_N1_3_FD_200449 | JGI IMG/M metagenome (GOLD analysis project Ga0302311, IMG submission 200449) | Peat permafrost microbial communities from Stordalen Mire near Abisko, Sweden - III_Palsa_N1_3 | ecosystem: Environmental > Terrestrial > Soil > Palsa > Peat permafrost | place: Sweden... | reverse complement strand
AACTCACCAAGGGCGTGCCGTTCGCGACGCCGGTGTTCGACGGTGCGGCGGAAGAGGAAATCCGCGGCATGCTGCGCCTCGCCTACCCGGACGACATCGCCGCTCGCAAGGGCCTCACCGCCACGCGTACCCAGTGCGTCCTGCACGACGGTCGCACCGGCGAAGCCTTCGAACGCCCCGTCACGGTCGGCTACATGCACGTCCTGAAGCTCCACCATCTGGTGGACGACAAGATGCACGCACGTTCGACCGGCCCGTACTCGCTCGTCACCCAGCAGCCGCTGGGCGGCAAGGCGCAGTTCGGCGGCCAGCGCTTCGGCGAAATGGAAGTCTGGGCGCTGGAAGCGTACGGCGCGGCTTACGTTCTGCAGGAAATGCTGACCGTGAAGTCCGACGACGTGAACGGCCGTACGAAGGTGTACGAGAACATCGTCAAGGGCGAACACGCGATCGATGCCGGCATGCCGGAATCGTTCAACGTGCTGGTCAAGGAAATTCGATCGCTCGGTATCGACATCGAGTTGGAAAAGAACTGAACGTGAATCGACCTGCCGACTCTCACACGGTGTCGGCGGGGCACCCCATTCAGTTCGTGATCATCGACAGTTACCGAGTTTTTAGGAGAGATGCATGAAGGGCTTGCTGGACCTTTTCAAGCAATTCACCCCCGATGAGCATTTCGATGCCATCAAGATCGGCCTCGCGTCGCCCGAAAAGATCCGTTCGTGGTCTTTCGGCGAAGTCAAGAAGCCGGAAACCATCAACTACCGGACGTTCAAGCCGGAGCGTGATGGTCTGTTCTGCGCCAAGATCTTCGGTCCCATCAAGGACTACGAGTGCCTGTGCGGCAAGTACAAGCGCCTGAAGCACCGCGGCGTGATCTGCGAGAAGTGCGGCGTCGAAGTGACGCAGACCAAGGTTCGCCGCGACCGCATGGGTCACATCGACCTGGCGGCGCCGTGCGCGCACATCTGGTTCCTGAAGTCGCTGCCGTCGCGTCTGGGCCTCGTGCTCGACATGACGCTGCGCGACATCGAGCGCGTGCTGTACTTCGAAGCCTACGTGGTCGTGGACCCGGGCATGACGCCGCTGAAGAAGTTCTCGATCATGACCGAGGACGACTTCGAGGCCAAGCATGCCGAGTTCGGCGACGAGTTCACCGCGCTGATGGGCGCCGAGGGCATCAAGAAGCTGCTGGAGGAAATGGATCTCGACGTCGAGATCGACAAGCTCCGCAACGACATGACCGGCTCCGAGCTGAAGGTCAAGAAGAATTCCAAGCGCCTCAAGGTGATGGAAGCCTTCAAGAAGTCGGGCATCAAGCCCAACTGGATGATCATGGACGTCCTGCCGGTGCTGCCGCCGGACCTGCGTCCGCTCGTCCCGCTGGACGGCGGCCGCTTCGCCACGTCGGACCTGAACGACCTCTATCGCCGTGTCATCAACCGCAACAACCGCCTCGCGCGTCTGTTGGAGTTGAAGGCTCCGGAAATCATCGTGCGCAACGAAAAGCGCATGCTGCAAGAGGCCGTCGACTCGCTGCTGGACAACGGCCGTCGCGGCAAGGCGATGACGGGCGCGAACAAGCGCGCCCTGAAGTCGCTGGCCGACATGATCAAGGGCAAGTCTGGTCGCTTCCGCCAGAATCTGCTGGGCAAGCGCGTCGACTACTCCGGTCGTTCGGTGATCACCGTGGGCCCGACGCTCAAGCTGCATCAGTGCGGCCTGCCCAAGCTGATGGCCATCGAGCTCTTCAAGCCGTTCATCTTCTCGCGCCTCGAAGCCATGGGCATCGCGACGACGATCAAGGCGGCGAAGAAGGAAGTGGAAGCCGGCACGCCGGTGGTGTGGGACATCCTTGAAGAAGTCATCAAGGAACACCCGATCATGCTGAATCGCGCGCCGACGCTGCACCGCCTGGGCATTCAAGCCTTCGAACCGGTGCTGATCGAAGGCAAGGCGATCCAGCTGCATCCGCTGGTCTGCGCTGCGTTCAACGCCGACTTCGACGGTGACCAGATGGCCGTCCACGTGCCGCTGTCCATCGAAGCGCAGATGGAAGCGCGCGCGCTGATGCTCGCCTCCAACAACATCCTGTTCCCCGCGAATGGCGAGCCGTCGATCGTGCCGTCGCAGGACGTGGTGCTGGGCCTGTACTACGCCACCCGCGAGCGCATCAACGGCAAGGGCGAGGGGATGATCTTCAAGGACATCTCCGAGATGCTGCGCGCGCTCGAGAACGGCGTCGTGGAAATCACGGCCCGCATCAACGTGCTGCTGCCCGAATGGGTGATGGACACGACCACCGGTCAATTCGTCGAGCACATCAAGCTCACCGATACCACCGTCGGCCGTGCGTTGCTGTCCGAGATCCTGCCCAAGGGGCTGCCGTTCTCGAACATCAACAAGGCGCTCAAGAAGAAGGAAATCTCGCGCCTGATCAACACGTCCTTCCGCAAGTGCGGCCTGAAGGAAACCGTCGTCTTCGCAGACAAGCTGCTGCAGAACGGTTTCCGCCTGGCCACGCGCGCCGGCATCTCGATCGCCATCGACGACATGCTGGTGCCCAAGGAAAAGCCGGGCCTGATCGAACGCGCCGAGAAGGAAGTCAAGGAGATCGAGCAGCAGTACGTCTCGGGTCTCGTGACTGCCGGCGAGCGCTACAACAAGGTCGTCGACATCTGGGGCAAGACCGGTGACGAAGTGGGCAAGGTCATGATGGCCCAGCTCGCCAAGCAGAAGGTGCTCGACCGCCACGGCAAGGAAGTGGACCAGGAGTCGTTCAACTCGATCTACATGATGGCCGACTCCGGCGCGCGCGGTTCCGCCGCGCAGATCCGCCAGCTGGCCGGCATGCGCGGCCTGATGGCGAAGCCGGACGGCTCCATCATCGAGACGCCGATCACCGCGAACTTCCGCGAAGGCCTGAACGTTCTGCAGTACTTCATCTCCACCCACGGTGCTCGTAAGGGCCTGGCGGACACGGCGCTGAAGACGGCGAACTCCGGCTACCTGACGCGTCGCCTGGTCGACGTCACGCAGGATCTGGTCGTCACCGAGGACGACTGCGGCACGCAGAACGGTCTCGCGATGCGCGCCCTGGTCGAAGGCGGCGAAGTCATCGAATCGCTGCGCGATCGCGTCCTCGGACGTGTGACCGCGGTCGAAGTGCTGCATCCTGAAACCCAGGAAGTGGTGCTCGGCGCGATCGAGATGCTGGACGAAGACACGCTCGACAGGCTCGAAGCCGTCGGCGTGGACGAAGTCAAGGTTCGCACCCCGCTGACCTGCACGACGCGCTACGGCCTGTGCGCCCGCTGCTATGGCCGCGATCTGGGCCGTGGTGGCCTGATCAACGTCGGCGAAGCGATCGGCGTCATCGCCGCGCAGTCGATCGGCGAGCCGGGCACGCAGCTGACCATGCGCACGTTCCACATCGGTGGTGCGGCGTCGCGTGCGGCGGTGGCCTCGAGCGTCGACGCGAAGTCGGACGGCGTGATCGGCTTCAACGCCACGATGCGCTACGTGACGAACGGCAAGGGCGAACTGGTGGTGATCTCGCGTTCCGGCGAAATCATCATCCTGGATCCGCACGGCCGCGAGCGCGAGCGTCACAAGGTGCCGTACGGCGCCCTGCTCAACGTCAAGGCGGACCAGCAGGTCAAGCACGGCCACGTGCTGGCCAACTGGGATCCGCTGACGCGCCCGATCATCACGGAATTCGCCGGTCGTGCGAACTTCGAGAACGTCGAGGAAGGTGTCACCGTCGCCAAGCAGGTCGACGAAGTCACCGGCCTGTCCACGCTGGTCGTGATCGATCCGAAGCGCCGCGGCGCTGCCAAGATCGTCCGTCCGCAGGTCAAGCTGCTCGACGCGCAAGGCCAGGAAGTCAAGATCCCCGGCACCGATCACTCGGTGACGATCGGCTTCTCGGTCGGCTCGCTGATCCAGATCCGCGACGGCCAGGACCTGATGCCTGGCGAAGTGCTGGCGCGTATTCCGGTCGAAGGCCAGAAGACCCGCGACATCACCGGCGGCCTGCCGCGCGTGGCCGAGCTCTTCGAAGCCCGCAGCCCGAAGGACAAGGGCACGCTGGCGGAGAAGACCGGTACCGTGTCGTTCGGCAAGGAGACCAAGGGCAAGGTTCGCCTGCAGATCACCGATCCGGAAGGCATCGTCCACGAGGAACTCGTGCCGAAGGAAAAGAACATCCTGGTGCACGAAGGCCAGGTGGTCAACAAGGGCGAGAGCGTCGTCGACGGCCCGGCCGATCCGCAGGACATCCTGCGCCTGCTGGGTGTCGAGGAACTGGCACGCTACATCGTCGACGAAGTGCAGGACGTGTACCGGCTGCAGGGCGTGAAGATCAACGACAAGCACATCGAGGTGATCGTTCGCCAGATGCTGCGTCGCGTGCAGATCACGAACCCGGGCGACACGCACTACATCCTCGGCGAGCAGGTGGAGCGCTCGGAGCTGTTCGGCACCAACGACAAGATGCGCAAGGACGACAAGCTCCCGGCCACCTACTCGGACGTGCTGCTGGGCATCACCAAGGCTTCGCTGTCGACCGACTCGTTCATCTCGGCCGCTTCCTTCCAGGAAACGACCCGCGTGCTCACCGAGGCTGCCATCATGGGCAAGCGCGACGAGCTGCGCGGCCTGAAGGAAAACGTCATCGTCGGCCGCCTGATCCCGGCCGGTACCGGCATGGCCTTCCACCAGGCTCGCAAGGCCAAGGAAGACATGGACGAGACCGAGCGTCGTGCGATTGCGCTGCAGGAGGCCGAGGAACTGGCCGCCGCGCAGCTGGCGCAGCTGGACGCCGCCCCCGCGGGTGGCGAGCAGCTGGCGGAGTGACGCGCGCCATCGACGGACGCCCGCGCGGGCGTCCGCCATGACAAAGGGCGACCCTCGGGTCGCCTTTTTTTTGCCTTCGGCAACCCGTGGCCGACGGCGGCGCGGCACATCGACCGTTTCGGCGAATGCTCGCGTGCATATGTCACGGCATCGTCGGGTACGCGTGGTCGCGGGACTGTTGCGGCTTGTTACGCGACGTCAGAATCGAGGCTCGAGGGAAGTCCCCTGAACAACCGAAGGCCACCATGACCTCACGACCCATGTCCAAGCTGCTGTCCGCTGGCGCGATGTCGCTGGCGCTGATGGCCGCGGGTTCGGCACACGCCGCCGCCTACGAGCTCAGCTTCACCGGCACCGATGTGTCGGGCGACGTGTTCGCGCAGACCACCGGCGCAAACGTCACCGCGATCTGGGGATCGGTCACCGATTCCGAGCTGGGCAGCGGCAGCTTCGCGATCACGGGCCTGAATGGCTACGCCGACGCCGAAAACACGCTGCACGGCGGTTCGCCCTACGTCACGCTCGGCGGCCTGTCGTTCTCGACGGCCGGTGGCGGCAACTTCAACCTCGCCGATCTCGATGGCTACCCGGGCTATTCCGGATACACGTTCCTGTCCTCGACGCTCAATCCGGGTGGCGGTTTCTCTTCGGTCGGAATGACTTCCGTCGCACTGAGCGTGAGCGCCGTGGCGGAACCCGAATCGATCAGCCTGCTGCTGGCCGGCCTGGGCATGGTCGGCGTGATGGCTTCGCGCCGCAAGCGCAGCGTGTGATTCTTCGGGATCGGGCGTCACGCCCAACGACAAAGGCGACCCGCGGGTCGCCTTTTTCATGTCTGTCCGGAATTTGTTGCTGCGCTGCAGCGATATCTTCGATACGCACGAAAGCGGCGCCAGATCGAACCGTTGCGCGCAACGGTGGACATCGAGCAGGCAATGCTCTCCAACTGCGCGAAAAACCTCATCGCGTTCGGGGCGTCGCTCTAGAAATATCCGGGTGCCGCACTTACTTTGGCGGGCGCCGCGGAACAAACTTTGGCAAAATAATCAGGATTAGCCCAACCCACCCCTGCGTCAACCTTGGAAACCCTGGTTGGACGGTGCCCGGGTGCCCGCCGAGAGGGAAATGAAACAAGCTCGCAGTAGTACACGCCTTGCCGGCGTGCTGACATTCGCCATGGCCGCTCTCCTGAGCGGCTGCCACGCGTCGTTGCTCGAACCCGCCGGCAAGATCGCGGCCGACGAGAAGTCGCTGATCATCACGGCCACGCTGCTGATGCTGATCGTGGTGATCCCGGTGATCCTGATGGCGATCTACTTCCCCTGGAAGTACCGCGAGTCGAATACGTCGGCCACCTACACGCCCAACTGGTCATACTCGCATCGCATCGAGGCGGTCGTGTGGGCCATTCCGATCGCCATCATCCTGGTGCTGGGCACGCTCACGTGGAAGACCACGCACGAGCTCGATCCGTACAGGCCGCTCGAATCCAGCGTCAAGCCGATCACGATCGAAGTCGTGGCGCTCGACTGGAAGTGGCTGTTCATCTATCCCGACCAGCACATCGCCACGGTCAACGAGATCCAGTTCCCGGCGAACACGCCCGTGAACTTCAAGATCACGTCGGACACCGTGATGAACGTCTTCTTCATCCCGCAACTGGGCAGCCAGATCTACGCGATGGCCGGCATGCAGACGCAGGTCAACCTGATCGCCGACACGCCGGGCACCTATGACGGGCTGTCCACCAACTTCAGCGGCGCGGGCTTCCCCGACATGAAGTTCACGGCCACCGCCTCGTCGCGGGCCGACTTCGACGCCTGGGTGGCCAAGGTCAAGGCTTCCGGCAACAAGCTGGGCCTGGACAACTACGGCGATCTCGCGAAGCAGTCGACGAAGGATCCGGTGAAGTATTTCTCCACCGTCGAGCCCGTGCTGTTCACGGCCGTCCTCGACAAGTACATGGACAAGTCGTCGGGCCTGAAGCTGGCCGACAAGATCTGTCTGCCCACCAAGGTCGTGAGTGCGGCCGGCGAAAAGCGCGCGGAGTAAAAGACGTGGACATGATGTTCGGCAAGTTGACGTGGGACGCGATTCCGTTCCACGAGCCCGTCGCCATGGGCGGCGTGATGGGCATGGTCATCGCCGGTCTGGCGGTGTTGATCGGCATCACCTACTTCAAGAAGTGGGGCTACCTGTATCGCGAGTGGCTGACCTCGGTCGACCACAAGAAGCTCGGCATCATGTACATCGTGCTGGCGCTCGTGATGCTGCTGCGCGGCTTCGCCGACGCCGCGATGATGCGCACGCAGCAGGCCATCGCCACCGGCGGCAGCGAGGGCTTCCTGCATCCGGATCACTACAACCAGATCTTCACGGCGCACGGCGTGATCATGATCTTCTTCATGGCCATGCCGTTCATGGTGGGCCTGATGAACATCGTGGTGCCACTGCAGATCGGCGCGCGCGACGTCGCATTCCCGTTCGTCAACTCGCTGAGCTTCTGGCTGACGTTCGCCGGCGCGATGCTGGTCAACGCGTCGCTGGCGCTGGGCGAATTCGCCCGCACCGGCTGGCTCGCGTACCCGCCGCTGTCGGAGCTGCCGTACAGCCCGGGGGTCGGCGTCGACTACTACATCTGGGCGCTGCAGATCTCCGGCCTCGGAACGCTGTTGACCGGCGTCAACTTCTTCGTGACCATCGTCAAGATGCGCGCGCCGGGCATGACCTGGATGCGCCTGCCGATCTTCACGTGGACGGCGCTGTGCACCAACATGCTGATCATCTTCGCGTTCCCGATCCTCACGGTGACGCTGGCGATGCTGGGCGCGGACCGCTATCTCGGCATGCACTTCTTCACCAATGACGGTGGCGGCAACCCGATGATGTACGTCAACCTCATCTGGGCCTGGGGCCATCCCGAGGTGTACATCCTGATCCTGCCGGCGTTCGGCGTGTTCTCCGAGATCACCTCCACGTTCTCGTCGAAGAAGCTGTTCGGCTACACCTCGATGGTCTACGCGACGCTGGCCATCACCGTGCTGTCGTTCATCGTCTGGCTGCACCACTTCTTCACGATGGGCTCGGGCGCCAACGTCAACGCCTTCTTCGGCATCTCGACGATGCTGATTTCGGTGCCCACGGGCGTGAAGATCTTCAACTGGCTGTTCACGATGTACCGCGGCCGCGTGCGCATGACGACGCCGATGCTGTGGACGGTGGGCTTCATCGTCACGTTCACGATCGGCGGCATGACGGGCGTCATGCTGGCCGTGCCGGGCGCCGACTTCCTGCTGCACAACAGCCTGTTCCTGATCGCGCACTTCCACAACGTGATCATCGGCGGCGTGCTGTTCGGCTACCTCGCCGGCATGGCCTACTGGTTCCCGAAGTCGTTCGGCTTCCGCCTGCACGAAGGCCTGGGCAAGGTCGCGTTCTGGTGCTGGCTGGTCGGCTTCTACGTCGCATTCATGCCGCTGTACGTGCTGGGCTTCATGGGCATGACGCGCCGCATGCAGCACTATGACAATGCCGCCTGGCAGGCCTGGCTGATCGTGGCCGCCATCGGCGCCGTGATCATCGCCGCCGGCATCGGCGCGATGGTGCTGCAGCTGGCCTACAGCGTCTGGAAGCGCGACGAACTGCGCGACACCACCGGCGACCCGTGGGGCGGCCGCACGCTGGAATGGCTGACCGATTCGCCGCCGCCGTTCTACAACTTCGCGCACACGCCGGTCGTGCACACGCTCGACGCGCTGGCCTTCATGAAGGAACGCGGCAACGTGCACAGCCGCGAGCGCTACGCCGAGATCCACATGCCGCGCAACACGGGCGTCGGCCTGGTCATGGGCCTGCTGAGCATCGGCTTGGGTTTCGGCCTGATCTGGCACATCTGGTGGATGGCCGCGGCCAGCTTCGTCGGCATGATCGTGGCGTTCATCGTCCGCTCCTTCGACGAGGACGTCGACTACTACGTGCCGATCCCCGAGGTCGAGCGCATCGAAAACGAGCGCCATCTCCGTCTGGCCAATCAGGGGTAAGCGCGTGTCGACCATCGTTCACCAACAATCGCAAACGTTCGGCGCGCATCCGCACATGGATGGCCCGGACCACGAGCATCATCACGATGCCGGCGGCAACACGGTCTTCGGGTTCTGGATCTACCTGATGAGCGACTGCTTGCTGTTCGCAAGCCTCTTCGCCGGCTATGCCGTCCTCGGCCGCAATACCGCGGGTGGCCCGAGCGGCAAGGAACTGTTCGATCTCAAGTACGTCGCGATCGAAACGCTGTTCCTGCTGCTGAGCTCGATCACCTACGGCATGGCCATGATGGGGACGCTCAAGCGCAACTCCACCAAGGTGCTGCTGTGGCTGGCGATCACGGGCCTGTTCGGCCTCGGTTTCATCGGCATGGAAATCAACGAGTTCCACCACCTGATCGAAGAGGGCAACGGCCCGGGACGCAGCGCGTTCCTGTCGGCGTTCTTCTCGCTGGTGGGCACCCACGGCATCCACGTGTCTTCCGGCCTGCTGTGGCTGGCGGTGCTGATGTACCAGGTGTGGAGCAAGGGCGTCACCGAGACCAACCGCACGCGTCTCATGTGCCTGAGCCTGTTCTGGCACTTCTTGGACATCGTCTGGATCTGCGTCTTCACCGTCGTCTACCTGATGGGCTTCCTCTGATCATGGCCAACTCCCAACAATTCCGAAATTCCTCGATCGACCCGGCATCGGGTACGTTCGGCCGCCGCAACGCGGCGCGCTATGTCGGCGGGACGGTGGCGGGCGAGTCGCATGCCAGTGTCAAGTCGTACATGATCGGCTTCGTGCTGTCGCTCGTGCTGACGGCGATCCCGTTCGGCCTGGTGATGGACCAGGGCCACTACGGCTTCACGGCCGGCACCGTGCTCGCCGCGATCCTCGCGCTGGCCGTCGTGCAGGTCTTCGTGCACGTCGTCTACTTCCTGCACATGGACCGCTCGGCCGAGCAGCGCTGGAACGTCGTCGCCTTCGCGTTCACGGTGATGATCCTGGTGATCGTCGTGTCCGGTTCGGTCTGGATCATGCACAACGCCACGAGCAACATGGAGCACGCGATGACGCCGACGAGCTCCGAAGGCGTGATTCCGCAGCAGTAAGCCCGGACCAGGTTCGGCTTCGCATTCGAAGGCGCCCCGCGGGGCGCCTTTGTCGTTTCGGCGCCGTCCAGTGGCGTCAACCCGGCGCCGACTGCCCTGCCTCGGCCGACCAGATCTCCGGCCTGCAGACGCGCAGGCCGTGGCGCTCGAGCGCCTTGCGGGCCAGCCGCAGCAGCGCCTTGTCGCGCGTCACGAGCGTGTGCGCGCGCGCGGCGATCGCGAGGTCGATGAACTTCTGGTCGTCCTCGTCCGTGCAGTGCAAGCGGGCCGTGGCCCCGGGCTGCGGTGGCGTCTCCACCGCGTGCCCGTGGCGGGCCCACGTCGATGCAACCGCGTCGGCATCGACGGGCCAGCGCTCGCCGAAGCCTTTGGCGGCGACGAAGTCGAACTCGGCCTTCATTTCGGAAGTGAATATCCACTCCCAACTAGATCCAGCCAGGATCACATCCCATCGGTCGCAGGTCGGATTGCGAAAGACCATCCAGTCGAACAGGGACTGGCTGTCGATGACGATCAACTTGGGCGGCATGGGCGCAGGATAGCGGCTGCCGGCGCTGCGGCCGAAGTGGGTCGCTTGCGACGAATCTCCCGTCAGACTATAATCCTCGGCTCTCCGGCAGTTCCACGACTGCTGCGCTTCGACGTCCACGTTTTTTACGCCGCAGTTTCCAGCCCGGCGCGCACCTCAGGGTGCCGCGCCTCGATGCGAACCTCCAGCGCCTTTGACGGCACGCCTGCAGCGATTCGGACGTGATCTCGCTCCGTTCCCCTCTGACATCAAAAGCAGGCGGGCGCCCGCGAGCCGGCTGCCGGGGGATTTCAAGAACACGTAACTTCAAACGGGAACAAGTTACCCATGCCTACCATCAACCAGCTTGTACGCCACGGCCGTGAGGTCGAGGTCGTCAAGTCCAAGTCGCCTGCGATGCAGAACTGCCCGCAGCGCCGTGGCGTGTGCACTCGCGTGTACACCACCACGCCGAAGAAGCCGAACTCCGCGCTTCGCAAGGTCGCCAAGGTGCGTCTGACCAACGGTTTCGAGATCATCTCGTACATCGGCGGTGAAGGCCACAACCTGCAGGAACACAGCGTCGTGCTCGTGCGCGGCGGCCGTGTCAAGGATCTGCCGGGTGTGCGTTACCACATCGTGCGCGGCTCCCTCGACCTGCAAGGCGTCAAGGATCGCAAGCAATCGCGTTCCAAGTACGGCGCGAAGCGTCCGAAGAAGGCCTGAGCCTAAAAGCTCATGCCACAAGTCCAGCAGGCGCTGCTGGCAAACGAGATGTGAAGAAGCCGAAGCTCGAAAGAGCGGTTTCCGAGCGATTTTTGCGGTGGAGCGATTTGAACGCTCCGCCGAGTAAGTGGATGGTCCCATTCGACACGGTGGCCATCCGGGCTGTCGGGCTTGATGCCTGGCGCCAACTGAAGCACTGGAAGGAAATACCATGCCACGTCGCCGCGAAGTACCCAAGCGCGAGATCCTGCCTGACCCGAAGTTCGGATCGGTCGATCTCTCGAAGTTCATGAACGTCGTGATGGAATCGGGCAAGAAGGCCGTTGCCGAGCGCATCATCTACGGTGCCCTCGAGCAGATCGAGAAGAAGGCCAACAAGGATCCGCTGGAGATCTTCCTGGTCGCGATCAACAACGTGAAGCCGATGGTCGAAGTCAAGTCCCGCCGCGTCGGCGGTGCGAACTACCAAGTTCCCGTGGAAGTTCGCCCCGTCCGCCGCATGGCGCTCGCGATGCGCTGGCTCAAGGACAGCGCCCGCAAGCGCGGCGAGAAGTCGATGTCGGCCCGTCTGGCCAACGAACTGCTCGAGGCCTCGGAAGGCCGCGGCGGCGCCATGAAGAAGCGTGACGAAGTTCACCGCATGGCCGAAGCCAACAAGGCGTTCTCGCACTTCCGCTTCTAAATTACCCCCTCTGTCCTTCTGGCCGCTCTCCGGGTTGATACCAACCCTTGAGCGGCCCACGTATTTGGAGTGTCACCCCATGGCCCGCAAGACCCCCATCGAGCGCTACCGCAACATCGGTATTTCTGCGCACATCGATGCCGGCAAGACCACGACCACCGAACGGATCCTGTTCTACACCGGTGTGAACCACAAGATCGGTGAAGTGCACGATGGCGCTGCCACGATGGACTGGATGGAGCAGGAGCAGGAGCGTGGTATCACGATCACTTCCGCGGCCACCACGTGCTTCTGGAAGGGCATGGAAAGCAATTTCCCCGAGCACCGCATCAACATCATCGACACCCCGGGCCACGTCGACTTCACGATCGAAGTCGAGCGCTCGATGCGCGTGCTCGACGGCGCGTGCATGGTCTATTGTGCGGTCGGCGGCGTGCAGCCGCAGTCGGAAACCGTCTGGCGCCAGGCCAACAAGTACAAGGTGCCCCGCCTCGCGTTCGTCAACAAGATGGACCGCACCGGCGCGAACTTCTACAAGGTCTATGACCAGATGAAGGTGCGCCTGAAGGCCAACCCGGTGCCCATCGTCATTCCCATCGGCGCCGAGGAAAACTTCCAGGGCGTGATCGACCTCATCAAGATGAAGGCGATCTTCTGGGACGAGGCTTCGCAGGGCATGAAGTTCGACTACCGCGAGATCCCGGCCGAGCTGAAGGAAGAGGCGGTCAAGTGGCGCGAGAACATGCTCGAAGCCGCTGCCGAGTCGAGCGAAGAGATGATGAACAAGTATCTCGAAGTCGGTGACCTCACCGAAGACGAGATCAAGACGGCCATCCGCACGCGCACGATCGCCGCCGAAATCCAGCCGATGCTGTGCGGCACCGCGTTCAAGAACAAGGGCGTGCAGCGCATGCTCGATGCCGTGATCGACTTCATGCCGTCGCCGATCGACGTGCCGCCGGTCCCGGGCCTCGACGAAGACGACAAGGAAGTCGTGCGTCGTGCCGACGACAACGAGAAGTTCGCCGCCCTCGCGTTCAAGCTGATGACCGACCCGTACGTCGGCCAGCTGACGTTCGTGCGCGTCTACTCGGGCGTCCTGAAGTCGGGCGATTCGGTGTTCAACCCGATCCGCGGCAAGAAGGAGCGCATCGGCCGTATCCTGCAGATGCACGCCAACCAGCGTGAAGAAATCAAGGAAATCCTCGCCGGCGACATCGCCGCCTGCGTGGGCCTGCGCGAAGTGACCACCGGCGAGACGCTGTGCGATCCGGATTCGATCGTCACGCTCGAGCGCATGGTGTTCCCGGAGCCCGTGATCTCGCAGGCCGTCGAGCCGAAGACGAAGGCCGACCAGGAAAAGATGGGCATCGCCCTCGGCCGCCTGGCCGCGGAAGATCCGTCGTTCCGCCTGCGCACCGACGAGGAATCGGGCCAGACCATCATTTCCGGCATGGGCGAGCTCCACCTGGAAATCATCGTCGACCGCATGAAGCGCGAATTCGGCGTCGAAGCCAACGTCGGCAAGCCGCAAGTGGCCTACCGCGAAACGATCCGCAAGATCGCCAAGGACGTCGAAGGCAAGTTCGTTCGCCAGTCCGGCGGCAAGGGCCAATATGGCCACGTCGTGCTGACCGTCGAGCCGCAGGAGCCGGGCAAGGGCTTCGAGTTCGTCGACGCGACCAAGGGCGGCGTGGTTCCGAAGGAATTCATCCCCGCGGTCAAGAAGGGCGTCGAAGACACTCTGCCCGCGGGCGTGCTGGCCGGCTACCCGGTCGTCGACGTCAGGGTCACGCTGACCTTCGGTTCGTACCACGAAGTCGACTCGAACGAAAACGCGTTCAAGATGGCTGCCTCGATGGGCTTCAAGGACGCCTGCCGCAAGGCCTCGCCGGTCATCCTCGAGCCGATGATGGCCGTCGAAGTCGAGACGCCGGAAGACTACGCCGGCTCCGTGATGGGCGACCTGTCGTCGCGTCGCGGCATGGTGCAGGGCATGGACGACATGCCTGGCGGCGGCAAGGTCATCAAGGCCGAGGTTCCGCTGTCGGAAATGTTCGGCTACTCGACGACGCTGCGCTCGATGTCGCAAGGTCGTGCCACGTACACGATGGAGTTCAAGCACTACTCGGAAGCCCCGAAGAACGTTGCTGACGCCATCATCACGTCGCGCGGCAAGAACTAAGCAATACAAGCCGGTCTTCGTCGGGACGCACGACTGCTGCCAGTGGCAGTCGACGCTACCTCCCCGATGGAGACCTTAAACCGATCACTGGCACTGTTCTTTGATACTCAGGAGTTCTGAAAATGGCAAAAGGTAAATTCGAGCGGACCAAGCCGCACGTCAACGTCGGCACGATCGGTCACGTTGACCACGGCAAGACCACGCTGACGGCGGCGATCACGACGGTTCTGTCGAAGAAGTTCGGCGGCGAAGCCAAGGCGTACGAC
>Ga0302311_10004854_pt1 | contig 14383 bp, 13 predicted proteins | sample III_Palsa_N1_3_FD_200449 | JGI IMG/M metagenome (GOLD analysis project Ga0302311, IMG submission 200449) | Peat permafrost microbial communities from Stordalen Mire near Abisko, Sweden - III_Palsa_N1_3 | ecosystem: Environmental > Terrestrial > Soil > Palsa > Peat permafrost | place: Sweden... | reverse complement strand
CCAAGCGCGTGGGTCACAAGCCATGAGCGCCGCGTCGACGACGAGCGCGAAGCCGACCCTCGCGACCTGCGCGCTCACCGGGTGTTTCGGCTGCCACATGTCGCTGCTCGATATCGATGAGCGCATTTTGGAACTGGTCGACCTAGTCGATCTCGACGTCTCGCCTTTCGATGACAAGAAAGCCTTCGATCGGCCCGTCGATGTCGGCTTCATCGAAGGCGGCTGTTCGAATGAGTACAACGTCAAGGAGCTGAAGGAATTCCGCAAGCACTGCCGGATCCTGGTCTCCGTCGGCGCCTGCGCGATCACCGGCGGGGTTCCGGCAATGCGCAACACCATCGGCCTGCGCGAATGCCTGGAGGCGGTCTATCTGAACGGAGTCTCCCTCGAAGGTGAAGGCGTGATCCCGAACGATGAGGATCTGCCGCTGCTGCTCGACCGGGTCTACCCGTCCCACGAGGTGGTGAAGATCGACTATTTCCTGCCTGGCTGCCCGCCATCCGCGGACGCCTTGTGGGAAGGCCTCAAGGCCCTGCTCACCGGCCATGAGCCAGCCCTGCCCTACCTCTTGTGCAAGTACGAATGATGTGGCGTCGGATCGGACCCAGGCCATGAGCGACATTCACGTCGACCTAGGACAAGCCGCCCCAGCGCGGACCAGCACCGGGCCCCGCAAAATCGTCATCGATCCCGTCACCCGGGTAGAAGGCCACGGCAAGGTGACCATCCGGCTCAACGAGGCCGGCGAGGTCGAACAGGCGCGCTTTCACATCGTCGAATTTCGTGGCTTCGAGCGCTTCATCCAGGGCCGGATGTACTGGGAAGTTCCGGTCATCGTCCAACGCCTCTGCGGCATCTGTCCGGTCAGCCATCACCTTTGCGCCGCCAAGGCGATGGACGTTGTCGCTGGCGTGGACCAGGTGACGCCCACCGCGGAGAAAATGCGGCGGCTGATGCACTACGGTCAGGTGCTGCAGTCGAACGCCGTCAACTTCTTCCATCTGGCGTCGCCCGATCTCCTGCTCGGCTTCGAGGCGCCGGTCGCGCAGCGCAACATCATCGGCGTGATCGAAGCCTTCCCGGAAGTCGGCAAGTGGGCGATCCTGATCCGCAAGTTCGGCCAGCAGGTGATCGCCGCCACCGGCGGTCGGCGCATCCATCCGCGGCTCTGCATCCCCGGCGGCGTCAATCAGAACCTTTCGGTGGAAGCCCGCGACGCCCTTCGCGGCGATATTGATCAGATCATCCAATGGTGTTGCGACGCCTTGGAACTGCACAAGCGTTTCGTCCACGCCCACCAGACCCTGCACGAAACCTTCGCCAGCTTCCCGTCGAACTACATGAGCCTGGTCGGGGCGGACGGGGAGATGGATCTCTACGACGGTACCCTGCGCGCGATCGACGCGAGCGGCGCGCCCATCTTCGAAGGCGTGCGCCCCGACCAGTACCGCGACTATCTGATCGAGGAAGTCCGGTCCTGGAGCTACATGAAGTTCCCCCACATCCGCTCGCTCGGTCGTGAGGACGGCTGGTATCGGGTCGGGCCCCTGGCCCAGATCAACTGTTGCGCCTTCATCGGCACCCCGATCGCCGAGGCGGCGCGCAAGGACTTCATGGTGCAGGGCGCCGGCGGCCTGGTGCACGCCACCTTGGCCTATCACTGGGCGCGGGTGATCAACATGATCCACTGCGCCGAGATCATCAAGGAGCTGCTGTTCGACGACGACCTGCAGGGGACCGACCTGCTCGTGACCGGCGAGCGTCGCCCCGAAGGCGTGGCCATCATCGAGGCGCCGCGTGGCACTCTGCTGCATCACTATCAGGTCGACGACCACGATCAGGTGACAATGGCCAACCTGATCGTCTCCACCACCAACAATAACGAGGCGATGAACCGCTCGGTGACCAAGGTCGCCATCGACGACCTCACCGGCCATGAGATCACTGAAGGGCTGTTGAACCACATCGAGGTCGCCATCCGCGCCTACGACCCTTGCCTTTCCTGCGCCACCCACGCCCTGGGCGACATGCCGCTGATCGTTACGCTGGAAGACGCTGACGGGGCGGTGATCGCCACGCGGGTGAAGGAATGAACGCGTCCGACCTCGCGCGAGGGGGCCTGGCGCAGAGTCTCGGTCCTCCCGCAGCGACAGCCGCCGCGCCCCCCCGTGTGCTGATCCTGGGCTACGGAAATCCGGGTCGTCAGGATGACGGCCTGGGTCCCGCGGCATCGGCGCAGATCGAGGCGCTCGGCTGGCCGAACGTCACCGCCTACGAGAACTATCAGCTAAACATCGAAGACGCGTTGGATGTGGCCGACCACGACGTGGTCTGGTTCGTCGATGCGGCGAGATCCGGACCCTCTCCTTTCGCCTTCGAGGCGCTCGCCCCAGCGGCGAGCCTCGAGTTCACCAGCCATCTTGTGCGCCCAGAGGCCATCCTCGCCATGGCCTATCAATATTATGGCGCTACGCCGCAGGCGTTCCTTCTGGGCATCCGCGGATATGAATTCGAGTTCGTCGAAGCCCTGACGCCCGCGGCGGCGGACAATCTCCAGCGCGCAGTGGAGATGCTCAAAGGCCGCCTCGGCGCCGCCGTCCCTTCGGTGGCGTCATGAATATCGGGCTTGGCGATCGGCGGAAGACCATCCTACTGATCGATGCAGATCCCCATGCCAGGGCGGTGCTGCGCACCGCGCTCGAAGCTGCGCGGTTTTCCGTGGGAGAAGCGGCAAATAACCGCGAGGGGGAGCGGACCATCCAACGCATAAAGCCGGACGCGGTTCTCGCCGATCTGTTGGCCGATCCGTCCGATGCGGGGCTGACGATCTCCGAATGGCTTCGGGCGAGCGGCAGCTCGATACCCTGCTACATCGTCAGTACGGCGGGCGAGGCCTTGGTGGGGTCCGTCGGGCTTCACGAACTTGGCGTGACGGGCGTCTTCCTGAAGCCGGTCGATGCGGCCCTCGTAATCCAGACCCTGCGAACCCAGCTCGCCGTCGCTTCAAGTGACTACGGCCATGCATGAGGTCTCTCTAATTGAGGACGTTATCGCCATGGTCCAGCTGGAGCAGACCAAGCACGCCTTCTCACGCGTCAACCTGATTAAACTTAAGGTCGGGGCCTTGGGACACGCCGAACCTGAGGCGCTGCGCTTCTGCTTCGACGCGGTCGCGACCGGCACGATCGCTGAGGGCTCCCGCCTGGAAATCGAGATCATCCCCGGCGAGGGTTGGTGCGCCGATTGTCGCTCCAACGTGCCGCTCCATGATCGGTTTGGCGCCTGCCCCGATTGCGCGGGCGAGCGCGTGCGAATGACGGGCGGAGACGTCCTGCGCCTGGCCGAAATGGAGGTCGAGTGATGTGCACGGTTTGCGGCTGCGGAACGGCGAGCGTTGTGGACGCTCATACTCATGAAGCCGCAGCCCCCGAGCGCGCCCATGCGCACCCTCATGACCACGATCACGGGCATGACCACGATCATGGGCGCGGCCACGACTATGGGCCCGGCGCTGACCATCATCATGAGCACGCCCTCGCCGCGATCGATTTCGGGACGGGCCTGGCGGGCGTGAGCGTCGCCGGTCTCAGCCAGGAGCGGACCATCAGCATCGAACGCGACATTCTTGCGAAGAACAACGCCTACGCAGACGCCAACCGAAGCCTGCTGCTGCAAGCGGGCGTCTTCGCTCTGAACCTGCTCTCCAGCCCCGGATCCGGAAAGACCTCAGTGCTGGTGAGAACAATCACGGACCTCAAGGATCGCTGGCCCATGGCGGTGATCGAGGGGGACCAGCAGACCTCGAACGATGCCGAGCGGATTCGACAGACCGGGGCGCAGGCCGTGCAGATCAACACGGGAAAGGGCTGTCATCTGGACGCCCACATGGTCGGCCACGCGCTTGAGCAGCTGTCCCTCGAGCCGGGCGGGCTACTGTTCATCGAGAACGTCGGCAATCTGGTGTGCCCGGCCGCCTTCGACCTCGGCGAGGACTGCAAGGTCGTGGTCCTCTCCGTGACCGAAGGCGAGGACAAGCCGCTCAAATACCCGGATATGTTCGCGGCCGCGGACCTGATGCTGCTGAACAAGTCCGATCTCCTGCCCCACCTGGATTTCGACGTCGATGCCTGTCTCGCCGCAGCGCTTCGCGTCAACCCGCGGCTCCAGATTCTGACGGTGTCGGCCCGCACCGGAGAAGGTCTCGCCGCCTTCTACGCCTGGATCGAGGGACGCGCAGCGGAGGTCGCGGGCCCGATTGCGAGACTAACGTGAGGCCGTTATGCCCACGGCGGTAGCCGACCTCTCTGCCGGTCCTGAACGGCTGCGGGTTCGGGTGCGCGGCGCCGTACAGGGCGTCGGGTTTCGCCCCTTTGTCTATGGCTTGGCCGAGCGTTACGGACTCTCCGGGTTCGTGCTGAACGACCAGGACGGCGTCCTCGCCGAAGTCGAAGGCGATGCCAGCGACATGTTCCTGTCGGCGCTGCGGCGGGAGCGCCCCGCCCTCGCCCGTATCGACAAGATAGCGGTGACCCGCGTGCCCACGATTGGGCAGAAGGGCTTCGCGATACTCGAAAGCCTCAACGCAGGTCCCGGCGCAAGCGTCGGCGTGCCCGACGCAGCAACCTGCCAATCCTGCCTCAAGGATCTTTTTGATCCGGCCAGCCGGTTCCACCTCTATCCCTTCGTCACCTGCACCGACTGCGGTCCGCGGTTCACCATCACGCACCGCGCGCCCTATGATCGGGCAAACACGGCGATGTCGGACTTCAAGCTCTGTTGCGCGTGCGCCGCCGACTACGGCGACCCGAGCAGCCGGCGCTTTCATGCGGAGGCCATCGCCTGCCCCGCCTGCGGACCGCGCCTCAGCCACCCGATCGACGAGATCGCGGCAGCTTTGCAGAACGGCCGGATTGTCGCGCTCAAAGGCATCGGCGGCTTTCATCTGGTATGCGATGCGACCAGCGAGGTCGCGGTCCGCCGTGTGCGCGAGCGGAAGCATCGCCCCGCAAGACCGTTCGCTATAATGACCGCCTCCGACAGCGGCCTCTGGCCCTTCGCCAAGCCGACTCTCGCGGAGCGGGAGCTGCTCGGTCGCTCCGCACGCCCCATTGTTTTGGTGCGCAAGGGATCTGGCCTGGCCGCGTCGGTCGCGCCCGGGCTCAGCCGCGTTGGCGTGATGTTGCCCTCGGCGCCGGTGCATCACCTCCTGTTCGAGGCCCTCTCCTCCGGGCGCGTGGGCGGACCGGCGTCTTGCGCCCTCGTCGTCACCAGCGCGAACATCGCCGGTGAGCCGCTCGTCATCGACAACGATGTGGCGATCAAGGACCTGGCCTGCATCGCCGACTTGATCGTGACCCACGATCGCTCGATCCTCAAACGAGCCGATGACTCGGTCATGGCCATCATCGACGGCGCTCCAGCCTTCATTCGACGCGGCCGCGGGTTTACCCCCGAACCCATCGATTTAGGCGAGGACGGCCCGGCGGTCGTCGCGGTCGGGGCGCATCTGAAGGCCACCGTCTGTGTCACCCGCGGGCGCGAGGCCTTTGTTTCGCAACATCTTGGCGATCTCAACACCGCCCAGACTGTCCGGTTCTATGAGGACACCCTTCACCTATTGCTGGCCGATTTAGGGGTTAAGCCAGAGCTTGTCGCCTGCGATCGGCATCCCGACTACCGCTCGACCCTCATCGCCGAAGGCCTCGGTCTGCCAATGTTGCGGGTTCAACATCACGCCGCCCATCTCGCGGCGGTCGCGGCCGAACATCACCTCCGTGAACCGCTGATCGGCGTGGCCCTCGACGGTCACGGCTATGGGTCCGGCGGAGCCGCCTGGGGCGGCGAGCTCATGCGCGGTGATGGCGGCGAATGGCGCAGGCGCGGCCATCTCCTGCCGCTCGCTCTGCCGGGCGGGGACCGCGCCGCCCGCGAACCCTGGCGTATGGGCCTGGCCGCACTGGTCGCCGTCGGCCGCGGCGCCGAGGCGGCTGGCCGGTTTTCCCGCCACCCGCTGGCCGCCACGCTTGCCGAGATGGTGTCGGCCAATTCGGGCGCGCCGCGAACCAGCAGCATGGGCCGCCTGTTCGATGCCGCCGCCGCCCTGCTCGGGGTTTGCGAAGACCAGAGCTACGAAGGCCAGGCGGCCATGGAACTGGAAGCCCTGGTGGGCTTTCCCGACGTCCTTCCGGGAGGGTTTCGGATCGAGCAGAATATTCTAGATTTCAGACCCCTGCTCAGCGCCCTGCTGGAGCCCGGCCTTGGCGCGCGACAAGGGGCGACGCTGTTCCACGGCACGCTCATCGCGGGGCTCGCCGAATGGATTGGCCAATACGCTAAGCAGATGGGACAGACCGACGTCGTGCTGGGCGGCGGATGCTTCATGAACCGCGTCTTGGCGGATGGATTGACCCAAGCCCTGCGCCGGCGCGGTCTGAGCCCATGGCTCCCGCGGCTTGTTCCAGCCAATGACGGGGGGATTTCATTCGGTCAGGCCGCCATGGCGAGGGCGCACTTGATGGCCGACCGCCGGCCGTAGCGATGACATAGGAACCGAACAGATGTGCCTGGCCATTCCCATTCGCGTTGAAGCCCTGCTGCCCGATCAGATGGCCCGCGTGACGCTGGGCGGCGTCTCCAAGGTCGTCTCGATCGCCCTGGTGGAGGATGTGCGGGTTGGCGACTACGTGCTCCTGCATGTCGGCTACGCCCTCACCCGTCTCGATCCTGATGAAGCCGAACGGACCCTGGCCCTCATGCGCGAAGCGGCGGTTCCAGGCCTCCCCACGATGAAAGAGGCCGCCGCATGAAGTACATCGACGAATATCGCGATGGCGGCCTGGCGCGGTCGATCGCCGCGACGATCGCCCGCGAGGCGGTCTCGGGTCGCCACTACAAGTTCATGGAATTCTGCGGCGGCCACACCCATGCCATTTCACGCTACGGCATCGAGGATTTGCTCCCATCCAATGTTGAGATGGTTCATGGACCGGGTTGTCCGGTCTGTGTTCTGCCCGTCGGACGTATCGACGATGCAATCAGGCTAGCGATGCGGCCCGAGGTCACGTTGTGCACCTATGCCGATCTGATGCGCGTGCCCGCCTCAAGCGGCGCCAGTCTGTTGAAGGCCAAGGCGGCGGGCGCCGATATTCGCATGATCTATTCGTCGATGGACGCGGTGCTGATCGCCGAGGCGGAGCCAGCGCGGCAGGTGGTCTTCTTCGCGATCGGGTTCGAGACGACCACCCCGTCGACGGCCCTCTCCATTGGGCTGGCGCGCCGAAAGCAGCTCACCAACTTCAGCGTGTTCTGTAACCACGTGCTCACCCCTCCAGCGATCCGCGCCATCCTCGACACCGCCAACCTCCCTGAGGTCGAGCGCGTGCTGGTCGATGGGTTCGTCGGGCCGGCGCATGTCAGCACCGTGATTGGCACGAGCCCCTATGTCGGCCTGGCCGCCGAATTCGAAAAACCGGTCGTGGTGGCCGGCTTCGAGCCGCTGGACGTGGTGCAGGCGATCCTGATGCTGGTCCGCCAGGTGAACGAAGGCCGCAGCGATGTCGAGAATCAGTACATCCGGGCGGTGACAGCCGAGGGCAATCTCATCGCTCAGCGCGAAATCGCCGAAATCTTCGAGCTGCGAGAGACGTTCGAATGGCGCGGCCTGGGGGAACTCCCGGCGAGCGCTCTGCGCCTGCGTGAAACGTACGCCCAATTTGACGCCGAGCAGCGCTTCGACGTCGTCCCCGTGCCTGCGGCCGACAACCCGGCCTGCGAGTGCGGCGATGTGCTTCGGGGGTTGAAGAAGCCGGCGGACTGCAAGCTGTTCGGCACTGTCTGTTCGCCCGAGACGCCGATGGGCTCCTGCATGGTCTCGCCCGAGGGCGCCTGCGCGGCGCACTGGACCTACGGCCGGTTCCGGGACCGAGCCAAGGCGAGCGCCGTTCGGGCGATGGCGTGAGTTCGCCCAGGCTGCGCGCCCGCAAGCTGGATATACGCGGCGGGCTTGTCGATCTCTCCCACGGCGCCGGTGGGCGTGCGTCGGCGCAACTGATCGACGAGATCTTCCGCGAGGCGTTCGACAACCCGTTCCTCAACCAAGGCAACGACCAGGCCGCGTTCGATGTGCAGGCCGGCCGTATGGTGATTTCGACCGATGGCTATGTGATCTGGCCGCTGTTCTTCCCAGGCGGCGACATCGGGTCTTTGGCTGTCCATGGCACGATCAATGACTTGGCGATGGCAGGGGCCCGCCCGCTGCATCTGGCGGCCAGCTATATCCTGGAGGAAGGCTTCCCGCTCGCCGATCTGCAGCGGATCGCCATCAGCATGGGACGCGCCGCGTCCGAGGCGGGTGTGGCGATTGTGACTGGGGACACTAAGGTGGTCGAGCGCGGCAAGGCGGACGGGGTCTTTATTACGACCACGGGCATTGGCGTCGTCCCGGCAGGCCTTGATCTGTCCGGCGACCGCGCGCGCCCCGGCGATCGCGTGATCCTGTCAGGCTCCATCGGCGACCACGGCGTAGCGGTGATGTCGAAGCGCAGCAGCCTGGGGTTCGAGACCGAGATACTGTCCGACAGCGCCTCTCTTCACGGGCTGGTCGCCGATATGGTGGCCGCGGGAGGATCGTCGCTGCGCCTCCTGCGCGACCCGACCCGAGGCGGCCTCGCCGCCACCCTCAACGAGATCGCCCAACAGTCGCGGTGTGGATTCCTGATCGAGGAGTCCGCAATTCCGGTGCGCCCCGAAGTCGTCGCGGCTTGCGAACTGCTCGGGCTGGATCCTCTCTATGTGGCCAACGAAGGCAAGCTTGTCGCCGTCGCCGAGCGAGGCGCCACGGACGCCCTTCTCGCCGCCATGCGCGCTCATCCCCTAGGGCGAGAGGCCTCCGTTATTGGCGAGGCCACTGCCGATGATCAGTATTTTGTTCAAATGACCACGTCTTTTGGGGGTGGCCGGATCGTCGACTGGCTCGCGGGCGAGCAACTTCCTCGGATATGTTGATCGAGGGGGCCAGCGAGCGACCGCGCAGCGAAGAACTCGCGCCTCGGCAAGCGTTGTTTCGAAGGTCAGTTCTGTTCGGTCCGCTGATTGGGTTCAATCTGGTCGCCTGGGCGTGGGCCGTCTCGGCGTTCCATGACCATCCCGCTCTGCTTGGGGCGGCCCTGCTGGCTTGGGTCTTTGGCCTTCGGCACGCCGTTGATGCTGACCATATCGCCGCCATCGACAACGTCGTCCGAAAGCTGATCCACGATGGTCGTCGTGCGGAAACCGTGGGGTTTTGGTTCTCGCTCGGCCATTCAACCGTCGTGGTGCTGGCTTCGCTGGCCATTGCGGCCTCGGCGATCGGTATCGAAGCCTGGCTGGGCCTCGCGCGCCAGATTGGCGGCGTTGCTGGCACGCTTGTCTCGGCGCTCTTCCTGCTTGGGATCGCGATAGCTAACCTTTTCGTTCTCCGAAGCGTATGGCGCAGCTTTCGTCTCGTCAGGCAGGGCGCAAGCCTTGAGGCGGGAGCGCTCGACGCGGTGCTGGCCGGACCCGGGCTAGTGGCGCGCCTGCTTCGGCCTCTTTTCAGGGCCATTACTCACAGCTGGCAAATGTATCCCCTTGGTTTTCTGTTCGGCCTGGGCTTCGACACCGCGACGGAAATTGGCGTTTTGGGGCTCTCGGCAACCCAGGCCGCGCGGGGCATGTCGCCGTGGCAGGTGATGGTGTTTCCCGCCCTCTTCACGGCTGGCATGGCTCTCGTCGACACGCTGGACAGCGTCCTGATGACCCACGCCTATGGCTGGGCGTTCATCAACCCCCTGCGCAAGCTCTGGTACAATCTCACCATCACAGCGGCGTCGGTTCTGGTGGCCTTGCTGATCGGCGCAGTCGAGGTTCTCGGCCTCATGGCCGGACGGTTGTCCCTGAACGGCCCTTTCTGGACGGTGGTTGGCGGCCTCAACAGCGGCTTTGGGTATCTCGGTTTCGCGGTCATCGGCCTCTTCGTGCTGAGCTGGATTGCGTCGTTCGCCGTCTATCGCTTGCGGGGTTACGACCGCCTTTGAGTAGATTCCGAGCCTGCCCGCGCCATGTCAGAAGCCTAAAACCTTCCCGTGCCGAGCCATTTGGCGAGTCGGAGAATTTCCGAACGTTTAGCTAGGACCAGCTGAGCGGCGCCGCGGGCATCTACCGACGGCGTGCGGTCTTTCCAATCTGGTGCAGCGACACGGAAAAGGAAAACCAATGACCTACCAGAGCCTTAGCCCTTTCAACGGGGAGCTGATCAAGGGTTTCGAGGACATCAACGCCGCGGAATACGAGACCAAACTGGCGGCGGCCCAAACCTGTTTCGAAACGTGGCGCCACAAGACCTATGCCGAGCGTGCGGTGATCATCGCCAAGGCCGCGCAGCTGTTACATGAGCAGGCCGACGCCTTCGCCCACACCATGACCTTGGAAATGGGCAAGCGGATCGGAGAGGCGCGCGGCGAGGTCGAGTTCAGCTCCAGGATCCTCGCCTACTACGCCAAGAACGCCGAGCGCTTCCTCGCCCCGGTAAAGCTCAACCCGACCGTGGGCGAAGCCCATATGGAGAGCAGCCCGATCGGGGTCATCTTCGGCGTCGAGCCCTGGAATTTCCCCTACTATCAGCTGGCGCGGATCGCCGGGCCTCACCTGATGGCCGGCAACACGCTGGTCGTGAAGCACGCCGGCATCGTGCCGCAATGCGCCCTCAAGTTCGAAAAGCTGCTGCTGGACGCGGGCGCCCCGGTCGGCCTCTACACCAACCTCTTCATCTCCCATGAACAGTCTGACCAGGTTGTCGACGATCCCCGCATCAAGGGCGTCTGCCTCACCGGCAGCGTGGCGGCGGGCCAGAGCATCGCGGCGCGTGCCGGGAAGAACCTGAAGGTCTCTTCAATGGAACTCGGCGGCAGCGACGCCTTCATCGTGCTCGAGGACGCCGACCTCGACCACACCATTCCCTGGGCGGTCTGGGGCCGAATGTACAATACCGGCCAGACCTGCTGCGCCGCCAAGCGCTTCATCGTCGTCGACAGCATCGCCGACAAATTCATCGAACGGTTCCAGGCGGCTCTGAGCGCGCTTAAGGCCGGCGATCCGATGGACGAGAAGACGACGCTCGGTCCCTTGTCGAGCGAAGCGGCCTTGGTGCAGCTGCTTAAGCAGGTGGACACCGCCGTCGCCAAAGGCGCCAAGCTGCTTATCGGCGGCAAGCGCATCGATCGCGCCGGCTCCTACATGCAACCGTCGATCCTGACGGACATCAAGCCGGACAACCCCGCTTTCCGCGACGAGTTCTTCGGTCCGGTGGCCCTGTTCTTCCGGGTCAAGGACGAGGCGGCCGCTATCGCTCTGGCCAATGATTCCGACTTTGGCCTGGGTGGCTCGGTCTGGACCAAGGATGTCGCGCGCGGCAAACGGGTCGCCTCCAAGGTCGAGACCGGCATGATGTTCATCAACAACATCGACTGGTCCGACGCCGAGCTTCCCTTCGGCGGCATCAAGAACTCCGGCTACGGACGCGAGCTCGGCGACATGGGCATCCAGGAGTTCGTCAACAAGAAGCTGGTTCGCACCGCGAACGAGCACGCTCCGGCCTAGATCCGGCGAGGCGAGGGCGTCGTTCCGGCGCCCTCGCTCCGTGCTCTGCTGCTTTAGAACTGGACACCCCATGTACGTCAACGTCGCCGTCCTGAAGGAGACTCAAGCCAACGAACGGCGCGTCGCCCTCACGCCTTCGGTTGTGCCAAAGCTGATCAAGCTTGGGGCCAAGCTGCACATGCAGTCCCGAGCGGGCGAGGCGATCAGGCTGGGCGACGACGCCTACAAGGACGTCCAGTTCATCGAAGACCGCGCCGATTTAGTGGCGGACGCCGATGTCGTCCTATGCGTCCAACCACCCGCCTTGGCGGTGATCGACGCCATGAAGCCCGGCGCGATCCTGGTCTGTTTTGTCTATGCGGCGAATGAGCCCGAACTGGTCAAGCGGCTGCTGGCGAAGAAGATCACCTGCTTCGCCATGGAGCGGATCCCGCGGATCTCGCGGGCGCAGTCGATGGACGCCCTGTCGAGCCAATCGGCGCTCGCCGGCTACTACGCGGTCGCGCTCGGCATGACCCACATGACCAGCGTGCTGCCCAAGATCACCTCGGCCGCCGGGGTCATCGGACCAGCCAAGGTGTTGGTGATGGGCCTCGGCGTCGCGGGCCTCGAAGCCATTGCCACCGCCCAGCGCCTAGGCGCCGTTGTGGAAGGCTACGACGTGCGTCCGTCCACGAAAGAGCAGGCCCTGTCCCTGGGCGCGACCTTCGTCGACACCGGCGTCGATGCGACCGGCAAGGGCGGCTATGCCCGCGCCCTCACGCCCGAGGAGAAGGTCAAGGTCGATGCGGCCCTGACAAAGCATATCCAGGCCTCCGACCTGATCGTCACCACGGCGGCGATCCCTGGCAAAGCGTCGCCCAAGCTGATCAGCAAGGCGCAGGTCGCCGGGATGAAGGCTGGCGCGGTGATCGTCGACCTTTCCGCCGAGGGCGGCGGCAATTGCGAGGACACGACCCCCGGGCAGACGACGGAGGTCGGCGGAGTGACGATCGTCGCGCCGCTGAACGTGCCGTCACTGCTCGGCAGGGACGCCAGCGAACTCTACGCCAAGAACCAATATGCGCTGCTGGCCCTGATGGTGAAGGACAACATCATCACAATCGACTGGACCGATGAGGTCATCGCCAAGACCGCCCTGACCCACGACGGCAAGCTGTGCGACGCCCAGGCCAAGCCGGACGATGGCGCGAAGACCAAAGCCGCCAAATCACCCGCGCAAGCGGCTTGAGAACGATCGGAGCCGCTCGATGAACTTCGACATAGCCATGACCGGGTTTGTCGCCCTCTATATCTTCATGCTCGCGGCCTTCGCCGGCTGGGTGATCATCGGCAACGTGCCGGCGATCCTGCACACCCCTCTGATGTCGGGCTCGAACTTCGTCCATGGCATCGTCGTGGTCGGCGGCCTGTTCGCCCTCTTCAACGCCAGCACCGTGCTCGAACAGGCGATCGGGTTTTTCGCGGTGCTGCTAGGCGCCGGCAATGCCGCCGGCGGCTACGCCGTCACCGACCGCATGCTCGCCATGTTCAAGACCAGCGACGCCAAGCCCAAGACCGCCCACCATCACGGCGCTCGGGTCCATCATCTGAAAAAAAGCTGAGAACCCAGCATGTTTATCCTGGGCTCCCAACTCCTCATCGGCGCCGCCGATCTTTGCGCCGCCTTCCTGTTCATGTTCGGCCTCAAGCAGATGTCCTCCCCGGCGACGGCGCCGAAAGGCATCAAGGTCGCGGGCGTGGGCATGGTGGCCGCCGTCGCGGCGAGCTTCCTCTACCTCTTCACCGTCGACGCCGCGGCGCGACCGCACATACTGGTCAATATCGGCCTGGCCGTGACCGCCCTGCTGATCGGCGGCGTCGGGGCCTGGTTCGTCGGGCGCAAGGTCGCCATGACGGCCATGCCGCAGATGGTGGCGATCTACAACGGCATGGGCGGCGGCGCCGCCGGCTCGATCGCCGCGGTCGAGCTCTTCGGCGGACACACGCAGGGGGTCACGCAGCTCGTCGTGACGCTTTTGGGCGGCTGCATCGGAGCGGTCTCGCTCTCGGGATCGGCCATCGCCTGGGCCAAGCTCGATGGCGTCCTGAAGAAGCCCCTGCGCTTCAAGGGTCAGCAGTTCGTCAATGCGACGGCGCTGCTGGCGTCCGTCGCTGTCGCCGGCGTGATCTTGGCGTCTGCCCTGGGCGTGACCGGCCTGTTGCTGCCGACCGCGACCTGGATCTGGATCTTCTTCGGCTGCGCCATGCTGTTCGGCATTCTCATGACCCTGCCGATCGGCGGCGCGGACATGCCGGTTGTGATCTCCATCTACAACGCCTTCACCGGCCTGGCCGTGGGGCTGGAAGGCTTTGTGCTGCAGAACCCGGCCCTGATGATCGCCGGCATGGTGGTCGGCGCCGCTGGCCTGCTTTTGACGGTGATCATGGCCAAGGCGATGAACCGCTCCATCGCCAATGTGCTCTTCACCAACTTCGGGACGGTGACCAAGGCCAAGCCCGGCGCCATCAAGGGCAGCGAACGGCCGACGGACGCCTCCGACGCCGCCATCAAGATGCGCTACGCCTCGAGCGTCATCATCGTGCCGGGCTACGGCCTAGCGGCCGCCCACGCCCAGCAGAAGCTCTATGAATTCGTCAAGTTGCTGCTGGCGGCGAAGGTCTCGGTCAAATTCGCCATCCACCCGGTGGCGGGTCGCATGCCGGGGCAGATGGACGTGCTGTTGGCCGAGGCCGGCGTGCCCTACGACATGATCTTCCAACTCGACGA
>Ga0302311_10004850_pt1 | contig 14391 bp, 10 predicted proteins | sample III_Palsa_N1_3_FD_200449 | JGI IMG/M metagenome (GOLD analysis project Ga0302311, IMG submission 200449) | Peat permafrost microbial communities from Stordalen Mire near Abisko, Sweden - III_Palsa_N1_3 | ecosystem: Environmental > Terrestrial > Soil > Palsa > Peat permafrost | place: Sweden... | reverse complement strand
TCGTGCGCAGGCGGCGCAAGGTCTCCGAACCGTCCATGTCCGGCATGCGATAGTCCAGCAGAACCACGTCGAAGGGCTGGGACGCCGCCACCAGCAGCGCCTCCGCGCCGCCCTCGGCCAGGGTAACCTCGGCGCCGACCTGTTCAAGCACGGCGCGGGCAACCTCGCGGTTGACCGCGTTGTCGTCCACCACCAACACCCGAACGCCGTCCAAGGTGACCGGAGCTGCCTCATCGGGCGTCGCCGGCGCGTGGGCTCTCGGCGCAATAATGAAAAACGAAAACACCGATCCCACGCCCAACTCGCTGGTTACGCCGATCTGGCCGCCCATGGCTTCGGTCAGCCCTTTTGATATGGCCAGGCCAAGACCGCTGCCGCCATGCTTGCGGGTGGTCGATCCGTCTATCTGAGCGAACCGCTGAAACAGTTTGGCCTGGTTCTCGGGGGCCATGCCGGGTCCTGTGTCTTCGACGGCCAGATACAGGCGCTCTTCAACCGGTGCATATCTGAGCCGAAGGCGGACTGACCCCTCGCCGGTGAACTTGATCGCATTGCCGATCAGATTCAGCAGGATTTGACGCATGCGATCCGGATCGAAGGACAGCCAATCCGGCGGCTCGCCTTCTGCAATGAAGTCCAGCGCCAGACCCTTGGCGCCGGCTTGGGGCGAAAACATCAGAAGCGTTTCATGGGCGAATTCGACGGGGCAGACGGTCTGTGGCGCATAGTCGAACTGCCCCGCCTCCAACTTTGAAAAATCCAACACGTCGTTGACAAGGGAGTACAGGGCGCGGCTGGCGGTCGTCACGCGGCGCAGGTGGCCGCGCGCCACCTCGTCAAGGTTTGGACGTTCCGCCAGCAGACCGGTGAACCCTAGGATTGCCGTCAGCGGCGTGCGAATTTCATGGCTCATATTGGCCAGGAACTCGCTCTTGATCGCCGCGGCGGCTTCGGCCTCCGCTTGCGCCTGGCGCAATTGCACCTCTAGGGCTTTGCGTTTGCTGATGTCGCGGATGATGTCATTCAGGCCGGTGTAACGACCGGTGACCGGATCGACGGCCAGGATCGGCTTACACTCCAGCCAGATTTCATGCCCGTCCTTGTGCGTGGCCCGGAATTCCACCGGCCACGGCGCGATGGTCCCCTTTGACGCGAACACCGCCTGGCACATCTCATAGATTTTGTGGGAGTCGTCCGGATGGTGCAACGAGGCGGCCGGGCGTCCAACCAGCTCTTCGGGTGTGAAGCCGGTGATCGCCAAGCAGGCGGGCGACACGTAGGTCATGACGCCGTCGACGCCGCACTCCGCGATCATGTCCGGGGCGTTTTCCGCCATTCTCCGGAACCGCGCCTCGCTTTCGGCGAGCGCGATCTCTGCGCGCTTGCGATCGGTTACGTCCCGGAAAATATTGATGAGCTTAAGTCCGCCGCGACGGCGAGCGATGACGTGTGGATTGCCCTGCAGCCAGACCCACCCGCCGTCTTTGCGGCGATAACGAATTTCTCGATCGGCGCCTTGGTCAGCGGTGTCGTTGCTCGCCAGCCCAGCCATGTTGGCCTGGAACTTTGCCAGGTCGTCGGGATGGACCAGGGATGTAGCAGACCGACCGATCAACTCCTCCGGCTCCCAGCCCCACGACCGGCAGCCGCCCGAGATTGACAGGATTACCCCCTGCAAATCGGCGGTGACCAGGATGTCTGAGGAGTGGCTGGCGAAGATCGCGGCGGTCTCGGCGTCAAACGGGTGCGCCTCGGCCTTCGACATCGAATGCGTTCCGGTGGCCATCAAAAGTCCCGTGTTCGCCAGGCGATGCCGGCGATATGCGATCTATGACGGGCTGATGTTCGAATAGGGTAAACCGAGGGAGACGAGCCCCCAATCCGTGGACGATCGCGCGTGCGACATCTTGTCCTGCAACGAAGTCGCAATTGATGGCGCGACGGCGCGCGGGAGGATCCGCGTGCTAGGCCTTTTGGGTCGGAAGCGGATATTGCCGTCATGGCCGAACGCGAACCGCCTCAGGCTCGTCGACGACCGGCCTAAGCCGCCCGCCCAGCCTTCGCGATCTGCCCCAGATAGCTCGCGCTCGGCTCCGGCGTCCACGCAAAGGTCTGGCGATCCACCGCCACCAGGCCGAACTTGGGTCCGTACCCGCGCGTCCACTCCCAATTGCAGGTCGATGCCGTCGGCCAGGCAGTTCTGCACGCCCTCAACCGCGCGCTTGATGAAGGCCACGCGGCGGGTGTCGTCTTCCGTGCCGATGACCGTTCAGCCCTCTTGAACTTGCCCTTCATAGATGATATGACCACGGTCATGACCGTAGTCACTCTATCCAATCGGAAGCGTCCGCGCGCTGAATTGCGGGAGGCGATCTTGGCAGCGGCGCTGAGTCTCATCGGCGAGCGGGGTTATGCGCGGACGAGCGTGGACGAAATCGTCGCCGCCGCAGGTGTGGCGAAGGGGACCTTCTTCAACTTCTTCCCCAGCAAGCTCGATGTAATGAAGGCCTACTACGAGGGCATCGACCTTGAGGTGGCCCGCGAGCGGTCAAGGATGAACCCTGCATCGCCGCTGAAAGCGCTCAGGGATTACGCCGACGGCGTCGAGGCGATCCTGCTGAGGGAAGGTCGTCTGATGCTGGAACTGCTCGATTTGGCCATGAGCGATCCCGCCATGCGCCGGATCGATGAGGACTCCGGCGCCGCCGACGCGGACGAGTTCGCCAGCTTTCTGGTTCTTGTTCGCGACCTCGGTTTGATTGGCCCGTGCGTTGATCCGGTGAAGGCGTCCGCGGCGCTTGTCGATCTTTGGGCCGGGGCGATACGCAACTGGCTGCCACATCCGGCGCCGGGATCGCTCAGCCGTCTTTTCGGCGAACGCATCGACCTGCTTTTCCATGGCTTGGGGTACAGCGCATGACGCGGCGGGAGATCTTGCTGGCGTCCGGGGCTCTCCTGGCGTCGAACCATGCGCTGGCGCAGTCGCAAACGGCGCTGCGCGGCCTTTGGCGTGATGACATCGGACATCTCGGCATTGGGGCCTTTCCCGAGTTCGGCCCGGGACTCTACGCCTTCGACTATTCTGGCTCGCGCATTGGCCCACTTCGCGGCGTGGGCGCGCAAACCTGGGAAATGTCCGGAGCGCTCGATGGAAACGCGCCGGCCGTGGCGACTCTTTCCGTCGATGGGGGCGCCTTGCGTCTGGGCGCGCGCCGCCTGGCCCCTGTCGCCATTGTTCGGAAGGCCTTCACCGTGCAGGCGGCCGGAAACAGGATCGTGGCCGAGATCGCCAGGGTCGCAGCTGCGCGCCCGCGCGGCGCCGTGGTGCAAGCCGGCGTCAGCCGGCTGAGGATGGTTGGTCCTGGACGCCGCTATCATACATTTCCAGGTGGCTGGGTCCTGGCCGTGACTCGTCGCCATGCTCATGGCGGAAGAGGTAATCGACCGCGTTCACGATGTCTGCGCCGCTGTAGGGCTTAGCGAGCGAAGCGATCGCAAACGCCTTTCCCAGCCTCGCGCGATCGACCTGCCCGCTAATGAACACGACAGGGACGCCGACCGCTTTCAGATCCCGTGCCAGCGCCACCCCGTCATCTCCGTCCGCGAGTTCGATGTTGACCAAGGCCATGTCAGGTCTGGTCTCGCGCGCGTAGCCGAGGGCCTCCTGGTGGTGGATCGCCAACTCGAGGACGCGATAACCGCCCTCCTCAAGCTCGGCCTTCAGACACATGGCCAGCAGAACCTGATCCTCCGCGATGAGAAGAATCTTGGGAGACGCGGTTTCTACCGATGCGCTCATCTGACACCTAAAGCCTGAACATTAAGTCGTGGCCCGTCGTTGGGTTCCCATGTGGGTGTGCGCGGACCGGGATCATGTGTTCGACGCCGATCGCAGCGCCGCCTTGTTCGGGAGGGTCGTTTCGCCTGCCATGGGGCCTTAAGCGCCTCGCGCCGCGCGCTTAGGTCGCGGGGATTCAGAACGAATCGGCAGCAACAAGATTGCTCGGCGCCGGGACTGCAGAAGCGGGCTCGAAAGTCCATGGGGGCATGCCGTTTCCATGGATGCCGGAAATGCGGGAGAGTCTGATGCGGATCTTAATGGTCGAAGACGACAGCGCTACATCGCAGAGCATGGAGTTTCTGCTCAAAGGCGAAGGTTTCAACGTCTATGCGACAAACTTCGGGGAAGAGGGCATCGATCTGGCCAAGGTTTACGACTACGACCTGATTCTGCTGGACCTCAATCTCCCCGATATGAGCGGCATGGACGTGCTGCGCACGCTGCGGTTGGCCAGGATCAACACCCCGATCATGTTCCTGTCTGGATCGACAGATATTGAAACCAAGGTGCGCGCCTTGTCCGGCGGAGCCGACGATTTTGTGACCAAACCGTTCCACAGGGACGAACTGGTAGCCCGGATACATGCCGTGATGCGACGCTCGCAAGGTCATTCGCAGTCCCTGATCAAGACCGGCTCGATCACCGTCAACCTCGACGCCAAAACCGTCGATGTCAGCGGCTCGCGGGTGAGTCTGACCGGTAAGGAATATCAGATTCTGGAACTGCTCTCTCTGCGCAAAGGTGCGACCCTGACCAAGGATATGTTCCTCAACCATCTCTATGGCGGGAGGGACGAACCCGAGCTCAAGATCATCGACGTCTTTGTCTGCAAACTGCGCAAGAAATTGCTTCTCCCGACTGGCGGCGTGACCTGCATCGAGACGGTGTGGGGCCATGGCTATCGCCTGCGTGATCCGCACGACACCCCGATCAAGTTAGCGGCGTGATCAGCCGCCCGACCTATGCAAGCCTGCTCAACAAGCGCTTCGGCTTCAGTTCAGGAGCCGGGCCGCTCCTGCAACCGTGCGCCGAATTATTCGACTAGCCGATGTCTCACTAGGGGCCGAAGGCACACATTGACCCCGCATTTGAAGCGGACCTTCGTGGGCAAATTGCTGACGTCCTAAGCCACGCGTCCCGCCTTGGCGATCTGCCCCAGATAGCTCGCGCTCGGCTTCGGCGTGCGGACGAAAGTCTCCCGATCCACCGCGACCAGCCCGAACTTCGGCCCATACCCACGCGTCCATTCCCAATTGTCCAGCAGCGACCAGTGGATGTAGCTGCGCACGTCGATGCCATCGGCCAGGCAGTGCTGCACGCCCTCAACCGCCCGCTTGATGAAGGCCACCCGGCGGGTGTCGTCCTCCGTGCCGATGCCGTTCTCGGTGACCCAGATCGGGCGCCTGGTCTGGGTGGCGACCATGCGGATCACCGCCTCCAGGGCTTGCGGCGCATAGGCGTAGCCCATCTGGGTGACCTCGGTTCCGGGCGGGTCGGGCATGTTGCTGGTCGGGCCGACGATCGAGCTGGAATAGTTCTGCACCCCGACAAAGTCGCCAGGCGCGTTCAGCCACGGGGTCAGCACCTGGCCGCGCTTGAGCAGCACGCCGCTCATGTCGCCATTGAACGGCTGGTCGTCGATCAGCGCCAGGGTCACGCCCACGGGAAAGCGGCCCCCCGACGCCGCCTTGATCGCGTCGTAGGCGCGGGCGTGGGCCTCGATCATGATCGGCTGCTGAACCCGGAAGTCGGCGATGATCGGGCTAGCCCAGTGCGGCGCGCCCACCGCCGTCGCGATGGCCTGCTGCAGCGCCGGCAGGTTGCCGAACGCCTGGCGCATCTCCGGCGCCCAGCTCAGCAGAGCGTTGATGTTCGGCTCGTTGAAGGTCGCCCCGGCCTCCATCAGGTCACCCATGTGGCGGGTGACCAGGTCGCAATAGGCCACGAACGGCGCGATCCCGTCGGTGGTGGTGAAGCCGCCGCCGGCCGCGAACCAGCGGGGGGTGGTGGCGTGGATGTAGGTCACCACCGGGGCCAGACCGTGCTTGCGGCAGGTCTCCAGTACGCGGCGATAATAGTCCAGGCCGGCCAGGGAGATCTGTCCGCGCTCCGGCTCGATCCGCGACCATTCGATCGACAACCGATGGGCGTTGAAGCCGAAGGACGCCGCCATGGCGATGTCCTGTTCGAACCGGTTGTAGACGTCGTCGGCATCGCCGGACGGTGTCGGGAAAAGGGTCGGCTTGACGTGCTCCATGGCCCACAGGTCGCTGGCGACATTGCCGCCCTCGATCTGGTAGGCCGCCCCTGCTGTGCCCCACAGGAAGCCGGCCGGGGCCCTGGCCGCGACCGGAGACGTCATGGCGGCGGCCGCAACGGCGGCGGCGCTGCTGGTGATCAAGGCTCGCCGATCGATCATTGATTTGCCGCGCATCCCCGGTGACTACTGCCAGCGACGCTAGGATGATGGTCAGGGCCAGTCAAACCTGATCGCAGGCCGTGGGCGGGGGAGGATGAACGAAATGAGGATGATGCTCTTGGCGCCGGCGCTGCTGGCGGCCCTGGCGATGGCCGGCGCCGCGCGGGCGCAGACAATCGGCATGGTCGACCAGCCCTGCGTCGCTGTCGCAGCCCTGGCCGGGCCGGCGCGCCAGGCGGCGGATTTCGGCGGCCTCTGCCGCTACGATTCCGAGAACGCCCATCTGCCGCCGCCCACCGCGCGCCGCGTGATCGTGTTCGGCGATTCCATCACCGAGCTGTGGAAGATCAGGGACCCGGCCCTCTTCACCAACGATGTGCTCGATCGCGGCGTCAGCGGCCAGACCACCTCCCAGATGCTGATCCGTTTCCGGGCCGATGTGATCGACCTGCACCCGCGCGTGGTGCAGATCATGGCCGGCACCAACGACGTCGCCGGCAACACCGGGCCGATCTCGATCGGCGCCATCGAGAACAACATCCGCGACATGGTCGAGTTGGCCAGGGCCCATCACATCACGGTGGTGCTGGCCTCGATCCCGCCCGCGGCGAAGTTCACATGGCGGCCGTCCATCGAGCCGATCTCGCCGATCCTGTCCCTCAACGCCTGGCTGCGCGCCCTGGCCAAGCAGGACGGCCTGATCTACGTCGACTACTACGCGGCGCTGGTGGACGATCAGCACGGCTTCAAGGCCGCCTGGAGCGCCGACGGCGTGCACCCCAACACCGACGGCTACGCGGCCATGAAGCCATTGGCCGAGAGCGCCATCGGCAAAGCGCTCCGGGCGGACTGACGACGCGGCGGCGGAGTGGCATTCAGTCCGCTCATTTTGGACCTATAAAATCCGCTCATCCCGGCGAATGCCGGGACCCAGATCACATGGCGCGGTGTTCGCGGAACAATCCGAACAGCCCGACGGAGGCAGGCGCTTTGTCATCTGGGTCCCGGCATTCGCCGGGATGAGCGGAAAATATGAATTGCGTGCGTGATGGATCCCTACCCGTTCACATCCACCACCACCCGCCCACGCACCTTCCCGGCCAGGATGTCCTCCGCCAGCTCTGGCAGGTCTTTCAGGGTCACCCGCGTCGTCATGGACTCAAGCAAACCCAGGTCCAGGTCCCTGGCCAGCCGCGCCCACGCCGCCTCGCGCTTCGGCAGCGGGCACATCACCGAATCCACCCCCGCCAGCGTCACCCCACGCAGGATGAAGGGCATCACCGTGCCGGGAAGGTCGAGACCCTGGGCCAGGCCACAGGCGGCCACGGCGCCGCCGTAGCGGGTCTGGGCCAGCACATTGACCAGGGTCTGGCTGCCGACGGAGTCCACCGCGCCGGCCCAGCGCTCCTTGCCCAGCGGCCGGCCGGGCTCGGAAAGCTCGGACCGGTCGATGATCTCCGCGGCCCCCAGGCCGTGCAGATAATCGCCCTCGGTGTCCTTACGGCCCGACGACGCGATCACGCGGTAGCCCAGCCTGGCCAGCAGGGCGATGGCGACACTGCCCACGCCCCCCGCCGCGCCGGTGACCAGCACATCGCCCGCGCCCGGCGTCATGCCCTCGCGCTCCAGCGCCATCACGCACAACATCGCCGTGTAGCCGGCCGTGCCGATGGCCATGGCCTGGGCGGCGCTCAGCACCGCCGGCCGCTTGACCAGCCAGTCGCCCTTCACCCGCGCCTTGCCGGCATAGCCGCCGTGGTGGGTCTCGCCCACGCCCCAGCCGTTCAGGATCACCGCATCGCCCGGCCTGAACCCGACATGGTCCGACCGCGTCACCGTCCCGGCGAAATCGATCCCCGGCGTCAGCGGCCACACCCGCACCACCGGCGAGCGGCCAGTCAGCGCCAGGCCGTCCTTGAAGTTGACGGTGGAATAGTCGACCGCCACGTCGACATCGCCGTCCATCAGGTCGGCGTCGGTCAGATCGACGAAACGGGTCTCCTGGCCGGTCTCGGTCTTGAAGAGCCGGATGGCGCGAAAACTGTCAGCCATTGTCAGAGGGCCTTTTCTGTCGTCGCAGGCTGCAAGCCAAAGCGTTCGCCGCGCTTGCCTTTTACCGCCAGATCGACAGTCGCCAGGCGCCGCTCGCCCTGCAGCCGCATCTCCTGGCCCAGCATGAAGCGCATGGCCTGGTAGTCCCCGAGGCTGTCTTCCAAAAACCCGGTGAAGCCTTGCGCGTCCTGCGCCTTGTTCATCTGGATCTTGGCGAACCTGAGGGCGTCGGGACTGTTCTCCGCCACCCGCCGCGCCCAGGCATAGGTCTCCCGCTCCAGGTCCGCCGCCGGGACGACACGGTTGACCAGGCCATAGTCCGCCGCCTCGGCCGCCGGGATGAACCGGCTCTCGAAACACAGCTCCTTGGCCCGCCGGATGCCGATGTCCCAGGGGATGGACATGTACTCCACGAACCCGGCCAGGAATTCGGCGCTGTCTGCGGCGAACACCACGTCCATGGCCGCGGCCAGCATCCAGCCGGCATAGATGCAGTAGCCCTCGACCATGGCGATGGTCGGCTTGGGGAAGTTGCGCCAGGCGATCAGCAGGTCGAGATTGTACTTCTTGAACTGGTCGTACTCCTCGATCCCCGCCGCGGCGCCCAGCTGGCGGCGATACTCGATCGCCTCCGGCGTGCCCAGGTCATGGCCGGTGGAGAACACCCCGCCGGAGCCGCGCACCAGCACCACCCGCACGTTGCGATCGTCCTTGGCCAGGCCGAACGCCGCGTCGATCTCGTCGAGCATCCGATAGCTCTGGGCGTTGCGATACTTCGGCCGATTGAGGGTGATCACCCCGATCGGGCCTTGGGCCTCATAGAGGATGTCCTGGAAATCCATGCGGCGCCTCCCGGGGGCGGTCTTAGCGGGCCGCCGTCAGGATTTAGCCTAGGGGGTGGCGCGCGGGAGCGCTAGCCGGTAGCGGCTTGGTCGGCCTCGTCCTCGCCTGCGCCCAGCGCCTGCTCCATCGCCGCGAACAGCTGGCTGACCTCGATCGGCTTGGCGACGAAGCCGTCCATGTCGGCGGCCAGGTATTCGGCCACATGGTGGGTCATGGCGTTGGCGGTCAGGGCCAGGATCGGCGTGCGCGCGCGGCCCAGGGCGGCTTCCTTGGCGCGGATGGCGCGGGTGGCGGCGATGCCGTCCATCACCGGCATCTGCACGTCCATCAGCACCAGGTCCCAGGCTTGGGACTCCCAGGCCTTCACGGCGGCGCGGCCGTCGGCGACGATGGTCGGGGCGATCCCGACCTGTTCGAGCATGGTCTTCAGCACCAGCTGGTTCACCGCATTGTCCTCGGCGGCGAGCACGCGCAGGGCGGTCTGGTCGGTGCGCCGGTCGAGGTCGGCCGGCTCGCCGGGGTCACGCTCCTCGGCCTTCATCGTATTCGCCACCCGGGGCAGGGGCAGGCTGGCGGTGAAGGTCGTGCCTTCGCCGAGCCGGCTCTCGGCCTTGATCGAGCCGCCCATCAGGTCGGCGAGGTCGCGGCAGATGGACAGGCCCAGCCCCGTGCCGCCGAACTTGCGGGTGGTCGAGGTGTCGGCCTGCTCGAACTTCTCGAACAGTTGGTCCAGGCGGTCGGCGGGAATGCCGATGCCGCTGTCGCGCACGGTCAGCACCAGGCCCGGGTCGCCCGCCGCCACGGCCACGTCGACGCCGCCGGTCTCGGTGAATTTCAGGGCGTTGGAAATCAGGTTGTAGAGGATCTGCCGCACCCGGGTGGAATCGCCCAGATAGACGCCCTGAGCCTCCGGGGCGATCTCCATGCGGAACCGCAGGTCCTTCTGTTCGGCGATGGCGCTGAAGGCGCCGTGGGCGCCCCGCGCCAGCTCGTCCAGGCTGAACTCGGCCTCTTCCAGCGTCAGCTTGCCGGCCTCGATCTTGGCCAGGTCCAGCAGGTCGTTCAGGATCGCCAGCAGCGACTGCCCGGATTGCTGGATGATGCGCACGCGCTCCTGCTGGGCCGGGGACAGGTCGTCGGCCGCCAGCACCTGGGCCATGCCCAGCACCCCGTTCAGCGGCGTGCGGATTTCGTGGCTCATGGTCGCCAGGAAGGTGCTCTTGGCCACGTTGGCGGCCTCCGCCTCCTCCTTGGAGCGGATGAAGGCCTGTTCGGCCAGCTTCTGATCGGTGATATTGCGGATCGCGCCCAGCAGCGAGACCGGGCGACCCTGGGCGTCGGTCTTGAAGTCAGCAGTCCCCTCGACCCAGACTTCCTTGTCGTCCGTGCGCTTGATCCTGTACTGGGCCCGATAGGGTTCGCCCTCTTCGAGGTGCCGCCGCCAGAGCTCATCGACCATGGGACGGTCGCGGTCGTCGACCGTGACCCTGGCGTCCAGATAGAGTTCTTCAAAGGTCTGCGGCAGCATGGAGAAGGTGTCTTCGGCGCCGGCCTTGAACAGTTCACGGCGCCGATAGTCGAGCTCGTACACCTGCACATCGGTCAGGCTGAGCGCCATGTTCAGCCGGGCCTCGTTCCGTTCCAGCGCCTTCATCGCCGCGACCAGAGGCGTGACGTCGTCGGCCGCGACGATGATCCCCGCAACATCGCCGTCCGCATCGGTCCAGGGCGTCACCTCGCACTGCAGGAACTGGGTGCTCCCATCGGGTTGCGGAATCTTGACCCGCTGACCCCTGAAACTCTCTCCCTTCAGCGCTTGGGCGAACGGCTCCGCCCATCGATTGTAGAAGCCGCCCGCGATCTCGAAGACGCTGCGCCCGTGGACATCCTTGTGATCGAGCAGCAGGGCGTCGGCCCAGACCTGGCTGCAGGCCGCCACGCGCAGGTTCCTGTCGGTCATGACAACCGACAGCGGCAGGGCGCGGATGAGCGCGGCCAGGGTGGATCGGGCATTGTCCCGTTCGGCCGCCGCTTCCAGCGACGCCCGCGCCGCTTGCGCGCGCGCCCACTCGTCGGCAAGGCCGTCCGCCAGGTGCGCCAGGCAGGCGAGCTTGTCCTTATCGAAGCTTTTCGGGGTCGGCCCGGTTGCGCAGATCACCCCGGCGTTGGACCCGTCCCGCAGGCGGATCGGCGCGGCGGCGTAGAAGCGGGCGAATGGCGGCCCGACAACATTGGGGTTGTCGGCGAACCGGGGATCGAGCAGGCAGTCGGCGATCCAGATCGGCTCGCCCGTCTCGAGCACCATCCTGGCGCCGGGCGCATCATCGAGATCTGTCGCCGCGCGGCTCGTGCTGCGCCAGACCCGGCCCTCGTTGACCAGAATCACCCCGGCGTCCCTGGCCTCAAGCAACTGCTTGGCCAGGAAGGCGGAGCGGTCGATCACCGAGATGGAGATATCCATCCCGAAGGGCGTGGCGTCTGTGTCGGGCTTGGTTTGGGCGGGCGCCATTTCTTCCCCTTGTTGCCGGTATGTTGGCTGGGGAAAGTTAATTTAGGCATTATCGACACTTAAGTGTTTCCAAGTTGTTGCAGGTAGGCCGCGAGTCGCGTCAGACCGGCCGCGTTCTTCTCAGGCCTTGCGGCAAAGCACCAGCGCAGCCAGCCCTCGCCGCCGCCGGCGAAGGCAGAGCCGGGCGCGAGGCCCAGGCCGACCTTGTCGATGATGTCCTTGGCCATCGCGACGGAACGCTCACAGCCCTCGATGCGGAAGAAGGCGTACATGCCGCCGTCCGGTTCTGGCGCGATGACGCCGGGCAGGGCGCGCAGGCCCGCCAGCACCTGGTCGCGCGCGGCGCCCAGGTCGGCGCGGATGTCGGCGATCGTCTCCTCGCCCTGGTCCAGCGCCACGATCGCCGCCGACTGGATGAAGTCCGGCGGGCAGGAGGTATTGTATTCCAGCAGGACCCCCACCGCCTCCACCAGCGACGGCGGCAGCACCATCCAGCCCATCCGCCAGCCGGTCATCCGCCAGGCCTTGGAGAAGCTGTTGCACGAGATCACCCGGTCTTCCGCCGTCGCCAACGGCATGAACGACGGTGCGCTGACGGCCGGGCCATAGTGAATGCGCTCATAGACGTCGTCGGCGATCAGCCAGATCCCATGCTTGCGGCAATGCTCCAGGATCGGCGCGCGGTCCTCCGCCGGCAGGCTCCAGCCGGTAGGGTTGTTGGGCGAGTCGAGGAACAGGGCGCGGGTGTCGGGCGTCAGGGCGTCGAACAGCCGGTCCAGATCGAGCCGCCAGCGGCCGTTCTCCGCCTCCAGGTTCACGGTCTCCACCTTGCCGGACAGGATCCGGGGGATCTCCATCACATTGGGCCAGACCGGCGCCACCACCGCCACCTTGTCGCCGGGGCTGACCACCGCCTGGGCCGCCATCATCAGGGCGCTGACGCCGGAGCTGGTGATCACCAGCCGCTCGACGCCGATCGGCAGGCCGTGCAGTCGCGTCAGATACCGCGACAGCGCCTCGCGCAAGTCCATGCGGCCGAGGTTGTGGGTGTAGAAGGTTTTGCCGCCCGAGAGTGCCGCCATCGCGGCTTCACGAATGAAGGCGGGGGTCGGCAGGTCGGACTCGCCGAACCAGAACGGCAGGATGTCGCTGCGGCCGAAGCCGGCGTTCGCCACCTCCCGGATTTCGGACATTTTCAGCGCCCTGACTTCGGCGCGAGCAACGGCGGGATGGGTCATGCGGCTGTTTAGCAAGAGCGCGGGGAGTCGCGAAACAGCGCAGTTGGCGGAAGGTCGCCAAGTGTCATTCCTTCTCCCTCTTGGGGGAGAAGGTGGCCCGAAGGGCCGGATGAGGGGGCGCGCCGGCCTGTCGGGTTTCCTGCAAACAGCCTCTCGGAAGGCCCTGTGCGACCCCTCATCCGTCAGGCTTCGCCTGCCACCTTCTCCCCCAAGAGGGAGAAGGAATACCAATTGAAGCACCGAATGCACATTCGGCACGACCCGACCGTGTTCTCAGGAAAGGCAGACGCGCACCCAGCTTCGCGCTAGGCTCCCCGCCGGGAGGACAACCTTATGCTTCGCACACTCGCCCTGACCGGCGCCGTCGCGCTTTGCGCGGTCGCCGCCGCGTCCCAGACGCCGCCTCCGCCGCTCGCGGTCGGCGTGCTGCCGGTCAAGCTGGTGATGAAGCATATCGTCAATCCGGCGGCCGAACTCTACTGGAAGGCCGGCGGCGAGGTCGATACAGCCGAGGGCGAAGTCAAACGCGCGCCGACCGCCGAGGACGACGCCCGCTGGAACGCCGCCGTCGACGCCGCGGCCCAGCTCGAGGAAGCCGGCAACCTGTTGATGATGCCCGGCCGCGCCCGCGACAACGACAAATGGATGAAGTTCGCCAGCGATCTGAATCTCGCGGGCGCCCAGGCCATCAAGGCCGCCCAGGCCCGCGACCCCAAGGCCGTCGACGACGCCGGCAGCGCCCTCTACAACGCCTGCTTCGAGTGCCACGCCAAATACATCCCGCGCCCGGCCAACTCGCTCTACAAACACTACAACGAGCCGGACTCGGATTTTAAGCCGCCGAAGTAGGCTCTCGGCTAGCGACCGTGATCTGGTCGGGACTCGGCCTTGGGCGCGGCCGCGCGCGGCGCTGGGGCCGCTGCATGGACGACCGATGGCGCACGCATCATGGGCGGCGCCGCCTGTGGCGCACGCATAGCCGGCGCTGCGCGGGGCGCAGCCTGCTCACGCATCTGCGGCGCCCGCTCCGGGGCGGCGGCGCGCACCGGCGCCGCCGGTTCGCGCGCCGATGGCGCACGTTCTGACGCAGCCGGTCGTTCCGCCATGGCGTTCGGTCGTCCAGCAGCCGGCGCCGCAGCCCGGTTCGTCGGGACATCTTCGCGGACGAACGGCTTTGAGGCCGGCGAAGGGGCGGCTTCCGGCGCCGGGCCGTGGTTGGCCGGCGGCGTGTAGGTCGCCGCGGAACGCGCCGGGGTCACGCCAGCCGCGCTTTGGAACGCGCCAGGGCGCGATGTGGCCGCAACGGGCGGAGCGCCGCGATTGACGCCCGCGCGGAACTGAGGCTGGGCGCTGGCTGCTCTTGCCTGCTCGCGCTGGCTGGACGTCGGCGGCGCGGCGCGCGCATGGGCCGCGGCGATATCGGTCGGGGCGGGCGTGGTGCGCAGGCCGCTGGGGCCGCCGTTGAAGCTCACCCGATTGGCGTTGGACG
>Ga0302311_10004840_pt1 | contig 14409 bp, 8 predicted proteins | sample III_Palsa_N1_3_FD_200449 | JGI IMG/M metagenome (GOLD analysis project Ga0302311, IMG submission 200449) | Peat permafrost microbial communities from Stordalen Mire near Abisko, Sweden - III_Palsa_N1_3 | ecosystem: Environmental > Terrestrial > Soil > Palsa > Peat permafrost | place: Sweden... | reverse complement strand
TACGACGGCGCGGGCTTCGCCCGCGACGGGGTGGTGCTGGTGACGATCAACTATCGCCTCGGCGCCCTGGGCGGCTTCGCCCATCCGGCGCTGGACCACTCATCGCCGAAGGGCGAGCCGCTGAGCAACTATGCCCTGATGGACCAGATCGCCGCGCTGCGCTGGGTCCGCCAGAACGCGGCGGCGTTCGGCGGCGATCCGAACAACGTCACCGTCTTTGGCGAGTCCGCCGGCGGCATCAGCGTGCTGCAACTCGTCGCCGCGCCCTCGGCCTGGGGTCTGTTTCAGCGGGCGATCGTCGAGTCCGGCGGCGGCTGGTTCCCCCCAGGGGCGAGCCGCGGCAAGGCCGAGAAGGCCGGCGTCGCCCTTGCCCAGTCCCTCGGCGCGCCGGCCAACGCCACGGCCGAACGCCTGCGCGCGATTCCGGCGACCGCCCTGATGCGGTCGACCCTGCCCGTAGCCGCTTTCGCCGATCCGCGCCTCTCCCCGGAAAACGCCACGGTCGCCATCGCCACAGGCCGCCACGCCAGCGTGCCGCTGATGATCGGCGCCAACAGCGGTGAAGACTCGCTGCTGAGCCATGGCGACGGGATCAAAAAGGCGATGGCCCAGGTCAAGCCGGACCTGATGAAGCAGTTGCACAAACTCTATGGCCCAGGCCTGAGCGACGAGGTGGTCGTGCGCGACTATCTCCGCGACGCCCTGGTCACCGCGCCCGCGCGCTGGGTCGTCGCCAACTGGTCGGCTACGGCGCCGGCCTACGTCTACCGCTTCGATCATGTCGACGAGCGGTTGCGGCCCCGCGTCAGCCGCGCCGGACACGGCTCGGAGCTGTTCTACGTCTTCCAGACCCTTGGACGGCAGCCCGCCGACGCGGTCGCGCCCACACCCGGCGATGAGCAGCTAGCGGCGGAGATGCACGCCCGCTGGATCGCTTTCGCCCGCACCGGCTCCCCCAATCCGCCTGGCTTGCCGACCTGGCCCGCCTATTCGCGGGCGAGCGATCCTTGGATGGTGTTCGGTCCAAACGGCGCGTCCGTGCAACGCCAGGTCCTGAAGCCGCAACTCGACTGGCAACAGGGGCGGATCACGCCGTTGATCTGGTTGATGCGGATTCAGGCAGCCTTCATCCGGCTGTTCCGCTGGCTGTGAGCGGTTAGGATTTGGCCGCGGCCAGATGCTGGTTCCAGAAGGCGACCTGCTCGGCGATGGCTGACCTGCCTTCGGGCGTATTGGCCATGGTCGGCGGGAAGGCGTGCGGCATGCCTTCGTACAACTCCAGCCGGGAGTCGCCGCCCGCGGCGCGAATGGCGCGGTGTAGCCGCACCATGTCGCTCAGCAGGATCTCCTTGGTGCCGCCGATGATCAGGGTGGGCGGATAGCCCTTGGCGAAGTCACCATAGACCGGCGAGACGTAGGGGTTCTTCTGATCCGCCGGCGGCGCGTAGAGGTCGATCGCCGGCTGCACCGCCGGGGCGTAGAGGATCGGATCGGCCTCCTTCAGGGTGACGCGGGTGTCGCCCGCGCCGGTCAGGTCCGAGGCCGGCGATATCAGCACCAAGCCCGCGGGCGGCGGCAGGCCCCGGTCGCGGATCTTAAAGGCCGTTCCGGCGATGATATTGCCGCCGGCGGACTCGCCATACAGGCCAATCCGCGAGGGCGGAATGCCGCTCGCCAGCACCGCCTTGTAGACGGCAGTGAGTTGGTCGGTGACCAGCCGCCATTGGCCTTTCGGCGCCAGCGTGTAGTCCACCGAGATTACCCGCCGCCCGGTGGCCCGCGCCATCATGCCCGAGGAGATCAGGCTGGAATGGGCGCTGCCGCCGATAAAGCCGCCGCCATGGACATAGATCAGCACCGTGCCGTCGCTTCTGTAGGCGGGCGGCAGCACTTCCACCACATGGACGCCGCTCATCGTCTTGTCGGCGATGGTGATGCCGAACCGCTTGATGATCCCCGCCTCGCGCGACGCGACCATGTGCTCGAACGCCCAGTTCAGCGCGGCGAACCCAGCGCCGCTGGTCGGTCCCTTCAGCCGCGGCTTGAGCAGGCCCGGTCTGGCCGCGTTCAGGATGACGGCGGCTTCCGGTGAGACGGTGGTCGGGACATAGGTGCGCAACGGCTCGGCCGAAGGCGGCGCCTGCTTCGGCGCCATGGCCCGTCCGACAGCCATGCCGGCGACAGCAATCATAACGCCCGCCGCCGCCAAGGTCAGCGCACGCATGGAGAATGCCTTCTTGATTTGCCCAGCGTCGATCCTGGTCATGGCGCCGCTGACTTGCGTTCGCCGACCAGGAATACGCTCCGCCCGGCGGCCAGCTTGAGCGGCGTCACCGTTCGCGGACCGTTCGGGGTCGCGTTTACGCGACCGCCCGCTGACCTGGTCTCGCCGGTGTAAGGATCCCACAGTTCCAGGGTCTCGGCGCCGCGCAGCGAGACTGTGGTGTCGACGACCTCGTCCGAAGAATTGGCTACGAAGACGATATCGCGCCCGGCCTTGACCTTGTGGATGTAGGCCAGTTCGCCGTTGCCGGCGCGGGGGTGCGGATCGCCTGCGAAGGCGATATCGGCCGGCGGCCCGAAACGATCGAGCGCGGTTCGCAAGGCAGCCGCCGTGGGAGCGGCGATGAACAGCGCCGCACCGCCCCTGGCGTTCCGGCTGACCGCTCCGTTGCCCGCCTGACGCCCGAAGATGCCGCGAACCAGCGCGCGAACCTCGGCGTCATAACCAAATTCCGCCGAACGCGTGGGCAGTTCGGAGGTCGCCAACACCGTCCCGCCGGCGTCATAGAAGGCCTTCAGTTTTCGCAGCACAGCGACCGAAACCACCTCGCCGCCGGGCAGGATCAGCACGCGATAGGCCTGCCGTTCGGTGCGGTTGTTCAGGATCATCCGTTTACCGACGATTTTCAGGTGACGGCTGGCCAGATCGTCCGGGTGCAGAAAGGTGAAGTCGCGGTGCAGGTCGCCGGTCAGCCGGTCGCCGACGGCAAGATAGTCGGCGCTGGCTGGCGCGTAACGTCCGGTCGGCCCCTCCTGATTGTCAGGCGCATCGAACCGGTAGAAGGCCTGCAGCGAGGCGATCGGATAGACCACGCCGATGTCGGCGACGCGCCGTCCCCCGCGAAGCAGCATCGACGAGCGTCCCACCCATTCCGCGAACTGCTTGGGCGGACCGATATCGTTGCGGGTGCAGGTGATCAGATAGCTGACACCACGGACCAGGGAGTCCATCGCCCGCTTGTAGCCGGTGGGCGTGCCGCAGGTGGTGAATTGCTCGGCCGCCACCACCGGCTTGTCCTGCGACTCCGCAGCCGAGGTGGTCAGCTTGTAGCCGTCGCGGCCGAAGCCGTAGGTGAAGATGACGTCGATCATCGGGATCGGCTGGGCGCGATAGAATTTGAACGGGTCGCCGTTCATGTCGGTCGGCTGCAACTCGTACTGGCCCGGCGTGTGGCCCGAGCCGGCGATCCCATGCTCCGCCGCCCATTGGCTGACGAGGCGCGGAAAACCGTCCGCCAGCATCTCCGCCCGCGCGCCGAACAGGCCGACCCGCGCCGCCGCCGTGTCGGCTCCGATATCCTCCCAGAGCGCCGGGTAGTAGAGCGCCGCGTCGCGCCCCGTGTCGGCCTTGAACCGCTCGCCCACGCCCACCGCCCAGGTGCGGTCGGCGGGATAGATTCCGACGTCGTCGAAGAAGGTCATGGCGACCGTGTTGCCGAGATACTGTCCGACATGCCGGGCGTAGGCCTCGTAGGTGATGTCGATGAACTGGCGCACCGCCTTTGGATCCAGGTAGTCGACGATGGCGTGGTAGTCCTGCGCCCCACCCTGCGCCTGGCTGGTGACCACGTCGAAAAACTGCACGGTCCAGTCCGGGCCGGGCGCGGTCCAGTGCAGCGCGCCACCGGTGACCTGGGCGGTCAGGTCGATACGCTGTTTGGTGGTCTCGTTCATCGCCACGGCGGCGACGAGCACGCCGGCAGGCGCGGTGAAAACGCCGGCGCCGGGCGCTGCGGCCAGCTTGGTGCGAACCAGCAGCTTGCGATAGTTGCCCGGATCGATACGCCCGCCGCCGGCGGAGCCGCTGGGATAGTCGAGTTCGTCGTACAGCACGGTGGTCATGCCGTGCGCATGCGCGAAGGCCAGGGCGGCGGCGTAGCGGCGGAAATACTCTTCGCTCAGATAGAGCGGCCCCTGGCCCGCCGGCCCGTCGCCGATGTCGGGCAGCGGATCGGGCTCGGCGTTGTGCGGCGCCAACTTTCGGGCGGCGCGGATCACCCGCTGGATGGTCGGATCGCGCGTACTGGTGGGATCGACCACCGCCCGCCGCGCACCCGGGCTGATCATCAAGGCGCCGAACCCTCGATCGACCACCGTCTGAAGCTGCGTTGGAATGTCCTCGACCGGAGTCAGGCCAACCTTCACGGTCGCGGCGGGACGGTAGCGCAACGGCGGATCGGTGAACCAGGCCTTGGAGACCTCGGCCTTGGCTGGGTCATTTGAAGGAGTCTGCGCCGCGCACGGCAATGCCAGGGCGCATACGACAGCGAACGAAAGCCAGCTCCACGACCTAGCCATGCCCGTCGATCAGGGCTTGGCGGCGGGAAGGTAGCGGTTCCAGAAGGCGATCTGCTCGGCCATCGCCTCCTTGCCTTCGGGCGCGTTGATAAACAGCCCGGAAAACCCGTGCGGCATGCCCTCGTAGATCTCGAGGTCGCAGACGCCGCCGGCTTCCTTGATGCGGCGGTTGAGCCGGACCATGTCGCTGAGCAGCCATTCCTTGGTGCCGCCCTGGATCAGGGTCGACGGATAGCCTTTGCTGAAATCGCCATAGACCGGCGAGACGTAGGGATTCTTCTGGTCGGCGGGATCGGCATAGAGGTCCAGTGCGGGGCGGACTTCCTCGGCGTGCAGGGCCGGATCGGCGTCCTTCAGCGTCTCGCGGGTGTCGCCGCCTTCGGTGAAATCGGTCATCGGGCTTTCCAACACCAGCGCGGCCGGCATCGGCAGGCCCTGGTCGCGGATCTTCAAGGTGGTGGCGGCGACGATGTCTCCGCCGGCGGAGCCGCCGGTCATGCCGATGTGGTTGGCCTTGGTCCCCTCGGTGAGCACGCCCTTGTAGACCGCCAGCACCTGATCGGTGACGATCCGCCAGTTGCCGTGCGGGGCCACCGTGTATTCGACCGAGATAAAGCGCCTGCCGGTCGCCTGCGCCGCCGTGGCGACGCCGCCCAGGTCGGACTTGGCGCTGCCGCCCACATAGCCGCCGCCATGGACATTGATGATCACCGTCCCGTCGTCCCTGTAGCCCTTCGGCCGGACCTCGTAGACGGTGACGCCGTTGATCAGGCGCTGGTTGATGGCGGTTCCCGGATAAAGCTTCAGGCGCGCCTCCGAGGCCTCCAGATTATGCTTCTCCGAGATTATGTAGGCCGCATCGAACTCGGCCGCGGTTCGGGCGAACGGCGGACGCGGCGCCAGGATGAAGGCGCGATAGGCCCGGTACAGGGCCTGCGCCTCCGGCGAGATCGTCGTCGGGATGTAGGCTCGCAAGGACGTGGCGGACGCATCGGACGGAGCCGCCGCCTGGGCGCTCGCAGCGCCGGCGATGAAAAGGCAACTGGCCGTGGCCGCCAAGTGGATCAGCATGCGCATGGATATCTTTCCCAGTTTCCGATCCCTGAAGCGACCATCCCGCACGCGTTACATGTAGTCAAGACTGCTTGTTTGTGATCGGATGGTTTTGGCTTAGGCGCGCCGCACAACGATAAGAGGGCTTATGGGCGAGGAGCAAGGACTTCCAGGATGGACTTGCGGGCGCTCGATCCGGCCATGAGCACCTTATCGGCCCCGCCCGACACCGCCCTGCCGAAGCTCGGCTTTGGCCGCAGCCTCGCCTTTGCGGCCGGTGACTTCGGCTTCAATCTCTATTGGCAGAGCCTATCTCTCTATCTGCTATTTTTCTACACCGACTCGGTCGGGCTGACGGCCGCGGCGGCCGGCCTGATCTATATGCTCGCCTCCATCTGGGACGGATTGGTCGACCCCGCCGTGGGCGTGATCGCCGGCCGAACCCGCAGCCGCTGGGGTCGCTATCGGCCCTACCTGCTGTTCGGCGCGCCGTTCCTGGCGCTCGCCTTCACCCTGCTCTACTTCCGTCCCCCGTTGGCCGGCGTCGCGCTGTTGGCCGCCATGCTCGGCGCGCACCTGGTGTTTCGCAGCCTCTACGCGGTGGTGAACGTTCCCTATGCGGCGCTGACCGCCCGCATCACCCAGCGCAGCGGCGAGCGGGCGACGATCTCCGGCCTGCGCATGCTCTTCTCCACCGTCGCCGCCGCGACCGTGGCCTTCTTAACCCAGCCGATAGCCAAGGCGGTCACCGGGCGGATCGACAGCCCCGCAGGCTTCACCATCGCGGCCGGCGTTTTCGCGGCTGCGGCCACCGTGGTGCTGATTTTCGTATTCCTGACCACGCGCGAACAGTCGACCACCGATCGGTCCGCGCCAGTACTCGGACTGGCCGAGAGCTGGCGGGGCGTCGCCGGCAATCGCGCCTTCTGGACCCTGGTGCTGGCCGGCGGCTTCATGATCGCCTGCTCGACCGCCTTCGGAAAATCGGTGCTCTATTATTTCAAGTATGTGCTGCGCGACGAAGCGGCGGCCCGCACCGCGCTCACGCTTTCCGCCGCGAGCGGCCTGGTGATCGTGCCGAGCTGGATGCTCGCCGCCCGCCGCCTCGGCAAGCGGACCATCTGGCTGGTGAGTTGCGGGTTTTACGCCGCCGGCCTGATCGGCTTTGCGATGATCCAGGTGCGCCAGCCGTGGATGATGGACGCCTTCCTGGTCTACATGCAGATCGGCATCGTCGGCCTAGCCTTCGCCTACTGGGGGCTGTTGCCCGATGTCGTGGAATACGGCGAATGGCGCACCGGCGTGCGCGCCGAAGGCATGGTGTTCGGCCTCGCGCTGCTGTTCCAGAAGATCGCCCTGGGTCTCGGCGCCGGTCTGTTCGGACTGGCGCTTGGCGCGGTCGGCTATCACGCCAACCAGATCCAATCGCCGCAGACCCTGCAAGGCATGAAGGCGATCATGATCGTCCTGCCCCTGCTGGGCGTCGGCGTCTGCGCCCTGGCGATGAGTTTCAACCCGCTGCTCCGCGGCGTACACGAGGGCATCGTCGCCGATCTGACCAATCGCGCGACGGAGGAGCCATGGACGGTGGAGCAGCGTCGATGACCGAAGCCAAGACCTTTCCGGACGGCTTCATCTGGGGCGCGGCAACCGCGGCCCATCAGGTCGAGGGCGGCAACCTCAATTCCGACAGCTGGGCGCTGGAGCACGCCTCACCGTCGCTGTTTCGCGAACCCTCCGGGGACGCGGTCGACCAGTATCATCGGTTCGGAAGCGACGTGGCCATCGTCGCCGGACTTGGCCTTGGGGCCTACCGGTTCTCCATCGAGTGGGCCCGGATCGAGCCGGAAGAAGGCTTCTTTTCCCAGGCCGCCCTGGATCACTACCAGCGCTGCATCGACGAGTGCCTCGCGGCTGGCGTCGCGCCCGTCCTGACTTTCCATCATTTCACCCTGCCCCTCTGGCAGGCGCGCCGAGGCGGCTTTACCGATCCCGCATTCCCTGACCGGTTCGCCCGGTTCTGCGAGCGCTCGGCCAGATCGCTGCACGGCTTCAAGACCGCCTGCACGATCAATGAATTGAACCTGCCGCTATTCATCCGCGACGGTTTCGTCGAGCGGCTGCGGACGGACGCCGGACGCCCTAAGCTCGACGCCGCCGCCGCGGTCCTTGGCGGGTCCCTGGATGGGTTCTTCCTGTTCACGCCCCGAGGCGCGATTCTTGATCAGGGCCTCGCGGCGCACGAAAAGGGGCGCGATGCGATCAAAGCCGCCCATCCCGACTGCCAGGTCGGCGTCACCCTCGCGCTGCAAGACGAACAAGCCGAACCCGGCGCCGAGACCCTGCGCGACCAGCGGCGCAACGACTTCTACGGGGTATGCCTGGACGCGGTGAAGGGCGATGACTTCATCGGCGTCCAGACCTATTCGCGGGTGGTGGCGCGGCGCGATGGCGGCGTGGGTCCGGAGCCCGGCCACGCCCTGACCATGATGGGCTACGAGGACCGCCCCCAGGCGCTGGCGGCCACCTGCCGCTTTGCCTGGGACCGCACACAAACCCCGATCCTGGTCACCGAAAACGGCTGGGCCGGCGAGGACGACGCCCGGCGCGCGTCCTTTGTCGCCGAGGCCCTGGACGCCCTGCACGGCGCCATCGCCGATGGCGTCGATGTCCGCGGCTATTTCTACTGGTCGCTGCTGGACAATTTCGAATGGCTGCGAGGCTATGGGCCGAAGTTTGGCCTGATCGGCGTCGATCGCGCCACCCAACGACGCGCGATCAAGCCCTCGGCGGCCTTCCTCGGCGAGGTGGCGCGCGCGAACGCCCTATACCCGACGGCACGGACACCCGCTCAACAGGCGAAAGGGTCCAACTCCGCTGGCGCGCCAGTCGGCGTCTGACACCGCCGTCACATCGCCAGCTGGCGGCGTTAGAACGGAGTTGTCAGCTTCAATTGGCCCATCGTCTCCTGCGTGCGCTGGCCGAACTGGGTCCCAACACCCAGGCGAGCGCTGGCGCCACTGACGTCGACCGCCGCGACGTTTCCACAGGCCATAGCCCACCGAGGCGTCCTGGATCCTGGACTGGACGTTCAGATCCAGCACTCGGCGCCCGGCATGGGCGGCGATCGCCTGGCGCCCTGTTCCAAAATACACGACGAGGAATTGGACGGCCGGATCGGTTCCGCCGGCTGCCGGTCAAGACCGGCGGAAGGGCCATCTATCTGAACCTTCTGATCGAACGCTTGACTGGGCCGCGCATTGCGGCCAGATAGTTTCACATGAAACCGGTTTGAGTGAGACGTTCGATGACCGATCTGTTCGACAATCCCCTTGGCCTCGACGGCTTCGAGTTCGTCGAATTCTGCGCGCCCGAAAAAGGCGTGCTCGAGCCGGTGTTCGAGGCCATGGGCTTCGCCCGCGTGGCCCGCCATCGCTCCAAGGACGTCGACCTCTGGCGGCAGGGAGAGATCAACCTGATCGCCAACTACGAGCCGCGCTCGCCCGCGGCCTACTTCGCCGCCGAACATGGCCGCTCGGCCTGCGGCATGGGATTCCGGGTCAAGAACGCCAAGCAGGCCTACGACCTGGCCATCGAACGCGGCGCCGAACCGGTTGAGACATCGACCGGGCCCATGGAGCTGCGCCTTCCCGCCATTCGCGGGATCGGCGGCGCGATCATCTATCTGATCGACCGCTACGGCGACGCCCTGTCGATCTACGACATCGACTTCGAATATCTGCCGGGGGTGGACCGCCATCCAGTCGGCGCCGGCCTGAAGGTCATCGATCACCTGACCCACAACGTCTATGGCGGCCGTATGGCTCACTGGGCGGCCTTCTACGAGCGGATCTTCAACTTCCGCGAAATCCGCTACTTCGACATCAAGGGCGAATATACCGGCCTGACCAGCAAGGCCATGACGGCGCCCGACGGGCTGATCCGCATTCCTCTGAACGAGGAAGGCAAGGCCGGCGGCGGCCAGATCGACGAATTCCTGCGGGCCTATAATGGCGAGGGCATCCAGCACATCGCCTTCTCCTGCGATGATCTGCTTGGCGTGTGGGACCGGCTGAAAGCGACGGGCACGCCCTTCATGAGCCCGCCGCCCCAAACCTATTACGAAATGCTCGACGAGCGCCTGCCGGGCCACGGCGAGCCAGCCGCCGAATTGCAGCGGCGCGGCATCCTGCTGGATGGTTCCACGGAAGCAGGCGATCCACGGCTTTTGCTGCAAATCTTCTCGGAGACCGTGATCGGTCCGGTGTTCTTCGAATTCATCCAGCGCAAGAAGGACGAGGGATTTGGCGAGGGCAACTTCACCGCCCTGTTCAAATCCATCGAGCGCGACCAGTTGCGCCGTGGGGCGCTCACGACAGCCGATCCTGTGGCATGAGCACGCGCCGCCAAGTCGCCTGGCTGCACCTGGATCCGGACACCGCGAAGTGATCGACGAGACTCACGATCCCAGTCTCATCAGCTGGGTTGAAAGCGCGGGCGGGCACCCGGATTTTCCGGTCCAAAACCTTCCGCTTGGCGTTTTCAGTCCAGCGGGCGGGACCCGCCGCATTGGCTGCGCCATCGGCGACGAGATCCTGGATCTCGCCGCCGCGAGCGGGTCTGGGCTGCTCTCAGCAGAGCTTGCGCAACCTCTCGCCGAGGTCTCGTTGAATGCGCTGTTCGCTCGCCCGGCTTCGGACCGCCGGCGGCTGCGCGGCGCGCTGTCGCGCTTGCTGACCGACCCTACGAGACGGGACGCCGTCGCCCCGCATCTGCACGACGCGGCCCGTTGCGGCATGCACCTGCCGGCTCAGATCGGCGACTACACCGACTTCTACGTCGGCATTCATCACGCGATGAACGTCGGACGGCAGTTCCGCCCCGACAACCCGCTGCTGCCCAACTACAAGTACGTGCCCATCGGCTACCATGGGCGGGCGTCTTCGGTGCGCGCGTCGGGCGGGGTGGTCGTGCGTCCGCGGGGACAGACGATGCCGCCCGGAGCGGACGCTCCCAACTACGGACTCTCGCAGCGGCTGGACTATGAGCTGGAACTTGGCGTCTGGGTCGGGCAAGGCAATGCCTTGGGCGAGCCGATCCCGATTGCGGAGGCTCCCGATCACATCGCCGGCGTCTGCCTGCTGAACGACTGGTCGGCGCGGGACCTCCAGGCCTGGGAATACCAGCCGCTCGGCCCGTTTCTGGCGAAGAATTTCCACACCACCGTCTCGCCCTGGGTGATCACCAGCGAGGCGCTGGCGCCGTTCCGGATCGCGCAGCCACCGCGGCCTGATGGGGACCCGCGTCCGCTTGACTACCTCTGGGACAAACAGGATCAGGCGGCCGGCGGCCTGGGCGTCACGCTGGAGGTTCATCTGCTCACGGAGCGAATGCGATCGGCGGGCGCCGAGCCCGTCCGTCTCAGCGCCGGACCCGCATCCAACATGTACTGGACCATCGCGCAGATCCTCACCCACCACGCCTCCGGCGGCTGCAACCTGCAGCCCGGAGATCTGCTTGGCACCGGCACGATCTCGGCCCCCACGCGGGATGGCCTCGGCAGCCTGCTGGAGATCACGCGCGGGGGGACCGAACCGATCGAGCTGGCCAACGGCGAACGCCGGGCATTCCTTGAAGGCGGCGACGAGGTGATCTTCACCGCCCGCGCGCAAGCGCCGGGACGGATTCCGATCGGCTTTGGCGAGTGTCGCGCCGTGGTGGCGCCGTCATGACGGCCAGGCTTTACACCTACTGGCGTTCGTCCGCCGCCTACCGCGTGCGCATCGCCTTGAATCTCAAGGGGCTCGAGTGGGAGCAGACGCCGATCGATCTGCGTTCCGGCGTCCAGAACGGTGCGGACTATGGCCGAATAAATCCGCAGAACCTCGTTCCCCTCTGGGTGGAGGAGGCCGGCTCGCTGGCGCAAAGCCTGGCCATCATCGAGTATCTCAACGAACTTTACCCCACCCCGCCGCTGCTCCCGCAAGATCCCTGGCGGCGAGCCCAGGCGCGGGCCGCGGCCTACAGCATCGCCTGCGATATCCACCCGGTGAATAACCTTAGGGTGCTAACCTACCTCAAAGCCCATCACGGCGCCGACCAGGTCGCCGCGGACACCTGGGCGCGCCACTGGATCACCCTTGGGTTCACGGCCCTGGAGGAGACCGCGCGCGCTCACGGCGGCCCCTACCTCCTCGGCGACCAGCTGACCCTGGCCGATGTCTGCCTGGTCCCGCAAATGTACAACGCCCGCCGCGTTGACACTGACCTAACCCCGTTCCCACAGCTTCAGTCCATCGACGCCGCGCTGACCCTGCTGCCCGCGTTCCGCGACGCGGCGCCGGAACGACAACCGGATGCGCCAAGGACTTCCTAGCGTTCCGACGAGTGGAGATTTGTGGGGGTTGGACCGCCAATACCGCCACGCAGGCGGTCGGACGAAGCGGGAATTCGCCGGTCAGTGACAAATTCGTAAGCTGACGAAGCTTGCAGTTCGGCTACTACGGTGGCCAGGACTCATTCGGGGTGTCGGCATTATGATTTCACGTCTGGTTGCGGCTCTATTGGCCGCGTCGACGCTCGGCGTCGCCGCCGGCGGCGCCCACGCCGCCCTCCCCCGCTTTCCCCAGCCCTATGGCGACCAGATCGTGTTTGTCGCCGACGGCAACATCTGGACCGTGGCAAAGTCTGGCGGGACAGCCGTGCGCCTGACCAGCGCGGCGGGGCAGGACATGTTTCCGCGCGTCTCGCCTGACGGAAGATGGATCGCCTATACCGAGGCCAGTCGGGCCGGAACCGACATCTGGGTGATCCCCGCCTCAGGCGGCGCGGCGCGGCGGCTGACCTTCCACCCGACGACGGAAGCGGGAACCGGCGGCCGGCACGGACCCGACAACATGGTGGTCACCTGGACGCCGGACTCCAGGTTTGTGGTCTACCTGAGCAAGGGCGACCAGTGGAACACCTGGCTGCAGTACATGTACAAGGTTCCCGTCGAGGGCGGCCTGCCGACGCCGATGCCAATCGACAGCTCGGTCGGCCTGGCGACCTTCGCGCCAGACGGCCATACGATCGCCTACAACCGCATCTTCCGGAACTTCCGCACCTGGAAGCGCTATAACGGCGGCCTCGCCCAGCAGGTCTTCACCTACGACTTTAACACCAGGGCGCTGGCCCAGATCACCAACTGGTCGGGCACCAACACCTCGCCCATGTGGTACGGGCGGAAGATCTACTACCTCTCAGACCAGGACCAGAACCGGCGAGCGAACATCTGGGTCTACGACCAGGACACCAAGCAGACCCGCGAAGTCACCCATTTCACCGACTACGACATCGACTTCCCGGCTCTGGGCGGCGACGCCATCGCCTTCCAGCAGGGCGGCAAACTCTATCGTCTCGACCTGCCAGGCGAGACCGTGAGCGAAGTCGCGATCAACGTGCCGGACGACAATCCGCGCACTCGCGTGCACGTCGATGCGGTCAGCGACGAGATCCGCGACAGCGATCCTGCGGGCCAGTCTGACTTCGCCCTGTCCCCCAACGGCAAGCGGACGCTATTCTCCGCCCGCGGCGATATCTTCAGCGTGCCCACCGAATATGGCGCGACGCGCGATCTGACGATGACGCCGGGGATCGACGAGGATCACCCCGCCTGGTCGCCTGACGGGCGCACCATCGCCTACACCACTGACGTTGGCGGCGCTCAGCAGATCGCCGTGCGCCCGGCGGAGGGCGGCCCGGAAAAGGTGCTCACGTCATTCGCCGAGGGCTATTTCTACGGTCCGATCTTCTCGCCCGACGGCAAAACGCTGGCGTTTAGCGACGGGACTCACAAGTTGTGGCTCGTGCGCACGGACGGCGGCGCGCCGAAACAGGTCGCCCAGGACAAGCAAAGCGAAATTCACGACCAGGCATTCTCCCCGGACGGGCGCTGGCTGGCCTTCAGCATGACGGCTTTCGACCGTAGGCGCGATCTCTACCTCTACGAGATCGCCACCGCCAAGCTGACCCGGCTGGGGAACGGCGGCGAAGTCGATTTTGGCCCGGCCTGGTCGCCTGACGGCAAGTACCTCTACTTTGTGTCCAACCGGCATGAGAACACGGTGCCGTCGGACATCGAGTTCGACTTCGAGGTCCTGAAGTCCAGCGGCGTCTACGCCATCCCCCTTGCGCGCGACACCGCCTCGCCGATGGCGCCGCGCTCAGACGAGGCCGACAGCGGACCCGCCGAGGAAGGCGCAAAGCCGGCCAACCCCGGGAACGACAAGGGCAAACCGCCCGCGAAAGACCAGAGCGGCAAGGGTGAACCGGCGCCCGACTACACCCACGCCATTGCGCCGATCCGCGTCGACCTGGACGGCATGATGGCCCGCGCCGTTGCCCTTCCCATTGACGGGGCGAACATCGCCCAGATGGACGCCCGCGGAGACCGCATCTACTACCTGACCCAGCCTATCGGCCTGATCGAGGGCTCGCTCAAAGGCGAGACGTCGGCCCTGCACTTCTACGATTTCAAGAAGCTCAAGGACGCGGTGGTGACCGAGGACGTCGACGCCTACTCCCTGTCGCTGGACGGCGAGAGGGTGTTGGTCAAGCACGACAAGGACTACACGGTTCTCGACGCCAAGGCCGATGCGGCCAAGGACGGCGACAGCAAAAAGAGGCTCGATCTTGGCCACATGCGGGTCCTGGTCGATCCGCCCGTCGAATGGGCGGAGATGTACGAGAACGCCTGGCGGCTGGAACGGGACCTGTTCTTTTCTCCGGTGATGA
>Ga0302311_10004836_pt1 | contig 14414 bp, 7 predicted proteins | sample III_Palsa_N1_3_FD_200449 | JGI IMG/M metagenome (GOLD analysis project Ga0302311, IMG submission 200449) | Peat permafrost microbial communities from Stordalen Mire near Abisko, Sweden - III_Palsa_N1_3 | ecosystem: Environmental > Terrestrial > Soil > Palsa > Peat permafrost | place: Sweden... | reverse complement strand
GGACGTGACCGGCGTCACGGGTGACGCCATCACGTTCACCGCTGGCACCACGGCAACCACGCATGGCAGCGTCACCATCAACGCTGACGGCAGCTATGTCTACACGCCCTCGACGGGATATTCCGGGCAGGACACCTTCACCTACACGGTCACCGACCATTCCGGTGCGACGTCGACGGCCACCGTCACGCTGACGGTCACACCCCTGGCCATCACGGCCAAGACCGACACCGGCACCGGCAACGAGAACAGCAACATCGCCGGAACGGTTGCCGGCGACGCCAGCATCGTCGCGGGCGATCCCAACACGTTCTCGGCCGGCACGACCCACCCGACCAACGGCACCGTCGTCGTCAACCCCGACGGCAGCTACACCTACACCCCCAACCAGGGCTTCTCCGGCACCGACACCTTCAGCTACGTCGTCACCGACCACTCGGGCGCAACGTCCACGGCCACCGTCACGCTGACCGTCGCGCCAATCAATCCAACGGCCGTCAACGACGCGTTCACGGTGACGGCCAACGGACCGTCGAGCACGCTCAGCGTCAAGACCAACGACATTCCCGTCGCGGGCGAGACCAATATCTGGTCGGTGAAGACGACCCCGGCGCACGGCACCATCACGCCGGCCGCCGACTTCTCCTCCAGCGGCAACTTCACGTACACGCCCACCACCGGTTTCACCGGCGTCGACACCTTCACGTACCTGATCACCGACACGTCGGGCCACACGTCCACGGCCACGGTCACGCTCAACGTGGCCGCCGAAGTCGCGCCCGTCGCGAACCCGGACACCTACGCCGCGACCGAGAACACCCTGCTCGTCTTCAACGGCGTGGCCGGCAGCGCCAACCATGCGCTGACCACGAACGACACCGACGCCAACGGCGATCCGTTGACCGTCACGCAGATCAACGGCATGGCGTTCGACGCGACGCATCCCGCGACCATCGTCGCCGGCGGCGTCACCGAAGGCACCGTGAGCATGAACAGCGCCGGCGTCATCGAGTTCAATCCGGCCACCAACTACACCGGCACCGCCAACTTCAACTACACGATCTCCGACGGACACGGCGGCACGTCCACCACCAATGTCACGATCACGGTGGCCGCCGGCACCGACGATCCGACCGTCAGCGCCGCCGCGGTCGGACGCTGGCTGTTCAACGAGGGCTCCGGCACCACGACGAAGGATGCCTACAACAACGTCACCGGCACGCTCACCGACCTCGTCCCCGCCAATGGCGGCACCGCGCCGACCTGGATCGCCGGCCACAACGGCACCGCCGGCACCGCGTTGAACTTCGACGGCAAGGGCGGCGTCGTCTCGGTGCCGCTGGCCGATACGGCAGCCCTGACCGGTACCAGCACGCTGTCGGTGTGGTTCCAAACGACGCAGGTCGGCTCCACCATCGGTTGGTCCAGCCCGTCCATCATCGGCTCCGAGCACCAGGGCGACGCCAACGACATCCAGTGGGGCACGATCAACAACAAGGGCCAGATCGGTCTGGGCCTTGGCAACGACCCGAACGGCGTCTATTCGACGGCGGCGGTCAACGACGGCAACTGGCACGATCTGACGATCACGCGCACCGTCAACGCGAGCGGCTCCAGCCTCGTCTCGGTCTACATCGACGGCACGCTGAGCAACAGTGCGACGCTGGCGGCGCAGTCGCCGGCCACCACCGGCATCCCGTTCAACGAGTTGGCCGGCTTCGGCTACACCAACGCGTGGTCGGGCACGGTGGCCGCCCCGGTGGACGGCACCTCCGGCGATGTCTACTACAAGGGCGCGCTCGACGACGCGGCCATCTACAACCACGCGCTGACCGCCGACCAGGCCAAGGCCGTCTACCTCGTCGAGAACGGCTTCGAAGGCCAGGCCGTCGCCAACGTCGGCGACCCGGTCAAACTCACCGTCACGGACACGACCGCCACCGCGCTGCACGTGATCGGCGTCGAGAGCGGCATGACGCTGACCGACGGCACGCACACGCTCACCAGCACCAGCAACTCGCAGGTGATCGACGTGACCGGCTGGAACCTCGGCTCGCTGCAGCTCACCAACGTCGGCACGGGTTCCGCGACGCTCGAGTTCGACGCGATCAACACCAACGCCAACGGCCAGACCGAAGACACGTCGACCTACCTGAGCGTGGTCAACGGCAGCACGCTGATCAGCGGCACCACCGGCAACCAGACGCTGACGGCCACCACGAGCGGCGCCACGTTCATCACGGCCGGGAGCGGCAACGACACGATCACCGGCGGCGCCGGCAACGACCGCCTGATCGGCGGCGCCGGCAACGACGTCATCTCGGGGGGCGCCGGCAACGACCTGATCGAAGGCGGCGCCGGCAACAACACGCTGACCGGCGGCGCGGGCAACGACGTCTTCCGCTGGGAATTCGCCGACCACGGCACGACGGGCACGCCCTACGTGGACACGATCACCGACTTCAGCTCGGTGGCAGGCAACACAGACGTGCTGGACCTGCGCGACCTGCTGCCCGGCGCCAACCACAACGGCACGGATCCCGGCAACATCGCGAGTTTCCTGCACTTCGACCTGTCGGGCTCGGACACGATCATCCACGTGAGCACGACGGGCGGATTCGCCGGCGGCTACAGCGCCGCGCTGGAGAACGAGACGATCGTGCTGAAGGGCGTGGACCTGACCTCCGCCAGCACGCAGAACGATTCCCAGATCATTCACCAGTTGCTGACCAGCGGCCAGCTGCACCTGGGCTGACGGCAGGCCCGGCGCGCGCGGGGCGGGCGCGTGACGCGCGCCGGCGAATCAGGCCGTGCGGCCCGCCTGCACCACCGGCCCGGTCAGGCCATCGACCCCGCAGGCCCACAGCGCGGCCGCGTCGTCCACATCGGTGACGCCTTCGGCGTAGACCCGCAACCCGATGCCGTGCAGCATGCGCACCGTACCGGCCACGTGCTGGGCCCGCGCGTCGTCGCTGGACAGGCCTTGCGACAGGCTCGCGTCCAGCTTGACGAAATCGAGGCCGGCCTCGAGCAGGCCGCGAGTTTCGCCGAGACGTTCGCCCGCATGCTCCAGGCCGATCTTGGTGCCCGAGCCGTGCAACTGCTCGGCGAGCTCGCGCACCAGGTGCAGCTGCTTGACGGCGCCGGCCTCGGCGAGTTCGAGCGACAGCCGCGGCGACGCCATCGGGTGCGCCATCACGAGCGCGTGCACGCGCGTGGAGAACACCGAATCGGCCAGCGACGACGGGCTCACGTTGATGGAACGCGGCAGCGAATCGCCGGCGATGGCCAGCAGCGCGAGTTCGATCGCGAGCAGATCGATGTCCGCCGTCAGCTGCGCGCGGCGTGCCATCGGCAGCCACTGCGCGGCCGACACCAGCGCGCCCTCGGCGCCCAGGCGCAGGCGCAACGGCGACTCGTGGTGCACCAGCTCGCCGTTGCGGCCCACCAGCGGGAAGTCGACCAGTTGGGCGCTGCGTTCGGCGAGCGCCGTCTGGATGCGCTGGCGCCACGCGTCCTCGCCCAGCGCGCCGCTGTCGCTGCTGTCATCGAGCTCCACCGTGTACGGCCCGCGGCTCTCGGCGCGCGCCAGCGCCTGGTCGGCGGCCGCCAGCAACGTCGACATGGGCGCGCCGTGCGTCCAGCGCACCGCGCCGACCACCACGTGGGCGCCGCCATCGTGCACGCGCAGGAGGCTGCGCAGGCGCGCAGCCACGTCGACGGCGGACTCGCGCAGCGAATCCACGTCCGGCAGCGCCAGCGCGAAGTCGCTGCCGTTCAGGCGTCCGACCTCGGCTGCGCTCAGGCGGCGCGAAGACTCCACCATCGCGGACGCCGCGTCCTGCAACAGGCGATCGGTGGCGGAACGGCCCAGCGTGCGGTTGAGGGACTGCAGTTCCACGAGACGCACCATCACGAGCGCACCGCTGGCGGCGCCGTCCTCGCTATCGAGCATCACCTTCATGCGGCTCAGGAAGTGGGCGCGATTGGACAGCCCCGTGAGCGGATCGCAATGCGCCTGGCGACGCAGCAGTTCCACCTGTCCGGCCTGCTCGTCGAACATCGCCTTGACGCGGCCGACCATCGAGTTCATCGCGCGGGTGACGTTGCGCAGCTCCGGCATGTCGGGCTCGTCGACGGTGACGAAGCGGCGTTCGGTGATCGCGCGCGCCTGCTCGACGGTGCGCAGCAATGGCACGCGGATGCGGTTGACGCCCAGGTAGGAGAAGATGCCCGCGCCCGCCAACAGCACCAGCAGCACGCCTACCGTGTTGACCGTGCTCTGCCACAGCTCGTCGTCGGCGAACGCCGACTGGCTGCGCACCTCGAGGCGACCGATCTGGCGCCAGCCATCGCTCACCTGCGCCACGCCATCCGCGGTCGCGATGCCCAGCAGGCCGACGAACCAGCCCGGTGCATTGTGCGGATGGGTGTCGCCCAGCTTCTCGACGATCGTCGTGCCGCCGGGTGCGATCAGCCGGATGCGCTCGTAGTAGCCGGTGTCGAACTGGCTGGAGATCGCGAGTTCCAGCGCCACCGGGTCGCCCTTCTGCTGCGACAGCGTCAACGCCAGCGACTGCGCCGTGTCGTTGTTCTTCAGGTTCAACTGCGTCTGCAGATAGTGGCGCGCGGCGTGCACGGACACCCCGATGGCACCGGCAAAGGCCAGTACCAGCGTCACCGACAACAGCAACCACACCTGGCGAATCAGCGACATGCGCTCTCCTCTTGGCCGATCTCTGGGGATCGGGTCGTGCCGCCCGCGATGCAGCGGGCCTTCATTGGAAACCATCCTGGCGCGCACGCATCACCGCCCCGCGCCATTTCGACAATCGCGTCATCGGGTCGCCTTTGGCGCGAATGCTACCAACACCCTGCCACAAACCCTCTGCATTGAAGCTGAACACAGGGCTCAGGTCGGGTCGCTCGCTCGCGGGGAGGATGCCGGGTCGCAGGTTGTCGAGCACCAGCGGCTCGGCGTCGGGCGTCGGGTAGTAGGCCAGCACCATGTGCGCGACGTAGCCGTTGGGTGCGCCAGCGATGCTGGCGCGCACGTAGACCATGCGCAGCTTCGAGTGCGGCATGCCCATGGTCGTGAGCGTGAAGTATTTCCCGATCGCGTAGTCCTCGCAGTCGCCGGCGCCCTTGCCCAGGCCCTCGAGCGGACTGGCCCAGTAGTCCTCCACGCCCCAGTTGTCGATGTCCTCCATGTAGGCCAGGCGCTGGTTGTAGAAGTCGTTGACGGCCTTGATCCTGGTCGCGTCGTCCTCGCCGGCGAGCGCCGCCATCATCTGTTGCAAAGCCTTGGCATTGGCAACCCCTGTGGCGCCGTACTTCTGGGCAGACTTGACAATCCGATCGGTGTCGACGGCCTGGACGGACACAGCCACCAGCACGAGCGCGGCCAGCAGGCGCAGCAACGCCGCGCGCAGCCAGGCCGCAATGCGGGCGACGTTCCACGCGTCGCCCGGCGGGTCGATCGCGGCGGCAGATCGTGACAAATGCGCGCTGGCCAGTACGGGTCGGAAGGCTTCGAGGTCCACTCGAATCTATCGGCGCGCGGCCCGCATACTGAAGGAAGCGCGGCCTGCTGCGTCGTCAGCGCACCACAATGCGCGACACAATCGATGCTTGTCTCATATGAATGCCTGCATGCCCCAGGCTGCAACCGACCAGGCGAGGTTGGCCTCGGTATCATCGAAACAATCAAATACATATCCGAACGGGACAGACGCTTCCACATGAAAAAGACGTTCATCCGCTTCAGCTTGCTGGCGCTGGCAAGCTGCGCCGCGATGGCGCAGACCAGCTCCCCCGTCACTCAATCCGTGCAGAAAGCCATCGAAGGCAATCCGGAAGTTGCCGCCAAATTCAATGCATTTCGCGCCTCGAACGATGAAATTGACATCGCTTCAGGCAATTGGAAGCCGCACCTCGATGCCAGCGCCAATGCCGGCAGGCGCACTTACGACGTCACGCAGGGCGCGCCGAGCAACCCGCGCTTCTACGAAGGCGGCGCTCGCCTGGAGCTGACCCAGTTGCTTTGGGACGGCCTGGCCACCCACAACGAAGTGGAGCGCCTGAGCCACGCCAAGCTGGAACGCTATTTCGACTTCCTCGACGCCACCGAGCAGTTCGGCATGGAAGCCGCGAAGGCCTACTACGACGTCGTGCGCTACCGCAAGCTCGTTGCGCTGGCCGAAGACAACTATGTCCAGCACAAGTACTCGTTCGACCAGGTGCAGTCCCGCGTGAACGCCGGCGTGGGTCGTGGCGTCGACCTGGAACAGGTGGTGGCCCGCGTCGCTCTGGCCGAGTCCAACCTCGTCACCGAACGCGCCAACCTGCACGATGTCACCGAGCGTTATGTGCGCATCGTCGGTTCCGTGCCCCCGGCCGAGAACGTCAGCGCCGTCTCGATGGTGCGCCAGTTGCCCGACAGCGAGCAGGAAGCCATGCAGATCGCCGCGCTGCAGAGTCCGTCGGTGGCCGGCGCCATCGAGAACCTGCGCTCGGCCCGATCGGCCGTCGCAGGCCGCAAGGGCGCGTTCCAGCCCAAGGTCGAGGCCCATGTGCGCGGCGCCACCGGCCACAACCTGGACGGCTTGCTGTACGAGCGGCACGACGCGACAGCCGAGGTCGCCCTCACCTGGAACCTCTTCAACGGAGGCACCGATTCCGCCCGCGAACGCCAGTACGCCAGCCTGCTCAACCAGGCCGAGAACCTGCGCGACAAGGCCTGTGTCGATGCACGCCAGACCGTCTCGATCGCGTTCAACGACGTGCGCAAGCTCAACGAGCAACTGGGCTATCTCGACCGCAATGTCGTCTCGATCCAGAAGGCGCGCGACGCCTACCGCCAGCAATTCGACATCGGCCAGCGCAGCCTGCTGGACCTGCTGAACTCCGAGAACGAGCTCTACACCGCCAAGCGCTCCTACGTGATGGCCGAGGAAGACCTCGCCACCGCGATCGTGCGCACCTACGCGGGCATGGGCACGCTCGTGGCCAGCCTGGGCCTGAAGCGCCCGCAAGCGCAGGATCTCGCGCCCGAGGCGCAGAACTGGGGCGTCGCCGACGACGCGTCCTCGCGCTGCCCGCTGGTAGCCATCGAGGTCGGCGGCGCCAGCTTCACCCAGCTCGACGTGCGCGCCGACCAGTTGGCCGCCGCCCGCGCGCCGGCCGGCCTGCGTCCGGTCGCGTTCCCGGCCGTTGCGGCCTCCGCGCCGACGCCGCGCGCCGTGGCGCCGGTCGCCCTGCCGGCACCGGTCGAGCCCACGCAATCGGCCATCATCGCCGTGCAACGCCTGCAGGATTGGGCCGCCGCGTGGATGAGCCACGACGTCGACCGGTACATGAGCTTCTACGGCCCGGACTTCCAGCCGCTGAAGGGCAGCAAGGCCAACTGGACCGCCGAGCGCCACCGCCTCGTCGGCAAGCCGGGCACGATCACCGTCACGCTGAGCAACATCCGGACGCACGCGCTGACCGACACACGCGTCGAGACGAGCTTCGACCAGGCCTATGTGTCGTCCAACTTCAAGGACACGATGCACAAGACGCTGGTCTGGGATCGCGTGGGCAGCGAATGGAAGATCGTCGGGGAAAGCAAGCGCTGATGGCCCGCGGGGTTTCCACCTGTATCGAGGGGCGCGAATGCGCCCCTTTTTTATGCGCTTCCGGGCAAAGGCCGCCCCTATATTCGTTAGACTCTCGCGCAGTCGTTCGTGCGTCCGTCTCAACTTCAGCAAAACACCAATAACTGCCACCATGCGCGTTCCCCGCTCCCCGATGACGTCGCTGCACCAGCTCACCCGCGCCGTCGCCGCGCTCACGTTGGCGTCCGGTCTCGGCGGCCTGTCCGCTGTCGCGCTGGCGCAGCCCTCGTCGGCGCCCGTGCAGGCTGCGGCGCCGTCGCCCGAGGCGCTCGAGATCCAGCGCCTGATCAAGAGCGGCCAGAGCACGCAAGCCTTGAAGCTGATCGACGATTCGCTGGCGAAGAATCCGAAGGATCCGGCGATGCGCTTTCGCCGCGGCGTGACGCTGTCGATGCTCGACCGCAAGGCCGAGGCACTGCAGGTGTTCCAGAAGCTGGTCGAGGATCATCCGGAGATGCCCTCGCCGTACAACAACCTGGCGGTGCTCTATGGCTCGCAAGGCGACTACGACAAGGCGCGCGCCGCGCTCGAGAAGGCGATCCGCACGAACCCGGCGTATGCCACCGCGTACCAGAACCTGGGCGACGTCTATGCCCAGTTGGCGAGCCAGGCGTATTCGAAGGCGCTTCAGCTCGACAAGTCCGACACCACGGTGCCGCCCAAGCTGGTGTTGCTGCGCGAGCTGATCGCCACCCCGGGCCAGCCCGCCACGGCGCCGACCGCGGTGGCCGCCACGCCGATGCCGGCACCCGCCGCGCGTCCGACCCAGGTCGCCGCGGCGTCGCCGGCTCCTATGCCCGCGCCCATCGTCGCCCCCAGACCCGCGCCTGCGCCGGTTGCGGCGCCGAAGGTGCCCGCTGCCGCGCCGGCCCCCGTGGCCGTCGCCAAGCCCGCTCCGGCACCGGCTCCCGCGCCCGCGCCGGCCGTCGCCTCCGGCACCGGGATCACCGAAGTCGATGCCGCCGTGCACGCCTGGGCCTCGGCCTGGAGCCGTCGCGACATCCCCGGCTACCTGGGCGCCTACACGCCCGAGTACGCCACGGGCGGCAAGTCGCACAAGGCCTGGGAAGAAGACCGCAAGGCGCGCATCCTGCCGCGCAAGCACATCGCCGTCGAGATCTCCGACCTGCGCGTGAGCGTCAACGGCGACAAGGCCGAGGCGCATTTCAAGCAGACCTACGAATCCGACACGCTGACCACCTCGGGACACAAGACCCTCGGCCTGGTGCGTTCGCCTTCCGGCAAGTGGCTGATCAAGCAGGAGTCCGTCGGCGGATGACGATGGACGACGACGCCCCCCTCGCGTCAACGAAGGCCCCGCGGCGGCCGAGATGGCCGCGCACCGCGGTGGCGATGGCTTCTCTCGTGGTCGCCGGCGCGGGGCTGCTCGCCAGCACCGAGCTGCACGGCATCCCGTCCCTGCACGCCACGCCGCAGGCCGCTCGCGCCGCGGTCGGCGCCACCATCGCGCTCGCCGACGATCCGCCCACCGGCCACGCATGGCCGACGTTTCCCGCCAGCGCCAGCACGCTGCCGCCCGGCTCGCCGTTCGCCGGCGCGTTCACGGGCTCGCCCGAGAGCCGGCTGATCAACATCTATCGCGCGATCGGACAGCAGCAGACCGACATCGCGATCGACGCCGCCGCCTCGCTCACGCACGACGTGCCCGGCTTCCGGTTGGCGCAACTGGTGTACGCCGACCTGTTGTCTGCGCGCATGGGCAATTCCACGCGCTTCGACACCCCGGCCGGAACCAGCCCCGCGGTCAGCGCCGAGCTGGGCGACCTGCGCGACGAGGCCGTGCAACGCCTGCACGCGCTGCAGGAGCGCCCGCCGGCCAACCAGGTGCCGGCCGAGTTCATCGTGCTGCCGAAGGCGATCCACCACGCGATCGCCGTCGACACCTCGCGCTCGCGCCTGTACCTGTTCGAGAACGGCCCGCAGGGCGTGCGGCTCGTCAGCGACCACTACGTGTCGGTGGGAAAGCAAGGCGTCGACAAGTCCGTCGAAGGCGACCAGCGCACGCCGCTGGGCGTCTACTTCGTCTCCGACCGCGTCGGCCAGGGCTCGCTGGGCGAGGCCTTCGGCGCCGGCGCGATGCAGCTGAACTACCCGAACCTGTTCGACAAGCTGCACGGCCGCACCGGCTCCGGCATCTACGTGCACGGCGTGCCGTTCAACACCTACTCGCGCCCGCCCAAGGACAGCGATGGCTGCGTGACGCTGGCCAACGACGAGCTGGTGATGCTGATGAACACGGTGCCGGTGCACGACACGCCGGTGATCATCACGAAGAAGATCCATTGGGTCAGCGACAGCGCGACCCAGTTGCACAGCGCCGAGATCCTCGACGCCGTCAACCACTGGCAGAGCGTGCGCGCCAGCGACGACCGCGACGCGTTGCAGGCGTTCTACCTGCCCGGCGTCGCGCCCGAGACGCCGGCCGCCCCGCCGGCGCCACCGCCGCAACCCACCGTGGTGATGGTGCACGGCAAGCGCAAGCTGCTGCCTCCGGCCGCCCCGCTGCGCGACCCGATCTCGTTCGACAACCTCAGCGTGATGACGTGGTCCGATGCGAAGGAGACCATGGTCGTCACCTTCCAGGAGCGCGGCGCGCGCACGAAGCGCGAGACGATGCTGCGCCAGTACTGGGAACGCGACGCGGCGAAGTGGAAGATCGTGGCCGAGGGCACGGTGCGATAAGGCAGCGTGCGTCGAGCGTGAGCCGGCGCCGGGCACACCGAATGCCTTCCAGGGGTATCCAACGAGGAACCCCGACATGAACTTCAACAAGACCCCCGAGTTGCTGGGCATCGCCATCACCGTCGCTGCGGTGCTCTCGACGTTCTCCGTTGGTGCCATTTCCGCCAGTGCCGCGACACCGACCGCCGCCGAGACGCGCTACCAGCAGGATCGGGCCGACTGCATGGCCGGCAAGACGGCCGAGAGCCAGAAGACCTGCCTGAAGGAAGCCGGCGCCGCGCTGCAGGCGTCGCGAGAGCATGAGCTGAAGAGCGGCAACTCCGCGCAGCTCGCCGCCAACGAGCGTCAGCGCTGCGTGCCGCTGTCGGGCGACGACAAGAAGGCCTGTCTGGCGCGGGCGGCCGGCATGGACACGACCACCTCCGGCAGCGTGGCCGCCGGCGGCGACCTGAAGGAAACGGTCACCGTGATTCCGGGCGCCCAGCCCATCCAGCCCGAAACGATGCCGGCGACGGCCGCGGGCCCGGCCACGCTGCCGCCCAGGCCGAGCAACTGAGGCACCGCCTCCCCAAAAGCAAAGGCGCCGGATCGGCGCCTTTTTCATTTCGTGCGGTAACGTTTGCTTGAATCTCGTTACTTGCGCGGCGGTGGCAGGTCCGTGCAGCTGCCATGCGCCACCTCGGCGGCCAGGCCGATCGACTCGCCCAGCGTCGGGTGCGGGTGGATCGTGCGGCCGATGTCCACCGCGTCGGCGCCCATCTCGATGGCCAGCGCGATCTCGCCGATCATGTCGCCCGCGTTCATGCCGACGATGCCGCCGCCCACGATCTGGTGCGTCTTCTCGTCGAACAGCAGCTTGGTCTGGCCTTCGTCGCGGCCGTTGGCGATGGCGCGGCCGGAGGCCGTCCACGGGAACAGGCCTTTCTTCACGGCGATGCCCTGCGCCTTGGCCTGGTCCTCCGTGAGGCCGACCCATGCCACTTCCGGGTCGGTGTAGGCCACGCTCGGGATCACGCGCGCGTCGAAGCGCGCATGCACGTCGCCCGAGGCCACTTCTGCCGCGACGTGGCCCTCGTGCACCGCCTTGTGGGCCAGCATCGGCTGGCCGATGATGTCGCCGATCGCGAAGATGTGCGCCACGTTGGTACGCATCTGCACGTCCACCGGAATGAAGCCGCGGTCGCCGACGATCACGCCGGCCTTGTCGGCGCCGATCTTCTTGCCGTTGGGCGTGCGGCCCACGGCCTGCAGCACCAGGTCGTACATCTGCTCGCTGGCACCGGCCTCGCCTTCGAACTTCACCAGGATGCCGTCGGCGGTGGCTTGCGCGCCCACCGTCTTCGTCTTCAGCATGATGTTGTCGAAGCGCTTGGCGTTCATCTTCTGCCAGACCTTGACCAGATCGCGGTCGGCGCCCTGCATCAGGCCGTCCAGCATCTCGACGACGTCCAGGCGCGCACCGAGCGTGGAGTACACGGTGCCCATCTCGAGGCCGATGATGCCGCCGCCGACGATCAGCATCCGCCTGGGGCTGCTGCGCAGTTCCAGCGCGCCGGTGGAGTCGACGATGCGCGGGTCGTCCGGGAAGAACGGCAGGTGCACGGCCTGCGAGCCGGCGGCGATGACGGCCTGCTTGAACTTGATCGTCTTCGAGTTGCCCGTGGTCTGCTGGCCTTCGCCGGCGGTCTCGTCCACCTTGACGTGGAACGGGTCGATGAAGTTGCCGTAGCCGCGCACGACGGTGACCTTGCGCATCTTGGCCATCGCGCCCAGGCCGCCGGTGAGCTTGCCCACCACCTTGCCCTTGTGCGTGCGCAGCTTGGCCATGTCCAGTTGCGGTTCGCCGTACGACACGCCCAGGTCGGCGAAGTGCTTGACCTCGTCCATCACCATCGCCACGTGCAGCAGCGCCTTCGACGGGATGCAGCCCACGTTCAGGCAGACGCCGCCGAGCGTGGTGTAGCGCTCGACCAGCACCACCTTCATGCCCAGATCGGCGGCGCGGAACGCGGCCGAGTACCCGCCGGGGCCGCCGCCGAGCACGAGCAGGTCGCATTCGAGGTCGGCGCCGCCGGAGTACGTGGACGCAACCGGGGCCGGGCCGGCATGCGCAGGTGCAGGTGCAGCAGCCTGCACGGGCGCGGGGGACGCGCTCGCGGGCGTGGGCGCAGCAGCCGGCGCGGGGGCCGGCACGGCGGCGGCGCCACCCTCGGCCTCCATCGTCATGATCACCGAACCCATGTTGACGACGTCGCCCACCTTCACGCGCAGTTCCTTGACCACGCCCGGGCCAGGCGACGGAATCTCCATCGACGCCTTGTCGCTCTCGACGGTCAGCAAGCTCTGCTCCGCCACGACGGTGTCGCCCGGCTTGACCAGCAGCTCGATGACGCCGACGTCCTTGAAGTCACCGATGTCGGGGACCTTTACTTCGATCACGGCCATGGCTTTTTCAGTCCTTGTTGTTCTGGGAGGTCACAGCATCACGCGACGGAAGTCGGCGAGCACCTGGCCAAGATAGGTGTTGAAGCGAGCCGCCGACGCGCCGTCGATCACGCGGTGATCCCACGACAGCGACAGCGGCAGGATCAGGCGCGGCACGAAGGCCTTGCCGTCCCACACGGGCTTCGTCGCGCTCTTGCAGACGCCCAGGATGGCGACTTCGGGCGCATTGATGATGGGCGTGAAGTAGGTACCGCCGATGCCGCCGAGCGAGCTGATCGAGAAGCAGCCGCCGGTCATGTCGGCCGGGCCCAGCTTGCCATCGCGCGCCTTGGCCGCGAGCTCGTTCATCTCCTTGGCGATCTGGACGATGCCCTTCTGGTCGGCATCGCGGATCACCGGCACCATCAACCCGTTGGGCGTATCGGCCGCGAAGCCGATGTGGAAGTACTTCTTCAGCACCAGCGCGTCGCCGTCCAGCGAGGCGTTGAAGTCGGGGAACTTCTTCAGCGCGGAGACGCAGGCCTTGATCAGGAACGCGAGCATGGTGACCTTGACGCCGGCCTTCTCGTACTCCTTGTTCAGCGTCACGCGAAACGCTTCGAGCTCCGTGATGTCGGCATCGTCGTGGTTCGTGACGTGCGGGATCATGACCCAGTTGCGATGCAGGTTCGCGCCGGAGATCTTCTTGATGCGCGACAGGTCGCGGCGTTCGACGGCGCCGAACTTGGCGAAGTCCACCACCGGCCACGGCAGCAGGCCCGGCAGCGAACCACCGGATGCAGCGGCGGCGGGGGCCTTCGCGGCCTGCGCCTTGGTCTGCGTCCCGCCCGCCATCACCGCCTTGACGAAGCCTTCGAGGTCCGCCTGCGTGATGCGGCCGTGCGGGCCGCTCCCTTTCAATTCCTCCAGCGGCACGCCCAGCTCGCGCGCCGTGCGACGGATCGTCGGCGAGGCGTGCGGCAGGTTCAGCGGCGCCGCGGTGGGTTCGTGCGGCGGCAGTGCGGCCGTCGGCACGGCCTTCTCTGCCGGCGCGGGTGCCGCCGCCGGTACAGACGCCGTGGCCGGCGCGGGCGCCGCTGACGCGGCGGTCGAAGCAGGCGCAGCGACGCCGCCGGCCGCTTCGATCGACGCGATGATCGAGCCCTTCGAGACGCGATCGCCGATGGCGACCTTCAACGCCTTGATCACGCCGGCATGCGACGACGGGATCTCCATCGACGCCTTGTCGCTCTCGACGGTGATCAGGCTCTGCTCGGCGGCGACGGTGTCGCCCACCTTGACCAGCAGCTCGATGACACCGACGTCGGTGAAGTCGCCGATGTCGGGCACCGCGATGTCGACCGGGCCACCCGCTGCGGGCGCCGGCGAACCGGCGGCTGCAGCGGCGGCCTTGTCGGGCGCGGGCGGCGTGGCACCTTGCGCCACCGCGGCGGCGGGAGCCGCGGGCGCAACGGCCGGCGTGGCGGCGGCAGCCGGTGCACGTGCGGGCGCCGCAGCGGTGCCCGTCTCCAGCATCAGCAGCAGCGTGCCCTCGTTGATCTTGTCGCCAAGAGCCACCTTCAGCTCCTTGACCACGCCCGCATGCGAGGACGGGATCTCCATGGACGC